>JAABUN010000683.1_pt1 | contig 84158 bp, 95 predicted proteins | sample 5559311 | NCBI WGS metagenome assembly JAABUN01 (sample SAMN10711877, study PRJNA513370) | rock metagenome | isolation source: Antarctica rocks | place: Antarctica: Victoria Land, Siegfried Peak sud
TTTATAGCTCTAATATATAAAATAATATAGAATAATAGAATAACTATTAGTATAGACCCCTAATATTTAAGCGACTTAGGATTAGGATATTTTAGAATAAGAAGTAGAAAAACTAAATAGAATATAAAAGTAGAAACTTTAAGCGAGAATAAAGAAATAAGGCCTTATAAGATACTTACTATTTTATAGTAATTATATAAATAGGTTATATTACTTAATAAGGGCGAGTTTCTTATATTTCTTATATATATTATAGATTTAGGCTAATTTATAACTTATCTCTATAAGCTTCTTTATAACTTAAATTTAATAACGAACTCTTAATTAGTAATATAATCTATAAATTAACGGCGTTATAGTATTAGAGTTAGGTAGTTATATATAGATTATAAGCTTATAATCCCTTTAGTTATACTATAAGGCTTAATATGAAGAAATATACCTAAGTAATTATTAGGCGGAGTTAATTACTAATAAATATTAGTAGATTATTAAAGGCCTTATCCTAAATTAACGAAATACTATATTTTAGCCTTATAAATAGGTAAAATAGTTTATTAATAATACTACTACTTAATAGATATTATTAATAGGTATTAACCCTAATTTATTTTATACTTAAAGGTATTTATTATCTAAAGTATTTATATTATCTTAAAATCATACTTAATAGTAATTTATATACTAGCTATTCTTCTATTGAAATTTCTCTTTTATATATTTAAGTAGCTTATATATAGTAATATAATAAATTTTATATACTTATAAGCTTTATTACTAAATAGATCTAGAACTTACTACCCCTAGAATACTTAATATAGCTAGTCTTATATATTAGAAGTTTATAGTATTATTAGATTATTTACCTTTCTCTTAAATAGGCTATATAATATATTAGTTAAACTATCTAGGTATATTACCCCTAACTATATTATATTATATACCTTTTTATATATAAAGTAGAAGAACCTCTAGTCTTCCTTTAATTAATAGAAGTATTAAAATATTTTATTGATAAACCCCTAAATTATAGACCTCTTATATCTTTTACCTATATATTTAATTACTCTTATATACCTCTAGATCCTATAATATTTAAGAATAGGATACTAGCGTAGGATAGGATTATAGTAATTATATAAGTACTTAAAGATGTTATTAATTATAATAGAAATAAAGGAGGGAGACTAGCTAAATATTATTAATAACTTATATAAAAGACGTAGGTATAAGAATTTTATTAGAATAAGATATAAAATAAGCTTTAAGCTAGGCTAATAATTATATTACTAGTTAATACTTTTAAGGTTAAAATAAGTAAGTAATTAATATATCTTATCCTTAATAAATCTAAATATTTACTTTATTTACTTAAGTAGGAAATTATTAAGACTTTACTCCTTACTTTAATATTTAACTAGTAGGATATAAGCGTAGCGCGGGACTTAGCTAATATAATATAAATTAAGGATAAGGAGGGCTAGAGTAGCTACGTATATAAGTTCTTTATTAAAATTAATATCTATAATATATTATTATTAATAATATAAATAAATAGATAATTATTAAAAGGGGTTTTATAGGTAAATCCTAGATATATAGGGCTAAGTAGTAACGGCTTATATTCGGGTAAATTTAGATTAGGGTTAGCGTACGGCTAGACCCGTGTAAATTATTAAATAAACGTTAAATAATCTCACTGCAAAACCTGTCTATTGCGTATCCATGAAACAGTCAGAGCGCATTTCTCCAACCTTGCTTTCCCGGGCTGATCCTGCGTGTGTATGAAAGCATGGATCGCCGATTTCACAAGCCACGATGATTCTATACAGGTACCATCAGCTCGTGAATGATAACAGAATTGTCACAGCCTGGTGGGGGCGACGCATAATGGATGTTCTTTGACTTAGGCGGTCGAATGGAGTTGATGGTAATCTTGGCGCAGCGCTGGCCTCAGCTGCCTCGGAGCCTCCTGATCTCGATCTCACCAATGGTTGTAGACAGACAAATGACGTTTGCTACCAAATAATGAATCAAGTCAAGCAAGCGGCAGACACGTGGCGGGCAGGGATGCTAGTCGTCACTGCATGGTTAGACTCGAGCTAGAGACCTTCCTTTCGCTTCTAGGGGCTTTTGCGTGGGGTACCTGGATGCCGATCATCTATTTATATCTAGGTTGGTGAAGATCCCGGTCGCGTCCGCTCAGCTTTATTTTCACTGTGATTGTTCCCAATGTCCACTCTTGCGTATAGCTGAAATGGCCACTGCGAAGTTTGCTGGTCGTTGACCAAGTTGTGTCGCTTGTGGTGAATGCGGAAGTGTCAGCAATTCGTGCCGAGTGTCGTGACACAGTCTCTGTCATCATCTTAGAAGATTGAGGGATTTGTTTTGATGTGATAGGATACCATGGGCAGCAACCCCCCGGTTTGGAGGCTTCCAGAATGCACTCTAGATGATCGTGTGCCGCGATCAAATCAGCAGCGACGATCATGCCGCTTGATAGGTCCTCAAGCTCAACCAGGTTAGATGTTACCCGGGCAGGTGAGAGCCTTAGCGCTGGCATGGCAGGGTTAGGTCACTCTTGGCCAGAACCCACCTGCACACCCCTTCCCGGATCCCACCATCCTCCCTCCTGGGATCCGCCGTGGAAGCCCCTGGTCGTGACAGCGCTAGCGTGTTCGAGGATTCCGCCCAAGCCACAAAGCGCCCGCAGCGTACACTTCTCTAATTTTTCACTATCAAGCCAATCAATCGCTGACTGAGTCGACATTCAGTGAATTCCCGAAGATCCAAGTGAGTAAGATCGATTTAGCCGCTCCTCTTATGATCCACGTTGTCTCGAAACGACGACAGCCCGCTAGCAGCGACCGGCCGACTAGTATTGTATGCTCAATATCAACGTGGGGTCCAGCGTCTGCATCTTACGATCTTGCAATATAGACAACTGCATTGACCGTGGCTGATACCTTGGACTTTGGTGAAGGGAGTGATGCAAGGCTAGGCCCATGGCAGCAGCCCTTGCAATGCATGTCTCATTTCTTCCTGTCTAGTAAGAGGCTTCGGCTACCGAAACAGCATGCTACTTTTGCAGCTCATCCTCTATAAGAGGCTCTTTTGTCCCCAATTGAAATTGTACCACCAAGCCTAGTAGTATCGTCCCATCTTTTCAATTAAAAGTATCATGCAGGCTAGTTCAAATAGGGAGGTTTCGATGGCCATACGAGGCAGGAATGCATTGCCAACGACATCAACAGACACCGCTCGACCTTCTCCTTCTCATAGTCCATCGAGTCAGCTGGTGGAGCCTGATTTAGACGCATCAAAAACGGGTACACAGCCTTTAGCCCATTCCAACGAAGGCTTGCCTTCTGTGTGCCGACACCACTCCAGTGAGGAGCATCCAATGCGTTACGACCATATGTAGTGACTGACATACCAGCATTGCTTGAGGGTTCACGCTCATCCGAGGCCGGCAATCATGATCTCTGCCACTCTATGTGCCTTACTCGTCGGCAGCTCGATGTTCTTTCTGCCTTGACGGCGTGTCGCGAAGTTCAGGTTGTGTTATGGTTACAAACGGCCGATCGAGAGAGCTTTCCTGGTGAGTAGTATCAGCCCTTCTCCAGCACATAAATAGATCGTGAAGACTGACTGACGTATACAGGTCAATCTGATACAGCACAGTCTCTATATGGCGATCCTCGACTACAACCTGTGGAAGGCTTGTTCGGCCCGCCATGTCCCTGTGCCCATCCGACACACCAGAACATGCCAGAAACACCTTGGAGACAAGGCAGCTCGGATTGCGGACAGACTTCAGCGACAGATGCTATTCCCAGCCCGCTTCACCGACCAGGGTATGACCTTGCATCTCTTCAGGCGTTCATCTCTACATATGACGACAACAAGTATCACAACGATCGCTCGACAGCACCGTCTCTCGATGGCGATGAGCCCCAAAGCCTTGAAGTCCCTGTCCAACCATCTTGGAGCGGACTCAACCCTCTTCCATCCCCTGCATCGAACGTCCAGGGGCTGTCTAACCGTTACCTAAATGGCATCGGAGCCTGGCAAGCGGATCCAATCTCAGGATTTACCTCTACGCTTTCGCTGGCAACAGCTGACGAACACGCCGACGATTCAGAGATTCCGCCATACTATCCAGGGCTTCCAAACCCGTAGATCCTCCTTGATCCCTTCACAGCTTACCACGGTATCAATCCTCCCACTCATCGAGATACCGGCTGAAGTACCCAGCACGACTACTCCTCCGCTATTCACCAGCAAGGATGGTAGAGGTACGGTAGCAATCGTCAAGACATGAAGTTGCATTTACCCGATAATTCAGGCATGGTAAGAGTCAATGTCGTATGAGGAGGTCCCATGTCCGATATATATGTTGATTGCACCATCAATGATGTCAATGAGGGCTTCACCAGATCCCCGACACGATGGAGGCTATAGACGGCATTGACAAGCACTTGCGACACTTCAGTACCCCATGAGGAGTCATAGACAGTCCTATCGGATAATTCACGAGGGTCAACGGCAACAAAGTGGAATCATAGCCGACGATCATTTCTGCGCCCCTGTCACCATCTAGCAACACGACCCTCGATCCATTCTCGACTGTCTTATTACACATCTACTGTATTTATATATCACATACAATAAGATTCCATACCCTATCTCCCCTCCCATCCACACACCTTCATCATCGCACTTCCACCACTCTCAGTCTCATATCCGCACCTCAACCCCCCAAGCCCTGCGACTAAATTGTGGCGGCAGAGTAGAGATGTTCAGAAACTTCCATTATTCCTGCCCCGTCGGCAAGCCCAGTTCTGACTCTCTTCCTACCGATCGTGTAGATAGTTCTAGGAGTTGATATGGTCGTCGACAGATTATGAAGTCGAGAGATGGGATATTGTTGTAAAGTGTCTGTATAAAGAGAGACACCGTGTTTGATCTTTTGATAGCGGACATAGTCGAGTGTCTGAAGGTAATATACACTGCCATAGGCAAGACGAAACCCTCAAGCAACAGACTTTACACAGCTTTACCTGCTAATCGTCCAGGATTTCCTATCCCTATCACTCCGGGTTATTACATCAGGGCCATCTAGAAAGGAGTTGAAGCACAAAGGTCTGTCGGTCAGAATCATGGCGGATGTCAAGAAAGCCGCTTGCGATAGAATCTGATTAATTTTATAGAACCGAGCGTTTAAGTTTTGTAACCGGTCAATTATCGATGGCTATAAGGGTCCAGAGGAACGAAGGGAGGATGGGCTGGTTGCTGCGTTGGTTCTTCCAGGCCCTATTCGTGGCCCGCCAAAGTGAACAGACCCCTACGTACTAGTAGATCGAAGTCGCGACACCACTTTATGTAAGCGTCCCCTATAGGTCGGCTGTTATACGCTAACTGAGTCTCACGCGCTGAAGTACTTCCCGATACCTAGAGGGTGGTTGCCACGAGAGGACACACCTCCCTGTCACGCTAAACCCGCTGCACCACTGTAAGGTACTCTAAATTGAGAAACCCCACTAAATCTCGGCCCAAGTCCTGGGATCCGATCCAGGCTAGCTATTCAGTGCTTAGCGCTCACATGACTTAGGCCTTTGCTCCGTCCCTCTTTCCCTCTTCCCCTCGGCTGCCGTGACAGGGATCCTTTCGTACTCGATGAAGTTGATGGCCATCACATCTCTCATAACCATCACCGGGGCGAACTGTTGCACCTTGAAATTAGGGGCAGCCAAAGAAGCCATGGCCAATCCAGTCAGCTTCTATAATACTACGAGTATCAATACCAGCTGTGTGCTCCTCAGTCGTGCGTTCGTTCTCAGTATTGCGCAGCTGGTCTTATTTCCTGAAGCGGCTAGCGTCCAGTGGGAAGATGACATCCATTGACCCTGGTACCGGGCCGCAGCCTTATCCAACGGGTGCACGCGATATCGCCTACGAGCTACCTACTCCAAGGCAGCAGGAGGCACTTTGTTTGCTGAGTGGACAAAACGTTGATGATGTCTTTGCCTACCTCAAGTATGCCAGGTCTACTGCTGGCAGTTCTCGGCGCCGCGAGAGTAGCTGTGGGCAAGCGGAAGGTCTCCTGCCTGAACAAGTCGATGCCATCAAGACTTTAAGTGATTGTGCAGATCGCAAGCTTCGTACCTGGCTAAGGAATGCCCGGGCGACGAGTAAGTCCCCCTCATTCCGATTGCCACATCTAATGTCTCTGACCGCATCTCGCAGGCGATACTGGAGGCATCGATACCTCCCAGAGCAGCTCTACTTCAGCCTTGCATTACCCAGTGACGCACCATCCCTCGGCTGAGCCTGTACCGTTGAGCGGCTTCAAACTTTCTTCGGAGATCCTCTCCCATGCCCGACCGTCTGCCAAACACATAGAGAGACCCCATCTCTATCGCTGCACAATCTGCGAAGAACATCGATCTTATAAAAATGATTCGGACTGGAAGAAACATGAGAAAGAGCATGAGTATACTTATAAGTGCACACCGGATGGATGGCTTGGTATCACAGGATCAGGCACTGAGTGTCTCATCTGCGGAGTCCCAGACCCTGATGAGCAACACGCATTTGAACATAATGTTCAGGCATGTTCGTTCTCCTGCAAAAGAAGAGACCGTATGACAAAGCACCTGAGCAGATTTCACGGGGTCCACGACCATGCCCAGGGCTGTACCTTGGCCAAGAATTGGCTACGCGGTAGCGGGCGGCAATTCTGGTCTTGTGGTCTTTGCGTCAGTCTCTTCCCCAGCCTGCAGGAACGTCTCAAACACCTGGACATAGAGCATTTCAGACGACATCAATCAGTAGTCGGGTGGAGTGTTACGAATGTGATCTATGGTCTGCTCAAACAGCCAGGGGTATGCGAAGCATGGGATGCGCAAATGACAGCGCAGCACGGATGGCAGCACCCAGAAATCTTGTGGGAGGCATCTGAATTGGGAGAGTTGCAACTCGTTCTGGAGATGGGACCTTCAGACAAGCGAAGCGCGGTATCCCTCGCCAAAGCAGCGTTTGATAAATGCAAACCACAAAATGCTTATGCGTGGAATGAGACAGCCAACCCAGCGGATGATGGTCACAAGGCAATGGACACTAAACCAGTATCATCAATCAGCCATCACCAGTCCGTCTCAGTTCATTCCACGTCTCCATCGGCAGCGGAATCAATACCATGGGAAGCGCAGCACCCACTCATCCACAGGAGATCCGAAGTTGTTCATGAGTTTGGTCAAGAGCCAACGCTGTGCGAGCCGGTTATCAAAGGTGAGTGCATGACACTCAGGCTCGAAGCTGCTTCGAGAGCCAATAGCTACACTGATTCTTAGACCTGACTCTCAAACATTCAAAGCTGATCAATGATTGTGTAGAAGCAAGCTACGATCAGTCAGCAGACCCCGTCCTCTTTTCCGATATGGAGAACTACGACTTTGCGGACATGGAGCAATGGACCGAATCATTATACTAAAGGGGATTGACAGGTAATATAAATTCGAAATTCGAACTGCTTGATATCAATTTCCCTACTTTTCTATGCAATTACGAGCTACAACGCATGACAGTTCCTACAAGACTTTCCCCTCCCAGGCCCGACTCCAGTTATCGTTACAAAGCAAAATACACAAAAAAACCCTCACATGATCCTCCAACCAAACATCCTTGCAATGTCAAAGCCAAGCCCATATAAATCATCACAGCCCAAACCCAAACCCAATCCCATATCCATCACGAAAACAGATGGGAACCAAACCCCCCAAGCGCCCATGCCCAAATACCCAATAAGAGTCTCACAAACGCTACCGCCTCTCCCGCCGCAACGGAAGCGTGCAGATGCCCGCATAATATTAACAGTCAACGTTATCTCTTTTTACATCAGTCTGTTTGATACTTCCGATGGATTGCTGTGTAAAGAGGTTATAGTATTGTGCTTGGAAGTGTGATGATGGTAGATTTCGGATTGTGGGTTGGAGTTTGATTTTGATGGTATAAATTGATATACCTTGGATCAGAAAGAACTTACGAAAGAACGTCATCAATGTCTCAAAACAATCCCAAAAAAAACATTACTGATAGCCTAAAAGCCGACGTAACTATCAAAAATCCACTTCCCCCAACTCACGAGATGGACGATTGAGTCCGTGGCACAGTCTGCTGTGCGATGAAGGATGATAATAATTGTCGTATCTGTGAAGAAAGATCATAATATGCCATGTCCAAGATCAACACGGACGAAAACCTGAGCCCATTGAGTTAAAGACTGCGAGTTATAATATGTGCAATATGCCATTATTCGATCCAACATTTCCACATTCGAAACCACGCATACGTAAATTCGATATCATGCATCATCTGGTATCTCATCACCCCACTCCATTCTCCCCCACCTGTCCCCTTCATCCTCCTCTTTCCCCAATCCCATCCTATCCCATCCCCCTACTTCTTCCCCCCACCCAAATACCCCCCACTAAGCGTCTCCGTCCACCCCTTCACCTCCTCCTTCTTCCCCAACCGCTCCAACTCCTTCGGATCCAGTCCCGGATCCCCCCTCTCAGCCCGATTCACACCCTCCTTGCTGGACAGATCCCCCACGCCGCCGAGGATGCCGCCGCTTGAGAGGGTGCCGCCGACGCCTTCGGCGATGCCGCCTTGGATCGCGTTGATGTTTTTGTCGCCGGTGAGGTCGGTGGATAGTTTATCTGTTTGGGGGGGAGGAGGTTAGCTGGGGGGGATATGGGAGAAGGGGATGGGAAGGGGGATGGGGAAGGGGAGAAGGGGGGGGGAGGATGGGGGGATGGAGGATGGGAAGGGGGAGATACCTTTGGCTGTGTAGGAGGTCTTGTTCTCGCCCCAGTATCCGAGGACTTTGTCTTCGATCCAGGGCATGTAGCTCGTGTAGGCTTCGTTGTACTTTTGCTTCGTCCATTCGGTCATGGTTGCGGTATGCGGTTGTAGACTGAGGTTGACTTGGTGCACTGGTGCTGGGAGAGTTGGGTCTGGTCTGTTTGTTGGTGGGTGGAAGGATTGTGGGCGGTGGTGAAGGGTTGGTGATGTTGAATGTCAACAGAGCGTGGTGGGAGCGTGGTGGGATGACGCGCGTGAGGTGGACGGGTGACGTAGGATCAAGCCACAGGATCCAGAATCTTGGTTCTGCTGGGCGGCTGATTGCGTCTAGATCTGGCTTAATCTCCGGGTCACGTGATTCGTTCAGGTTTCCCTTAGTTGAGAAATCTTCGGTTCATCCCTCATTTTACCCTACATCTCGCAAATGCTCTCTGGTGTTTTGCAATTTCTATCATTCACCATGTGGGTGTGGCATCCAAGTGAATGAGATGAATGTGTATCAGCGCAATATGGATATGAGTCTCATGTTTCGAAGGCGGAGTACGGCAGTACTGTCTTCTAGGTAGGCAGCATTCGCGAAGAAAGTTACAGGCCGAGATGGTAAATTTGCCCTTCACGGCTGCAGAATGCAATTTCTAATCCATACAAGAACCCAAGCTTTAGAGGTCCAGAGCTAAGAATTCAATCTATCGAAACCCAATGTCTCGTCTGCAGTTCGCCTTGTCCAGAGCATCTCCCATCTTGCACGGGTCAAGTGTCATAGAGCAAATACTGAATGTTCGTCAAGGTCGTGTTAGAAGGTACAAATCACCAAGAGACTACTGTGGTCCCATTGTCTGTAAGGCAGCGTGAGCCGTCGTCGGGTTTGATTTGCTTACGACTGTGTTCTATTGCTCGGTGCGTCTTTTGCTGGCGCCACGACTGCCATCATCGCCGGATACGCGAGATTTGAGACTAGTGGGGTCTGAAAGCTTTGTTTCAATGATCATCTGAGACAGTGGGCGAAGCATTCGGAGCCTAAGATTCAATATAAATGATAGACCAAGTCTCAGGGTCTCAAAATTCGACATTGGGGAGAAAGGAATTTCTACACAATCATCTATAACCCTGCCCGGCTATCAAGGTCCTTTCGTGCAAGGCGTCGCATCTGAAATATGGTACACTGTATGCCTAAAATTTCCAAGCTTTATGAAGTGAAGCAACGTCGACACCAAATGAAATGGCCGAAATCAGGAGACGAAGGACTCAAAGGCGCACGCTTTGAAGGGACATAAGCCGGTGGGGGTGCCTCAATGAAATACGGTCCACGGTCCAGCGCGCGGATGCTTGGTGAAGATTCCTTCCATGGCTGCTCGGGTGGCCCAGCTGGCTCAGGAACGCGGTTGTGATTCGTTTTGGCAGTGTATGATGGAGATAGCACAGTCTGGTTTCCTCCCAGTATGGAGTCTGGCTCCCGTGCTGAACTCGAAAAGGTGTCTGATTATTTGAATATCAGTCACAAAGTTCTCATTGGAATGGACAACGTACTATTTCTCGCCGTGAAGCTGGTCTGACGGCGACCAAGCCAGATCGTGGCCCAAATGGCCAGAATCCCAAGGATCGAAGCAATGCAGCCGAATACTACGGTACTAGTGACACCAGAATTCCACGAGGATTGCTCTTGAGCGCTACTGATAGCATTTGCAGCAGCAGCAGCAGCAGGCACAGAAGGTTTGGTCGATGAATCCGGACGATATATGATCCCCAGGGTTTGGGTGACAGGATTGGTGCTATGCGCGATCCAAGTTGATCCTCCCAGTGCTGGAAAACCGGTGTCAGAAGCAGTCGTCCCTGTCACATGGGGAAGAATGCAAGGACAAGGCTGGAGGGGAAGTGCAGAATATAGAGCAGAAAGCGCCAAGAAGGCTGCGAGTATCTGCAGTACTGTAGCCATGTCAATCTGTCATGGGGTGTCAATTGGAGGCTCTCAAGGGTAAGTCAGGGTGGAGATGATGGATCTAAAAGGAAGCCTGCTGGAATAACTATATACTCTCCCCATATGGCACAAAAATCCTTTATCGTAGCAGTTAGCCACGGCGATGCATGATTTGGAGGTTTGAAACTAGTTCTGGTAAAGTAGCTGCTGCGCTTTGCCAAGAGCCGACAGAAGACTGGTTTAAAACTAGTTCAAAACTATTTATCCTAGCGTAAGTTTAGCCTCATTTGAGCCGTCCAGCGAAGTCTGGATATCTATCATCTGGTTGGCTCGTGTAGCGAGATCGGGCTGGCCCGTAGCGCCCGCTGAGGCTGTGATGATTCTGAGTCTCTTGGTCTCATACCGTCACCCGTCAGTTCTAACGTTGTGTAGGCTCGAGCTATATAAGGCTTCCAGTTGCCATCTATGTTCCAGTACACTACATATACCGACCTGATAAATGTTGGATATCAGTATCAGCCCTATATGCTTGGCATGGACTACAAATAGCCAACGTGTCCATAGCTGAACATTCAACCGTTCCATCATATTATTCAACAATAAAGCAGGCTGATCGATAACTTCCTTACCATGCCCTGTTCCAACAGTACTCACCTCCATACCTGGGCTCCTACTGGCACGCTTTCGATCGCGAAATGCGAGTCTCGTTGTGGTTTCTGCACTTCAACCAAGGAATTCAAGCCGGCGTCAGCCCTCCGAAAGGGAATTAAAGCATCTCATTATGGCAAAAACTCGGCTGACGCCCCCATTAGCATGTAGCGATTCACATCAAGAATGACCAGATGCCTTTGACGCTGGCAAATAGTCCAGGAGGGCGACCCAAGCTGTACGCTATGACATAGTTTATTAGCCCTCCCATCGTCGTTCACAAGCCTGAATCCGTGCAGCAAGACAGTATACGACCCTCCCAACCTTCCCGGGCTGCCTCAATGTGCCAAGCTTTCGAGAGGAAGTCTTCTTCCCCCGTGCCCAGTACTGCCCGGCCCTCCGGCGTGCTGGCGATGTACGATTCTTAAGCTGAAGGTAATGATTTCTCATCAATTAAGATTTGTTGGAACAATGATCGCCCATACAACTCGGAGCCCCGTGAAAACCAGATCTCCTGACACAATGCGCAGTGTGACGGAATGACACCATGTAGTGCTTGCGCTACATTCAAACCACTACTGTCTTGTGGCTACCGGAGCCTTGTAGACCACTCCGGGCTGAACCTCTTGGGTAAGCCATACTCTGAGGACAACATGTCTTTGCCAGCGTTGAAGCTAACTCTTCGGTAAGACGAATCCAAGTTTCCGCAGCCTTTAAGAGTAATAGGTCCTGAGGGCCGCACTGTCGACATTACGTTCACGGATCTTGATGTGATGCCCTCGGTGCCCTTAGAGCAAATCAATCAACATCACATTATCTACCGGCACTGCACCGTGGGAAAGGAAGAACTCATATATAACTTGATCTGCTCTCAATTGGATCGTGAGATTTGTAATCCATATGTCGCATTTCAAGCTGTCAATGCTTTTGCGGGCCGCGTAAGCCCGCAAACATCATTACTTTTAGTCACCAAAGCTGATACCACCAAAGTCATACAGCGCTGAACCCTCCAGTGGTTCCCAAAGTACTCTACGGGGCCTCCTTATGCTAGAAAGCTGTGCTAGACTCCTGGAAGATACCGAGGGACTCCTCACCGTAGCGCTTTCCGATGATCATGTAATCGAGAATCTCGATGTCATTCGCGGCCTCGTCACTGAGCTACCTAGCGAATCTTCAAACATCAGAGGCATGGTCACCGGTTTCTTTGCCGACCTGTATGATACTACATACAGGCAATGGCCCCAACGGATTCTCGATGCATTCTATGGTGTTTTACTTCTTTTCATGGTCAGACGCACGCTCAGATCTATCCTTCGGAATTCTAAAATTGGATTCACGGCTGTTGGCCACGAAGTAAATCAGGATTACTCGTTCGAGACAGGTGCGACTTGCATTCTGTATCAGCCTATGCTAGCTATACTCGAATCCTCCAAAGTGACCTTTAGTGAGATGCTGAAGACTGCGGACTGCATCAAGAGCACGATTACAGCTGTACTCTATCAGACTGCCTATGTAGTACACATACCAGATCCCATGAACGCAACCCCCCTGGAACATATCCTGTTCTTCTTCGAGAAGGAATTTCCATCGCGAGTGGCCAGTGCGTGGAAGAGTGTCGAGTCTCCGGCCAGACAGCCATCTGAGCATTTCGCTGCCGTGGACCCATTGACCAATCTGGATCTACCAGGATAGATCGACTGGTCGCCCTGCTGTTTGCATGCCATGGAACCATAGCAGCCACTATGCGGAATCTCCTATGCGTCGTGCGTTGGGTGGAATTCTCGATGTGGCCGTTCAAGAATGAAGAAGAGAGCTTGTGAAGATCATTTGGAGTCCATTGATGGAATTGCTGTCGGATCTAGATGATTGTATCCAACGCAAGGCCAAGTCTGTCTAGCCATCCGTTGCAAAGTGGATACTTATCATTACAACCGACATTATATATCGTTTTTCCTGACGAGAAACTCCTTTCAGAAATCGAAGTGGCAAGTTTCTTCACGTGAGAGGCGTCATGGTTCGTAAGCATCAAACTTCAACGTTCGAATACCTATGCTAGGAAATCAATATTCAGCCAAACCCAAACTCAATCGGATCGTCTTCAGACAGCCAGAATATCCACTCTACGAAGAACAGCCACATTGGAAAGAAGGCCAAATACCCTAGGAGCTATATATCTTATTAGATATTCACATCTTGGACCTACCGTTAAAAAAATTGTATACCACCAACAGCATCACCGACTTAATCCAGAACTCTACGTAAGTCCACTTTACAACCTCCCAAGCACAAACGCAAATCCTAAGACCGAGACTCTGTACAATAGTACCCCATCCGCTCACCTCATCCCCTCTGATCGCCTACCACCGCTACGCATGTTCCTACATAATCTCTCACGAACCTCCATTATCTCTATATGCTTCATGAGATTCAAGTCTGCACATATCGTTACCCTCCTAAGGCTTCTTTTCCCTCCCGCATTGCAAGTAATTCCCGCACAGTTCCCTACTCTAATACGAACAACATCGCCCCCGTCGTCTCCCAGAGCCGTCCCTTGCACAATAACCCAAGGCCTATCTCTAGGCTGAATTTGACGCAGTCATAAGTTCCGTCGAATGTACCATGCCGTATCTCGCCTACTATTATGCCCTTGGGCGTATCTGGCAGAAGTTGTAAGTTAGGAGGAATGAATATGGAAAGATTAAAGACCTGCTATCCTATCTGTGCATCATTACAGAAGCTGGGAAGATAATTCTGCGATTCTATCTTCGAGAACCTTGGGGCTGTGCTATGGTGATTTGAATCTATCAATTACCTAGATTCCCATCCTCGGAGCTTCGTCAAATTTTTCTTCTTGGGTTTCATCATCGTTGATTAAGGGGGTTTCAGCTTCTCGTTCGGAGGAGAATCGAATGTTTCCAAGTGATTGTTTCGTCAATTTTCCGCTTCTCCTTCACCACAGACCTGTCTTGCGTCCTCGAGTTCCCTGTCACATTGCAGCAAACCTTGGGAGATAGCCTACTATATCAGGGATTTCATGTATATGTTGTATACGCTACACCGATGCCGAGCCCTGTTCCACCACCAATCTCTCATCCCCGGACCTCAACTTGCGCGACTCTTACACACTCTCTCCACCTAAGCAAGATCCATCAAGAATAACCTTTATCTTCCAGTCCTTGTACCATAGGACTTTCCACACAGACGACACTTTCGCAAAGATTGTTCTAAAGGCGGAAGGAGCAACCATGCGCTCCTTCAAACTCGAAATAGTAGGATTCCTCCCAAACATAAAAACAAACTTATCGCAGCGAATGTATACAATGCATCCAGTATCTTCAAACTCACATCTTTACAGCCACATCCTCAGAAGATACTATTCTCACGATCATTTATCCACTCTCACCCTCCCAACCCCCCAACCCCCCTCCCCTCCATCCCCCAAAAATGAGCGCAAACGGCCACTACCCCGCCACAATAACCAAAATCCAAATCCACACCCGCACCCCCTCCAGCACCACCATCCTCCTAAAACTCGACGTCGCCGCCGGCGAACTCGCCATGCGGGGAGTGGAAGCTTTTAATGCGGTGCGGTATGCTGAGCAGAGGGGTAAGCCGGTTAGGGTTGGGAGTCGGGTTGTGTGTACGTTGTGTAGGAGTAAGGGGGAGGGGGTGGAGGGGGTGGGGGGGTTTGTTGTTGTGGGGGGTGGGGATGGGGCTGGGTTGGGGGGTGGAGATGGTGTTTTGGGGGGTGGAGATGGTGTTTTGGGGGGTGGGGATGGGGTTGAAGATAGGGTAGAGGAAGGTGGTGATGGGGATGGGGTAGGGGCGGATGGGCATCAGAGTGGGGATGGAGGGGATAGCGACGGCGACGGCGGATGGTGGTGGCGCCGATGGGTGAGGAGGAATGCGGTTGTGGGATGGCATTTGCGGGGACTTGTGTGATTGTGTGCCGCGGTTTTGGATTTTAATACCACCATCTCCCTCACCTCACCTCCCCTCCCTCCATCGCCTCCTTCTTGCACTTCCTATCCCCTATCCCCCACCCCCAACCCCACCCCCCACCCTCTCCACCCCCTCCACCACCATCTCCCTCACCTCACCGATACCGATATCCCTCCCCCCAGAATCAGAAATCTCACTACCCTACCCACCTTCACTTTTAAATCCGTATTCACGAAATCCTTCAGTGGCATTCTAACGCACGAACGTCGAGTAGCCAGCGCTTTTGTGAAGGGGTGTTTGATGGCGGGTATGGGGTTGGAGAGGGGTGCTTGTGATATGGGATACGTGATATTTTATGTGGGATTTGAGGGAGGGGGAAGGTGGGGTTGGTGGGGGTGGGGGGAGTGGGGGGATGGGTGGGGGGAGTGGGTGGGGGGATGGTGGTGGTTTTTTAGACGATAGGATGGATGGATTTGTTGATGAGTGATATTTTGTAAAGAATGATGATATTGATATATTGATTGGTGAGTAATGGAGTAAGCGAGCGATTATGTAAGTGGATGAGAGTTGAAGGCGCTGATATCACCTAACTCTGTTCCCGTAGGAATAGAAGCGCAGGCTTGAGCACTTTAGACCTTCTTCCTGCTGCAAAAGGGGGAAGTCAATCACTGTCATTGATGGTGATGATGACTTGGATGCCGTTCAGATCAGGTTTTGCGCTGTTGACGTCTTGCTGCAAACAATGAAAAGGCGTTGGTTGGTGTGGTGAATTTCAAGGGGTATCTTTGGTAGGAAGAGATGGGGTTGATGCTTATCATGAATGGCTTGCTTGCTTGCTTTGGGATGAGTGGTCCGTATGGGGCGATTGTGTCAGGAAGATTCAGGTTGTATCTGCTCTCGAGCATTCGTGTTTATGGTGGTGGTGGGATGTGAATCAGTTGGTGATTATCGTGGTATGGGAAGTCAAACGTATCTTCCGTTCTGCGATGAGGGTGTTGCAGCCACATCCGGGCGGAACAGGTCAGTGAGTAATACTCGACTACCGCTATTTTAGTGAATGGTAATGTTTTTCTTGCCAAGAAAAGCGTCTAGCCATTAGACAAATATCGATGGCAGCAATGGTTATGCAGATGTAGAGTAGCGTGATCGGTTGGAGGTTAGGGGCGATTTCATGCCATGATGACAGCCGGTACAAGAGATGGCTCCGTGAGCAGACATTTAATAGCTTACTTGCGGAAATTAGGGATGATAGAACAGGCATTATCCATTGAGCGATCTAGAAGCTACCAAGACGATAGTGACGGTAAATGACCAAGATCAAGACGGCCAAGCCCCGGGCATCTGAGATGGGTACTTTTTCCTCCAAGCACGGCGCGATTTCCAAGCTTTCTTCGCCATCCGTCTGGCAGCACGGCTATCTACCAACTTTGTTTGTTGTCTCGATTTCTGCAAGAACTCCCAACCACCGAATCTACTGAAATTCAATCCTCGTAACTCAGGATCCATATAGTATTCATATAAGTACCTATACCAGACGTGATGGCCCCATGGCCATAGAATTCGATGGCAGTCAACAGATCTCACGAATTCAAGATCATTCAAATCAATCGTAAAGATCAGGGACTTGAACATATCACGAACAAGGAGTGCGCCTGACTCTGGTTCGACGTGCCATTCCCAACTAACGCTTTGGGTTTCGCCGAGCTGGAAAATAAGCTTGCGACAGCCTGAAAGTACTGGTGATGGCACAAGATGCAGCGCGGTATATAGTGAGATCTCCTCCTCAAGGTAGGTCGATATGTCGAATCCCTCACTAGCCAGTATGCGGAGCCAGAAATTGCCTACTATCGATGCCTCAAGTGGTGTATAGGTATATATGAATAAATCATCGAGCAGCGTTCCCCAACCCTCCCCAAGCGCACTCCCCACAAATACGTAGCCATGAACGTCAACGCCCTGGTGAATCAGCTTGCGAACTAGACTTTCCCATTGCGTACAGTCACCTCCAAACCGCTTGACAACGACTTGGAAAATCGCTGCAAACATATGTCGGTGATGTTCATCCGGAGTGCCACCTAGGTTGGTATATTGTGAAAGCAATAACTCTATACCTTCTGGTGGCCCCCAGTATGACGCCACCAACGATTCTACATCTACCATCGAAATATCGGTCTGAGCCTGTGATAGGACCCTCAGAGTATCAACGATCGAAGGCGTAAAAGAAGGTGAAAATTCGTCCCTTCTATACCTGGCCGCCCAGTCCAAAGCAGTCCTATATAATACATCAGAAGGAGGCGACTCCTACGAAGGTACACTTACTTCTCAAAAAGTGAGCAAGTGTCGGGATTTACGCCAAGTTGAAGCAGCCAAGAACACAGGCCGCTGTGAAGATACTGCGCCGCGTACTACGCCTGATCAGTCTCACTTGTCGTTGGATCGAAAGCCAGCTACATACATGGAGTAGTGTCTCCCCATAGCTGTCAACTACGAAGGGGGATAATTCACCGGCGCCAAACGCGACTTGCATGCCTACCATGTCTCCTCTCTCACACATCTCGAAGATTGGGTCATCTAGCTCCAGGACGGGATAGACAGTTAAAGACCTCGCGATTCGGCCGAAACTGCTGCAGAAGCGTAGCTCGAACACCCGTCTCATGAAGGACGGGCAAATCAGGAATGTATACTCCTCCATCGTGATACTTATCGGATTCTGTCGAGGCTTTTGAGAGTAATCACTCCGCTTTGACTTTCTGTGCATGCCGATCGAACCAAGGATGCCATCGTACCATATTTTTCCCATTCGCTCTGTAGTGATAGATTGCGGCTGTGGAGGTCTGACAATGCAACAGTCCGCATCCTTGTTGGGCGGTGAGACTGTAGTCTCAGTGAGCATAGTAATCGGTGGCTGCTTCTCCACAGCAATAGCGTTGAGAGCAATGAATTGATTCATGAGATCTGAATGTTGTATGCTGTCGACGATTAGTACAGTCAGTAGCATCGTTGATCACATACTGTAGTTGCCAGGAGTTGTTCAAGACAGCAGATTGCAAGTCAAACTTTGCATCACGCAATTGAGACATTAACTCTTGAATATGTTCCTTCTTCATCACATGTCTCAGAGACTTCCCCGTTTTTGTCGACCGATGACCACTGGAAGCGTCTTTCGCCTCATCAACGATCTTTTTCAGCGGCTCGAGCGCTCTCGCACATTGCTGTAGGGCCGACAAGATGAAGATCGGCGTCCCTGGAAGACGAGAAACCAAGAATTGCTGCTCCAGCAGCTGCCTCACATTTTCCAGGAGAGAACCTAGCTGGTCAAGATTCTCACACAGTCTGGTAAGCTCGCCTGGCACATTCCTGAGGTCCTTGATGAACTTATTCGTCTTCTGAACAATTTCAAACAGCTGTATGGCGAGCGATACCACTGCGAACGCGCCCGAGGCTCCGTCCATTGGAGCCAGGATGAGGATGAAATCCTCTGACAGTGGCACGAGCGAGTCTGCCCGAGCGTTGAGTGCTAGGGTCACAGCTCATACAGAGACAAGAACAATAATCAGAGAAGCATAGCGAAGCTGCTCCATGAAGTAACGACAGTCGTGGGGCTGAGTTGCAGACAAGGCTGTGTCTTTGTATTGCAGACTAGTCATGCAGGCTGACGTGGAAATTCGACGCAGGTTGCAACATAGCATACTTCAGAACAAGCACAAGAGCAGTGACAGAGGCATGCCGCTTTACACACTGCGCGAAGCCTACCTGGTCTTCACCTCAATCATGTTGTAGGCTCAGGATCATAGGTCCTCCTCCATATCACATAAGGATAGTCTCATAGGCCTCGAACATCCGGTCGGAAAGTAAAGTACTACGGAGTGCAGTATGAAGAGGGTCAGTATGTGGTCCCTGACGGCCAAATACTTGGTACAGCAACATTTCACAGGCTGCGAGGCTGCACAATGTATTGGCTATGATATATGGAGGCTTTTCGAATGCTTCAGCCTTGTAGATCGGTGACGTGATTAAGGTACCAACCGGTTACGAAGGTCTTGGCACCGAGTCCCTATATCCCATCTTCAGAAGCCTAGCTTCAGTCATAGTATCCCAGAACATAGTGTACATACCTTACACTTACCATGGAGGAGTCTTACGCGAAGTCTGCTGTAGGGGCTCAACAATGCCGTCGGGCGAAACCTAACAGCTCGGAACCTTGGGGAATGTTCCCTATACAACATCATAGCCGTAGGTCCCTATCTGCCAACAAACCACATCCAACTTCAGCCGTGACCAAAGCTTCTCAACCGCCTCAGTCATCAACATAACGCGATCACTCTTGTCATGCTTAGATTGTAGCCTTTGACAATACGTTCACCATATCATACTGACTCCCCTCCAGACCTCATCTACTCAATCTCCAGACAAGGTCCGTATCATACCTACACCGAGCCCGCAGTGGTGTCTGGCGTTACCTACGAGATGCGAGGATGATACTGGCTGTCATAGAGCAATGATAGAGCTCGGTCAATGTTCTTGTACTAACAATTTATGTTGTATGGCACTCATCGTGTTGGCAGCACGGAGTATAGACTTGATATGGTATATGTGGGTGTGTGAAGGCTTAGGATCGTGTGGAGAATTTGGGGTTTTGAGGGGTAGTGGTAGCTAGGGTAGGATATTGTAAGCATGCGGCAGGGTCATAGTTTTGTATTTAAGAGTCGGATGGTAGGGGAATCTTATGTGTTTGACGTTCTTTTGAGCGATATGATATTGGAATGTTGATTGCGATGGCAAACCCCGGGCGGAATCGAGAAAACAAGACGGACGGAATAGCTGAATAACGAGGCAGCTTTCTCTTGTCGCGATGTGGGGGTATCTGTAGCTGAGAAGTAAATTGGAAAGATTCAAGCATGTTGGACGTGAGGCGAGACTTATAGAGGAAAGATTCCATCGACCGAGGCTTTTTCTATATGTGAACTTGGGAATCATAAGTCATGGGCACCAATAGATTGAACGTAGGTAATCACTATCAAACTCCTGCAGCCACGTTATACGTGAGAGTAGACTGCATACATCAGCGCTAATCTGCACGAAGAAACTCATCTCTTTCTTATTATCAAAAGATAGAAGCCACACTCAATGCGGCTCCGTATCCGACTCGACATCCGCAGAGAAGATGATCCTATAGATCGTCCATGCTGGAACTCACCCTATACTGGCCAAGCGCCAGGTATCTTGCGAGGCCCTTTGGTCCTTCGAGCCCGAGCCGATTTGGACGCTCTTCTCATCCAACGTCTGTTAAGACGGTCTTCGGCATCTAGCCGGAGGAAGATATAGGGGTGATAGCCTTCGGGTATTGTTTCCGATTGCCTCAGATCGATGGGCATACGCTCATCTGACCAGTCTGGGAAGTCGAATGGCGCAACGTCTCGCTCCGGATCGGCAAGGGGACCAAGGCGTCGATGACTGTCCCACATAGTATACATCCCTTTAAACTCCTCTCGGACGAGGTATGCGCCAGATCTGGGATCTAGTAGCCTTTCCCACCAACACGTTGGGCTCGCCCCCAAACTGAAAACAAGCTGGCGGCGAGTGGTTCCAGTCTTACCGGAGTACGTCAATTGCTGATGCGCGGCATGTATGGCGATTTCCTCTTTGAGATAGGTTACGACATCAACTTCCTCGGTCCTTAGGATGAACAGCCAGTGTTGAGCAGCCAATTCAGCTTCATATGGTGAGACAGTGTTGATGAAGAGTTCATCCAGTGGCGTTCCGTGCATAGACTGTCTGCCCTTTCGCATCAACCGAAGTTCCTCCTCTATACTATGTCCTAAATAGCACTCATCAGGCTCATCGATGTGTGCGTCAGAGACTCGATTATGAACATTTACACCTTTGCGGATCATCTTCCGGATAAAAGATTCCCATTCCAGTCGCCCTTTTCCATACTCACGTACGGCTTTGTTGAGTACATAGCTACCCATCAGCTGATCGTCTTCTTGAGATACCATCAAATTGAAACACTGCTGGTATAGGAACTCGGCATCTTGGGCAGGCCCGACAAAAAAATGACACAAGTTTTGCACATCAAATGCAGATATTTCTTTTTGAGCCTGGCCAAAGACTCGAAACGTATCGACCAGAGCATCGGTGCCAAGAACTTGGCCGGTGTCATACCTGATCCTTCCATTCCTATAACAATTCTGCGAATACCCCAGCCCTTTAATCGCTTTACTACATGCTACGTTAGCGAAATCAAGGTCCAAATTACCCTTGCTTACTAGCCGCAGTCTGACTGACGGTCCGGATCCAGACCCTGACCAAGTAGCCAGGAACATAACTCGGATGAGGCTGATTGCGCCGCCCACTACACAGTGTCAGTCTCAATACCAATCCGTGCCATCTTGTCCTTAGACATACATGAAGTGAAGTTAAACCATGTTCATCGAGGACAAAAGGAGTCAGACCACCCTCACCCAAAGCAGCCTTGACCCCAAGTATATCCCCTCTCCGACACATAGTAAAATACGAGGATCCCGAGCTCATCACAGGATATGTATTCAACGTCCTCGAGATCTGACCGGATTGGAATCCGAGAATCATTTCAAATCTGCGTCGCAGGATTTTCGGAGTAACCATGATGAAGGAGGTCTCGAATAGCATGGTTCGACCTGCTACCTGGGAATGGGGAACAATGGTGCTACATTTCATTTCCATATCAAATCTTGCAGCACCAAATACTTTCTGATATCGTGCTATTGCCATCTTATGTATCTTGGAGTCCTTGGAGTGCTCAGGTCTCTCCGGACGAGAGTGAGAGGCTTGAGGATTTTGGGTGAAAGGTGCACTTGTCGTTTCATCTCTAGCTTGTCTGTTGAGGTTCTCGGTGATAGTACGTGAGGTATCAATACTGATCTGGAGATGGTATATCCTAGCTATGAATAAGTAGTGTCGACGAGAAGAGGTTGAGTACTGACTGCATTTGGGATGAGTGCACCGATATCGCTGTACTCAGATCGAAACTCGCATCACGTAGATACGTTCGAAGTTCTCGAAGACGTTCCTTCTTGGCTACAAGCTTGAATGAAGCCCGGGTCCTTTGAGCGCGACTCTTTTGCTCCTTATTGTCAATTGCCTCTTCAATGATTGTTTGTAATGGCTTCATTCTCCTCTCACATGCTTCTAAAGCACGCAACAAGAGTATCGGCGATCCTGGAAGACGGAGAACCATGTAACTCTGATGTAGAAGGAGGTTGACCTCATGCAAGACCAGCTCCAATTGAACCAGAGACTCTGACAGCTCAAGAAGCTCCCCTGGAGCATTTCGTATGTCCTTCACGAATTCACTAGTCTTCTGAACTGTATCTAGAATCTGAACGGCAAGCGATATGACCGCAAAGATACCTGATACACCATCCATGAGGGGCTTCTCAAATTCCAATACCTAAGGTGGGCGACGAGAGGTTCTTGTATTATTTTCTGTCACGCCAAAGGCTCGCTTCATCATCTACTCAGCCACTTAAGCAGGCAGTGAACGGCTCGCTGCAGTCAATGAGGGGGCTTTCGCAACTTGGCATGTACGTACCCGGGTCCAAGAAGGCGGTTCAGCTTCACCATTAGCTAACGGCTCTGCAACTGTATATGCAAGGCGATATTTCCTGAACCACATCAGACAATGACGTCGTTATTATTACGACGTGCAAGAGAACCAAGATCGAGTTTACTGTACCTATACTTACAGCCAACCAATGGGGAACTCATGATGTCTAGTGCTCCGAGTCATTGGAGGACATTGGAGGACAATGGTATCGAATGTGGTAGAGTAGTACGAAGATGGCACGACGGTAGGTATTTGTGGGGCGCCAGTACGTGGTTCCAGGAGACTGGCCTCGCATTGACCGAAGGTAAGGCTGACTGACAGCTTCACCACTTTTCAATGCAGCTCCACAGACGTGATACTGGCGATGCATTCGGACGAGAATGAGAATGAGTGAGTCTTCATGCGGTTACTTACCGTCTTGTGCTGCCTTTGAGCCGTCCTGAAGCATAAGAATCAATATCTCAAGAGGAGGATGAGTGGTCTTAGCACCCATGATTAAAACGCTCATGGCTGTAATCCAATTGATACCAAATGATTCCACTCCAGATCTAGCTCTAGGTACCTATACTTCTCCTCTATCTGGGGTATTTCTCCAGCACCCTAAATCCACAGACGTCAGTGCTAAGGCAATGAATAGGCTCCGATCTTATCAATAAGTTTATGAAGCCCCTCAGTGAATATTTGCGGTATTCGAAAATAGACATAGCGCTTGTAAAACCTTCAAGGAGGTCAATATAGACAATCGTTGTCCGATGAGCGTTTTCGCATACTCTACAACAGTAAGTCATATCAAAATCTCTCAAGAATCCCGTCAGCTTGGGTCCCTTTGACAATGCGTAAGTTTCCTGATCTGCTGTACAGTAGTCAACAGATGGACGGATCGCGACGTCCCATCCATGTGAGATTTTACGATACTTCTATAGACATGGAGCAAATCAACATATGATCTCATCATGCTGTTCTGCCCGATCCTGAGAGTGTAGTCACAAAGCATCAGCCAGTACCGGCTTGCAGGCAATGACCATCGTACTGTGGAATTGAGCCATGATACTACGGCTGGGGAGCTCATACTGTGTTTGTGCGTCTAGATGTAGCTTAGTATACGAAGAATAGCCTCGATGCATCTCAGGTGAAAAATGGACTTGCCTCAGTTCCTCAGACGTGTTCCAAGCCGGGCGCCAAGCCCCTTCGGGTTAGCGATGCTGACTACGCAGCCGGGCGGTAACACGTCTGAGTAAACTTTTATTCCTTTGCTTATAAACTCCTTATTATTAATAGTACATCAATAACATCGGTATTATTTACTACGGGGTACGTACGGAGCAAGGTATCTGTATCTAGAACCCTAGTAAGACGCGAAATAAGCTAATAGTGTATTTATAGGCTATTACGCCCTGTCGCGCCCTATTCGCTCCGCAACCGGTCCTACTAAACTGCTACAGTACTAAGTTTACCTATATTAAGTCTACTACCTATTAAATAAGCCTGCTCCGGTAGCTTAGATACCCTACCTAACCTACCGACCGCTGGAAAAATAAGCTACCCTATTATTATTATCGCTAGCTAGCTACTAGGATTTTTGGAAATTTAGAGTTAATAGACGGCGATAGCGTTACGGATAGTTTATCGGGGGCGGATTAGGCTAAAAGTAGGCTAGTTAGAATTAGAAGAAGTAAGAGTATAATTAGGGTATTAACGTAGCTAATATTTATATAGTAGAATTCTATACTATTATATTATAAAGTTAAATATTAATAAATTTAATTAACAAGCGAAAAATTTATATAGCGCGCCACTAAAAAATAGGATATCTAGTAAAATTATAGAAGTTTACGCTTAGACGTGCCGCCCTCCTGCTGCGTAGTTAGCCTTGCTAACCCGAAGGGGCTTAGCGACCAGCTTGCTGGCCAATCAATGGCACGTCTGAGGTACTGAGGCAAAAATGGACGAAAGGAGTTTGGCAGCTTAGTAATCAAACTCCTCCAATGAATGCACGCTCCGCCCTCTGCGCCTTAGGCTTATCAAACCAAATGCCGTCTATCCGCTCAATGACATATACATCGTCATTCATTCGAACTTCTCTCCCGACAATCCCCATTAATCCCAATTCAGAGGAACAGAATCTCATCTCCACCAACAACATCAATTGGAATACACAGCCACAATGGAGGCAACCTCAGGCCACAGCAAGGTATGCCCGCCCCATCCGCCCCACTTATTGCACCACTAACGCCAACAGGCCTGCTGCAACATACCACCCATCGTTGCAAAAGACTACAAACCCAAGGGGACCTACATAGACCTTGATGGCATGAAATGCTGTTCGTTTACCGTCCTCTTCCTCTCCCCTCCCTTCTCCCAAATCCCCACTAACCCCTCTCCTCCCCCCACAGACGCCACCGGCCCCCCCACCGCCCCCGTCGCCATCTTCCTCATCTACGACATCTTCGGCTTCTCCCCCCAAGTCCTCCAAGGCGCCGACATCCTAGCCCACGCCCACCCCAACGACGGAAAACACCAGTATCGCGTCTTCGTCCCCGACTTCTTCTACGGCAAACCGCTGCCTCATAGCACTTTCCCGCCTGATACTGACGAGAAGAAGAAGGCGATGGGGGACTTTTTTGCGGGGCCGGCGGAGGTGGGGGCGACGAGTGGGAAGGTGGGGGGCTTGATTAAGAAGATTGGGGGGATGGAGGAGGGGAAGGGGGTGGAGAAGTGGGGTGGGCTGGGGATGTGTTGGGGTGGGAAGGTCTGTATTTCCATTTACTTTTTCTGATTCGGGCGAACGGGAAACGAGGTAAAGATGGTAGGGCTGATGAGACTTATAGATCATCGCCCTAACATCCCAATCCGGCACGCCCTTCTCCGCCGTCGCGTCGTGCCATCCCGCCATGGTCGATCCGAAAGACGCAGAGGGTATCACGGTGCCGATGTGCATGCTGGCGTCCAAAGATGAGGATAAAGATGCTGTCGGGAAATTTGAGGAGGCGCTGAAGGTCGAGAAGCATGTTGAGACTTTTGGGGATCAGGTCCATGGGTGGATGGCTGCGAGGTGTGTTATTTCTCCGTACTTTGTTTTCTTATTTGTTTTTTGGTGTGGCTTTTGTCCTTGGTGGGATGGAGATTGGGGTGTAGTTTGTGGGAAGGTATGCGGATTTGCTAACGATATATATTGCATAGGGCCGATCTTGACAACGAGAGGGTGAAGGGGGAGTATGAGCGGGGGTATCAGACGTTGCTCGATTTCTTCCATAAGTATTTGTGAGGGCGTGGGGTTTGATTGGTGGGTTGGGTGGTAGGGGTGCTATGATGCAGGTGATGGTGACTTTATAGAATGTGGGTGGATTATGACTTGATTAGATTGTATGGAATGAAATGAAACGAGGGAAGGATGATGATGATGATGATGTGGATGTATATACATGAATTGAATTTGTATGATATGATATGGGCTATTTTTGGGTCTTGTGTGAGTCATGGTTCTTGGGGTGGGTTTTGCGGTGGTTTGTGAGGATTTGGGGAGGGGGAAGGGATTTATGTGGAGTTGGGAACGGGGTTTGGATCATCACTTTTTCATGATTGATGTGAGTGAAATTCATGGAAGATCATATAGGGAGGAGGGATGGGAAACATAGTCGAACATAGGGAAATCAATAAATGGTGTAAGCCTGGCGTTTTGGCCTCAATCCCAACTTCATAGTATCTAGTCACTATGTTCTACTATCCTCCGACAATCCCCCATCAAATCGTCTCCCTCCAAATCCTAGCCACCTGGCGAAAACCCCCAACCATCTACCTCGTAGTATACCCACCATCAATAACAATACTAGTCCCCGTCGTATACGACGAAGCATCCGACGCAAGATAAACATACGCCCCCTTCAGCTCCTTCGCCTGCGCATCCCTCCCCATAGGAATCATGGTCTTCCACAGATCCTGCGTCTCCTTGGCCGTGAAATCAGACAAGCCGGTGTCGATATACCCCGGACAGACGCAGTTGACGCGGGCGAAGTCCCGCCACTCGTTCCCGAGCGATTTGGCCAGGTGGATGCAGCCGGCCTTGGCGACGTTGTAGCTCGTCTGCTCTTGAGGGAAGTTGGCGATGAGGCCGGACATGGATGCCGTGATGATCAACGACCCGGTTTTGCGTTCGCGGAAGTGCATCCCGACGGCGCGGGCGCAGTAGGCGCTTCCGTTCAGGTCGGTGTTGATGACTTCTTCCCACTGTGCGACGGAGGCGTCGAGGATGCCGTTGTCGGCGGTTTTGCCGGCGTTGGCGATGAAGACGTCGATTTTGCCGAAGTCTTTGATGACGGTGTTGACGAAGGCTTCGACGCTGGCGTATTGGTCGACTTGGCATTTGTAGGCTTTGCATTTGACGGAGTATTTTTCGGAGAGGTCTTTGGCGTTCTTTTCGCCGCCGGAGGCGCGGGAGGCGTAGGTGATGGCGACGTCGGCGCCCATTTCGGCGCAGCCGCGGGCGGCCTGGTGGGGGGATGTGTTAGTTGTGGGGTTGTAGGTAGGGGGGGGGGGGTGGGGGGAGTCTGGGAAGGGAAGGAGAGGACAAGCTGGTTTGCATGCTTTGCAGTTCGAAATAACATGTTCATGATGGAGGTTGCTGGAGTAGGATACGTACTTCAATTCCAATGCCAGTGGGACCAGAGGCGCCGGTGACACAGACGACTTTGCCCTTCAAGCTGAAGAGGTCTTTAAGAGAGTCGGCTTTGGGTACTTCGATAGGCATGACTTTGGTTGATGAGTGATATGATGGAAGGGATTGGATCTGAGGATGGAGAGTCGGGGTGAGAAGTATTTGAAGAGAGCGGATGGAGGAGAAGAAGGATAGAAGTATGGAGGAGAGAGCTCAACAATAAAAAGAAAATGATGAGGCTTTTTAATGGGTCATCATTCAATGCGTGCAAAAGTCAATTCGAGCGGCTTGCTGTTCTTTTGCTGAGGATGGAGGGGTAATGGGTAATGCGGGGCTTGGCGATGGGATATCCGATTAGTCATCTTATCCGGTCACTTCCGATAAGAATTAGAATAGCGTCTTGGCACTTCAACCTCCATCTTTTCTTTTCTCTGCAGATATCAAAGTATTTCCAATATTTGACCCAAATGATTTCAAAGTGCTGAATGATGTTTATCAATCGCACTTCATGGCTACGATAGAGTCAGTGTGTTGCAGGATGGGATTAGTCACTGTCACTTGTGCGTACCCTGTAGAAAAGGTAGGATGTGTCTTGTCGTCTGCTGATATTGTCTTGCTACTATGGGGGTTGCTAAGGAGTAGGAAGAATAGGGGCATTTCCCTCCCTAGATACATGCTTCCAACGCTAGTCCAAATACCCCTCATCACCTCTCCTGGCAAATGACGTACAGAGCAATTATCAGCATTTCTTTAAATTACAAGCAAACGCGGAGGTGTCATTGAGAGTATGTTGACATGCAGTGTGGTTTTTGATGGAAGCCCTCTTCTCTGTCACTTCTCCGTTGCCATTCATACATCTTACCCATGGCTAGTTTTCTCTGTACCTCAGGGTACGGGACAGATGATGGCCTACGGTGCGTACGGATAGTATCTGCACTGCTGTGCTTCGAAAAAAAGGGTACTTGCATGCGGGCAATCGATGCAGGCGAACCATGTCTAGCTGAGTGTTGATTCGAATTGAAAGCAACCGGGTTCAAAAGAATAGAAGCAACACTGTCCGTGATGTCGTCCTATCGGGAGTATGGAATGATAGGCATTCCAAAATACTCAACCGGACTCCCATCAACACCTGCATTCATGAGATTAACACGTGTAGACGCGGTTGTCACTGTGCTTGGCGCAGTACGGGCCGAGCTGCTGTGAAACATGAAAACATAAAGTATGAAACAAGAACTTCCTCTCATACTTGCAACATCCACATCATCTGTTCTCAACTTCAAACAATTTTTCCTCTCACGCCGACATCTCTGCGACGGTGTCTCCTTCTAGGTGTCAGTACTGACTCCTAGACTTGCAAACCCATACCGTTGACAGCATCTCATCAACACCTCAGTAAGCTCGAAACTTTCACTTTCAATCTCGAAAACTCGTGATTGACTTCCCTCGTTCATGATAGCAATCACCATGGCAACGGATATCCAGAGCGAGCCCTTCTCTGTGGCCTTGAGACATCTATATACTTCAGTCGGACACGGGCATAAAGATGTGACCAACGAGGTGACCGCCATGATCTCGGCCGCAGGATCTCGTTTGTCCGATCTGACATTTCAGGAGATTGATCAACTCACTTGCATTTTCCCGACAACTCATGAAAATGCCCAGAGCGATGGTCATGCCACCTGGGGCCAGGTCCATAACTTGATTCATGAGGGTCTCATCAAGCTCACGGCTGGAGATGCACCGGAGGATCTTTACTCGGGCCTTTTTCACCTCGAAGATCTAGCATCTCTGGCTTCCATCAAGATCAACCTAGCCAAGGGCCAGGGTATTTGTCCCGTGCGAAGCGGAGCTTTGAGCTGCTACTATAACGTGGACACAGCAATCAAGCACCAAAAGGCTGCCCTGAGCTTGCTTCCCCTACAGACTTGGATCCCAGAAAATGACATTTTGGACCCTGCCCTTCCATACGATATTCTGGAGCAAGGCGTCTTAACTTCCACAGCACTAAGATATCTTGACGATGATGACATCTGGCAGCTTGTCGCCCGCGTGTTATCATCGACACAAACGCGCAAGCAAGTCATCGAAATTGCGGAGAAGGCCCAAAAGAGTCTCCGCGAGTACGCCCAAAAGTCGTTGGAAGACATCCTCGCAGAAACCCTCCGTTTGTTGGATCTGAAGGATATCGAAGCTATGGTAAGCTACCCGTTCCACGTACATCGTGCTCACTGATAATATACGGCAGCCAGCTGAAACGGTCGATACAAAGGGCACGGGTACACCTGTGACTATGTCACAGCCTGTATGTTGATCCAATTACCTAGTGACGACTTTGATGACGTGATCCATCTAACTCTTCTCACAGTTTGATGATGAGGTTTTGCTTTCTACGCAGATCCCAAGTCCAATTCAAAAAAATTCAGGGATCCATGGCGATGATAGGGTGGACAAGACTGCCAACACCATACTCTCAACAAGTCTGCCCCAACAGAGTGATGATGTCAATATCAGCACCAATGCCGACGACAGCCGTCAAGCCCCAATCGGAGAATCGCCAACGTATAATACGTCTCATCGTATACATGCGCAAGGACTGAAGTGTATCGTTGAAGGCGTTTCCACTCAAACAGCCGCCCAATCTCAAGGTGAACAATGTCACATGCATCTACATGTGGATCTTGCAAAATTGGTGGATATATCCGAACTGCGACATCAGGAAGTGATGCATCGCCTCGACCAGCTAGAGAGCTCCCTAGCCGATAAAGAAGCGGTAAAACAGAGCATTGAAGATTTCCAGCTCAAGAAAGCACTGTTCAAGACCGAGCAGGCAGATGAGATGGTAGCTCCTCCGAAGGTAACCCAGTCTGCCGAGAAGAAGGATATGGAACATCAGCTTGAGAGCCTTGGCGCCGATGAGAACGGTTCCGAGGAAGCGCTTAAGGCCAAGACGAGAATTGATGCGGAGGTTCAAGAGTGGTTTGACAGCTTTCAGTCCATGGAGAAGGTCCTTATGTCACGTCTTGAAGGACTCTTGGTAGAAGCCGACAAGGGACTTCTCGCAGCCCTTGCAAATGAGACAACGCTCTTTGAAAAACCAGTTGCTGCCAAGGAACAGGCTTACAACCAGCTCTGCGCGCGAATCACCAGTCTGGAATTGGACCAACGCAACAAAGACACAACAATCAAAGCGCTCGAAACCGAGAAAGCAACTTTCAAAGAATCACTGGACGTGGAGAAAGTGAAGCGTCAAGAGCTTCAACAACGACTCACGAACGCTCAATCCGAGAAAGAGACCTTGGCATCAGCATATACAACTCTTTCGAGCACGCTAGACGATCTAAAAATACCTCTAGCCACCGCTGATGACGCCAACGCGAAGCTTTCCATATCCTTTGATGACTTCTGTTCCACAATTAAAGCACTGAGCACGGGAGATACCATAAACGCCCGTAAAGTGGACACTTTTATTGATACCCTAGTCGTCCAGGGCCGCGCTCTCGTGGCCATGGAGCTTAAACTAGAGGCAGCATACAAGACTGCGGGAAAAAATCAACCGAAAGGCAAAACGAGACGCCTCAGCGGAGTGGGAAACTTATAGGGAAATTGACAACAAAAACCTCTCAGCCCAAGAGGAGGTAAAGGTCCTCACATCTCAGACAAAGAACGACCTCAGCGACGCCAGCAATTCCTGGCTACCGGAGACGAAATCTCTTGAGGCATCTCTGCCCGAATCTCGAATGCAAGAAATCTGGGGAGAGCAATGTAAGTTGGGAGCTTTCGAAACTCTGTTGTGTTTCAAGACGGAGGAGATGTCGGATTTTGGATCTGAGGCTGGAGAGGTGGCGGGTATGAAAGATGGTGAGGATGGGGAAGATGTGGTGGATGCTGAAGTTGGGAAGGACACAGCGGATGTCAATCTGGGGGCCTGTGAATTGCTCATGGAGGATGGGGCCTGTGATGATGGTGTTGGTAGTGAGGAGGAATCGTGGAGTCAGGTTTCAGTCTTTGGGTCGGATGCGGAGGGGGAGGGTACGAAGATGACATGATCTGTGGCTAGGACAAAGTTGTGCTTGTCGGAAAGTAGGCATGCAGAGAAATTGGTGGTTGTTTAGTTGAGAGTAGTGGCTATGGTTTAGTTCAGAGTAATGGTTATGGTCGATACAGCATAGACGATGATCTTCGGTATCGAGAGTATTAGCTGTGAAAGATAACTTCAAGATCTTCACCATAGACATATCTTCTGTCGAAAGCTTGCAATGAATCGAGTATCCAGTAACCATCCATTATCGAGAGACCTGGACGCTAAACTCTTAGTCTTCAGAATCTGAAGCACGTTTTCCTACCCTTTCTCCTGCCCTTTATGGGGTCGTGTAGATTTTTCTTGGGAGGCGCTGATCTTGGCTTGTGAGAGCTGCACTTCCACTTTGGTTATATCTTAAGGGTATGTGGATCTTAGATATCTCTAGTATTTACGATAATAGTATTTCGTGACCATGGGCGGGGGAATACATCGCAAAGGATGATCTAAGAAATATGACTGCTATTATAAGTCATGGGTTTTGTATCGTCGTCTTATACAACAGTATACCCCATTCAACGAGCCGGAAGCCAGTGATGCTCGTATATGCAACACACACACACCACCCTACCCTACCCATCCCCTACACAATACCTATAAACACTCCACAGCAGCTCTTATGCTAGGTACTGTGGTATTTTCAAGCAAGATTGAGGCGGGGTGGGAAGGCGTCGGTATGTATGTGAAGTAAGGGAGATGAGCTGTGAGCTATCGGGGGTGGCGGAGAGGGAGAATGGTGGGAAGGTGGGATGGCGGGGGATGGCGGGGAATAGTGTGAACCTTGGATTTTGAGGGTGTGGGAAAGAGGGGAGAGGGGAGAGGGGAATAGGTCTGAGTAAAGTGCACGACAGGGAGGACAGGAGAGCCATGTACAACATATGATATAATTACTATGAGATGCTATGTAGATGTTTGCTGTGTAGATGTCCGTATGGCTTGAGATATGCAACAAGGACAAGGATGATGAAGATAAACCTAGGTATATAATCCCAAGCAATCCTATCATATCACCGAGCTATCATGCACGAGACTGCACATTGATACAACATAGATAGGAGGATAGATTGTACGCGGGTGAGTCCTAGTTCATGGATCTCGACTTTCTCTGATCAAGGTCTGGCTGAACCAGCTCGTGGAGAGAGTGGAAGGTGTGGAGAGTTGGATGGTTGGGCTTGTGAGAGCTATATGTTGTAGTACGTACTATATCGCGGTGAGGGTTTTGGTCGTAGGTATGGCCACGCTACCAATCCGTGCTGGACGTGACGGGCATGCGATCTTGGGGGAAAAAGTCCTCTGGTGGGGTATGGTAGTCTTTCATCCAGTCGACGGATGGATGGGTGACGGCGCATTCACTTCTAGGAGAAGGTTGGTGTGGCGGCTTGCGGCGTCAATGGTAGATCTTAGCTTGTGGTAGTAGCTGGTCTGGGATCTGATACTTCGAGCAGGAGATTCCGCGGGGGTGGTTAATTTCAGGTCGGCAAGCTGACAGTGTGTTGCAGGGTCCAGCGACTGTTACGTACACGGATATAGAGCGAGTCTTCCAGCGGGATTTCTGCCTGCGCTGTTGAGGTTCAACCCAGTTCATTTTCGACTGAGCGAAGTCAAGGCCAAGACTCGACCTGCTAAAGAGCAGTTGTAGGTAGATGCAGAGGGTTGAGACGGGCGTGGCTGGGGGGCCGCGGTGGAGGCTGGGAAGGAGTTTTTTCGTTATATGGGTTTTGACATCTGCGACTGGTGCTTGATGGACATTGTTTGGCTTGAGCTGACGAAGTGGGCTAGATGTAGCGTTAGTCGAAGTCGAGGAGCCAGGGGTCGAGATGTTTGGCTGCTCGGAGATGGATTGAAAGATGGTCAGAGGACAGTGGGGACAGTCCGACGCTGGCTTGAGTGTGGGAGGAAGCGATTGTTGCCTGGGATCTGTATGGACGATTACTGTCCTGTGCTGCGCTGAAATCAAGACGGACGATTAGGCTTCTGCAATATTGGGGGCGTCGATTCTGCACAATTTTGCTGCCGCATGCATGGTACCTAGATCTTTTGATTGGTCCTTAACCTCTTAGCAAGGCCCACGATCATCTCAGCAACTCCACAGTCTTCCTTTGTCCCGCCTTTGCAGCATGCGCGATCGCTGTCAATCCCGCATTGTCCTTGGCTCCCCGAAACGCACCAAATCTTAATAGCCATCCCACCATAGCTCTATTCCCCAATATGGCAACATGCATCAAAGGCGTCCGACCTAGCTGGTCTCTTGTCTCCACATAGGCGCCACTATGTAGTAGAAGAGAGAACACACGTCGATTCCGACAGCAGGCTTCGGCAAGAGGGCTGACTTTAGAGACAGTGCTTTGAGCTTCGAGATTAGCTCCACGGTCAACAAGAAGCTCAATCATTTCGCTGTGATTATTCGCAGCAGCCCGGATCAAAGGCGTGTATCCACCCAGTGACAGATCTCGGGACTCGATGTTGGCGCCTCTGGAGATGAGGAGACCCGCGACGCTTGTTCTATTGTGCCAGGCTGCTTCCATGAGAGCAGTAAGTCCCTGCTCGTTGGTCGACTCAATATTGGCGCCTCTGTCTAGTAAGAGTCGGACAATGGAAAGGTGGCCTTGCTGAGCCGCTTTTGTGAGGCTCGTACAAGCTAGAGATTGTGCTTTACTTTCAATGTCTACACCATGATCCAATAAGACCTGCACTACTCGTTCATGACCTTTCTCCACAGCTATCCACAATGCCGTCACATTGTCAGGACGTTTCCCTTCAATATTGGCGCCGCTCTGAAGTAAGGTTTGCACTGCGGCGGGTTGATCATGAAATGCTGCTATCATTAGCGGCGTGTTCATGTTCCCAGCTCTGCATTCAAGGTCAACCCCTGCTTTGATGAGAGGAATCATTGTGTCGACCCTTCCACGCGCGCAGGGCGCAAAAAGTTGCTCGCCAGTTGCATCAGCCTTTCTTTCGAGAAGTAGTCGGACCGTTTCTGGATGATGGTATCTAGCAGCCACATATATACTAGTAGAACCCTCCAAGTTTGCAGCTTTAACATCAGCTCCTCGGTCTAGTAAGGTCCGCACAACTTCAGTATGGCCGTTCCATGCGGCCCGTATCAAGGAGGTTGACCCATCGGGGTCTATAGCCTCGATCCTCGCATTTTTGTCGAGGAGCAGGCGTATTGTACGTTCATTTCCTCGCGCAGCCGCAGCAATGAGGGGAGTGATACCCGCTCCACCATTCGCCTCGAGCTCAAAACCTTTGTCCAAGAGGTAAGTGACCAAATCCAGCATGCCTCTGTATGCAGCAACTAGGAGCAAAGTATCATCGTGGTCGTCTCGTGCGCCAACATCGTGTCCATTCCTGAATATCCACTCACAGATTTCTAGGTCAGTATTAATCACACTCTTCTTGTGATTTGATGAATAGTACGCTGGCCTCCGTTGTTCATCGTCCTCGGCCTTCTCATTGGCACCATTGGCAAGCAGTATACGCAAGACGGCCCATTGACCAGCTTTGGCTGCACAGTGAAGCGCAGTCTGTCCGTTGTTGTCCTCCGCTTCCACTTTCACATGATTATTGAGTAACGTTGGCACTAATGAATGATGACCCCAAGTGGCAGCCAGGTGTAATGCTGTCTTCCCATCCCCGTCTTTAGCATTCACATCAGCTCCCTTTTGTCCAAGAAGAAACCGCAATTTGGCTCTGTCTCCAGCAATGGCGGCTTCGTGGATACCTGTATAACGTTTCCGTGAGCCATCTGTGCCTCTCGAAAAGGAAACAGTGTGACGAAGGTAAAGCGAATTGCGTGCGCTCAGAAGTATCGAGCTTGGGAACAATCATATCGATATTGTCTTTTAGATCAATGATAGTACGAGAACAATGCCAATACCTTTTGCATGATCCACGCCAAGCGAGTCTTTTGACGTCATTGCTCCAATAATGTCCTCTCTCGTGTCTAGTATGATCTCCATGATGTTTTTTGTGCTTGAATCTAAATCATTGAATCGTTCTGATTGCTGCAGTGAAATCAAGTCGATTCGTTCTCTACAGGAAAGGGTTATCAGCATTATACCAAATTGTCGCCACCTTTCTTCTAATTACCTAAGGGATATCGTGATATGCAACGTAATTTCGCTTCGATACAATTGTAATGTATTCGCAAATTGTTCGAGGTCACTCTTGCTGGTAACACTCTTCAAAGCCTGGCGAGCGCTTTTCCACTTTCGATGTCTGCCCGTGACTTTGGCTTGATCGAGTTTGTGAAGCAATTCATCGGCTATTTGTGTACATTTCTCACAAAGCCTTGTCAAAGACTGGTCATCATCGCTCAGATTTCCATTTCCTTCTTGCCCAATTTTGAACGAATGTCGTAGCTTAGTGGTCAGCATAGTAAGATTTCTGGTAATAGCTTCCGCGTTGACATTCTCTGCAAGGCTGCCGTCTGCGGATTTGTAAATATTGTAACCTTTCGAGACTAGCTTAGTTGAAAAATCGACCACCTGGATAATATTGCTGGCAAGACCGAGTGCAGTAAGAGGATCCATAGTACATTCGCTTGCAGAAAATTATATACAGAGAAGATCATAACCACAACACGGTCAGTTCAGTACCGGTCAATGTATAGACAAGGGTCGTTCTGATTCAAAGCTACAGGCAGCGAGAGGGTGCGAAGGAGGCTGTGCATGAGGCTGAAGTCGGATGGCTTGGTGAAAGAGCTGAACATTTCTGAGCGACTACGCACTCACGCTTGCTGCACTGACAGTACAAAAGATACAGTTGAAACCGTATGTTACATGATTTTTGTGGCGGAATGTGAGGCGTCATATCAGATGGCTTATTCCTGGACTTGATAGATTTCGTAGGGCTTGAAGCGCGCGGCTATGGATCAGGGTTGGAGGCGCTACAAGGAGACGCAGCACTTCATGAGCGAGTAGGTCTGGAAATCTGGGGACCAAGGGCAGATCGGGGCAAATATCTATGCGTTGATGTGTCAGACCGAGTGATAATCTGGAGATTGAGTCTCAACATAATGGCTGGTACTAAAAGGGGTGGCCGCCTTGAGGGCAAGGTCGCTATCATTACCGGAGCGGCAGGGTAGGTCTATTGAATCTATATCAGGCAAACATTGAGGCTTGATTCACATTTCATTCTTTAGCACTGTTTCTGAGAGGTCACCTGCATTAGCTCTAAAACAGAACATGAAAAGGACCTGCCCTCTACGATTCTCTTGCCACAGCTGTAGAAAGACTACTGTATGAACATCGCCGTCATGTCTTTCATAGCCAATCGTGCTGCTGTTGACGGTCTTCTCCGCAGTGGTATAGGTTTAGAGACAACCATTCTCTTCGCTCGCGAGGGTGCCGCAGTCCTCATGGCCGACATCTCCGAACCCGCTCTCGACAAAGCGCTCTCAAAGGTCCACTCCATTTTGTCCAATACGCCCCGAGTCGAGACAATCAAATGTGATGTCTCTAAAGAATCCGATATCGAGGCTATGGTCAAGTATCTGGATGATTGGGGCGGTGTGGACATCATGTTCAATAATGCTGGAATTATGCAGTGAGCGCTCCCTTTTGAGACAGTCCCACACACCGTCTTGAATCCCGACGGTCAACGTACGGTAAGGCTCATTTGACTTGTCACTCCTCCCAGCGGCGATGACGCAGACGCCATTGACACGCCCGAGAAGATTTGGGATCTCACACACAATATCAATGTCAAAGGCGTATGGTACGGCAGCAAGCACGCTATCCTCAGCATGCGCAAACACAAAAAAGCCAAGGGCTCCATTATCAACACTGCAAGTGTGGTCGCATTGGTAGGTAGCGCAACACCGCAGCTGGCTTACACGGCAAGCAAAGGAGCGGTCTTGGCAATGACGAGGGAATTGGCGATTGTACACGCCAAAGAGGGTTTTAGGTTCAACGCACTCTGTCCTGCGCCGCTGAAGTGAGCATTTTCTTATACATCAACCTAAAAGCTGCCAATTCCCGTGTTGCTCGCATTGATTCCCTTCACACATTCTCTCGGTTCCCCCTTTCTCCTACACAGCAGCCGCTGGCTCTGAGATTTGCTCATATTTTCCCAACAGTACGCCGCTGCTTCAAGACTGGCTTGGGGACGACGCTGCGAAGCGCCACCGACGTGAAGTCCATTTCCCCTCCGGCCGTTTTGGCGAAGCTATCGAGCAGGCGCAAGCTGTACTCTTCCTTGCTAGCGACGAGAGCAGTTTTGTAAACGGGACGGATTTCGTCGTCGATGGAGGCATGACCAAGGTAAGCCAATTAGCTCAAGTGTACCATGAACCGGGAGGTGGAGGCTTGTTGTGCATGAACAATCGCGATAGGAGGCTGACTGTTGTGCCTTTCAGGCTTATGTAACAGCGGAAGGACCACCGACTCAGGCGCCTACTAACTTTGCAAGGTAGAGATAGGTATTGGAGGGAGCGTTGATGCTGGAAAGGAACAATCTTTCAATGGAAATTCAGGATCTTAAGACAATGATGGATTTTTCCAATAGACGTTGAATTCTCATCAATGCACTCACCCATGACATGTGTCAAAGATCGAGTATCTCAAAGCATTAAGAGTGAGCAAAACTTTATCTACAAAGCTCGGTAGTGGATTTCATACGAGCAGCAGACGTCTAGATCCGGTATTCCGCCTTCTCGACCTATAATCCCAAAGGCCTGACAAAAAAGGTAGTATTGGTTGGCATCCAAAGGGCAGTATACCATCAGCATTGGCTTATCATTACTCAAGCTTCATTCTACCTTTCCTTTAGCCCCCTCCATATGTAAAAGCGTTTCCCTACGCTTTACTGCTGCCACCACACCTTGATGTTTTTTTAGCATGGAGTCAAACTCAATTGGCGAGCCTCGTTTCATCCACCGCTAAGCCACATGACCCCAAGCCCGTACGTAAGAAATTATGTAGAAGACTCTTTGTCCAGTCCCTTTGAGCGGCCATTCTTTACTTTCGCTGTAACATGGATCGAACTTGAGCAACTGCTTCAACTGACCTTCGCGTCTTGTGGGACTCTGCAGATGCTCAATCTATCGAGTATTATCGTGAGTGCATTGAACATTTCAGGGTGTGCTCATTGTCTTGCTTGCGTTTTCTTGATCGCTTCTGGAGACACAATAGAATGGGCTCGGCACAGGAAACATCGCATGGGCTAAGGACTTATCGAGGAGACATAGACTTGTAAATCCTCTCGACGGTTTCTCTGGAGTTGATGATCGATCTTTCTGGTATTTGATGAAGCCAAGGTTCGAATTCTGCGTTGATGGTATCGTCACTGTCAAGGCATAAATCCTCCACTATTCTCTTTCCCACTTTGACATGAATCTGATGAAAATCTTCAGATGCTTTCCATTGGAATAAGTCTTCAAAGGAAACGTCCCGTCAACAATCATCACGTGATGGATCCACTAGCGCGACTGGGCTGAATGTCCCCGCTTCCTCCGCAACGACTGGCACCAGAATACCACCGACGCTCCTTGGGTAAACCTCGTCGATACTTCCTACAAAGTCCAAGGGGATCTTCAAAGCAGCCGGCGAGTCGTTGGCTCAGCGCATGCAGTGTTAAGCCACCTCTCAATCATGCCGGAACACGAAGATGACGAGGTGACAATCGAGTCCCTTCCTGACCTTCTCCTGAATGACACCAAAGTCAAAGTTGCCGGCGTCGACATCGATGGCATCCTGCGTGGCAAACTCATATCTAAGAAGAAGTTCCTCTCAATAGCAGAATCAGGCTTTGGATTCTGCTCCGTGATATTCGGCTGGGACATGCACGACCAGACCTATTTCAAGGAGCTGAAGGTCAGCAATGCGGAGAATGGATATAGAGATATGATTGCGGTGCCCGATCTAAGCAGTTATAGGAGGATACCGTGGGAGGACAATGTGCCTTTCTTCTTGGTCAGCTTTATGGATCCGGATACTAGAGGCCCGATCAGTGCATGCCCGAGAGGGCTTTTGAGAACAGTGGTGAATCAAATAGAGAGGGAGGGGTTACAAGCTATGGCTGGAGGTGAGCCCATCAGGATGGACAAGGAATATAGGTTGCCAGACACGCGTTGCTGACTAGAGGGACGACAGCGGAGTACGAATTCTTCCAATTTCGAGCGCCCGTCAATCCCAGTGTCCCACCATCTGAACGCAACTCATCCTCGACCGCCAAATTCCTACAAGAGAATCCCGTCAATTCTCTCCCGCCCCTCACGGAAGGCATGTTCGGCTACAGCTTGACGCGGCCCATCCATAACCAAGACTACTACTACGGCATATACGACGCTTGCGAGAAGTTCAGATGCGGCATCGAGGGCTGGCACACAGAGAGTGGACCTGGTGTCTTCGAAGCGGTCAGCTAGGCTCACTATTCAACATAGATGCCTCCCGAGCTCATTCGTGTGGCAGGCTCTGGAGTTTGGAGAAATATCGCAAATGGCAGACAAGGCGGGACTATTCAAGTCCGTAGGCGCTCAATCAGATCCACCAATGCTGACCAGTCGCTTGCAGATACGTCGTCAAATCACTTGGCAGCAAGTTCGGCATAACACCTTGCTTCATGGCCAAACCTCGCCAAGGCCTTCCGGGAAATTCCGGCCACATGCACGTTTCCATCGTTGACAATGCCAAAACAAACCTCTTCTACCGCGGCTCGAAAGACCCCAATCCTCCATATCCCGACCTCGCACACCTTTCAGACATGGGCAGACATTTCCTCGCCGGCCTCCTCGATGGTCTGCCGGACGTCATGCCCATCGTCGCTCCAACCATAAACTCATACAAGCGTCTTGTCGAGAACTTCTGGGCCCCTGTCACGGTATCATGGGGCCTCGAGCACCGAGCCGCTTCCATACGATTGATCGCACCACCAACCGCGAGTCCCAAAGCTACCAGATTCGAGGTCCGTGTCGCTGGTGCGGATGCTAATCCTTTCCTCGTCCTAGCGGCCATCCTTGCGCTTGGCTGGAGGGGTGTGGAGAAGAAATTGGAGATTAAGGTTCCACCATTAGGCAAGGGACAAGATGTTGGAGGCGCGGCTGATAAGGGGGTGAGACTGGCCAAGTCCCTGAAAGAGGCGACTGCGACCATGATGAGGAAGGAGAGTGTGGCGAGAGATATATTTGGGGACGATTTTGTAGAACATTTTGGTGGCACGAGGGAGCATGAGATTAGACTTTGGGACGAAGCTGTTACTGACTGGTGAGTTTTCTCTGGCTTACCTCATATTCGTACGTGCTGACTGCGTTGCAGGGAGGTGAAGCGATATATCGAGACGGTATGATTGTGAGCTTGCTCCGGAAGTTATGTCTCCACCGCGAGGGATCTGTGAAAGCTTGCGTTGTTTCTCCTTGTGTCGATACGGTTCATATACCCTCTTGGAGTTCTACGTAGTGAACACCTCCATCCATTGACAGCAATCGTCCAAGCCCTCGAGCCTACAGTATCTATCCCACCCCAGCTTGGCAGAGACAAATGCCATAAGCCGCAATAACCAAGTCCATCCCCATCAAGATCGGCTACTTTATCCATCAACGGAAAACCCGAGCAATGGTGAAACCAGCACAGCTTGACTAGAGCATCCATCATTGCGCATACCTTCCTCCATCCCCCTCGCCATCGGCACGACCAACGATCAATCGAAACCACGCTAGTCCTATTCGAAATCGAAGACGTAGCATTCCACAACCCACCTGGTTCCATTGCAATGGTTGAGTTCTATAGTGCGACAAGAATAATGTCTAATGAATGAATGTTCCTTCGATGGGAAACAGCGCCTCCCTAGATGGGTTCAGTTCCTGAGATATATACAGTCCCATCGAAGAAAGAAGTACTCGTATTAATTATAGATGAGTTTGTGCACCTTATCCCGAGCTCTTCCTCTTGCTGGAGGGCGATGACGATCAATATTAGCCTTGGGACTTGTATGTAGTTGGCACGAGTATTTGCAGATCAAAAGGGACGAGAGTCGGCAGGGACTTTTGCAACCGATTCTCGGGAGGATGTGTTCGTGGTGCGAGGTTTTCTAAGGTTTAGTCACGTTCCTAGTATTCTATTTGAAAATGGGTATCATGATATACACCAGCGGCTGCGTATGGTCAAGTTAGATATGTAAAACACATTCTACATCAAAGCTGCAGTGCAGCAATCTGCAAGGTCTCCCCAGGAATACTACAGCTGGATGGAGACACTGGGCGGAGATCGGCTCAGGAGCCAGTACATAGCTAGCCGGAGCCTCTTCGCCGCGAGGAGTCGCTCGGGGAGTTTGTCGCCCGCTGCTGTCCGCTTAGGAGCTGTGGTCTTCGTTTATGGGTTACATTCCAAGCATCGCCTTTGTTGGCGATGGGTATCGCTCGCTGCAGGATCAGCATGATTCTCCACTTTATCATCATTGTTTCCGCACCGCCGACTTCAGCGTCCTCCTGCGCACTACAACATATGAATGAGCGGACGGATCGGTACGGTGGTGATGTGTTGCTCTGCGGGTGGAGAAGGAATAGAAGGTGATGATGTGAAAGATCTGTTTTGGTAATGGAGGTAATAATGCACCATGACAGGCTGACTTACACTTCTGTTGGCTATGTATTGGTTATGATCGTTCTAATTTGCCACCGTGTAGATGATGAAGTTCAGGGATAACACGAACCTCGCTATTCTTGATAGGCTGGCGTTCAACGGATTGACCCAACCAGGCTGGTTTTCATTGACTGTGGTACATGGATTTGAAGTTTGTGAAGATTACTTCTCTTGCGATATAGGTAAGAACAGGCCGAAGTACACCGATAATCCTGGAGACGATACTCCTGGCATGTCCTGGGATCGTCACCATGGTGATCAGTCCCATGTCCTTATCCATGTCCTGCTACAGCACTGGTTTCAGGGGTTTCTGCCAAGATCTCGCTACGACGAGTGCCAATGTTGCCAGGACATGGGTTGATGTATATTTCTCCATAAAAAGAAGACCAGGTTGAAAGGACCCGATAAATCTGATCCTTGTTTCATAGGCAATAGAGCCATAAGATTGCATTGCGCAAGAACGTGCTCGAGGTAACTTGCCACCAGTACCTACCAATCCCTCTTCATCCAGCAAATCTCCGAACCGTGTGGCGTGGACAAGGCGAAAAGCCCAGCATTAGAGAGGCATGGACACCAATCATTCATATAAGCAATTAGAACGTCATGACCACGCGGTCCTCGAGCGCAGGATGTCGGCTATGGCCCAGAATAGCCACGGACAAGCCACGCGACAACAGATTTTCTGACGCGTATAAGCGCTACTATTGCATAAAGGGCAATGATCGTTTGTTTGGGGGCGAGAGCAGATCCTCTGGCTCGGTCATACACGGGTGCGAAGTTATGCAGTCTTGTTGGGTGCTCCTGACAGCCTCCCTGACGAGTCTAGCCTTCGCGGTGGAACCTCAAATCTCATCAGTCGCTGCATTGTCATCACAAGAAACATTACTCCCCGTGTCGGCTCAGAGTAGAACTCCCATCGTTCCAGTGTCAGAGCCTATCACGTTCGTCAAAGCGACTGCAACAGCGCCACCCTTCTTCGGGACCCTGTCTCGTAAGCCATCATGTTCGAAAGAGCAAGGTGTTTTCCAGCTGATCCTTCCATAGCAACATCCACACAAGCTATAGCCGATCCGAAAGTTAGGCCAACACAGTTCAGCACAGAACCCCTTGGCAAGTGGCCTAGACAACGATACCCGTTCGATATTCCTCAAAGTCTCCTGTATCTGACCGTCCTCAAATATGGCCTCCCAGTCGATCCAGATCTGAAAGGAGCCATTCTTTCCAATCTTGCACTAATCGTGGGAGAGATCAATCACGGCGGCAACTCTAGCCAAGTCCTATCCACTGCGACGATTACGAAAAGCCTTGTCAATTTCCAGTATGCGCCCAGATCACAATTGAGTTCATACGAAGTCTCACGGGCCGAAATCTTGTTGCTGTTGGAAACGATCGGTGGGTTGACAGTTGCCGACGGACCGAGAAGCATCCAGCAAGCTTTCATATCGAGAGAAAAATATCTTGTGGGGCAATTTGCGTTGAATATCGGCGTACCCATCTCACAGAATACATCTGCCGCCATAGCTAATTGAGAGTCCAGCAAAAGAAGTGGAAGATATGGATTGCCTAGGAGCTCCGGAAGACTTCCATGATACCAACGTTTTTACCGCATCGTTCACGACCATCTTGCTCAGAAACCGTTTCCCTACGGACGGATTTACATTTCAGTCCTAATACATAATAAATTCAACATTAATACTGCTTTTCCATGACTCTTAGCCCGTAAACATCGTTGTTGAGGTGTTGCAAGATGCACTGGAAGTCTCTGCAACAGACAATCGCTGGCAAGCTGCGTGAGAGGAGTTCCATGGGTGGAGTCGCATTCTTCGATTTTGATACTGGAAAGTAATAGATTGCGAACGAAAGGGCATCCATCCCCTTCTCCTGAAGTCCAGTTGTATGCCACGTTATTTCAACGTGGTATTGTTGTCTCAAGTTGTAAACAGGGTGACCGAATGTCTCGACAGAGTCGATTTGGGGGGCGACGTTGTCTTTGTAGATGCTGATATCGGGTCTTGCCCTTCTTACAGAGTCAACATCTCAAATGACTGTGGTTGGATTGACTCATGAATTCGCATAGATAACAACACATCCTGGCGTCTTTTGGTAAGCGAATGAACCAAGGCCCATACTCTGAGACCTAGCATTTCCGAACGATCTGCGTCGAAGATGCCTGGATGCAGTAGTTACAAGGGAAGTATCATATGCAGTACAGGAAGCCATGTAAATATCGTACAGCCAATCGGGGTCATGTACAACATAAAATAAGCACTCCAAGCGCCTCGAGCTTTGTTCAAGGTTTTCCTTGCGACGCACGACGGGATAGTACCGATTCAAAGGCTTCTAAAGGACGACTAGCTCGGCTGACATCATCAGCCAAACCAAGTCAAGGCTCGGTGCATAGAGTATGTAGAGGACGCTGTCTTTACTCAAGTACTTAGACTATGACTTCCAAAGCGCGATAGCCGAGCAGAGGGTTTGCCGCGCAAGATCAGGAGAATATCCCCTCGATCAAAAATGAAGTGTATCACTCAGAGCAGCGGCGTTGAAGCTTTTTCGGAGTAGAGATCGCTGTAACGCCATCGTGCCAGATGAACCTGATGTGCATGTACACAACCATTCGCATGGGTTTCACTTCTTCCCTTCCATGTCATCAGATATTGCACTTTAAGGAACCTGTTGATCCTTTACCACAACCTATGATCATCGCCCGGTATCTTCGTTCTTGACCCTTCCAGGACAGGCACGCAGGCATTGCACCAGATCCCCTGCCTTCACCCTCGAAAAGGCCTGCCCTTTGTCATCAACCCCAATTGCCAACAAGACCTCATCATCCAGATACCCGACATGCATATCTCCCGCTTCATCTCCCGCTCGTCCCGCTATCGACGGCCGGCCCCAGGCGTAGGTGATGCTGACTGTATATGTGAAATAGGCCCACCAATCGTTGCCACCGAAAGGTTCAGTTGCATTAGGATTGTTCTCCTTTGTGGCAGCGACTATGGCGTTGTTGGTGCTGTTGTCGGACCAGTTCTCTGATGGCAGCCAGCCTGATGCTGTTTCATTGCTCATCAGGATCGGATGCTGCGATATGCCTAGCATATGAAAGGGTGGTGTAGCTTCCCAGACCATGAAGAAGCGCTCATAACGTAGAGGCAGCTTGAGGTAGTTGGAGAATTTGCGGTGTATGATAGCGAAGAAGACCGTGTTATCAGAGGTAGCTTTGCAGCTCGGATCAGAGCGATTGCAAAGGATGAGGCGTAATGAATTGGTGGCTTGATGCCAGGTGCCTCCACGCTTGGTCTTGTCCGGCTCTTCGGCATCAGCGAGCTCACGCAGGCAGGGCTGTTCGAGTGGATCCGTGAGGTTGGTGGAAGTTATGCCGTTACCGAGAACTTTGGCGAAAGTGCGGCCGCGAGGACCTCCGTATGGAGACGAAAGATCGTAGTGGATGTAATTCTCACCAGAAGAGGGGAAGAAGAAAAGCCAGTTCTTTTCAATCTGGGAACGGGTGTCCGCTGGGTTGCGGGTCAATTCTGTGAGTGTAGGATATGACTTGAGCGGGCCGAGTGAGGGTAGTGTTGGTGATGAAGAGAGGAGGCGCTCAAGAGGCTTGTAGAGACTTCGGAGGTCAATCATCCAGAGACCAAAGCAAGCGTAGCGAGACCTTGCAATTCGTCAGTGATGCCCGAAAATTCTAGGTTACGGAGGTACTCACTGCGTATTGACCATCATCAGCGGCTCTCCCTTCCCACTCCAGAATGCCCTTGGATCATGGAATCCGGGAATATCCACATATGGTGTGAACTTCCCAACACATTTCTCTGCAGGCGTTGGTGGCACACTCAGTGATATTGGCAAAGCTGCACACCTCATACCACCGCCAGGCCCAACATGCCTTAAATCGTCATCGGTACAGGGCTTCTCCCCAGGTCTTGCTTCTTGGCCAGGAACGTAGCAGACATTGGCCTCACAAAGCACATTCTCCTGATGATTCCCATCTGTGACGATGCGGCTGACGACGAGATACTGGTTCTCCGACCAGTATGGAAGTGCAATGACTGTAGGGTTCCAGAAAATGCGAGATTCGAGCTGCGACGAGCCGGGTGGAATCTGCGAGATGTTCTGCACAATGTTTTCAACCAATCGCAGGTGCCCCGTAATCTTGTTCACCTCCACTGGACATCTAAATAGTGGCTCTAAGTTCCGATCGAGTCCTGGCTGCCACAGCGTTGTCTTGGTGCCGTTCCGGGAGGCTTGCCCACCTTTGTCATAGTTATAATAGTAGTGATTAGGTGGCGAGAGATGGTTATCAGAGACATTGGTCGCGATGAGTAGCGGCTTTTCAAGGCTCAAGATGGGAACGCGAATGCCTTTTGGAGGGGCCGCCGGTGGATGAAGGACGAAGGATGGCAGCTTGTTGTTGGAGGGAGTGGCGCGGTAAAAGATTATAAGGGTTACAAACACGAGAGCTGGGAGTAGGAAGCGACGTAGTGGTGGGAGGTATATCATGTTGTTTACGTCCTGTTCGGAACGTCGACCATGATGCGAAGGTCGAGTGTTGATAGGTGCGTAGTACGTTGGACCGAATTTTCAACCAGCAGGGGCTTTGGATGAGTGATGGGCTTGAGCAATCCTTGGGCACGCAATCCGACGATCGTCAGGAAACATAGGACCACTCCGGAAGGAATGACCCTAGTCGAGAGCTTGTTGCCCTCATGAAGAAGCCGGTCTGTCCGTGACTGGTGTTGATAGCAAATTTTGGCCGGGCTTTTAACCCATTTTTACCTTCCTGGAGCTGCAGATGAAGCAACAAGATACATCATGCAAGCTCCCATTCATCGGGAGGTACAATCTCGAGATAAAAACCCGACACTTACTCACTGCATGTCTCTAATACAAGCAAAAGCTCCTTGCAACTGCGATACGAGAACGCCTCCAGCTCCCTCGCTATGATGAGTTCAACCCTGTATATTCCCAAAGTATTCCTTCAGCCCAGACATGCGACATCCTCTCATTTCACTCAACCATGCTACCTCGGCTGCAGCGGCTGCTCCTCGTCATCTTACTCGTCTTCGTCCTCTTCGCTTCCCTCTTCTTCATCCCACCCATCCGCTTCAAGGTTTCCGCCCCGTATCCCTAGACTCATGAGAAAGCCGATGAACGCTATGCCTCCGAAGACGCTGAAGGCTACCGCTTCACCCTTCGGGTCAACATGCGTGGAGAGGGAAAACAGTCCACCAGCTAGAAATGGTCCGGCTGCTCGACCAGCTGCTGAAAGAGTTTGAGCGAGCCCGTTCAGAGTACCGAGGATGGAGTGGTTCGAGGCAGAATTGGTGAGCTGACGCGCCGAAGCTGTCAGCCGTATTGCGGACGAGAATTTGGCCGCACTTACAAGTAGGAGGAAGCTCGTCAAACAGCCCACCGCAGCCAACGATTTGATCAAGAGCACCACTCCCAGCTCGATCCACAGCCACACTTTGCCACTGGATATCCCACCGTCTCCATTCTTGATTTCCTTGTACCCTACCCACGGTGTCAATAGAAACGCTAGAGCCATTGCTGCCAAGCAACCTCTGTAGGTAATTCTATTTCCTATCTTATCCCTAAGCCGTCCAAAGAAACCGAGCTGGAAAAAGATCGTCGCTCCGCTCGCGAAGGCTAAAGAGAACCCGATCTCCTCAGGTGAGAGGCTTCGTCCTCGTGGTGGGCTTGCTTGTCCGAATATTGGGTACAAGGAGTTGTAGGAGATATTCGAAAGCTGAAAGATCAGGTATGTTGACATGAGTAGCACGGTATCTCTGTTGAAGATCTGAGCTTTCGTAATGTCCGTCGAGTGGTGCGGTATCAAATTGGGCAAGGATGCTTGGGATGCCGAGTCTGAGTCTGAAGCCTCTTCCCCGTGCTGATCAGTGACTGCGTCACCATTGATGTGCGAGGAGCGCTTGTGACCATTTTCGGGGATCCTGAGGTAAGTTGGTCGGCTCGAGCTGGCGAACTGCCACACCCATGTGAACAGGTTCCCTACCCGTTTACCCAAAGGTGGCAGATCCCTGGCTTCTTCCAAGCTTTCCTCTAAGAACATCATGGTAATAATCATGTCCACCACCAGAACTGCTGCGGAAACCAAATTAGGCTTGAGGTATGGATACGGATCGCGAGTAGTGAAATGTGCGCCCCTAGAGACTAGCAGTCCTCCAACCAGCGGTCCCGTAATACCGCCCAGCCCATAGACAACTGGCAGGTAGATGAAAGCCTTGCTCTGATTACTGCGATCGGTGATTTCTCCCAAGCAAGTTGATACTATCCCCTGGTTCCCATTCACAAGCCCGATAAATACCTGGACAAGGACAGCCTGCCAAAGTGTCCTGCAAAAGCCAAAAGCTATGAAGCCTACAGCTGTAAGTATTGTCCCTATCAGCACCACAGGTTTCCTCCCTATCCTATCCGAGAGCCATCCCCAGAAAAAGCTTGTCGAGAATTGGGCAAGCGCAAACGCAGATGCCACAAGCCCGACATATAAACCAATTTGCCCTTGCTGGACATCGGGGAACGTAGAGACCATCTGTGGGAGGTATGGGCCGATGGAATTGAGAGCGGTCTGCTCGGAGAGGGAGATGATGGCGAGGATAACGAGCTGCTTGATTGGGAGGGGTGACTGGTCGTGATCAGAATCTCGAGAGCCATGGCGGGCATGATGTGTGCCGTCAGTGGGTGAGGGCGAAGTGTCTGAGGGTGGCTGGCCCTTGGATCTAGGAGGAGGGGTGGGAAAGGTTTGATAGTGTGCAGTTGTGGATTTGCGCCGCTCTGGGCCATTGTTAGGGCGGCCCATTGCGAGGCAATAGTTCTAGGAGTACGATGCAGTGCATTAGCGACAGTGTAATGTTGTATGGCCTGGAGCTCGAAGGAAAGAAGGTAAGCAACCCAGGCCGAATGAGCGCATGTATGGTAAAGTAATATCAATGTTGGTTATGAAGGCTGCCTCATTGCACAAGAATCATTTAGTGCTTGCAATACTATCGCCGAGGCTTGGCAGTCACTCAGCAGCCGTGGCAGCTCTGCACGATTTGCCAAGCTTATACTATAGTATTGCACACGCTAGGTAAATATTAATCGATAAGAGATTGCACTAGCGATGCTGCAAAGATTATCTCTTGGCGTTAGCTCTCCAACTTCTATTTCAAGCCATCCCCTCTTTCTCATAATAGAGAACGCAACACAGACTCGAAAGAAGTCTGCCACGGATCGAGCAGATATGGAATGAGCAAGAGCTGATCCGGGTTGCCAATATACCCCTGAAACATGAAGAAAGCACAGAGCGGCCGTTGGACCCCTGCTGAATCATTGATGAATGGAAAAGGCAGATATCGTTGTCATAAGTCATTACCTACTTAACGGGCTCACATATGTCTGCACGAAAAGATCATCCGTAAGCGCCAAAATATGAGGTAAGCCTTTGCCTTCAAAGGAATGTGGCGAAGAAGGCATCATGGCCGGTCTTCTGGTTCCCATACCTATTCCTCTGATTGGACCAAACTCCTATCGCCGATTGCCGTTCCATCGTAAGTCATAGCGGGAATGTACCAATGGCCTCGTCTTACCACTGGGGCTCCTTGAAAATGGTCAAAGTCGACATATCAGTATCCTGCCTCACGAATCCGGGCCTTGTCCTTGACGCTCCAGTATGCCCTTTCACCATAGTACCATAATCGGCGGATTCAATTCCTTCATCTCTAATTTCAACCTCCCTCACTCTAACACCTGCTTCACCTTCATTGCTCGAAGCCTCTGATACTGGTCTCAAATGTTTGACCGTAGATCCTGAGCGTCCATAACTTACACTCCCAGGCAGCATCTCCTCCCCACTTTCTAGGTCTCTCGCAACCGCGATGCTACCCCGTCTTGCGATTTCCACCTTCTCAACATCCCGGGAAGCGGCGATGCTGCCTTTGCGCGGAACGTTAACGTGATATTGGTCTGATTCGGGAAGGCCGTCAAAGGACTTTCCTGCAGCTCTGGCGGCTTTGCGAATCTTACGGGTGCGTAGAAGCCAGATGCCATGGGAGACGAAGATTCCGCCTTCAATAAAGATGCTGCAGGACGACGCCTATTCAGCGATCAAGAGCAGTATTGCATGTTGAGAAAAACAATGACACATACCAAACGATAAACAAGCAGCCCCCAAGGGGATCAAAGGTGTTCTGGGCCACAACTCCCATCAAAGAGAAAAAGGCGCCCAACCAATCAATGGTCAGAAATGCAAAATTAATTCCGACCACTCTACCTTGTCTCTTCCATAATTCGGCATACGGCGGTAGAAGCCCTGCAGCTAACAGTATGGCTGCAATGACCCCAACGATCATGATTGGCCACGCAATTCCTCTATCATACAGTGGCCGCAATGTCAAAATCAACAGCAATTCGATGCCCCCAAAGGCGAGAGCAAAGCCTGCTGCAAGCATAGTTGCTCTCCAAGCCCCGTAGCCATTATTATAGGTCAGAATCTGCGCCCAGCTCACAAGAGATAACGCGCAGAAGACCTGCGGCTGGATTTGGATGGGAACATTGAAGTTTTGGACGATGGCGTAGACACCAAACGGGACAGCGGAAGTCGCCCAGAGAAACATCATGACGCCAGGCAGGCCATCGGTCTTCTTTTGCCGCCAGTTGTACCATATCTGTGGGAGGAGCTGGACGCACCAGAAGACGGTGCCAATCGTTCCGAGGATGTTCGCGGCCAGGGGGATAGTCGTTTGGGGTGCCATCTTGAGACTGGGTCAGGACAACCAGTGCAGTCCTCAAGGCGGATACAATTCGCAAGAAGTTGAGTATGGTAAAACGTGCGAGGTCACAAACCTTTGTTACTTGACGGTTTCCACGTGGAAAACAAGTGGTCAAGGGCAATTATGTTGGCAAAGTTACAACAACTGTCACAACTTGTAGTAGAGAAGAGCACACGGGAAAAGAGGGGTACACGATGCTGTCAGCGAATATCCGTGTCGAGCTATACTTGAATCACCATAATTCGGCGTCGAGCTCGTCGTAGGACAATACATGGACTGCAGAACCATGAATCGGTGGCTGCATCTTCTTATCAGCAGCTGAAGTTCGATTCATGGCTCCACCTAGATGAGCTTGGAATAATTCAAGAAACCAACCACCGTCACCCAAAGGTCAATCGTCAAGCACCAGTGTGGAATTGAGATCGCGACTTGTGGTGATTGACTTTTACCCCAGGTATTAGTGGCCGTCTGGCCGCAGCCAATCGACTGAGATGATGGCTTCGCAGGGGTCAAAGCGTAGCTAGAAAAGGACCGTGCGACAGAATCTAGCAATGGCGTAAACGCCATTGCTCAACTGACGGCATCAAAACGGCGAAAAAGTCGTGTGTTTCTGGCTATCTGGGACAGTAGGATGGAGGTTAACCATGTAAAGCAAAAGTCGGTTCGAGATTAGACGATCTCAAGATTCTGGCCCTGCTTCTGCCCCTTCCGTTATTGGTCTTTTTCATCCCTAAAACGAAGATCCACCCAGTGACTCTGATGTTGATCGTGTAAATGGTCAAAGTGAGATCGCGATAGCCCCGAAGCGATCTTCAGAGATTGATCCAGGCACGTGTGTGACAACGCAATAGGTTTTCGGGAGATTGGATCTGGCAGCGTGGGTATGGCCTTAAGTCTGCCCTGTGGACTGCTCGATCTGAGACCCTATGGAATCCCATTGGCTCTACTATCGGAGAATTCTCCATCCTCCTATGCAGTGTAATGTGAGGAACTTTGGGCCGGCCGGACTGTGCTCTTGGACGGACGCTATGGCTCTTTGCAGAGACTAGCGTCAGGTCGACACCATCCACAAAGGGCCCTCCACAAAGGACGTCCCTCTTGCTGGCTTGCTTCTTTCGACAGGTATCTCGGCGCTAATATTACTCCCATCAACACCTGGATCCAAAGTCTGCTGATTCTACCAGGGCTAGCAGCCTTTCTTTCCACACTGACCTTCAACATTAGTGGCAGCGATCAAATCCGAATCCATCCTCAAGCGACGATTGAAGCTCGCGACTTCCGAAAGCTCGACATTGACATCGAGGCAGAGTGACCTGGAGATGGTCCAGACTCGGTTTCACAGAAGCTACATGCGGATGACCGATTATAGCCTGACGCGTGAACTTCCTTCGGTAGTGATGGCTTTGTATAGACCCGATATACGTCTTACACCCTAACATTCCAACAATAGGCCCACCACAATGCATTGATGCCATCAAGCTTTGACATTCTTCATTGGCAGCCTCATCCATTTCTCAAGGTCCTTCTGGTGGTTCGATCGTCGGTTCCTTCGTTTAGACCCACTTTCTGGCACGCCATACGCCTAAAAGGTTGTAGAATAGTGAAACCATCTTAGAGCTCGGACAAAGTTGCAGAAAAGAACAGTTGATCGAGACCATACCGCCCGAGATCCAAAGATGAGCAATGGCTTTGAGCGAACAACTACCCGTGCTTTGCTGTAAGCATTCCATAACATAGAAGACAGCTCTTGGGATGGCATTTCCGTCAATCCAGCCGCATTCCCTCTTGCATGAATCAACCATTTGGGCTGCGCTGTTTACATACTCATCTTGTCCTTCACTCCCCTAACGTCTCAAACGATCCTTCTCAGGTCAAGTGGTATGATGCCCAACGGCTACACTCCATGTAGCTGACTGTTTGGCACTCTTGAATCTGCACAAGGTGGCAGCGACTGGTAGATTTGCGAGTAATTTGCCGTCGCCGTCCATTGAAGACGGCCTGGCTCATGCATCGAGCTATGATGATTTGGAAGGCAGTGAGATTGTTTCATCGATGGATGAGTCGAACATCTACAGATTGAATGTACCCTGAACCCCAGTCACATATGTGATGAAGGGTGCAGCTTATGGGCAGGTGAGTGGGTAAACACCGTGAAAGCTTATGCGAGCTTGAGTGTGTGATCGATGGACGGCCGAGGAGTAGGAGCGACGTCCGTAAATATTGTCAGTCGCCAAGGCTTCCAAGGCTTTCGAAAGTGACGCCAAACGATTTTCCGAAGCTTGGCACGCTCGGATAACCTTCCCTTGACGTCCCTGCAACCTCGTGCTTGTTTCATTGGCGTGATTGGCCATTCCCTCTCATCTCTTGCTCCGCATTGTCCAGAGCTTTGCCTTATCCTCGAGACTCATACAAGGCACGAAAAGGCAGAGGTAGCTGGCATCTTATCTGACAGCTTCTTAAATATCGCACATGGGCCATGTGTGCGATATGACAGGGCCACAGCAGTATGCAGGGCGGTTCTACCGTGTGGGGGTATCGGACCTTAATTCATGCTTAACCACTACCTGCAGGTCATTTGGATCATATACGAACTGCCATTGAGTTCTGCGGGGTCTTGCCTCAACATGTGGGGCCATGATTGGGTCGTTGCGAGGTAGTGGTAGTGATTGCGTCAGGTACGCACGAGCGATATCGCAGCCTCCGTCACTCGAACATACGTCGGCCAAAGACCTCATCACTCCGACGATGCACACACGGTCGATCATATCAATGTTCACATATTCCTGCTACATACCAGCTCCAGCCGAGTCTTGATAATTGGCAATTCCAGCTCATGCCCACAGGATGTGGTTCGATCTTGGTACCGCAGTGAAGAGCCTACTGAATCCGAACATTAGCTTTCAGTACTTCTACTTCTTTCTAGCAGCGACCACGATTCTTTTTCTTCTTGGACGTGCCTTGTTAGCCTCGGTATCACATCCAGTATCTCCAAAACCGTCCAGTGCACTCGCGAGTTTCAGCAGATTCTTCTATGCGAGCTTCTTGAAACCTCACAGTGGCGATGGAACACATACTGGCCAGCAAGCAGCTCTCGAGAGCTTCTACAAAGCCCAGGTATGTACACCGTTGAACAGCACACTCAACGTGAAGAAGAAGTGTTGTCTCATTACTTGCATTGCATGTGGTTTGTTTTGGGGAGCAAGAGCTGAAACCAGGCCCAAATCATTGATCATAATGTGTCTTGCTACTTCGAATTACTATCCATATGATTTTCCCGTATAAGGCAAGGAGTCTGTCCACATGTGTTCGTCAAAGAAGTGAAGATCGAGGAATATTCTCATGTAACTGACATCTGCCTGGGCAGGCCGACATCTACGATGCCACCCGGAAGATACTGCTTCAGGGACGAGAGGACATGCTCGGCCTTGTGGCTGCGCAACTGAAACATAAAGCAAAGCAGAACCCCAACCCGAACAAGAAGCCAATATGGGTTGATATTGGAGGTGGTACTGGCTACAACATTGAGGCAATGCAGGCTTACCTTGACGTCCCTAATTTCTTCAGCAAAGTATGCCTCGTCGATCTTTCTCCTTCACTCCTTGATGTTGCCCGAAAACGTTTTGATCGGCTAGGCTGGGACGTTGAGGTGGTATGCCAAGATGCTCGCACTTTTCGGTTACAAGATTATGAGAATCGACATGGTATCCACAAGACTGTGCTTCCACAGGAATCTTTAAACTCTGGTGACGATGTGCCAGACGTTGGAGCCGGTCTCGTGACGCTTTCGTACAGTCTTAGCATGATACCAGACTACTATAGTGTTGTTGATTCCATACCGTCGTTACTGTCTTCCGACGGGATCCTAGGCGTGGTAGATTTTTACGTGCAAAGCATTGTCGAGATAAGTGGGCGAACATACACTGGTGGCTCGTTTAATCGGCATGTCACCTGGCTAGGGCGAGTCTTCTGGCGGGCCTGGTTTGACGTCGATCGGGTAGGGTTAGAGGGCGCTCGAAGGGATTATCTTGAGTATAGATTCGGAACACTCAAGACGGTAGATGAACGGAACTACCTGCTTTGCGGAATACCATACTATAGTAGGTCCTCACAACATACAACCGGAGAATACTGACATCTGTTAAAGTTTTCATGGGCACGCAACGCAACCTCGTACCTTCCGACTCAGCCAACCCGGATCTTCTCGAAACCTTGGACGCATCATGTACTGAGTCGCCTTATCTGTCTCCCCAAATTCATAGAGCCAAAATGCACCAGGATGTTGAGGAATCCAGGCCTATCGAGATGAGATCCAAAGCCTACCAATGCGCCATCATCAACCTTAGCTCGAACATTCCGCTTCCCTCTGCGTTTTACCAAAACAACCACCGTCGTATCTATTACGATGATCAGCTGCAAAAGCACACCCAGTTCAAGAACGAGTACATATACGCTTTCACCTGGGAGGATCCTCGAATAGACCACCGTCTGCTCAAAATTCGCGACGATGATGTAGTTCTTTGCGTCACGTCGGCTGGAGACAATGTCTTGGACTATCTCTACAACGCAAACCCAAGACGAGTACATGCAGTGGATCTCAACCCAAACCAGAACCATCTACTGGAGCTCAAGATTGCCGCTTTCCAGAGTCTTCCTTATGCGCAGGTGTGGCAGATGTTCGGTGAAGGAAGGTTTTGTGAATTTCGGGAAGCGCTCGTCACAAAGCTCAGTCCACATATGAGCTCACAAGCTTGTCAGTACTGGTTCAACCATGGGAGCACCTTTTCATCACGGGGTCTGTATGAGACAGGCGGTTCAAGGTATGTAAAGCATTAGACTGGTCTATTTCCGCTAAGGAATGCGCCAGACACGCAATCAAGCTCGTTCGCTGGCTCTTCACCCTGCTTAGACTAGGCTCTGATGTGAAGAGACTCTGCAAGGTGAAGACCCTGAAGGAGCAGCAGGAGTTGTGGCCCAAGATACGGCGGGTGCTTTTAAGCAGGCCATTACACTGGTCTGTGGTCAGCACCGAATGGTTCGCCTGGAAAGCTGCAGGAGTCCCTCCTGCCCAGCGTCGAATGATCATCTCTGATCATCAAGAACAAGGCGACCTTGAATTACGCGGGGAGGCCGTGTGGCAGTATATCGTCGACACACTCGATCCCGTCATCAAGAACACCCTCATCAGCGATGACAACTACTTCTATCTACTCTGCTTACAAGGTCACTACACGCAAAGGCATGTAATTCTCCAAGCCTTTCATGCTCAATCAATTTCCAACTAACGAGACTGGTAGGTGTCACCCGCAGTACCTATCCGAGGGCGCACACCGCAAATTCTCGCAGTCAAGAGCGTTTGATGGATTACGCATACACACCGACGAACTTCAAGAGGTTATTGCCCGATTCCTGCCGGGAAGCCTAAGCCATGCAATCGTAAGTGACCTGCCAGCAAACAAATACAAATCAGGATCATTGAGTACTGAAGTTGCCCTAGGTCATGGACAGCATGGATTGGTTTGATCCTAACGACTACCAGGCAGATATTCAGGTACAAGCGCTCAACCGCGCTCTGAAAACCGGCGGTAAAGTTCTCCTACGATCTGCTGGCCTCAAGCCTTGGTACACATCAGTGTTCGAAAAACGTGGCTTCACCGTGACGAGAGTCGGAGCTCGGCTACCGGGAGCGTGCATCGACAGGTAATCATCTACCATTCATCTTGAGATCAACAGACGACTGAGCCTTGCTAACGTTCGACAATGTGATTAGAGTAAATATGTATGCATCAGCTTGGATTTGTACAAAGACAGAGCCTGCAGTGAATCAGAAAGCCAGCAAACCGTCACGATCTCCCATCTTCACAAGGTCGAGGCTCAGTACGCTGGAAGAAATCGACCTTGGGTCGCCGATGATAGATGGCAATGGATCTGCCGTGGTTTAGTCGCCTTCGGTGCTGTTACAGAGCAAGGAAAGAGGATGATAGCAGCATGAGCCGCCATATGATAGCAGTATCTCCCGAAAATGGGCTTTTGATAATGAATGCATGCACCTATAACCATACCGGTTCTGTTCCTCCCATATGCTCCACACAGTCTCAATGATCTAAACAACACAATCTCCATTACGCCAGCGAACAGCACCCTGAACAATGAACAATGAACAATGAACACTTCCACCCCACGAGCGTCCGTCAGAAGCCTGATCTGCCATACAATCACTAATCGCCACCACCCAGACGTTTGAATAGGTAGGCATTTGGGTTTCGCTTCATCTCGTATCCTAAGGTAGGTGCTGGAGTCTAGCATCCTATCCAGTACCGTACGTTTCCTATGCTTGGCCGATGAATCCCCAGTTTTTAACACGCAACTCCCTATCTACCGCACACCATCACAGGAACAAATCTCTCAAGGCCACACCACAAACTTTGGTGCCTCGTTTTCTGTACTTCTAATACTATTCCCTTCCAACTCTCTCCTCTGCGTTTGAAACATGCATAAGCACTTCTTGCCTGCCTGCCTGCCTGCTGCATGCGTAGATGAAGGCAAGTGGAGATTAGGGCGCTGTGGATGAGAGTATTGCGTCTTATACTGCGAAAGGTTGTGGGAGGGTTGGTTGCTAAGGGGGGGTTTGGTGGTGAGGATTGGTGGTGTAATTTGTTGCTGTGTGGAGATGGGTGATTGGGTATGGAGTAGAGGAGGTTGTTGGGTGGGAGTATGGACTGGCTGGATCTGGAGGGTTTGAGGAAGGCGTCGTTGAGGTGGGAGGGGTTGGGTGGTTTATTGCTGTGTGTTATAGCAACCCTTGAACTCGGTAGAGGGAGCGGTAGATCAGAGCCGGAGGTTCGTGGAGCATTCACTTCATTCCATGAAAGATCTTCAATCCGCTGTCAGCCCGAGCACCTCAGCCAACACCGTCCGCAAATACAGCATCCATGTCAACATTCTGGGATACTGATATCTTCATGTCCTTCATGTCCCTTGATATCTGAGATACCGCGGCCATCTGTGCAGATTTTACTGGTGAGTTAGGTTGTTGTGGTTCGCTCAACACGGTCCGTCACGTCTAGCTCTTCATTTCATGTATCACGTTGAGAACTTTCTCTTCTGCATCGATCTCTCTCGTTGCGACTGGCGATGAAGAGATAATGCTGAATTGACGTGATAGATCAACGTTCATCATGTCAGTTTCAGAGCTACAAGATAGTTTCAGTAGCATACTGGCTAAGCTTGAGCTCTTGCTCGAGGTCTGGGGTGAATTGTCCACGACCGAAGCAAAGGAAGTTGGTGTGGGTTGTCTTGTTATACAGGGAGTCAAGGCTTTGACCTCAGATTATATGTATACACCTTACAGCCTCACTTTCGAGGCTCTTGAGCGGCTGTCGGCTTTCCGCGAGCAGATCACGAATTTTGACATCCAGGATGAATGCTTGGAGGGCAGTGTTGAGGCCCTGGTGGTAGCCATGATCGAACAGAGAGCAGCCTCGCAGCTCATGTATCGAGACAACTCCATATCGACCGATCCCGTGCTCTGGGAGGACGGCGCTTTCAACGCCGTGGAAAGCATGGCTGATGATGAGACAAACTCTGGTGTCATCTTTCGGTACAACAGGGCCCATCATGCAGCAGCTCGATTCAGTGATTGAGGACAACGCCCTCTACTATCTGGAAGACTGGTCTTCTGATGACGCCAATGTATTGTTGAGGCGCTTGGAGCTATGTGGAAAGCTCAAGGCCGTTCCCGATTTCGCTGCCTGGATCGACGAGGACATCATATGGACCGTTGATCAGCTCCAAAGCTGCGATTTTCACGTTGATTGTGCTCGTTGCGATGCATGTCCCGTACAACCCTTCTAGGCCGCCTTGTTCGCTGACATCTAGCAAGGAGTCTCAGTACTTGGAGGAGCTCAGACCCAGCCAGTCGGCTGTTGAAGACGTTGATGGTAGCCTTGTATGACCAGCACCAAGTTTACTCTCTCAATCGAGCCCTGGCTGATCCGTGCTCATAGACCCCAGGAGAGTCTGCAGGGTACGGCCGATTCTTTCAGGAAAAGAATGAAGAGCTCAAAGCCACCGTTGACAATCTTAACCGGGAAATCAAAGATCTGAATCTTGCTAATCAGAAGCTCAAGGTTGCGGTGAAGGTTGCTGATAAGCAGCTTGGTGAACTTCGACTATTACAGGAAGAGACGTCCAATCTCAACACTACGTTAATGGAGGAACTACAAGGGTTTCAGAATTTGCACGTAGTAACGTGCAACGAGAAAAACGAGCTTAAGGCGGAGAAGGCCACCTTGAGAAAGAGATTCGCCCTTTCCAAAAGGACTCTTCAGGGGGTAACGTATTTTGACGCTGATATTGGAGAATTACAGCTCTAACGGAACAGTATAGACAGTCCGCAAGCTGAAATCCGAGATCGAAGTACTTCAACTGACCTTACCCTCTAAAGCAGCAACGATTGACAGCGTAAGCGTCTAGCTCTCCGCAAGATTGTACCGAATTCTGACCTGCGCTGGTAATGGTAGGACTGGGAGGTCCGGGACAAGAGCTTTCAGTCCGACGCCTTGAAGACCAAGGAACTATTAGCAGAAGCGGAAGAAGATCTGGCAACGATTAGGAAGTCCCACAATCAACTAATCACCGAGCATGACGCTCTGCAGGACTCCCATTCGACGTTGCTACGCGACAAGGCCGCAATAGCTGAAGGATGGGAGCAACTCAAATTTGAGAATGCTGATCTGGAAGATACGGTCGCCCAAAGCCATCATATGCTAGACTGGCTCCGTCGCCATTCCGACAAGCTAGTCGAGCGGGACAGTACCTGTGAAAAAGCGAAGGAGGAGCTTGCCTCAGCCAACGAGCGTTTGGTAGGCTCGCTATCTAAAGACAAGGACGAAAGTGCAACGTTGTTCAAGTCCATCGAGAAGCTTGAGGCTGACAGCGTCAAGAAGGAGATTGAGCTTAACCAGGCTGCTGATCTAGTGAGTAGGCTCATGGACGAGAGGGAAAGGTCGAAGGCAGGGGAGGCTCTCTTGCTGGACGAGGGGGACCGATACAGGGAAGAGAAGGCTCTCCTGATGTTCGAGAAAGAAAAGTACAGGGCAGAGAAGGCTCTCCCCGAGGAGCACCTTACGGAAACAATCAAGTCCCTCGACCTGGCCACAACGACAATAACAGCCTCAAACATGCACGTCCTCACCGCAGAAAATCTTCAATTAGAGCATGAGCTTGAAGCCGCAAATGCAATCATCAACCAGATCCGTTCCACCATCCTTCCGCCCTCAACTCCACGCAGTAAAGCCCAAGAACCTAGCACGAACCATGGGTTTCCAGATACTCCTGTCGGCGGTATGGTCGACTTGAATGAGGACTTCGAATGGCCTAACGAGGGGCCTATGGATCCGTATCGTATGGGGGACATCGAGAGCGATACCTGGTCCACCATGTTGACTCCGCGTTCCGCCCTCGACGGCCATGAATCTTGCTACTTTGGCAGCACTGACCGGTACGATGCGGCAAGGATGTAGCGGTTTTGGCCAAGGAAGGGTACGGCGATGCATTTCGGGTCGGCATCGTGCCCTGTAGAAGTTACATCTGCGAAGGTTTTCGATACGAAGTTGTAGCGACAGGTGTTGGATCAGTATGGCACGCGTTAGCGATCACATCATGTTAAGATATAGCCAGAATTATTGTCCTCGTACCTTTTAAGGACATAGATGTATATCTGCTCGTCAGGCAGAAGGCTTGTGTATCGTCCGTTCACCTGCTAAGAGAGTAAATGCAGAATATCCAACGCTCTTTCCCTACAAGCATACTACTGCTGGATATCATTGCATGGATGGGCCTGATCCGGTTTCTGTGAAGGCATTGAGCGTGGCGTGTGGGCAATAGACTGACCTTCTCGGTATAGAATATCTGGAACCGGACCGACTTGACGTCATACAGAGCATCATTGGATAGCGCCTGTGAAGAATATGCACGAGTGTTTCTAGTAGGTGTACAGTGTAGTATATCTAGCCCAGAGCCCTCAAAATACAGGACGCGAATGAACAGCTGTCTCTATAGCACCGAGAGGTCTCCAAATTTCTCCTGCCATGAAATTAGTACACCATCATCACACAAGGGCAACAGAGCTCCAGAGTAGCTGGAATTTCACGAACCTTGTACCCCGGCACCTGCCACCTCCCCCTACTAACCAACTGCTCAGTCCTCTTATCGATCTCCGGCTGCGCAGCCGCAACCTCGTCCTAAGAAACCCCACAACCATCAGCATCCATCACACTCACACTCCCAAATCCACATCCCCAAGAAAAGAAGAGAATACTTACGACAGTCAAATCCTCAAACGGCCTCGCCGTCTCAATATTCTCCAACGTCTTCTCCAAATCCCTCAACTCCCCATCCACCTTCCCCTTCGTCTCCTCCGCGCTCTTGACCGCCTGCACCTCAAACGCCTCAATGGCCTTGATCTGCCTCTCTACATCATACGTCTTCGGCTTGAAGCTCTTGAAATGCTGTTCGATCTCGTCCACCACGGAGGTGTTGTTGAGGGTGGATTTGTAGTGGGCAAAATCGACGGTTTGGGGCTGGGTTTGCAGCAGGTTGACGCGGCGGCGGGCGTCGTCGTTGCGCTTCTTGAAGGCTTGGATGGCGGATGCGGTTTGGCCTTTGAGGCCGAGGGAGGTGGAGATTCTGTTCCAGTCGAGTTTTGCGGCGGCGGAGCGCTGGGGGTGGGGTCAGCGGTGTGGAGAGCTTTTCTGAGCTAGCTATGGGAGAATGTATTGTATGACTTACTCCTGCGGCCATTTTCGTGAGCTCAATGGCAATTGGTTGTTGATAGACAGGGAGCTTGATGGCTGAGGTTCGTCCCTTCGCTGTTAGGTCGCACGTCTTGGCAGTCTAATTGATCACCAGGGCAGAGCACGTGACATGCTTCTTGGCGCGCATTTCTTTCCTTGCTATGTAAAATATACCTGTAGGATGCAATGGAAAGCCTGTCTATCATTGTAGCTCTGACTACTCGGAAAACTAGACTTCATGTCTTGAGTCGCGATTTTGGCGATGAGAATGTTGGAAAAGGGTAGAGGTATAGATTTGGAGGAGATTTTGGTATCTCCATGTTCAACTAGCAAGCTTATGATCCGCCATCGAGAGGCCAGCGAGTTATCACGCTGTCTGTTTGTATGTTGGCTATGTCTCAACCAAACCATGCATTCAAATCGCTCCTACGTCGCGTTTTATATGGATAACGCCATGATAGAGTTGACCTAGAGAAGAATTAGAAAAGGGCTTGTAGAGGGAATCCTTCGGGGTACCTACTATGTCGTTGTCATTTTCTTTCAGCGCTTTAACAGCTTTCTTCCTTGATACGCTAGCTTGCGCCATCACCAATTCAATATCCTTGGCTTCCAGCCCCGTATCATCGACCTCCTCGCCATCATCTTCATCCTCATCTTTTTTAGAATCCGCAGCCTCAATGGCTTTGCCCTTGCCATCCGCAGCGTGGTTGTGCCCTGCATGGGAGTCTCCTGCATTATCTGAAGGGGCCATGTTCTTGAGAGCGGAGTCGCTGATTTGGGAGCTCAAGTCCTCAATCTTTGCTTCGCCGAAGATGCTGATAGGTCTCGTTAGCCATCGTGTGGATATTTGGAATGTCGAACATATCGTACATCCATGTGTTGCTTGTTGGTGACTTGTAGACATCGGGCTGGTTGATGACGAAGAGGATCTATCAAGGTCCGTTAGCGATCGTAGTTCCCATCGAAATCTTCGCAGCTGTTGTTGGCCTTCTCCGAGTGCTCATGAAGATCCTTCACTTCCAAGACTGTAGCTTACATTCTTCGGCCTTCTTAGAGTGACCCTTGTAATACCGGGCACATGCTTCAAGCCCAGCTTGGCAATTGATTTCCTTGCTTTCTTTTCGTTTCGAGAGTGCACCGTCACGGATGAGCCTGCTGAGATGCCAGCCTCGCCCTCTCCATCACCTCCTGCCGCCTCCGCGTCGTCTGAATCAGAGCTGCTCGAGGCATCGTCGACCTCAGCGGCCTTCTTCGCCGGAGGGTCGTCGGTGATCTCCTCGATGCGCGGGTTCGACATCTTGGAGGTTGACGAGTCTGTAGAACTTTGCTAGCTAATATATTAGTATAATATTGGTATGAGATGAAAGGCGGTAGGCGGTGATCGCTTCGCATGACAACGAAATCCCAAGCAGTGGAGTAGAACTTCCTATGGGTTCATGAATGGTACAAGACACAGATAACAAGCTGAATTAGCACCACACTTACATTAAGAGGAAGGATGCTTTGTATGTGGGGGGAATATGCAGGTTTCTGATATCGAATTTATCGTTGCAATGCCTTGCCGAGTCCCCAATTGTGCGCTAGTGATTGCTACAGCCTCTACAATATGTTCCTGAGCATGAGAAACCGAAATGCAAATCAATCTACACGAGTCTACCCTGCACTGATTCTGACCATTCGAACGTGTAGTGGGTATCATACGTCTACATCATATGGTGGATTTGTATTCAATTGCAACGCGGTGAGAACAGTGCTTAACTTCGATAGGGTTGAGCAGCAAAGACAGTCATGGCCACGAGAAAGACGTAGGCAATAATTGCTGTTTGCTGACCTCTATCTCTTGCGTGCAGCATTCAACCAGCATGAAAGAAGTTTTCGACAATCGCTCCCAGCCCCACAAGACAAAGGATGTCTTTCCATCATGAAGACTTCGCCGATTTCCTGATGCTTGCATGTGCTTTTCGAACCTCGAACCGTGCCTGTCAGAAAGTAGCTGTCAGCGTGTGCTCCAATAAACAGCATATGTGAATTGTAGGTTGTCCCTCGTGCGCTCTGAAGCCGAGATTACTGCGGCAGACGAGTGGTACTGCATACCTGCTTTTTCAACCTCAGAACCTTGAATCGATCAAAATCCGACAGCTTGCGTCTCTTCTCCCTCTGCTCCCTCCGCTTCGCCCACGCACTCTCGCCCCACTTCTTCTCTACTTCCTCCTTCTCCCACGCTCTTGCAACTGCACCTCGGCCAGCTGCTCGGGGAAGTTTTGGAATGACGATGGGTGTGACGATTAGGTTGTTCAGAGCGATAGATTGACGGGGGACAGCGGCGTTTTCTGACTTTGAGGGCCCATCGATCAAGGCCTGCGCTGAATGTTAAGAGCGCTCTTGTAGGGAACTCTGAGGGAGACGTACGCGTTTGTGATCTATGATCTCAACGATCACAGCCAGTCGACCAGTGAACTGGCCATGGGTAAAGAGTACAACGCGGCCAACCTCAACAAACCTCCATTGCGAGGCGGCAACCTCGATCTCTGCCATCTTAGCTGTATCTGTACATGACACTTGGTAAGCAGAATGTTTCCATCTGGGGAAGTGGATACTTACCTGACGGTAGTTGTGAAAGAGGTATCTTTGGCGATGTCATCCAAACGGGTAGTTGAAGATGTGAATTCGTGGGCAGCTCGGCTATTTCGACGCTAAATTAGCGCGTCAGGATTTGCATATACAAATTCTCGGCGCAGCGACTTTTACTGCTACCCCAATCGTAGAATCAAAGCTACAGTCAGCTCCTGGCAATATGTTGGGTCTAAATTCGGTGAGAGAGCCAGGAGGCTCATGCAGACTGTTGAGTGTCGAGACCCCAAATCCACTGTGTCCGCACGGACGCTGTCCACTACCTTTTCACCCCGGTGAGCTTCGGCCATTCTTCCTGGTCATATAGCAACAGCACCTGTTCGACTCGGTATGCGACATCCTCTCACGGGCCCAATACCCTGGGGCGACGCTTCATAGCAGAAGGCATTCGTGTGAAAGGCGACGATACAGGCCCATACTCCACTAATGACATGCTTCGTGTGCCAATCCGGCTATGAGTTGCTGGCAACTAGGTACGCCCTGTCGCCCCTGTGGATGGTTGCCTCACCTACATACTTTAATGATGCTATAATTTGCGATTGACACTTCTGCTCGGAGCCTCTCGCCGGAGGCTCAAAACGGGCGAAGCTGCGTGATATTCAATCTTACATATTCTGACTTTCTGCACATCTCGCTTGCTATCCTGCTACATAGTTTAGGTGGCGCAACTGACTGATGTTGTGGTGCTACAGAATCTACGAATACCGAAAGCACTGTGATAGCTTTGGGGAATAAAGCTGCTCTGATGGGGACTGCTTCATGACATGGCTGGGGTTGCTTGATATGGTCAGTGCATTTTCTCTTCTCAAATCCGTCCTCATTCCTGCCCAATGATTACAAAACGCAAGCACTAGATAGTAAGTGATCCCTAGGGAATGATCATATTTTGTTACACCAAGATCACTGAGGGCATTTCGATATATCCACTTATGAGCATTGTATCGATTACCATACGTTTGCTGACGCACGAGAAAACTAGATTACTTTGCCGACTGTAGACAACATTGCGAAGCTAAATGAACCGAAAGAAAGTTTCATGAGCTTGAACCGCTAGGCTTGAGAAGTCCATTATACCAGTGATATGCTTCGCTTTCAAATATTTCCATGATTCAACTGATCAAAATCGAGAGTCATCCTTCCCAGAGGCTAAGCCCACGCAAAGGCCAAGCTCCACCAATCCTCCTCCCAACAAGGCACATACCCACTACCCTTTGGCGACATCGAAAGCACCTCCTCGTCCTCCCCATTTGATACTTCCATATCCCTTAACCTACTAAAATGCGAAACCTTATTCGGTCGGGATCTTGGCAAAGAATTCTCTCCATCTTGACTGCATCATTTGTGCTTCGTGGAGATTCAGTCGCTCATAGCGAAATCACAGGCCGAAGAAGCTCCGCGGGTATGTCCGGAAGATGGCAGGGGCTCTCGCAAGCCTACACCCGGGCCCGGGAAAGTATGCTGCGCATTGACAAGCATTGCGTTACGGCTCTTTCCGGGCATAACATAGAGTCGAGACCAAATCGCTTCGGGGTTGAGATGGGATCTGACGAGTTCTTGAGAAGAGGAAAGTCCGGACATGCGGGTGGCTCTCGCTGTTAGAAAGCAGGACCAACGCCAGCCCAAGCCGTACGTAGTACAACGAGAAAGATAAAAAGAGCGTTATCACCACTCGTCACGAATACCGGACCTGCTTCATCCAACATCCACAGTGGTGTCATGTCCGTGGGCACACTATAGCATCCGATTAGATCTAGGAACTAAACGGGTGCTTGAGGTCCAAGCGACAACAACGTCGTAGCCGAGCAGTGTTTGAGATGAGCTGAAGTTTGTTCATATCTTATTACATTCCGTATATCCTGTCCTGGGACCAATCGGAGGCTGACACGCTATGTAACGGAATTTCGTATTCTCGTGAGCTCATCCAACTTCCCGTTGATCATCGACGCAGCTTCACCATAAAGGAGAACACATTCTGTGAGTTGTTGATTCATTGCGCATCCCTTCTGAAACAGGCTGAAACTTACTTAGGTTAATCTCTCTGAACCGGGCAACTCTTGCGAGCAGCCGCGCGTGTACAGACGCGTCTCTCTCAAGCAAAGCAACAAACAGCCGTTTACCTTACCCCAGTGAAAGCCAGGCACACACACTGGGCTCGGAGAAGGCCACCTCTTTCGTGATCTACCCGAATTTGATTCTGGGTCAACCCAATATCAAGATGGCCCCGGCGATCGTGGTCGCAACCCTCCAATCCGCCGTCTTGACCCTCTGTTCCCTCCTCATCGCACGCTTCCTCACCTCCTCACCACCGCCTGACATTCCCTCTCTCCTTCTCTACACACTCATCTCCACGCCTCCCAACTTCCTCTGGCAACAATACATTGAGTCGCAGTTTCCCGGCTATACACTCAAGAAGCTTGAGGTTGACGATGGTGGAAAGGGTGTGGAAGTGGAGAAGAAGTTGAATCCAAGGAACACGTTGGTGAAAATTGGTCTAGATCAGACCCTTGGAGCAGTGGTGAACGTGGCTGCGTATATTGGCGGAACGAGGGTGCTGAGGGGTGTGCCTCTGGGCGTATGCTGGGACGTGGTAAAAGAAGTATGCGCTTCCCGGAAAGAAGTCTGTCTTGTTGAAGGAACGCTAACGTAGCACGCAGCAAACGTGGCCAATAATGAAGGCAGGATACAAGCTTTGGCCGGCTGTGAACCTGATACAGCACGTATTCATACCCGTGGAGAAGAAGACGGTTGTAGGAAGCTTGGTAGGATTGGGGTGGGGAGTGTATCTGGCACTCTTTGCTGCATGATAATATGCATCACTGGAAGTGGTACACTAAAAGCCCTTCAAGACTTGATGTCGAGGCTGGCAACTATCCCATGCTCTCTGGTTATTGTGAGCATCTTCAGCTGAAGCTGCCCTAAAGTCCATGATCGGGTATTTGGAATGTTCCGGGATTTGCCTTGCAAGAGGTTACACCTTCCAAAATACAGCGTGGCCTGTGTTATCACCAAACATTAGCGCAATTAACCTCCCATTACTGAACCCGTGTTGAATTTTGCCGCTTGCCGCCGCCTATGGCTCTCAGACACTTAGTGAGGATGAAGTAAATGCCTCAAAGCTTTCGAGTCTCGACACTTTTTCGACAGCCTAGTTCTGTTATATATGTTCTTTACGACGATGACGCAGCAACCACCGCTTCGCAATAGACCGAATTTGCACTTAGCATTGACACAATTCAATGGCTCTCCACGACAACAAGGTCCCGGCACGCCGCTGCCAAGCTCGTGTTTATCTACACCTTACCCCAGTCCCGCTGGTACTCCGTACGGCAAGACAAGCTACTCTCCATACTCCTCTGGAAGCCTCGTGCCGCCAACACCATCACTGTATGGAAGTTCAAGCTCATCCGCACCCGGGCGTAACTATGCGTCTTATGGCGACTACAATTGGTTCCGGGTCAGACGCACTTTCGCTAGCAAGCCGGTATGGCTTTTGCTCATGATTGCTGCATTGTTTGTATGGTGGTTTAATGGTGGAGGTGAGGAGCTGGATCTGATGAAGCTTGGGGCCAGTGATTTAGGGAAAGAACTCTTGAGTGAGAGAAAAATGCATAATTATCAATTCTATCCTGCATCGAATCCAAAAATTCATGTAGGCTTTCTCCATAAAGTGAGTGTCAGGTGGTGGCTGCTAATAGCATTTAGTATGTCGGCCGCTGGACGTCCACTCCAAATCGTTTGCGCAAAGATGGCACCTTTCCCGGTAGTCCTATCTGTTCATCGGCTGGTCTCGCAGCTGACGATAGACTTGACCAGGTGTCTACTTTGACGTTACCATCAAGAACACCACGTCGTTGCTCCTCTCTCTTAATAACGCTCCAGAGGCCGGGCTGAACGCCGCTACAGCCTTTCAAGCAACGTCAGCTACTCCAGAATTAGCTGGTCACCAACATTATCACTTTCACCCCCTATCGAACAACGAGAAGCCTGCACCTCCAGTCTCCTTGCTTGCACAAATCGATGATCAAGAGTATATCCTCCTACCGAACTCTTCGTCGCTGGTATCAATTCGCGTCAACGATTTGGATCCTAACAAAGAACACTACGTTCGCGTTGTTGCTCCGATGATTGACGATCATGGTGCAGGAGTGGTCGAGCTGGATGGCTTATGGCTTGGTAAAGGCGGCACAATCTCCAAAGTTGCTGGATCACTTTTGAGTGAGGAGTACGTCGATGAGGACATTCTCCAAGCAGAAAACGACCTCATTGGCGAAAAGCATCGGACTGGACTAGCCGATATTGAGAAAACTCGTAGTATGAGCGATTGGCAGGGGAAGGCCGATGAGGATGAAGAATGGTTGATCACCAATCAAGATCGAAAGAAGATACTTGAAATAATCACAGACTCTCCTGGCTCATACGCAGGAAGACAACGAGGACGGCGCACTGGAGGCGCTGATGGCCTGCTGGCTGGTGTTATGGGGTGGGAGTATTTACTCGGAGAGATGTTTGCAGTTGATCACGTCGGCATTGGTGCCGACGGCATGTGTCTCACTCAAGATTGTATTGGAGGTACAGGTCGTCCAGCTGGGTTGGGTGACGTGTTCTTTCGGAGGTGAGCCTTGATTCCTGGCTGATTCATCAAGAAAACTAAGATTGTTTGCAGCGGTCCCTGCGGCTCATCGTACTTCGATCATCCGTGGATGTTCAGCGCTTACATACCCGACGTTCTGGTAGGTGCGGATACGACAGATTGGCAAGCTTTGCAGTTGACCAATCCAGATCTTTAATATTGGAGGCGCAGACGATGCATCGTTTCATCAATACCTTACCGACTATAACAGGACACTATTCGAGTTATCAGGATCTTTCGAGACTACTTACGTGTCTTTGATCAAGGCAGTGCGTTCCCTTGCCTATCCGAAGCATCCAAACATCGTCCAAAGCGAAAGATCAGGCACGCCTGGCATGGTTCCCAGTTCTGCACCAGCCACCATACCCATCTTCGTCATGCGACCTTTACGTGGCCAACTCGAGCAAGCGACCCAGGGCGTTGTCGCCAGGCTTCGAGCCGACGGTGACAAGTCCGTTTTCTGGCTGGACACTTCTGGCTGGCTTGACCTCGACCCTGAAACCGAAGACAACGCAGATTTCTTCCTGGATGAGACCGTCAATTCCCCAAGGCACAGATTGACGGAGCAAGGCAACCAACGAGTGGCGATCTTCCTACATATGCATACGTGCAGATATCTGGCTGAGGATGAGAAGAAATGCGCGTTCCTACCCCATGAGGTGTATCAGGGCAAGGTCTTCAATGAAGAGGAGGCTAGATTCGACAAGTACCTTGAGGACGCGAAGGAGATGAAGTTGAAAAAGCTGTTTTGGGAGAATGAAGGTGCCGTCGTACAGGAAGAGGTGGTTGTATAACTATGGGTCTAGCTACTGGATAGTCTTGCGACTTATGAACAAATACAGGTTATCGAAATTGATAGAACAGGTGATAGTCATTTCTAAAGCCTTGTCTGCGCTGATCCACCTTGTTCATCTGTTGTCGTTTCATGTCTTGCTATTCCATGCCGTGGCACGGCGGGAAGCTAGGAAGGCGTAGCGAAGCGCTAGGAGAGCGAAGCGGAACGCTAGGAGTGCGTAGCGAAACGCTAGGAGTGCGTAGCGAAACGCTAGGAGTGCGAAGCGAAACGCTAGGAGTGCGAAGCGAAACGCTAGAAAAATTGAACATTGGGAGTACGGAACGTAACTACTACGATCATCACGGATTGAACCTTGGCCTACAGTCCCATAACATAACCATATAGCGTCTGGTCGATAGAACGGATGATTGGGCTTCTATCTAATCCGCTTGGCTAGGCATAACGAAGTCCCATATGAGGAGGATAGGGAGCCGTTTGTGGATACGACGACATGGCCATACTCATAGGCCTGGAGCCAGTAACGAAAGAACCGAGACCAGACGCCCCTACCGGAGCGCAGAGAGTGTCCGGAACCGATGGGTGGACGTTCGAAGGAGGGTATTGAGTGGGAACCGAAGAAAACCTTGGGGTAGCCCAAGCATCCGCGCTGGAGGTAAGGTTGCCAACATTTGAGGAGGACCTCCACTGCGCTTGACGGATCTCCTCCTTCGCCTGATCTAAATCCGTTCTGAGATCGGCTACCTGCAGATGAAGGTCGGCAGCCTTGTCTGTTGTTGCTCTGTGCGTGTGCATAGCTTCAGCTCGCCCATGGTCCAAAACAACGTCATTCTGACATCTATACATCAGCAAGAATCACCATGAGTACGGAACAGCTATGACCTGCCTGGTTTGGGGAGTACAGCTCAAGCAACAATGCACGAATTTGTTGCTCAATCAGAGCCTTAACAGTCTTCGCCACGCTATACTCCTTCGGGAGCTTGTTGTCTATCCTGTTCAAACTTTCCAATGCTGTGAGAGGATCGAGGTCGCGCACCAAGGCTGTATTTTTATGCAAATCCATGATACGTATCAGTCCTGCCATAGTCTCTTCGATCCATTTCGCGGTTTTGTTACGATCTTCTTCTTGGCCATCGTAATCTGTTGCTGCCCACCGGGAACAAAGGTGGTACTCTCTAATGTCCGCTAAGCGCTCGACGTATTTTGCGATCGAACTCTCGCGGTTCTCTATGTTGACTGCTGGCATTAGGTTTTTGATTTGCATCCTGACGATGTCATCCAAAGCATTGGGAGGATCAGTTTTCATCATCTCCCGTACAGCAAGCGTTCGTTCAAGAGCATCAAGCTTGCTGTCAAAGCTTTCATACGAACGATGCTTCTGAAGGCTCACGTTCCCCTTCGCTGCAGAATCATCCAAGTGCTCTTTGTCACCAGCGGCAGAAGGCTTTCCGGTTAGAACGTCAGCTTGGGAATCGATCGGTACTTTGATGGCTTTAGCACGGCTTGCTGTTTTGAACGGGAAACGAAACATGGGCTGACTGGAACCCAGGCTGCGCTGGAGGCCGTCATTCATAAGTGGATATGGATCGTGATCGTGGATTGTCATGTCGCTGACAGTACCCTAACAGACATCCCGATAAGTCAGCCAACAGGTACTTAGATGGACCATAAATACAGAGGCTTCGGAATGAGAAATCGTGAATAGTGGTTGAATCACTACAAACGGAAGGTGTCATCCATCACATACCTTGAGTCTTCAGTATCAATGAATGGTCTCGAAGTCAAGAGCGTAGGCCGATGTGGGGTGTGAAGTAGTATCTGGGAATGTGTCCTGTTGTGGAGAGAAAACAAAACTCAAGCAGGTCGCGGAGGGACTGAAGAGTTTTGTATCACCTACTACGTGCTTACCTAGCACTGCCTTTATCGGAAATCCCAAAGTATATTGGCCGACGTCGCACAGGCCTTTACCATAAGGCACCATGTCTCATGATCCAGCTTTCAGATTGCTTGGTTGGATGAGCAATAAAGGGAGGCAAAGGCTATATTTGCTCATGAGGCAATAGCTTCCGAGTCGACCTACTTATAGTCTGAAAGTTCCAAGAACTACTCAACGACTCGATGGCCACCCTAGAACATCCGCAATCGAGCCCGCACGCTTTACACGACAGCTTCCGATGGAACCGGTAGCGGCAGGATGTGTACTTCTGAGGTGATACGTTGCCTTGAATTGTCTTCCATCTGGTACATACTTCGACCATGTCACTTCTCGATCCTTCATCAGTAGGGAAAGATGAACAGGAAGTCTAGTCTACCGTGCGACCATTTACAACACAGAACAATCGGCTTACCAGCCGGATCAACTTGATCTCGTAAGATATATCATGACCGACAACATAGAAAGGTCGGATCAGGACCTCCCAACAAAAGCAGACTGTAAATACGGACCAAGGCATGCTCAAACGGAGGTCGATATGCCTGTAGACATGGCTGTCTTCAAGAATTGCAACAGCAGCACCAAACGGTATGCCAAACTACAGACGTTCCCCTTCGTGGTCCAAACTGACGATCCGCTCCTTCAGCATCGTGAACAACGCCGTGAGCACATACTACCCAGCCATCATCGAAACCCCTCCCTCCTTCTACTGGACCTGCTGCCAGTGCGCAAAAGCGATGAGACGCTGCTTCTCGATCTGCCATGGTGTCAGGGAGGATGGTTACAGCTGTGCGCATTGGCAATGTGGTTATTGTATCACTTGGGGCTAGCTGGTCCTGAAAGACACTATGCCAGGCATTCGAGAGCTGTATTTGGTGCTATCGTGCGATTCGATATGGTGAGATTGAATAGTTAGGTTAGGTAGCTTACAACATGTCAACACAATATTTTCTTACTGCATAGCTCTTAAACATGAGGACTTCAGCCGTAGAATCGACATTTTATATCAATACGTCGCTGTCGCTGTCGCATTCCCTCTTCGATTCCCGCCCTCATCTCTCGCAGCATTCCAACTAGCGCTAGGAGTGCGAAGCGGAACGTTAGGAGTGCGGTACGCTAGGAGTGCGTAGTGGAGCTAGGAGTGCGTAGCCAAACGCGAGAAGTGCGGACGCTAGGAGTGCGTAGTGGAGCTAGGACGAGACGCTAGGAATGCGGTAAGCTAGGAATGCGTAGTGGAGCTAGCCAGCTAGGAGTGCGTAGCGAAACGCTAGGAATGCGGACGCTAGGAGTACGTAGTGGAGCTAGGAGTGCGTAACGAGACGCTAGGAATGCGGTACGCTAGAGTGCGAGCGTGACGCTAGGAATGCGGAAAGCGACAGCGACAGGACTGTACTCGCACTCTGTTGTACTCGTTTCACCCAGAGAAAGCGTGCTTTCTGCATGCGGAGAGAGTACTTATTGATATCATGCGATTCATTATGCCGAAGTAACTTAGATAGATCAGATAGCTTGTAACATGTCATTACGAAGTTTCCGAAGTATGTATCATCTAGGCATGAAGACTTCAGCAGTAGAATCTGGAAGCACCACACCCGGGTAAGAGCAATGGTGGAGTCGCTGTTGCTGTCGCATTCTGCAGTCCCACTCCATACTCCGCACACATCTCCGCCTTCATCTCCGCCGCGTCGCAGCATTCCAACTAGCGTTTCGCTTCGCATTCCTAGCTCCAAGCTCGCACTCCTAGCGTTTCGCTTCGCTCTCCTAGCTCATCGCATTCCTAGCGTATCGCATTAACAATGAGAAGGGAGACATCCATGACGATATCGACCCTATTCAACAAGCTGCAGCGCAACGATAGCTGCAGCTCCCACTCTATCATCCTGAGCTGGCTCTGCTGGAATTACCGGATCTGTCACCGGATTCTCTGGCCGGAATTACCCTCTCGCTTCTTGCCAACGCCAATGGCACTGAACCGTTCGAGCCAAAGACCTATCGATAGGCAATGGAAGACGGACACAGCATCCAATAGGTCTCGGTATGGTCGACAAAGTCAAATCCCTAGGGGAAAACAACACCAAGCATGCATCCCTAGCGCATCGCACTCCTAGCTCCACTACGCACTCCTAGCGTCCGCACTCCTAGCGTCCGCACTCCTAGCTTCACTACGCACTCCTAGCGTACCGCACTCCTAGCGTTTCGCTACGCACGCCTTGCGAGTGCGGTGCGGAAAGCAACACCAATAGCGACAGCGACAGAGCAAACGTCGTTCGCACTCTGCTATACTCGATTCACCCGGAGAAAGCGCGCTTTCTATTACCATTGCCAATCTAATCCGCCGCAAATGGCTTCTACACCTTCCCTCCTTCATCTTGCCTTCTTCCACCCTCCCTCCCACGTCTCTGTCGTTCTCATCATGGTCTTCTGGATAAGGTCGTGTTCTGCTGTCCAACGCTTCCTACCATACCGGATGGCTATGATGATGAGCTCCACGATCTTGCCTGCAAGACGTAACCACCATGGCTGTTTCCTATATGACCATCGATGTGCTTGATAAGAGCCTTCAAGTCAGCAAACCATACTAATGCCACACTCGTCCAAATTTCTCAAGACTCACACATATCAACCCTTTCGCTAACATCATGATCCTTGTATATCAATCCAGATGGAAATCCGCCAAAGGGAGCAGACAACCGTAACAACCACATCCTTCCCCAAGATCCATCGATACCTACCCAACACCTCACAACACCACAACATAAACAACTCAAACCCTCCTTTTCCCCGATGCCTCCAGTTTCCGAAACTTACACCATACTACTCCACCAACGAGCTTACCAAAAAATGAACTCCATCTTCGCCCCGAAGTACACCATTCCTACCATCAATTAGCCAGAACAATGATCTTCTATCTCCCAAGACGTAGCAGACGAGCCCACACAGCCACGAATGGTACTTAGATACTGGAAAAGATCCGAAGACGTATGCGAGAATTCACTTGTCGATTATTCAGCCTTAGCCTTCGTCCAATCAACGTATTCATCGCTCGAAACGAGAAATTTGCAAACAGTACCAGTCAGGAAAATGTAGTACAAGAATGCAAAGACATTGTATATCGTAGAGCTGTTTCATCACCGTGCACGCCTGCACTTTCCCCATGCGGCCTACTCTAGCTCAGCCCTGAGGCTTAGCAATAAGCACGAGCTTTTGTATGCGAGCTTACCTTACCTCATTCTCCACTGAGCCTAATTGTACGACATCTAATCTACCACGTGGCTCTTGTGGATCCTGTACTGATTTTCCTGCAGGAGAATATTAGATATGTGGGGGCTGTGATTTGAAACGTGTTAGAATTTTTCTTTGGCTGTGATATCTATCTCATGCCCATGAGCTGCGTTTGGGGTGTGGTTTGATTTGGGTGGATCGCATGGTTTGCGGCTGACGGGGGTCCACGTATCACTGCTGTGATTGTTGTCATTGAATTCAGCTACAATTCGCTGAAGGAATGATAACGGCGAGGGCAGAGTGTACGTGCATTAAATAAGAGACGCCGAGGGGTGAGAGTCGTACAAAAGATGAGAAGGAATAGCTCTTTCATTCCTTAATAATTACTATTGTACATCTTTTACAGTCGCCAAGAACCGAGTATTCAGACAGCTGACCCATCCAGGCAAAATGCATATCAAACGCGCGGTCCCAATGATATCCCTATCCCTAATGATACATTAACTCCTTCGCAAACATCGTACATATCCATATTATCCTAATTGTACAAGTCGTTACAAGTACAAGTAAAAGACTGTGATGACGGGAAGCAAAGGGAATCATCTCGTACAGGGTGGTGTGGCCCACTGACGGAGCATCTGGTCCACGGCTCGTGTCCACTCGCTCTGGCATGCGGTTGCGAGCTGCTCGGTGCCGGAAGCCGTAGGGTTGTGACCTCCCCACATGGCAGGCTTTGCCGCTAAAAGTCGTGCGTGCTCTTTGATCAGGCCCCTGTAGTGGTAGACGGTCAGCAATGAGGCTCAGGTGCTGGTTTGATACTCGGTAACTCGGGCGCTGCGTCGGACCGGGAGGAAGGTGACTTACTCGGATTCAATCTTGGTAAGTATGAGCCAACAGTAGTTCCAACTACGAGTGCTCTCGGGGTCTTCGATTACTTTCGCCTTGGCAGCGTCTAAACACGCAGAGCTGAAAGGATAATTCTTGGTCATGCCTCGAAGTTCACTCAGGAGGTTGTTCGAGTTGACATAATGGGCCCATGCGTTGGTCATGGCCTCGGTAATATCGGGGCTATCATAGGCTGCGAAGATTTTCTCGATTCGGCGTAATTCGGTAAGAGTATTGACTTGATGGGTGCGTAGGGAGCGAAGGAGTTGCTCTTTCTCGTTCTGAATGACCACAAATCAATTCTTGTTGACAACAAAAGGAATCGCTTCGCAGACAAGGGAGATGGTGATGGTGCAGTGCAAAGTCGAGACCGATGCTTGTAGCGCGGACCCCATACAATCTGAGGCAATAGAAGATTGCAGGACTCAAAAGGTACTGTAGCAGATCCGCAGGATAAGGCGAATAGGAAGTGAAGGTACTTGATATGGATACGTAGGGAGATAAATCAAAATCATGACTCACCGAACTCATAGTCTTTCCTCTTGAAGAACCCGTACCTCCCGGTGTTCCTTGGTAGTTCTGAGTGGTCGGAGAAGACGTATATAGAGAGCCCCCAGAAGACAAGCTACCGGTCGATAGAGAATCCTTTGTGGGTGGTGATGGCGGCTCGTACGATGGATGTAGATTTGCGGATCTAGATGATGCTGATACTGCCGAGGCACGTGAAGCCGACGCCGTTGATGGCTCAGCGCGTCTGTCTTCGTCCTGAGTATAAGTAGGTTCGTAGGGTGACCGATACGGCGTCGATGATCCGGCGAGCGCTGTGTAATATCTGATGCTTGCTGACTCTGACGTTGATGAGCTCGAATGTCTCGAAGAGGAAGAGGGTGGACTGGGTTCGGTCGAAGACTTCCTTGTGCGATTGCGAGAAGATGTGTGATAGTCCATTATGAAGAAGAAAAAAGATGGTCTTTCAGGTGAATTACAATTGTGGAGCTGTATCTCTTAGAAGGTGCTGGTCAGACTAGGGCAAGTAGAACTAAGAAGAGTCCCGAATCGAACGCGAGTTTAACAAGCTCTCAAACAAGTACACCTTCTTTGAAGAGTAGGAAAAGGTGTAGAGTCAGTGATCAGATAGGCAGAAAAATGGGTTTTGCAGATCGAATATAACAACGGTGACCGAGCTATGGACTTACCCAAGGAAATGAGAACTTGTGAGCATAATGCTGGAGTACTCGGTGTGAATGGAAGCTGTCACGGATGCATCAATACCTTTATAAGGTACGCTGCTTGGTAATTACGTCGAGTAAGTCTCAATGGAAAGACCTTCAGCCACCAGTAACAACGAGATTACTAAAAATCTAGTCGAAGAATATGAAGCAAGCTTGCGCAGTTGGCTATATCTCGTCAGCATCATAGGGCTCTGTGTTCGATATCCTTCTATAATGCTTCCACAAGCTCCCATTGGAGAGTTCAAGAGATCGATGGCCGCTTTGATCATGCTAAGGCGAAGCCAACCCCGACCCGGCCGCAGCGTGGTAACCCCATCTCATTTATTTTGTCGTCGTTCATAGGGCGTATCGGTCAGGATGACGATGATGCAGGCATGGGACAGCCGCCTATGTTGCAATTCTGGGAGGTCCATTGCTAGGGCTGATGGTGATTGGGCTTTGTACGGATACCAATATAACATCATTGTCACCCATATACGTTCCCGATAGAGGCTGAGCCGAAGGAGTCACGACTTCATTGTGACTAAGGCTGTGGTCAATACGACTCGTGTAGCTTGTGGTCGAAAGGAGCAAAATATCGAGAAGATTGTATAATCCAAATAGATCTATTGTGGGAAATAAGGTTGCATGCTAGAGGTTTAGCGTACGTTAGCGCTGACCTTATCCCCTCTAAATATACACATCTGGACGACAAGCCTCTCCAAATCCTCATAATTGACCTCTTTGAGATCAAAGTTGTGATTCGAACCTCGAAGGAGGAAGGTGCCCGAGAGTCATCAGATTTTCAGCCTCTCTGTCATACCCATCTTGCAGGCCCACGACCGTTGGAAAGAGGATAAAGCTTGTCGAGAGAGAGACAGCCACATCTCACAATAGAATACCAACTCAGCCTGCCGGACCTCATATCGACAGTGGACGGCATAGCCATCGTGTTAATTACGAACGACCGCGTATAGATATGCAGCATCGGAGAGCTCCAAGACACGAGTCGGGACTGCAAGACCGTGCGATGGGGCTTGTCAACGACACAAATTCCAAATTAGGCTTACCATGATACTAAGTCTTATCTTGCTTCGTGCTAGTGCAGGTACCCATAACTTGGCCGATCTGACGTTATCCTCGTGTGGTAGATCTGGCAGACGGCGCAGGTCCCAACGGCGGCCCATGCATAGCCGTCATGAAGTACCTTGGGCCCACGTATCTTATCACATCAGCTGACGGTTGAAGGCAAATGAGCGACAATGATTGGTGGTGACCAGGGAATCTGGTTTCAGCCGCATGGTGCCATCATCTCCACGTGGTAGTTCAGCGCTACCGTTGGCTGCTACTCGTCGTATTAATTGAATGCACTGCCTTCATAGAGCTATGCAAACATCCTCAAGTCAAATGATATCCTCCGATCAGTGGTGACTTTATGTTTCATTGGCTCTGCTCAGATTTAACAATCAATCGTGTCATTCCCTTGCAATGAAGCTCTGTCTTGTCCCGATTGTAACCTTCGTCACGGTGTCCGACGACAATTGAATCTATACGCTTTGTCTTGGCGCCTTAGTTGCGAATTCTCTGCCCTGATTTACCGACACAATGAGCGGCCGTCGTGATCGCAGCCCACAATAAACCCCAACGACCCAACCCATTGACTCCGCGAGCATGAGCAAGATCAGTGCGTCGATCCACAGCGACCGGATGCAGTTCCATCCATGCAGCTCGACAAGAATGATATCAACTGCAAACGCATTGACTGGGATGTATCAAATACCCACAAACCCATCCAGAAAGAAGCGAGCACACTTTGACCTCCCAGCTCAAAATTCCCAACTCCCCAACATCAAACCCACGCACCACCAAACTTGAAAACCATCACGACTTCAAGTGACACCAATCATGAACCCGGGACGCTAGGGGTGCGAAGCGAAACGCTAGGAGTGCGGTGAGCTAGGAGTGCGTAGTACAACGCTAGGAGTGCGGAGCGAAACGCTAGGAGTGCGGTAAGCTAGGAGTGCGTAGCGAAACGCTAGGAGTGCGGCGGGAAGCTAGGAAGGCGTAGCGAAACGCTAGGAATGCTAGCTTCCATGAGCTCAAAAGCAAAGCTCCTTCCTATCATACCTAGCTACACTTGAACCAATACATACATTATCAACACCCAAAACTCCATCCAAAGCAGCCGTACAAATACCTTTAATCCTACAATCCCACAGACCTACGCCCAAAATCCACACTACCCTATCATCACAAGAAGTATGCTACAACCAACGAGCTGAATAGAGACATCACTCACTGCTCACACGGGAATTTTGAGCCAAGAAGGCTAGATATTAAGGGCAGGAAATGCATAGTTGCGTAAGGTAAGGTAGAGTGTGGGAGGGTGGATGGACGCCGAGTAGGGCTGAGATTGATGATGAGGAGCACGTTGTTTGCTTAAGGGGACTTGAAGTTGTAACATCTGCACGATTGACGAGGTGACAAGATATATGTTCAGGCTTGATTGTTGGACAATACGCCAGACCCTTCGCATATTTTAGGTTCATTGTCAAGCAAAGAAAACGTATTCTGTTGGTTAGTTAGAGAATTTCTCAAGTCGAGTAATCGAATTCCATTACTGCCTCAGATGATAACATCTGAAAGCTGGTACGGTCTATATGCGGAGAAGAGAGTCTTTAAAGTGATAGCACTTTTCATCTATACACCGATCCAGTGTAAGAATGACCGCTTATTCATCTCCCATATTTTCATCGATACTGATATCAACATCGATATTAACATCATCAATTTGCAACTCGGATCCAAGTTAAACAATTTGATCCGCACCTTCTTCATTCTCCACGACAGCTTGTTTCTCACCTTTCTCATCTTCCACGATGGCATGGCGATTCTCAATTTCATTGATGAAGAGGTGATCTAGCATAGCCAACTCGATTATACTGATATTCGTGCTCTGTGATCGAGCGATCAGCTTTATTTGAAGCTGATCGCTGGCAAGAGTCGACAGCGCCCAGGCCATGTCATCGACGACCATTCTCTGACTCGCGTCGTTAATATCCAGGCCGGCCGGTTTGATCCTTAGATCCTCCATCAGGTCCTCTACGGAGAGCGATGAAGTTTCTGCTAAGCCGGGAACGTCCAATTTCGTTATCGCATCCTTGGCCACGGGATGTTCGGTTGACACTCCTAATAACGTCAAGGCCTGTTGGTATTGAGCGTCAGTGAGGTTTGCCTCTCCTTTAGCTCGATTCGCTAATCTGACGGCAGACTTTTTCTTCTTTCGCTCATCGCGCGTCTTTGTCTTCTTCGGAGCTTCTATGGCTAAAGGTACTCTCTGTGATGGATTATCACCACGAGATCCCCCTCTACCACCTCTTCCACCTCTGCCTCTACCTCTACCACGAGGAGCGCCCCAGCCATGAAAGTCGCCCGGACCACCAAGGACAGAATTGTTGCTGCCGATGCTGCCCAGAATGCTGCCGGACTGCCAGCCACCGAACGGTGGGAGGGGCTGCTGTTGGCCTCCGAAGGACCAGAAAGGTTGCTGATGGCCGCCATATGGCGCGAAGGGCTGCTGCTGGCCTCCGAAGGACCAGAAAGGTTGCTGATGGCCGCCATACGGCGCGAAGGGCTGCTGCTGTCGCATTGCATACCAGCAGGGAGGTGGGTGGAGCTTACCGCATATAGTGCACATATTGCACATACCCTGATGCATCTTCCCACAGACATTGCACGTCATCCTGTAGCACCATTTTCATCAGTCGTAAGTTCCATCTCACCTCACCTCACCACACGGCGGCCTTATAAGCCGTTGGGGGTATTTACGTACTCTGGTTTCGTCTAATTGAAAGTGGCGATATGTAGTGATTCACTAATATCTAGCATACACGACGTCTGAGAGTATGATGATGTTGTGTAAACAACGATGTTGAAGTTGTGGGTTCGTTCTTATGAGACTACGCTAGCGTGTCTGATTCTTTTTCACTTCACACCAGAACTGCATAGCACAATCATAAAACCAAAATATGCATTCGAACCGGCATAAACGATACATATCTACCATCCCAAAATCTCTCGTCAACTCATAAGCATATTCACAGCCCAGCCGACCTATCACACACATTAGCAGAAGCTCTTCTTCCTTAACAAGCAAGGGAAGTAATATAATATTGCGAAAGTAGCAAGTAACTCACATTCAACGTCCTCAAATCCCCATAATGCTGCCCCACGCCCAGAAATACCACCGGAATCCCAGTCGCATGCACCATGCTGATCAAGCTCCCCACCATATCACCCACCGTATCACACTTACTAATAATAAACCCATCCAGACCCCTCTTGGGCCCAAAGGCAGCGTTGAAGTTCCGGGCTTGTGCAACAGAGTCGGATCCCACCAGGGCTTCGCCAACCATGAGGATCTTATCCGGATTGGCAAAGTTGCCAAACTTTTCCAGATTCGACATGAGTCGGGTGTCGTTGTGACGGCGACCGGCGGTGTCGATAAGGACGACGTCGAATTTTTGGGACGCGGCATAGGTGACGGCGTCTTTGGCGATGTTGGCGGCGTCTTGGCCGTAGCCTTTCTCGTACAGTTCGATTTTCCCAAGGGACTCGCGGTCCGAAAGTTCTTTGAGGTTGCGCGCGTGCACTCGGAGCTGCTCGACGGCGCCGGAGCGGAAGGTGTCGCAGGCTGCTATTAGCAGGGTGAAGTTGTTTTGGAGGAGGAAGAAGGCTAGTTTTGAGAGGTTGGTGGATTTGCCGACGCCGTTGACGCCGACGATGGAGATTACGTAGGGGCGCGGTTTGGGAGATAGTGGATTTAGTTGCGAGGGGGAGGTGATGGTTGTGATGGAGCGGAGGATGTCGAGGGAGGTTGTGGGGGTGAGGATTTTGCGGAGGGAGGACTCCATTGATGTGCGGATTGTTGTTTCTACGCCTGCGAATGGTCAGCATCTGTCTTCAGTCAAGGGGAGAGGTTTGAGAATACATACTTTCGAAGTTGCCAGTCTTGACGCCAATCAGCTCCCGTTTGACGCCTTCACATAATCGAACGGCTGCTTCTCTTGCAACGTTCTTTTTCAGTAGGTGCTCCTCCATGCCTCTCATAGGCTTGACCAAGTCCTCCTTCGTGAGAACCTTTCCACCAATGACATTCCTGAAGAGACTACTGATTGCACCTAGACTCGAGCCAACAAGACCTCCTTTCGAGGTCGACTCTGATCTCTTCTCATCTGCACCTTGTAGAATTGTATGTACTTCACTATCCAGATCCTTGAGCACAAATTGTCCCTTGCCGGTCCTTGTGCCAAATGAGTGTGAATCTATCGAGTCTAGACTAGCATTGATCTCTGTCCTGCCATTGGCCGTCCCGTCTAGTGATTGAGCAGAATAATCCAGTACTGCACCATCTTCCTCATCTGCCATACCATCTGCATCCCATGTCCGCATCTTCTTCCCAGTATCTTTCTTATTCTTTCCTATCCGCTCATCGCCAGAAGATGCGTTCGCAGGAGCAGCTACAGCTTTCCTTGCTCTTCTCGACTTTGGTCCACCCTTTCCCGCTAGAATATGGCCTGCAGGCGTAGACGGTCGCGATGTTTCTGGTGTAGGTATCGGCGTGATATGTGTCGATTCTCCATTAGTCTGAGGCTTCTGTATGTGCCCTGGTTGCGATGCTACAGCCAGGCCTGGGAGTGGCGGAGGGGGTTCGTAGGTCCCACCGTCGGAGCTGGAAGGGGGTGTGAAATCATCGACAGCGATTCGAGGGCCCAGTTGAGGATTCTTTGCTGCTGCTCCCTCTAATTCCCTAACCTGCTGGTCGAAGTACCCATCAAAATCGCATTCCACCACACTCGTGTGAGGTTTCTGCAGCTGCTCCTTGTAGAGATCGACGAATATAATCCTGATGTTATCCAGGAGTTTGTCAATCCATGTAAGATGTATCAGTGATTGGTAAACTGCCTAGGCTTCATCAATGGCAAGATCTTCATGTCCATGTTACAGATTATACGGACAACGAAGATCAAACCCAGATCCTTGACGCTCGCCCACTTCAGTGTATACTGGTCCTTCTTGTAATTTGGGTTCTGTGTCGCAGAAGCGTCATCTGCAACGCTTGCGCCTGGGAGGACTTTCTCTTCAATGAATACATCCTTGATGAAACCGTTGATGATACTGCTGCTCACAGGCGCATATGATTTTGACCAGAGGACCACTCCCGATGTAGTCAGGATTTCGAAGCCGTCCAACATGTTCAGAAGGATTGCCTTTGGCTAAAGGAATGCCTGGGGATGCGGAATGTTGCATGTCAATGACATACGGCAGACCATTTGAACATTCCTGCTGTAGACGAATGAGTCTCCAGGCCGCAAAAACATAGCTCTACCATCCGCTTCACCCAAACAACCCCAACCCTAATACCCAGAACCTCTCACCAACCCACACCTCCCTCACAATGCAACGAGGCACATACCACCCACCACCCGCCCACTCCCCACCCCTCCACCACCCCGTCCCCCAACACGTCTCCACAGTCCCCATGATGCGCTCCCCGCCGCCCCCTCAGCCCAGCAACTCAAACTACGCCGGAAGCCCCTACGCGGGCCAGATGGGCGGCGGCGGCGGTGGACTACAGCAGCACGCGCAGACGCAAGGAGGAGGAGGAGGTGGGCAGTTCGCCCCCAACAACTTCGTCGGCGGCTTCATGAACGATCAGACGGCGCAGATAGGGTTTCAGGTCGGGCAGAAGGCCATGACGGCGGGGCAGGAGTATATGGAACAGAGCGTATACCTCCCCATCCCCTCCCTTTTCCCCTTCCCCTTACCCCTACCTCTACATCCCCATCAAAATCCCCATCCCCTCCCCTTCAAAACACCCGCCTAACCACCCTCACTAATGAGAAAAAACAGATAAACCGCTACGTCTCCATCCCAGCCCTAAAACACTACTTCAACGTCTCAACCCCCTACGTCCTCCGCAAACTACTCCTCATCCTCTTCCCCTGGCG
>JAABUN010000684.1_pt1 | contig 84152 bp, 75 predicted proteins | sample 5559311 | NCBI WGS metagenome assembly JAABUN01 (sample SAMN10711877, study PRJNA513370) | rock metagenome | isolation source: Antarctica rocks | place: Antarctica: Victoria Land, Siegfried Peak sud
AGATACAAAGAGTGGCTCGACACCCCTTCTGACATCACCGGCATGACAGTTGATGATCTAGTTCGGGAGGCCGCGAAAGAGTAGGGAGATCAGAATGTACGAAGTTGTACCTCAGGATCCGGCGGAGTTGTTCGATGTCTACCGGGCCGACGGGGAGCCGACCGGACGGGTCAAGGCCCGGGGCGATGTTCATCGAGACGGCGACTGGCACCGCGCCGTCCACGTCTGGGTCGCTGGGCACGACGCTGACGACGGTCCATTCCTGCTCATGCAGCGCCGCGGCCTCGAGAAGGACACCTGGCCGGGGGTGCTTGATGCGACCGTCGGAGGTCACTACCGGGCGGGGGAGTCGCTGACGGAGACGCTCCGGGAAACCGAGGAGGAGATCGGCGTTGCGGTGACGATGGACGACCTGATGCCGCTCGGCATTCGGGTCTGCGCCAACGAGGTACCGGAACTAGGGGTCTACGATCGGGAGTTGCAGGACGTCTTCCTGCTCCTCGACGACCGGCCGCTGACCGAGTACCAACCGCACCCAGCCGAACTGGCCGAGCTGATCCGGATCCCGCTCGCGCCGCTGATCGACCTGCAGCGCGGCCAGCCGGAGCCCATCACCGTCCATCGGATCGTGCCCGGTAACGCCGAGGTGAGCCCGGCGACGATCTCGGCGGGCGACTTCGTCCCGACGGTCGATCGCTACGTGCTGCGGGTCGCGGTTGCCGTCGACCGGGTGCTGCGGGGTGAGCGTGACGTCCTGATCTGATCGGGGCCGCTCGGTCAGTCCAGCATCCGGACCATCTGGACGAAATCTTCCTCGTACCCGTTCCGGCCGTAGAAGCGCCGCGCCCGGGCGTTGTTGGCGAAGACGTCGAGGGCGATCGCGCCGAAGCCCTCCGACCGGGCCCAGGCCTCCGCCCAGGTCATCAGTTGGCGGCCCGCCCCGGTCCCCTCGGCTGCCGCTGTCGTCGCCAGCCGCTCGATGTAGGCGCGGGCCTCGCCGCTGAAGTAGTCCGTGTCCGGCCGGATCGTGAGGTAACCGACGACGGTCTCGTTGACATCAAAAGCCACAACGGTCCGGGTGCCGGGCTTGTCCTCAGTCGTCGGCCGGCTGAAGTAGTCGTGGAACGCGGAAACGTTCCTCCCGACGGCGCTGTCTGGGATCAGCCGAAGCGTCATCGCGGCGATCGCCGCGGCGTCGTCGGGGCCAGCGTCCCGAATCGTGTAGTCAACGGTTTGATCGATCTGGTCCTGACTCATGGTTGGCTCCGGAGACGTCAACGTGCGGTGGCGCCAGTACTGGACGTGGTCATGGCCCGATCCTGACTTCAACAGTCTTCAGACGGGCTGCTTTAACTCAATGGGCGACGCGTCTCCCCTCTCCGGGCGCCTGCGAGTCGAAGCCGCTTCAGCGGGTGAGCAAGCAGGTGAGCCGGAGAGGGGCCGGGGGAGAGGTCGCCTCCGCCACCAAACACGTCCGAAGAAGACCACTCTAATTCACGAGCCGGCAAAGCGCGTCGCCCGAGTCTACCGTCGGACTGCTACCTGTGACACCACCTTGAGCGGCTCCGCCACAGACCAGGTCAGGCGTAGGAGTCGTCAGACTGGCGCTCGCTCGCCGCGGGTAACCAAGGAACGCGTCCTGCTCGTCATCGGAGAACCCATTCAGCACGTCCTGCCCCTGCAGAATCTGCTCCCGGAGCATCTCGCGGACTGCCCGACCGGCCTCCGTGAGGGTCTGCCAGTTGATCCGTCGATCGTGCTGGTCAGTGGTCCGGGCAACGAGCCCACCTGCCTCCAGCCGCGAGATCAGACCGGTCACGTTGGACTTGTCGCTACCCAGCCCGGTCAAGGCCAGTCGGCACTTCTCGGGCGCGACGGGAACGTGAAGATCGAAGTCCAGGATCTCTGACCATGGCCCTGGTCCGCCTGACGGCGCCGACGGCCTGCCAGGATTCCGGCATGGCGCGCCGCGACAAACACCTCCAGGGACCGGACTTCTTCAGACGCGGCCGTGAATCCCGAGATCACCTTCGAAAGCACCGCGATCACGCGGTTGCCTGTCCACGCGGAGCGGTACGCCGTGCAGGGCAACCTCGGTGTCCGCGGCGCCCAGAAGCCGATTACGCTCGAAGGGACCTGGACGCCGATCTCTGGCGGCTGGGCCAGGGTCGAGCTTGCCGGGATGGTCAGCCGGTCGGAGATCGGGCTCACCTGGAGCGGCAAGCCGATGCTCGATTTGCTCGACCCGATCGAGTTGCGGATCGAGGCGGAGTTGCAGCCGGCGGGTCGGTAGGAAGTCCGGACACAGGCGCTCGCTTGTTGCCGGTTAGCGTTTCAGCCATCATGCCCTGGAGCGTCTGACCAGCTGCCTCGCGAAAGCTCCGCCCATGTCCGCCAAATCCCGTCCTGCTCGCCGCGCCGGAGAGCCGTGCCGATCGCTCACGGTCATCCTCCTGCTCGTCCTCCTGCTCGGCGGGACGGCAGTCCGCCCGATCGCCGCTCAGACGCCGATGGCGACGCCGGTGGTCGGGGACGCCTACGCCGACATCCTGCCGGGACAGCGGGACCAGGTCATCGCGGCGACGCAGCGGGACGTGAGCCGCTACACAATGGATGTCGCCGTCGATCCGGCCGCTGGGACGATCGGGGGCTCGCTGTCGGTCGCGTTCGTCAACCGCTACGGAGAGCCGCTCCGCGAGATCGTCTTCCGGCTCTTCCCCAACGCCAACCACTATGGCGACGGTGGCACAACGGTCGACAGCGTGGCGCTCGACGGCATCCCGGTTGAGCTCGTCCTGTCCGTCGACGACACCGTCCTCTCCCTCCCGCTGACCGTCGACCTGGCGCCGGGCGCGTCCGTGACCGTCGCGATGACGTTCACCACCACCGTCCCGGTCGATTCCGCTGGCTCATACGGCATCCTGAGCCGGTCATCGGAGACCGGCGCCTGGACGCTGGCCGACTGGTACCCGAGCCTCGCCGGCTACGAGTCATCTCCGGGAGTCGGCTGGCGGCGTGACCCGCCCGTCGACGACGTCGATCCGACCTTTGGCGACGTCGCGCTCTATGAGGTGACGCTCCGGTCAACGGGCCTGACGGTCCTCTCATCCGGCACCGTCGTAGATTCCGACGAGAACGTGTCCGGAGCGAGCACGACCCGGATCGCCGCCGGGCCAGTTCGCGATTTCACGGTCGTCCTCGGGAGCGGATGGGAACAGGCATCACGTCAGGTCGGCGAGACAGCGATCACGTACGCGACTGACGTCAACGATCCCGTGGCGATCGAGGCGGTGATGGATGTCGTCGCCCGGTCACTCGAGGTCTATGGCGAGCGGTTCGGCACGTACCCGTACCGTGAGCTCGATCTGGTCGACGTCCCGTTGACCAGTGGGACGCTGGGTGTCTCCTGGTCCGGCCTCGTCTATCTCGACGGCCCCTCGCTGGCTCAGCGGGCCGCTGACGGTCAGTTCCTTGACTTCCTGCTCGCCCACGAGATCGGCCACCAGTGGTGGGGCAGTCTCGTGGGCGGCAACTCCAACGACCACACCTTTATCGCCGAGGGGCTGACCAACTACACGATGACGATGGAGGTGGAGTGGACACAGGGCCGCGCCGCCGCGGTCGGCATGCTCCGCACCTATGTCGCCCCGCGATATCTGACGCTCCTCCGCGCTGGTGGCGATTCGGTTGCCAACGTCCCGTACCCAGAGGCGCCGCCGGGCTTCGGCGATCTGGTTTACGGCAAGGCTGCGCTGGGCTTTCTCGCGATCCGCCTGGAGATCGGCGACGACGCCTTCTTCGCGGCGCTCCGGGTCTTTGCCGGTGATCCAGCCGGGGCCGACAGACCCGGCTTCCGGTTCCAGGTGGCGGAGCCGTCCGATCTGCTGGCAGCATTCGAGCGTGCTGGCGGGCCGTCGGTCGATGTCATCTGGGATCGGTGGTTCGAGCAGGCCGTCACGACGCCTGAGGAGGTCGAGCGACTCATCGCCGACTACGCCACGGCATGAATGAGCCCAGGTCCGGGCGCCTGAGCGGGATCATCCAGCGCGTCGAGGACACCCTCGCCCCGATTGGGATTGCATCCGGTCAGGCTAACCCTGGCTGAGATCGGCAGGTGGGCGTTTGCTCATCGAGACGACAGTCGGCCGGTCTCGGGTGACGTTATATCCTGACGGTCTGGTACAGCTTGTGCAGCCCCGGAATCCTTACCCTCCGCGTGGCCCCGTGTACATTGCCCGGGACGCGACATGTGACCAGACGAGGCCTACCCCCAATGTCCCTCATCACGACGGCGTCCGTCAGCGAATCTCTCCGGGCAAAGGCCAGCGAGATCTGGAGCGGCCAGCACGACCACCCGTTCATCACCGGCATCGGCGATGGAACGCTCGACCCGGATCGGTTCGACTTCTTTCTCAGGCAGGACTACCTCTACCTGATCGATTACGCTCGCGTCTTCGCGTTCGCCGCCGCGCGGGCGCCGGACCTCGCCACGATGACGCGCTTCTCCCGGCTGCTCCACGAGACGCTCGAGAGCGAGATGGACCTGCATCGGTCGCTGGTCGGCCACTTCGGTGTCACGGTTGACGACCTCAATGCCGAGGAGAAGGCGCCGACCACTCAGGGCTATACCGACTTCCTGCTGCGGACCGCCGCGACCGGTGACTACGCCGAGCTGATCGGGGCGCTCTTGCCCTGCATGTGGGGCTACAGTGAGCTCGGTCAGGTTCTGGCGGAGCGGGGTCGACCGGACGACCCCCGCTACGCGAAGTGGATTGCCTCCTACAGCTCCCCGGAGTTCGCCGAGCTGGCGATGTGGTGCCGCGATCTGTTGGACACCCATACCCAGGGGCTTGGCGGTGAGGCGATGGGTCGCGTAACGCAGGCGTTCCTGACCTCCAGCCGGTATGAGCTCGCCTTCTGGGAGATGGCCTGGCGCATGGAGCGATGGCCTGGCCCAAACCCAGCTGCCAACCGGTAAGATGCCCCTGACACCCTGATCATGAAGAATGAACCGGGCGACCGACCGACAGGAGGTACCAGTGGCCGATCACTCCATCATCCCGGAGCGCGCATCGCTCCATGGCAACTTCGACGCCGCCCGGCCACCGTTCCTCACGATCGACCCCGGCGACCGGGTCACGATGTCTACCCTGGATGCCGGCTGGTACATCGATGCGCCGGCCGACGACCCGAATGACGGTCCGTTCTTCGCGCCACGGGACCCTGAGCGTGACGCTGGCCACGCCCTCTGCGGCCCGATCGCGATCCGCGGCGCACAGCCGGGGATGACGCTGGCCGTCCATATCGACGAGGTGGTGCCGGGGAGCTGGGGCCGGACTCCGGTCGGTGGGTGGGACAGCCCGTTCAACCGGCGTCTTGGTCTCGTCGACGTCGAGCCCATGCTCCTGCGGTGGTCGGTCGATGCCGCGGCGGGAATCTGCCGGAACCAGTTCGGTCATGAGGTACTGATGCATCCGTTCTTCGGCGTGATGGGGATGCCGCCGGCCTCGGCCCGGCCTGTCCCGACCAGCCCGCCGCGGGCGCAAGGCGGCAACATGGATTGCCAGGAACTGACGGCCGGGACCACGCTGTACCTGCCGATCGCGGTCGAGGGTGGGCTGTTCTCGGCCGGCGATGGCCACGCCGCCCAGTCCGATGGTGAGATCTGCGGCACGGCGATCGAAGCACCGATCGAGCGGGCCGTCCTCCGCTTCGACCTGCTTGACGACATGCCCCTAACGACTCCACGGGCGCGGACGCCGACCGACTGGCTGACCTTTGGCTTCAACGAGGACCTGGACGAGGCGGTCTGGGCGGCGATGGACGACATGCTCTCGCTGATCGGTGCGCTGACCGGCATCAGTCGGCAGGAGGCGCTCGGGTTGGCGAGCATGGTCGTCGATCTGCGGGTGACGCAGATGGTGAACGGCGTCAAGGGTGCTCACGCCATGCTGTCCCACGAGTCGGTCACCCGCTTGAGGGGCGCCGCATAGGGCGTCGTTGCGCTGAACGACGCCAGTCCCGTTCTGCCCATCGCCTCCATCGCGGTAAGCTATACAGGTAACACGCGAACATCACGGGAGGGCGCCCCGGCCGGATGCGCCGGCCGGGGCCTCACTGGTCGATCTGGAGTTCACCATGCAGCGGGTAGCAGGACAGTTCGTCGTCAAGAAGTTCGCCGATCAACTCCTCGGGTCGGACGAGAAGCAGGCTCAGCAGAATCAGGCCCAGCAGAACCAGGGCGGCGCGCCCGAGCAGCAGCCTCAGCAGCAGCACGCCCCTGCCCCGCAGGCCGCATCGGTCCAGGCGACCGGTGGTGAACTCAACGGCAACATGATCTACGACGACGACGGCAACCGGCTCGGGATCGCCCGGCACGTCTCAGAGGTCTCGGTCTACCTGGTCTCCCACAACGCGACCGAGCTCAATCGGACGCTCCAGCAGGCCGTCAACGATCCGGACACCGAGATCCGCTTCAGCATGGACAACAATGGCCGTGTCACCGGCCTGATCTACGTCCCGTCCTCGGCCCGCGCCGCCCAGAGCATCCCCGGCATCCGCTCCGATGACATCTGACATCGGTGAACCACGCAGGGGCGACAATCGTAGGGGGGCGACCCCTGTGGTTAGTCCGGTCGCCGCGGCGACCATCTCTCCGCGGAGCGGTAAGCTCGAATCCCTTCCGAGTACGCCTACAGCGGTTGTGAGCGGAATTGCCTGGACTCGATTGGTGCCGCTGCTCCCCTCTCTGGACACCTGCGGAGCCGAAGCCGCTTCTGCGGGTGAGCGAGCAGGTGGGCCGGAGAGGGGCCGGGGGAGAGGTCTGCTCCGCCGCCCGAGCGCTTCCCTTGAAAACCGCTCTAACGCCCGACCATAAATGGATCGGGCTTAGAGACGATGTGGCGGAGACCTACTCTGTAGCCTTGGCGGCGTTTTCGTTGGACCGACCGGTTTCGGGGATATTCCTAGTGGAATGGTGATTACTGGCGCAGGTCGGCGGCATAGGCGCCAAGCGACCGCTGGTATCGCTGGAACAACCTCATCCCCCGGGAATCGGCCAGCAACAGCGCCTCGAGCAGTCCGGCAAGGCCAGCGGCCTCCCGGCCGGCGGAGTGGCGGGCCAACGCGAGGAAGCAGGCGATCCCGAGGTCGTCCGGAAACGCCGCTGCCCCCTCCTCCAGCACCGTGACTGCACTGTTCAGGTCCCCAACGTTCCGCAGGGTGCTGCCGAACTGGACGTACATTCGCGACCGGAGTTCGTCCGGCAGGCCAAGCTCAAGCGCCCGGTGATACTGCGTAGCGGCGTCGTGCTCCCGGCCGGCGTAGTCCAACGCACCTGCGTACGCGAAGACGACCCTGGCGTCGTCGGGGAATCGCTGAATGAGTTCCTCGAAGTGGGCGACGGCGACCGCCTCATTGCCCTCGGTCTCAAGCGCCTCTCCGCGTTCGATTTCCGACGTGATCGCATCCTGATTGCTCATGGCGGCGTGGTTCCTCCGTGTCCAGTGTCCCGGCGACGATCGCGATTCATCACCGACGGGCTGATATACTCACCCGGTTCTCCAGCAAACCCCTTCCAGCGAGGTTCCTCTTCCGATGTTGACCTTCTCGATCCACTCCGACGTGTTCGAGCGGCTCCCGAACGTGCGTATCGTCGCGGTCGTCGCGACAGGTATCGACAACAGCGTACCGCGACCCGACATCGAGCAGCGCTGGCGCGAGATCTGGGACGCCACTCCGGAGCGGTTCGCCGGCCTTGGTAGCGCCCAGTCCCACCACCGTGTCTCACCGTGGAGGACGCAGATGACCAGCATCGGCGTCTCCCCGAAGAAGCACCCGGTCGCGATCGAGTCGATCGTCCGGCGGGCGATCAAGGGCGGTGAGCCGTTCATGATCAACCCGTTGGTCGACTGGTACAACGGGGTCTCGTTGGCGAACGTCCTGCCGGCTGGGGCCTTCGATGCTGGAGATCTGGTCGCCGCGGGTGGGCACCTCGAACTGCGCATGACCCGCGACGGCGATCGCTTCCATGTCCTGGGCGCTGACGGGCCGGAGCCGGTCGCGGTGGGGGAGATCGGCTATGCGGTCGGCGGCACGATCCTGACGCGGCACCTGGCCTGGCGGCAGAGCGTTGAGGCCATGGTGACGCCCTCGACAACGACGGTGATCGTGATGTCCGAGACGATCGATGCGATCGAGCGGGCCGAGCCAGGCACCGCCGAGTCGATGCGCCGAGCTATCATCGAGGGTCTGGCCGAGACGTTCGGGGTCGAGCCAGCCGGTGCCCTGCTAACCGCGACCAACCCGTCGGTCTCGTGGGACGTCTCCGGCGTTGCTCAGCTTCGTCCGGTCGGAGAGGTGGTCCGATGACCGCCAACGCCGAGTCCAACGGCCACGCTCCGGCTGACGTCGTGTTGGGCTTCGACGATGTCCGGGTCTGGACCGCCGAGGGCGCGCAACTGCTCCGGGGCGTGACCTGGGAGGTCCGGGCCGGTGAGCACTGGGCCGTGCTGGGCGCGAACGGGGCGGGCAAGAGCACGCTCCTCTCGCTGGCCGCGGCCCGCCGCCACCCGTCGTCCGGGACCGTCTCGATCCTCGGGCGGCGCATGGGTGAGACGATGGTCTTCCGGCTCTGGGAGGTGATTGGCGTCGTTGACCCCAACATCCGACTCCCTGACGAGCTGACGTGCGCCGCCGCCGTCCTGACTGGTCTGACGGGATCGCTCCGGCCGCAGTTCGAGCGCATCGGCCCGGCTGACGAGGCCAGAGCGATGGAACTGCTCGACCAGCTCGGCTGCCTGGACCTCGCCGACCGGACGCTCGGGACGTGCAGCCAGGGTGAGCGGCAGTGGGTTCGGATCGCCCGCGCGCTGATGACCCGGCCACGCCTGCTGCTGCTGGACGAGCCCGCCACCGGGCTTGACCTGCCGGCCCGTGAGGCGTTGCTCGCCGCTGTGACCGACCTGCGTGTCTCGGACCCGGAACTGGCGATCGTCGTCGTGGCCCATCACCTCGAAGACCTGCCGTCCGGGACGAACAGGGCGATGCTGATGGCGAAGGGCGAGTCGGTCGCGCAGGGGCCAGCCTCAGAAATCCTGACGAGCGGCCCGATCTCGGCCTGCTTCGGCATCCCGGTCGAGGTCACCGAGCGCGACGGCCGCTGGTCCGCCCACGCCGTGCCGGGCTGGCGGCGGGCCAGTGCCCCGGATGTCGTTGCGGTTGGTTCAGTAGATTCGATCGGGTGACGAGATCGGGCAGAGTGGTCGGTTGAGACCGGCCCTGAAGGGACCGGCCTGAGGGCTGATTCTCGAACACAACGCATAGTCTTCACGCCGATTCAATATGGCTTCGACCATCACCGAAGTGCATCAGAACCATCTGTCTTTGCCCATCACCCCTGAGGCCGGTCCCTTTAGGGCCGGTCTCACCTGCCGGGTAGCGCCACGAGGAGACCTGAGCGTCCATGCGCATCGAGTCAGTCGACTTCTACTACCTCGCGATGCCGGAGGTTCTCGACATCGGGGATGGCAGTCAGGACCTCACCCTGGTCCGGGTCCAGGCCGGGCCGTACGTCGGGTGGGGCGAGTGCGAGGCGTCGCCGCTGCCGACGATCGCCGCCCTCGTCGCGCCGATGTCGCACAGTGCCTGCAAGCCGGTCCGCGATTCGGTGCTTGGCCAGACGCTGGACGACATCAGGGACATCGCCCGGATCACCAGGCTCGTCCGGGAGAACAGTCTCGATCTGCTCCAGGCCGACCACACGCTGTCGGGGATCGACATCGCCCTCTGGGACCTGATGGGCAAGCGGCTGTCTGCCCCGGTCTGGCAGTTGCTCGGAGACGCTGCCGCCCAACCGAAGCTGCCCTACGCCTCGCAGTTGTTCGGCGACTCTCCGGCTGAGACGCTGGCGAAAGCCCGCGCGACGCGAGCGGCAGGGTATCGGGCGATCAAGGTCGGCTGGGGTCCGTATGGCCGGGGAACCGTCGCGGAGGATGAGGAGCAGGTCGCCGCGGCACGTGAGGGGATCGGGCCGAACGGGACGTTGTTGGTCGATGCTGGCACAGTCTGGGGCGAGGACTTGAGCTCGGCGACCGCCCGACTGGACTCGCTACGGCGCCACGGCGTAACCTGGCTGGAGGAGCCGTTCGTCTCCGGCGCCCTTGGCGCGTACCACGCACTGGCCCGTCGGTCCGGCCCGGTTCGGCTGGCCGGGGGTGAGGGGTGTCATACCCCGCATCAGGCCCGGCACATGATCGACCATGCCGGTCTGGGCTTCATCCAGATCGACGTTGGCCGGATCGGCGGGATCACCTCGGCCAGGCAGGTGGCCGAGTACGCCGCCAGCCATGGTGTCCCGTACGTCAACCACACATTCACGTCACATCTTGCGCTGTCGGCCTCCCTGCAACCGTTCGCCGGAGCGCCGACCGGATCGATCTGCGAGTACCCGGTCGAGGCAACACGCGTCTCGACCGCGATCACCCGCAACCACATCGACCCGGACGCCGAGGGGCTCATCCGCATCCGGGATGGCGTTGGCCTCGGGATCGAGATCGACACCGTGGCCGCCCGAGAGTTCCTCGTCGAGATTGAGATCACCGTCGCTGGTCGGGTCCTGTACCGAACGCCCGAGCTGCGGGACTGAGCGTGATACTTGCGGGATTTGGCGTCTCGTTTGTAGGGTCACGGGCTTGCCCTGACCGGCCGCCGAAGCGGCCTTCGCCGCCATGCAGGACGGTGCTTCGGGTTCGACCCTGACCACAGGAATCGGGCAGGTGACTCGTGCTGAACGTCGGAATGGCGGCAGCGGCGGTAGCGGCGGCAGCGGCGGAAGCCAGTACACCGGCTCATCGAACATTGTTGAACCCAGAACACCGTCTATCGCGGTGCGGGTCGATGGCGCCTGCGGGCGCCGGGCGGGGCAAGCCCACGCCCCCACGAGACGGGCCGCTGCGGCGGCCGGACGACCACAAGGGTCGCCCCTACGACGCTGGTCGCCGCCTAGTCAAGCCGGCGAATCGTCACCCGCTCCGAGATGAGGGGCCGGATGGCGATCGTGATGCCGTCCCGCAGGAGGAGATCGCCTCCGCGGTCGTAGGGTTTTCCATGCTCGTGTGAGACCCGATAGGTCGCGGTTGGGTCGAGGCGCTTGGGGTGGACGGTCAGTGTGTCGTTCACTGAGGCGTTGCGGAAGGCGAGGATTTGTCCATCCCGGCCGTCGGCCGAAAGGGTCTGGTAGGCGTCCCACTCGGACGGTGTCGCGATCCGGACCGGGTCGATCGGCGGCTGCGGCGTGAGGTGGGCGAAGAAGCCGTCCCAGAGCTGACGACGGTAACTCCTGAACACGGCGATCTCCTCGGCCGCGATCCGGCGAGTGTCCTCCGTCCAGTCGATCAGGCGGCAGGACAGACCGAACGCGCCGAGCATTCGGCTTCGCAGCATCGCCCGGAGCACATTGGGTGACTGGTCGTAGCCGCCGGTGTGCTCGAAGACCGAGTCGATCAGCCAGCTGTTCAGCGTCGCGGGCGGGTAGAGATAGGCGGCGCCGGTATTCTGGAACCGGACCCGATGGCCGGGGCTGGTCGCGTCGCTCACCCAGACGGCGTGGCTGTGCTGCGTCATCGCGAAGTCCATTCGCGTGCCACCACCGGCGCAGTTCTCGATCACGAGGTCGGGGAAGCGCGCGATCAGGCGGTCCATGACGCTGTGGACGCCGGCGACCTGCGTCGACTCACCGTCACCAGGGTCATGGCCGTGGTCCGGGCTCGTGCAGATGCCCCAGTAGTTGCTATCCCACTTCAGCCACTTCGCGTCGGTGGATTCGACGAGGTCGCTGATCCAGCCGAACGCCCAGTCCTGCGCCGCCTGCGTACCGAAGCAGAGCCAGGCCGAGTCGGTGTCGGCTGGCCAGTCGGCCCGGACGAAGCCACCGTCGTTGCGGGCCAGCCAGTCCGTCTGCCACGTTGCCAGGTCCTGCCGACGCAGGTCGACCCGCTCTGGCTCGACCCAGATCCCAAAGCGCATCCCGAGGTCGCGGACCCGTTCGCTGAATGAGACGAGGCCATCGGGGAACTTGTCGCGGCTCTCCCGCCAGATGCCGAGGCCGGTCGTGAACCGGTCCTGCGTCACGGACGGGCTCGTGACCCACCAGCCGGCGTCGAGGTAGAACACTTCGCTGCCCAGCTCGGCCGCTATCCGGGCCTCCTCCAACAGGGTTTCCTGCTTGAGGTCGCAGACGTACGAGTACCAGGTGTTGTACTGGACCCACGGGAAGTCGCCGGCAATCGGTGGGGAGAGTACTTCGCGGTGATAGCGGTGCTGCACCGCGGCGGCCTCGTCGAGGTCACCCTCGTACAGCCCGACGAAGGAAGTCGTGGAGGTCCACGTCTGACCGGCCGTGAGGGTCGGGGAACGGTGGGTTGGCGCGACTGAGACGGTCGTCACGCCAGAGGGTGCGTCGTAGTTGGCGAGCCGCTCCCATGAGGCGGAGTAGAGCAGCCCACCGAGGATGCCGGCTCCTCGTTTTTCATCGCTAACGACGAACCACGGCGTCCCGTCCCAGGTCGAGCGGGGGCCGGATTCGCCCCGGTTCGCGCCGGTCAGCGTCTGACTGATCAGTTTGAAGACGCGGTATTCGTCGGCCGGCGGGTGCCCACCGCCCTGGGCTCGGATGCCATCGATCACCGAGAGCGTCGGCGCCGAGTCGGTTCGGATCGCCAGCCGGAAGGGGATAGCACTGGCGATCCTGGCCGCTGACCCTGTGGTGATGTCCAGCCAGACCTCGGCGATCGGCAGCGCGGCTCGCGCGCGCAGATGAACCGTGACGGTGTGCTCGCCCTCGCGGAGTCGAATCGAGATCGTCTGACCGTCCGTGTCGCTGGTCTCGTCAACGCCGAGGACCGCCCGCTCAGGCGACCCAGGCACCGAGGTGGTATCCGCCCAGGCGATCTCGAAGAGCGGCGTTCGGATATCGCCCGGCCAGGACTGTGCGTTGGGCTCCTTTATACTCACGAGATGCAGACCGACCTCGGCACTCCAGCCGAGCTGAACGGTCAGGGCACCGGTCGTGATTCGCCAGCCAGCTCCCGTCGCGTCCTGGGTCGGCTGGATTGTCTCGTCCGCGGAAATAGAGACCGGCGTGTCAGTCAAGGAAACCTCCCTGGTTGAGCGTTCAGTGGAATGAAGGTGCCATTGGCGAGTTGGTGGGCAGGCCGATGGCTGGTAGTCGGTTCGAGTCGGTGACCACCGGCCATTGGAAGAGGACCGCGTCCTGGATTACGGCGGTTCTGGATGGGTTGCCTGACGGCAATCAGGGCTCCGCAGGTGCCCGGAGAGGGTCCGAGGGAGAGGTCTGCTCCGTTGTCGGACAACGTCAATGGCTACCGCTCTACAGCGTGGCTCATAGGAATTGTCGGTGTCGGCTCCCCCTCTCCATCCAGTCCGCGCGAAGTCGCCGGCAGGCGACGGAGCCGGAGCGAGATGGGGCAGGGGGTCGGGGGGTGGGGCTTGCCGCTCGCCAACGACAAGCCCCATGGCTACCGCTCTAGTCCACTAGCAAGGCGTTCCCGGCCTCGTCCATCGCGGCCGCTGCCTCCTCCGGCGTCTGCTGGACGTTGTAGAGCTTCTCCAGGTTAGGTCCGATGACCTCGGCGAGGATCTGGGTCGTGTTGTTGGTGTAGATGTCGCCGAACCGGGCGGTCGACAGGGCCTCGATCACCGGCGTATAGCCCGGCGGCATCCCGCCGAGGCTCGCGTCAGACATCCGGGCCGCGTTCAGGACCGGGATCCAGTCGTGCTCGGCCGCCATCGTCGTCTGGTAGTCCGTCGCGCACCAGGTCGCCCAGGTTGCGGCGGCGTCCGCGACGCCGGATTCCTTCGCCACGACCCAGCCGCCCATCGTGTACATCGTCGCGCGGGTCGTCTCCCAGAGCGGAACGGCCGTCATGCCCCACTCGAACGGGAGGTCGGCGTAGCCCGAGATCGTCCAGGAGCCGTCCGGGATCATCGCGACCCGGCCGGAGGCGAAGTTGGTCGTGTCGGCGCTCTGGCCGGCGACGGAGGGGCTCGGGGCGACGCCACTGGCGATCATGTTCTGGACGAAACGCATTGTCTCGATGTTGGCCGGATTGCTGAACTGGAACGTCGTCGGCTCGACCGGGTTGTCGACGAACGCGTCGCCCTGCGCCCACGAGATCGTCTGGAGTCCCCACCAGGCGAACAGACCGCCGATCGCCATGCCCCACTGCTGAACCCGATCACCGTCCCTGATCGTGAGCGCAGCAGCGGCCTCGACGACCTGCTGCCATGTCCAGGTGTCATCCGGGACGGGCATCCCGGCCGCGTCGAACAGGGCCTTGTTGTAGAAGAGGGCCATCGTCTGGAGGTTTTCGGGAATGGCGTAGTAGTTCGTCCCGTCGAGCTTCCAGGCTTCCATCAACGGCGTTGCGTACTGGGCCGGGTCGAACAGACCGGCGGCGTCGAGATACGGTTGCAGGTTCAGCAGCAGGTCGGCCTTGTAGTGGCCGTACGCCTGGACATCCCAGAAGTAGGTGTCATACGGCTGCCCGGAGGCGTAGGCCAGCTGGACCTTCTGCCACATCTGGTCGTAGGGCAGGAACTCGAGCTGGAGATCGATCTCGGGGTGGGCGGCCTTGAAGGTGTCGACCCGCTTCTGGAAGTTCGTGTCGATCGTCGGGCCGACGTTCCACATCAGGGCGCGGACGGTCTGCGGGTCCTGCCGCAGGAAGGCCGGCGCCCGGCCCGGCATCGCCCCGGCGATCGATGGCGATGCCGCGATCGCCGCGGCACCGGCAGCGCCAGCGGCGGCGGTCTGAAGCAGAGAGCGGCGCGAGACGGACGGCGGTGTGATCCTGGACATCGTGTTTCTCCTCATCGAGTTCCCACTCGGTTGTGGGCGGTCATTGGTCGGGACGTTGTGGCTCTGCGGCGAGCCACGGGCGGTGCGCGAATGGACATCTGCGATAGGCCGGTTCCTCTCCTGATTCGGACCGTTCTAGCCCTTGATCCCGGTCGTGACGATGCTCTGGACGAAGTACCGCTGGGCCAGCAGGAACATCAGCAGGGACGGCACGATCGCCAGGGCCGCCATCGCCATCAGCAGGTGCATCTGCGGTCCGACGGTCGGCGAGCCAGTGAAGTACGACAGGGCGACGGCAACGGTCTGCTTCGAGCGGTCGTTCAGATAGATCAGGGGACCGAAGAAGTCGTTGTAGGTCGCGAAGAACGTGAATACGGCGACGGTCGCGAGAACCGGTTTGCTCAGCGGCAGGATGATGTTCCACCAGATCCTGAACGACGAGGCGCCGTCCAGCCGAGCCGATTCCTCCAGGTCGCGCGGGATCGTCATGTAGAACTGACGGAGCAGGAAGATGTAGAAGGGGCTGCCGAAGAAGGCCGGCACGATCAGCGGCGCGAAGCTGTTGATCCAGCCGAGCCTGTTGAAGCCGATGTACGTCGGCACAAGCGTCACCGTGGACGGCAGCATCAGCGTGGCGAGCAGAATGAAGAAGATCACGTTCCGGCCCGGCGCCCGGAGCCGGGCGAACCCGTAGGCCGCCAGCGAGCAGGACAGCAACGTCCCGATCATCACGCCGGTCACGATGATGGCGCTGTTCCGGGCAAAGGTCCAGATCGGGACGAGGGACGCCGCGTCGCTGAAGTTCTGGTACCGGACGGGATCCGGGATCCACTGCGGTGGGTAGGCATACACCTGGCCGGGCTCCTTGAGTGCCGTCGAGAGCATCCAGTAGAACGGCACCATAATCAGGACGGCCCCGACGCAGAGCAGGACCAGCGTCAGCAGCTTGGCTCGGAAGTCGCCAGAGCGTTTCGTCCGCCAGCGCCGGACCTTCGGATCGAGCACGCCGGTGCCCGGGCCGGAACCGGAGGCAGAGAAGCCAGTCATCGCTGATCCCCTTCCGACTGATAGTGGACCCAGAACGGCGCCGACCGGAAGACGATCAGCGTCAGGACGAAGACGATTAGGAACATCACCCAGGCGATTGCCGAGGCATAACCCATCTCGAGGTACTGGAAGGCGTTGCGGTACAGGTAGACCGGCAGCAGGAGCGTCGAGTTGTTCGGGCCGCCCTGCGTGAGGACGAACGCCTCGGTGAAGACCTGGAGGGCGCCGATCACGCCGAGGACCAGGTTGAAGAACGTCACGTTCGACAGCAGCGGGAAGGTGATCGTCCAGAACCGCTTCCAGCGCGAGGCGCCGTCGAGCTCTGCCGCCTCGTAGAGTTCGGCCGGGATGCCCTGGAGACCGGCCAGGAAGATCAGCATCGTGCCGCCAGCCGTCCAGACGCTGGTCATGATCAGGGCGATCAGGGCCCACTGCTCATCGATCAGCCAGCCCGGCCCACGGATGCCGACCTTGTCCAGGAGGAGGTTGAGGATGCCGTACTCGTCGTTGAAGATCCACCGCCAGAGCATTGCGACGGCAACGCCGGAGATCACCGTCGGCAGGTAGAACACCGAGCGGAAGAAGGTCGAGCCCCGGACCTTCTGGTTGAGCAGGACCGCCATGAACAGCCCAAGCGCCAGCACGAGTGGGACGCTCACGAGCGAATAGATCGACGTCACCCGGAGCGATTGCCAGAACAGCGGGTCGTCCGCCATGTCTCGGTAGTTGTCGAGCCCGACGAATCTGGGCGGGGTGAGCAGGTCATAGTCGGTCAGGCTGAGGACGAACGACGCAATCATCGGGCCGACGTAGAAGATCAACAATCCGAGGATGGCGGGCAGGATGAACAGGTAGCATTCGATCGCTTCCCGCGTCCGGACGTTCATCCGCGGCTTCCGAGCGACGATCAGCTCACGTCCCGGTTGTCCGATGGTCCTGAGGTCGTCTGCTACCACCGTCATGATCCCTTCGTCGGGCCTGCTGGGCGATCTGGCGTGAGCTGCGTTGATCGCGATCAGGCGATGGGCTGGCGGTGCGTCGCTGGAATCGCGTCATCTGTCTCGGTAAGCGCCATGTACCCAAGGCGATGTGAGAGAGTCCGCGCCCCGGCCAGCAGCGTGTCCCGGAGGAACGGCTCCCGCTCAGGCGTGAACCGGGGCTGTGGGACGGACACGCTCATCGCGGCGACGACTTGCCGCTGGGCGTTGTGGACCGGCGCGGCGATGCACTCCAGTCCGACCGTCGATTCGCCCTGGTCCCGGGCGTAGCCCCGCTGGCCGATCTCCCAGAGTTCGCGCATCAACGCGTCCCGATCCACGATCGTCGCCTCGGTCAGTCGTTCGAGCGAATGCCCGACCGGGAAGAGTTCGTCCAGTTGTGCTCGCTCCAGCGCCGAGAGCAGCATCTTGCCGACACCGGTGCTATGGGCGGGCAGGACGGAGCCGACCGTGGAGACCATCCGCATCCGGCTGGTGCCTTCCTCCTTGGCGAGGTACTGGACCTCATTGCCCCGGAGCGCCGCCAGGTGGACCGTCTCGTCGCAGCGGTGGGAGACGTCGCGGACGATGGCCAGCCCCTCGCGGACGAGATCGACCCGCTGCAGGAAGGCGGCGCCGAGGGTCGCGACCCGTGGGCCGAGTCGATAGCTGTGATCCCGCCCACCGACAGAGAGGTAGTCCCGGTCGCGCAGGGTGCGGAGCAGGCCAAGCGTGCTGCTTTTCGGCCAACCCGTGACCTTGCAGACATCGTTGAGGGTCAGGTCGTCACGCGAGTGCGCGAAGAGTTCGAGCAGGTCGAGACTCCGTGCAGCCGACTTGACGGACGCAGTGCGCTCTGCAGTGTCGTGCATATACATGAACTCCGGACGGGTGAATGAATGTATTGATGGTAGCGATTGTCTGGAACAGCGTCAAGCACTCGTCACGGCTTTTGTGCGTCGGATTACCGAATGGGCGGGTTTCCCAACGAATTCACCGGATCGCCGGCTGTCGCCAGGATTATTGGTGGTGCTTAGTGGCGTAGTAGACCTCTCCCCGGCCCCTCTCCGGCGCACCTGCTCGCTCAGCCGCTAAAGCGGCTTCGGCTCCGCGGGTGCCTGGAGAGGGGAGCAGACTGTCCAATCGGGAGCGGGTCCTTCGCATGAAACTCGCTCGTGATACAAAGGGTCGGGTTCGGATTGAACTGCCGGAACGACGTCGTTCAGGCAATGGGCGTGATCAGGTAAGCGCAGGCGTGATGGCCGGCGACGCGGTGCGAGATTCGCTGGACCGTCGCGTCCGGCAGCAGCGCCTGGAGGAACTGCAACTCGGTCCCGCAGGCGTGGCCGAACCGGAGCGCGACGTTGAGCACGGCGCAGTTGTGTTCCCGGATCAGAAAGGTCCCGTCATCCTGCCGGACCGAATCGGCCAGGTAGCCGTCGTCGTCGAGAATCCGGGCGATCTCCGCCACCCGATCGTCCAGGCTGAGGCCATCGGTGCGCAACCGGGCGTCGGCCAGCCGGCGCTCGGCCCGGCGCTCGAAGATGTGGCGCAGCATCTCCGGGTCCTCGTCAGCGAGGTAGCCCAGAAGCTCATTGGTCAGGTCGGCGTAGCGGCGAGGGAACAGGGCGTCACCAGCATCCGTCAGGCGGTACAGGTAGCGTGGGCGGCCCGGCCCGGCCGACTCCGTCCGGAAGGTGACGAGGTCGGCCCGGGTCAGGGCCGCCATGTGCTGCCGGACGCCGCTCGGGGTCATCGTCACGGATCGGGCGATCGCCTCGGCGTCGAGCTCGCCATGCCGCTTGAGGGCGGAGACGATTCGCCGTCGCCCCTCCGGCAGGCTGCGGATGGCAGCGCTCGCCTGCCCGACGGCGTCGAGCGGCGGAGCGTCAAGCGGTAACGTGTCTGGTATCGACGGGCGGGCTGAGGACATGGGTACTCCGGCTGGATAGTCTGGTTCGATGAAGTATAGAGGAATTGCGCAAGCAGACGATTATAAAAAGTAAACACTTGCTTTATTGCTGATCCTTGCCTATGCTGGGAGGAGCATTCGTCCTCGGCTCGGGATCAGGGCCAGGTCGAAGACTGGAGCGTTTGATGACCAGCGAGACGATGAGCGACACGTTGGCACCTACAGTGGGTATCTATGAGCTGACGCTGGAGGTCGCCGACCTCGCGGCGGCCGAGCGGTTCTACGCCGACGTGGTTGGGCTACCGGTAGTGGACCGGTGGTCAGTCCCCCGCGATGCGACGTGGCTGGCGCTGGGTGGTGGCGGGTTCCTCGGCCTCTGGCCCAGCGCGACCGGTGGCGCCAACGCGATCCACCAGGGCCGAGGGGGCAGTCATGTGCACTTCGCCCTACGGGTGCCGCGCGGGACCCTAGCGGGTCTCGCTGAACGGCTCGAAAAGGCCGCTTACGGAATCGAATGGAGACATTTCGAGCAGGGCAATGTGGCACTCTACGTCACGGACCCTGATGGGAACGTGGTCGAACTGACGGAACTCGTCGTGCGTTGGGATGGTCAGCCCGATCGACGTTGATAATGGCTGCTCGAACTGCGCTGATGGACCGGTGAGCCAGTCCTTCGGTGAGGCCGCGACTTGAATGAGGAACGTGATGCGAAACGTCGGCGACACGGGCACGGGCGTGAATCAGCCAGATCATTCGATCGATAACCGTCCTCTACGCATGGTGGGACTTGGCGGCAGCATGGGCCGCGGTGCCCAGAGCCGGATGGTGCTGGAGGCGTCACTGGCGATGGCCGCCGCGGCCGGCGCCGAGACGGTCCTCGTCGACGTCCGGGATCTTGATCTCCCGGTCTACAACCCGGACCTCCGCGTCGATGCCTATGGCGCCAGGCTGGCCTGGTTCCTGGAGGAGGTCCGCGGTGCCGACGCTGTCCTGCTCTGCTCGCCGACCTATCACGGCACGATGTCCGGGGCGATCAAGAACGCGCTCGACTATCTCCAGTTCCTGGGCGGGGACCGGCCACCCTACCTGACCGGCAAGGCCGTCGGGTTGATGTCGGTCGGCAGCCTGACCGCCGTCAACACGATCACGGCCCTGGACCACACGACCCGCAGCCTCAACGGCAACATCGCCCCGACGACCGTCGTGATCCCGAATGGCTCCGTCGATGTCGCCGCCCGGCGCTTCATCGAGCCGGCGACGCGGGGACGGGTCGAGGCGATGATGACGCAGGTCCTGGAGCTCGCGCAGGTGCTCTCGCCGCTCCGCCGATCTCGCGTCCGCGAGGTCTGATCGTGTCCACGCACCTCCCACTCTCCGGGGCGCAGGTCGCGGAGCGCAACGGCTACCTGACGACGACCGGCCGGGTCTCCGGTCAACCACATGAGATCGAGATCTGGTTCGGTGTCGGGGAGGACGGGCGGACGCTCTACCTGCTTTCCGGCGGCGACGACCGAGCCGATTGGGTTCGCAACATCAACCGCGACGGCGTGGTCACGTTCCGGATCCTTGGGGCGACCTACGCGGGAGCGGCTCGCCGGACGAGTGTTGACGAGACGCAGGCCGTTCGGGAATCGCTGGCGGCGAAGTACTACGGCTGGTCAGGCGGGGAGTTGCCCAACGACTGGTCGCGGACGGCGCTGCCCGTCGTCATCTCCCTCGAGAGCTGACGGCTCAGGTCCCCGTTCGGCCGTCGATCGACTCGCGGATCAGGTCGGCGTGTCCGACGTGCCGGGCGGTCTCCTGCACCATGTGGATCAGGATCCAACCAAGCGTGAGAGCCGCCCGGTGCGGCGGGGTTCGGGCCGCAACGTCGTCGAGTGCGTGCTCCCGGACGATCCTGTCCGACACCTCACACGCCGCGCGGTAGCCGCCGATGAGGTCCGTCGCCGTGTCACCCGGCTCGAAGCGCCACTGTCGTTCGGGGTCCCACGTTTCCGGTTCGATCTCACCGGCGAGACAATCCTGAAACCAGATCTGCTCCACGTTGGTCAGATGTTTGACGAGGCCGAGGAGGGTGAGGCTCGACGGCGGATGGGGCTGACGCAGCTGTTCATCGTCGAGCCCGTCCAGTTTCCAGATGAGGCTGTCGCGCTCGTACTGGAGGAAGCCGAGCAGCATGTCCTTCTCGGTGCCTGGTTGTGGTTCGTCGCGGCGATCCCTGGTACTCGTCATGATGGCCCTCCGGTTCTCGTGAGGTCGGCGATGTCGCCTGAACAGTCCGCGACCTGTTGGGCGCGACTCGCACGCTGATGTTCCTGCCCATGGACCACAGCAGGTTGCCATGGAAGCGCTCGGGTGGCGGAGCAGACCGCTCCCCCAGCCCGGGGTGAACCTGCTCGCTCACCCGCTGAAGCGGCTTCGGCTCGCAGGTGCCCGGAGAGGGGAGCAGACTATCCAATCGGGATGGAGCACGTCACCTGAAAACCGCTGTAGGTCGATGACTTCCTCGAAGTCGGCCAGCGGAAAGGGGGTACGCCTACTCGCCAGTCGCCCCGTCAATGGCCTCCCGGATCAGGTCGGCGTGCCCAACGTGGCGGGCGGTCTCCTCGATCAGGTGCAGGGCGACCCAGCGAACCGTCATCGCCTCTGCGCCTGGCCACGATGGGGGCGCGGCCACCGTCGCGTCAAGGTCCCGCTCCCGGATGATGGCGTCCGCGGCGGCGAACTTGACACGATACATGGCGATCAGGTCGGCCGTCGTGTCGTCCGGCTCGATCCGCCAGTAGCGTTCTGGGTCGGCGTCGTCCCAGAGATGGGACAGATCCTCACCGGCGACCCGCTCCCGGAACCAGCTCCGCTCGACATCGGTCAAATGCTTGGCGAGGCCGAGCAATGTGAGACCCGAGGGCTCGTGTGGGCGGCGGAGTTGCTCGTCATCGAGCCCGTCGAGCTTCCAGAGCAGCGTGTCACGCTGCAGGTTGAGGTAGCCGATCAGCATTTCCTTCTCAGATCCGGAGATCGGCGGCACGGTGCGCTCGGCGTCAGACATCATCGGTGAATCCCTCGAAGTCGTCGAGTTACAGTGCTGAGACACCAATCTATCTCAGTCTCGGATGGAATGAGGGCGTTCTCGACCCGGATAATGTCCCGCGAACGGCAGCCAGGAAAAAGCCCCCCCTCCATCGGCACGTGCGAAGCACGCCAGCGAGAGGGGGAGGGGGTCCGTGGGGAAACGCCTACCCGTTCGGCGCGACCTGGACCTTCATCCCGCTGCCCTTGCGCGCGATGTCAACGGCCTCCTCGAAGTTGGCAAGTGGCAGCGTATGGCTGACCATCTTCTCGTAGTCGATCGCGTCCGTGGCCAGGATCGACAGGGCCGGGCCGTAGGAGTTGCGGACCGCCATCGTCCCCATGACCGTCAACTCATGGTTATAGATCCGGTAGGCGTCGTACTCAACCTTCTGGCCCGGTGGGCAGACGCCGAACAGCAGCAGCTTGCCGCCCTTGATCACGGCGTCCAGCGCCATACTGGCGACCCGCGTCACGCCGGTCGCTTCGATGACGTTGTCGAATCCCCGCGGCGCGAGTTCCTGGAACTGATCGAACGAGGTCGCGACGTGCTCAATCCCGAACTCATCCTTTGCCCGGGCCAGGCGCGACTCGTTGATGTCGATCAGCGCGACCTGCGAGGCGCCGTTGAATCGGGCCATCTGGGCGTTGAGCAACCCCATCGGTCCAGCGCCGTAGATCAGGTAGCTCTCGCCGATCTGCGGGCTCAGCCGATGGAAGCCCCGGACGACACAGCAGACCGGCTCGATCAGGGCGCCGGTCGCGTAGCTCATCGTGTCCGGCAGCTTGTAGAGTGTCCGGACCGGGACCGAGGCGTACTCGGCGAACCCGCCGGGCGCCGTCAGTCCAACCGCGCCGAACCGGTCGCAGAGATTGCCCTGCCCTCGCTGACAGAAGTAGCACTCGCCGCAGTTCAGGGTCGGGTCGACGCCGACGCGGTCCCCGACGCGGAAGTCGACGACGCCGTTTTCGACATCCTCGATCTCCGAGCCGACGGCAACGATCTCACCCGCCAGCTCATGGCCGGGGATGTTCGGATACGTGGCTGTGGGGAACTCGCCGTCGATGATGTGGAGGTCGGTCCCGCAGATGCCGGTTGCCATGACCTTGATCAGGACGTCACGGGGACCAACGGTCGGATCGGGGACGTCCAGGACCGTGACGTTGTGCGGGGAATCGATGACGACTGCGCGCATTGGTGCCTCTTCTGTGATCGCCGCTGGCTTCCGTCCCGGCGAGGAATCGAACTGGAGCAGCGCCGCGATCGACATCGATCGTGGCGCTGCTCCAATTATGGAACGTCGGCGACTATTTGACCGCACCAAGCGACAGACCGCGAACGAGCTGGCCCTGCGCCGCCCAGCCGAGCAGGACGATCGGGAGGACGCCGATCGTGACGGCGGCCGAGAGCTTGGCCCAGAACAGCCCCTCACCGGTAACGTACTGGAGCATGAAGATCGGGACCGTCGAGTTCCCGACGGCGGCGAGGAATGCGGCGAGGAAGAACTCATTCCAGGCGAAGATCATGCAGATGAACCCAGTCGCGACGATGCCGGGCCGGACCATTGGGACGATCACCTGGAAGATCTCCTGCAGCGGCGTCGCGCCGTCCAGCCGGGCGGCGTCGATCACGTCCCTCGGCACGTCCTGGAAGAACGAGCGCAGGATCCAGATCGCGATCGGCAGGTTCATTGCGATGTAGAGGATGATCAACCCCTGGAGGGTATTGAGCAGGTCAAGTCGCCGATAGATCACCAGCAGCGGCACGAGTACACCGGCGATCGGCAGGAACTTGGTCGAGATCAGGAAGAACAGCGCGTTCGGCGCGCGTTTCCCGGCCAGGATGGAGAGCGAGTAGGCAGCTGGAATCCCCAGTAACAGGACAACGGCGGTCGAGACCAGTGTCGCGGCCAGCGAGTTGAAGAAGAACGAACCGAAGTCCAGCTCGAAGATGGTCCGGTACTGGTCAAGCGTTGGGGAGAACCGGAAGTCCAGGCTGTCGTCGACTGCCGCGGCGGCTTCCGAGGCCTGGGTGCTGTCGACGTTGATCGTCTCCGGCACGAGCGTCGTCTCTTCATAGCCCGGCCAGGGTAGCAGGCGGGGCGGGATGGCGACAGCTTCCTGCTCGGACTTGAATCCGGTAACGACGAACTGGAAGATCGGGAAGAAGACGATGATGGCGACGATCCAGGCGGCGATTGCCAGCGGGAGCGGCGCACTGTCCTTTCGAACGCCGGTGCGGTGTAAGAACCGCTGCAGCGCAGTTCGCTGGTCGTTCGGAACCTGCAGCGGGCCGTAGCGGGAATCGACGGTGGACCCAGCGGCAGATGCGTTAGCGGCCATCGGACAGCTCCCCCTCGAAGACTTTCGACAGCAGCCGGACAAGGTAGGTGACGGCGATGATCGACAGGATGACGGTCACGACGCCGATCGCCGACGCGAAACCGTAATTGCTGCCCGAGACGGCCGTGCGGTAGACCAGGAACGACAGGTTGGTGCTCTCGTTGCCGGGGCCGCCCTGCGTCATCAGGTAGATCGGGTCGAAGTCCTGGAAGATGTAGACCGTCCCGAGCAGGCTGCCGAGCATGAAGAAGCGGCGCAGGTGGGGCAGCGTGATCGAACGGAACTCTTCCCAGGCGGTCGCGCCGTCCATCCGGGCGGCCTCACGGACTTCCTCGGAGATCGAGCCCATCCCGGCCAGGAAGATCAGCATCATGAACGGGGCCCACCGCCAGACCAGATAGATCATGATCGAGAGCAGGGGATAGTCGCCCAGCCAGTTCGGGGCGGGGCTGCCCGGCAGCGTCGTCGAGCTGAACCAGTCGAGGAAGCCGAAGTTGGGGTTATAGAGCAGGTTCTTCCAGGACAGTGCGGCGGCGGCCGGCATGATCAGGAACGGGGTGATCAGAAGGGTCCGCACGATCGCCCGGCCGGGAAAGCGGTGATTGACGAGCTCGGCGAAGATCAGACCCACGATGACCGCGAGGACGACGGAACCCACGGTCAGAATGACCGTATTGACCAGCGCGCCGAAGAAGGCGGAATTGGTGTCCCGGACCTGATCCCAGAGTCGCTGGTAGTTCGCGAAGCCGGCCCAGCCGTCACGGTCTGGCCGGTTCAGTAGGTAATTCCGGAAGCTGTAGTAGATCGTCAGGATGAACGGGATCTGCGTCACGATGATGACGTAGAGCATGGCAGGGTAGAGCAGGAGCCGACCAACGCCGATGCGCTCGGTCAGCGACCGACGGGCGACCGGCACCTTCAGGACAGGGGCGGATTCGGTCAAAGTGGCCATGTGGCACCTCCATGGCGATGAGTGATGAGCGGCTGAACCGGGTGGTCGGGTCGGAGACGGGGCAGGCGGCACGAGGGACGCCCTTATGACCGGAGTGCCATCACGGCATCACGGCCCCACGCATCGGGCGCCTGGGGCCGTGATCTGAACGCCCTGATTGTGAGCCGATCAACGGGGCCGGGCGCTACCCGACCCTGACTGACTCCGGGCTACTGGTAGCCGCCGTCGACGGCGGTCGTGTTGGCCAGATCGTTGGCCTGGGAGATCGCCTCGTCGATCGGGGTGTTCCCGGCGATCGCGCCAGCGAAGACCCGGCTGACCTCGTCTCCAAGCGACGTAAACTCGGGGATCCGGACGAACTGGCCGCCCTGATAGGGGACCTCGACGAGGCAGGGCTCGTTCGGGTTGGCCAGCTGAATAGCTTCGAGAACGATCGGCGCGAAGTCACCGGCCACGGCCAGGTAGTTGGGATCTTCGTAGGTCGAGGTCCGGGCGCCGGTCGGAGCGCGACCGAAACCGTCGACGCTGCTGACGGTCTGGTAGTAGAGGACCGACGTTGCCCAGCGGGAGAATGCCGCGGCTGCCTCCGGGTTCTTGGAGGAGGCCGGGACGCCGAAGGCCCAGCTGTACAGCCAGTTGCCGCGGTTGTCCGGGGAGGCCTCGTACGGCGGCAGGGCGTAGCCGACGTCCTGGTAGTGATCCGGGTTCTGCTCCGGGGAGGCAAGGAAGTCCGCCGCGGAGGTGGCGTCGTACCACATCGCCACCTGCCCGGTGACGAACAGCTGCTCGCACTCCGTGAAGCCGTTCTGCTCGGAACCGGTCGGGCCAGCCTCCAGCAGCGTATTGATGTACCAGTTGATCGCGGTCGAGCTGGCCTCGCTGTCGAGGGCGGCGTTCCAGTCCGCGTCGTACCAGGAGCCGCCGAAGGCGTTGATGACCGTCGTCATCGGCGCGAGCTGCTGGCCCCAGCCGATCAGGCCGCGGAGGGCGATGCCGGACATGCCGTCCGCGCTGCTGGTCTTGATTTGGGTCGCGATCTCGCCGATCTGCGTCCAGGTCGGGTCGTCCGGCAGGGTCAGACCCATGGACTCGAGGACGTCCTTCCGGTAGTAGAGCATCGCGCTCTCCCCATAGAACGGGAGCGCGTAGACGCCTTCTTCGTAGGTAAGACCCTGAAGGTGGGCCGGCAGGATATCGTCGAAGTTATACGTGGCGTCGGCCTTGGCGCCCTCGCCGAGCTCGGTCAGCCAGTCATTCGCGGCCCAGAGCGGGACCTCGAAGTTCGAGATCGTCACGGCGTCGTAGGCGCCGCCCTGCGCGGCGACGTCCTGGTTGATCGATGTGCGGATCTCGTTCTCCGGCAGGACCGTCAGGTTGACGGTGATGTTCGGGTACGCCTGCTGGAAGTAGCCGGCGTTGACCATCTCCTGCAGGGCGGTCATCTGCGGGTTGCCGACCATGCCGACGTTGATCTCGCCGGTGATCGAATCGTCCGGCGTGACGGCCGGTGGGGTCGCGCCAGGTGTCTGGGCCCGGGCGATGGTCGGGAGCATTGCGGCCCCAGCGGCGGCGGCCATGAGCACGCTTCGGCGGGACGCGGTGAATCGGTTCGACGTCATTCTGGCGATCTCCTTCGATCAGGAACACGAGACGACACAGGAACGAAGCGTCCCCCAGCGGCGTGGCCAGGGTGGCATGAGATTCCGCGCAGGCGACCGGGTTGGCTGTGCGCGCGGAAACCAGGGTTCATCGCGGGACGATGACCAGATCCCATCTGGATCCGTAGGGTTGTCATCGCTGGCAACCTCTACTCCGTCATCATCGAACGCCGCTGCACAATAACAGGACTGAAAGGTCCTGTCTACGGCGAATTCATCGATTCCGGGTAGCAATTTATCTGAAATCGATTACTTCTCTGCCGGAGATCGTCCGGTATCGCCAGCGAGTCGTTTAAGCCGTCCACTCGCTGGCGAAAGGGCTCCCGCGCTATATCACGGAGGACGATGGAACACCGGTCGCCGTCGCCGTGTAGAAGATGTCGGCACCCCCGCTGAGGCTGCCGTCTTCGTGGCGTCGGATCCCGACCGGGGAGGAGAACTGGCTGGTGCCCGGTCCTTCCTCGAGCACGACGACCGGGTGACCGAGCGCGGCGAGGTCGGTCTGTGTCTGCCGCGGCAGACGGCCGCTGACGAGCAGCTTGCGAGAGGACGTGTCGATCCGGGGGGCGTTGACGGCCGGCATCCCGCTGAAGCCGTAATCGATCATGTTCATCGTGATCTGGGCGTTGCAGTTCATGATCAGCCGACCGCCGCTGGCGCCAATGCTGCCGACCGCGAGACCGTCCCGGGCAACGATGACCGGCGCCATGTTGGAGAGCGGCCGCTTGCCGCCCTCGACGGAGTTCGGCCGCCCCGGTTCCGGGTCGAACCACATCATGCCGTTGTTCAGCAGCACGCCCGTCCCCGGCACGGTCACCCGGCTTCCAAACAGTGACAGCAGTGTCTGGGTCGTCGACACCGCCATGCCGTTGCCGTCGATCGCGCTGTAGTGGGTCGTGCTGCCGCTGGTGATGTAATCGGGGATCGACGCGGCGAGGCTGTGGGTGACGCCAAGGCGGTCCCGCGAGCCGGCCATCGTCGGTGCGACACGATCCCAGGCGAACTCCATCGCCCGCTCGGCGGCATAGTCACTAGAGAGCAGCATGTCGAGCGGGACATCGACATACTCCGAGTCGGCGAGATAGGCGAACCGATCGGCGAAGGCGGCCCGAAAGGCGTGGGCGAGCAGGTGGAGATGCGTGACCGAGTTGTGGCGGTGCTCGGCGAGGTCGAAGCCGGACAGGATGTTGAGCGACTGGAGCAGCGTCGGCCCACCGCTCGCCCCGCCTGGGCTGTACACATCGTAGCCGCGGTAGGACGCCGAGGCAGCCGGGACGACCTTCGCGGTGTAGCTCGAGAGATCGTCCTTTCGGAAGACGGCACCGTTCTCCGAGAGATGGCCCGTGATGGCGGCGGCGACCTCCCCTTCATAGAAGGCGGCCCGACCCTGATCGGCGATACGTTGAAGGGTCCGGGCAAGGTCAGGCTGCCGGAAGATCGTCGGGATCACCGCCTGCTCGTTGTACGGGATCGCGCCGTTCGGCAGAAAGACGCGAGCCGACTCCGGGAACAGCGACAGGGTCGCCAGATACCGGGCCGTCACGTAGGTCCAGCTCGCATCTATCGGGACGCCCTCTTCGGCGTACCGGATCGCCGGGGCCATCACCTCCGCCAGCGACATGGTCCCGAACTGCTCCAGTGCCAGCGTCAGCCCGGCGACGGTCCCCGGAACGGCGACTGACCGGTGCCCAAGCAGGTTGGCGCTCTCGACGACATTGGGCCAGCCGAACAGGTTCGGGTCTTTCCCGCCGGCCAGGGGGAACATGTCCGGCGTTGCCCCGGCCGGCGCGACCATCGGGTACTCGACCACGACGGCCTCGTTGCCCGGTTGCTGGATGACCATGTAGCCGCCGCCGCCCAGACCCGAGGCCCACGGCTCGACCACCCCGGAGGCGAACCCCATCGCGACGGAGGCATCGACGGCATTGCCGCCGGCCGCGAGGATCTCGGCGCCGGCCTGGGTAGCGAGCGTCGTTTTGGCCGCGGCCATCCCGCCGCCGGCCGCCACCCGCGCCTCAGTCCGGGTCTGAACCCACTGGCTGCTCTCGGGCTGTTCTCCGAGGGCCGGCCAGAGGATCGCGGTGTCCGGCGTGGTGTGGTCCGATGCGGTCATCGTCGTCTCTCCTCTGATAGGTATGTGGTCCAGTCGCGGCGTTGCGTACCTGGCCGGAAATCAGACCCGCATCATACCGAAGCTCTTGTCCATGCGAGGGGAGTACCGCCTCCGCGAAGAAATCTGAGGAGCCGGCGGCAGCATTTTTGCCTTGAGGAGACGACGCGAGCCACGTCAACAGCCCGTTATGACGTCGAGGAGGTTCTCCATGGCAGACCGTTCGACCATCGAACCACTTCTCGCTCGCGTGCGTCCAACGAGCGGAGCGACCATCACTCCGACTGGCGTTACCTTCCGGGTCTGGGCGCCGAACGCCCGACGGTCGGTCGCGGTGGTGCTGGAAGGACGCGACGCACGCGTCGAGCTTGAACTCGAAGCGGAGAGTAAGGGCTATTGGTCTGGTGACATCGCAGGGATCGGGGCCGGGGCCCGCTATCGGTACAGCCTCGACGGGGGCGACCCGCTGCCCGACCCGGTCTCCCGGTTTCAGCCCGAGGGCGTCCACGGTCCGTCCAAGGTCGTCGACCCTGCCGCCTACGTGTGGCAGGACAGTGGCTGGCGCGGACTGTCGACCAGCAACCTGTCGATCTACGAGCTCCACGTTGGGACGATGACGCCAGAGGGGACCTACGCTGCTCTCTCCGCCCAGCTCCCCGCGCTGCGTGAGCTTGGCGTGGCCGCGATCGAGCTGATGCCGCTGGCCGAGAGCCCTGGTCGCTGGAACTGGGGATACGATGGGGTCGCGATCTGGGCACCAAGCCATAATTACGGGACGCCTGACGAACTCAGGGCCCTTGTTGACCTGGCCCATCAGCACGGCCTCGGGGTGATCCTCGATGTCGTCTACAACCATTTCGGGCCCGACGGCAACTACCTGCGGGCTTACGCCGCCGATTACTTTACCGACCACCACACGACGCCGTGGGGCGACGCGATCAATTACGACGGCGAGCACAATCAGCCCGTCCGCGACTTCATCATCGGCAACGCCGTCCACTGGATTACGGAGTACCACATCGACGGGCTGCGGCTCGACGCCGTCCACGCGATCCTCGATGACGGATCGGTCCACGTGATCACCGAATTGGCCGCCGCTGTCCGGGTCGCGGCGGCCCCGCGTTCGGCGGTCCTCTTCGCGGAGGATGAGCGCAACGACGTCTCCGTCATGCGCTCACCGCTCGAAGGGGGCTGGGGGTGTGACGGGCTCTGGGCGGACGACTTCCACCACGAGATGCACGTCTTCCTGACGGGCGAGCGGGACGGTTACTACGGCCAGTACGAGGGGACGCCGGAGAGCATCGCCCGGGTGCTGACGAGCGGGTTCACGTTCCAGGGGCAGGAGTTCGACGGTGTGCCGCGTGGGACGAAGGTTACCGACGAGCCGGGCAGCGCCTTCGTCTTCTGCCTCCAGAACCACGACCAGGTCGGCAACCGGGCGACCGGTGACCGGCTCCACACCCAGATGAGCCGGGAGCGCTACCACGTCGCTTCGACGCTGTTCCTGCTGGCCCCGGAGACGCCGTTGATCTGGATGGGGCAGGAGTTCCGCGCCAGCGCGCCGTTCCAGTACTTCACCGACCATGAGGGCGAGCTTGGTCGGCTCGTCACCGAGGGGCGCCGGAAGGAGTTCGCCCACTTCAGCTCGTTTGCGGCGGCGGAGGTGCCGGATCCGCAGGCTGAGTCGACCTTCCGGGACTCAACCCTCGACCTGTCCGAGCGCGAGACCAACGGCGACACCTACGAGCTCTACCAGGACCTGCTCCACCTGATTCGGGATGATGCCGTGCTGACCGTTCGGGATCGGCTTGGTGCCGTCGCGGTGGCGCGAGGGGAACTGATCCTCCTCTACCGCACCAATGGGGAGCAGCACCGGTTGCTGCTTGCCAACTTCGGCAAGGAAGTCCGCTTTCCGATCAAGGAGCTGGGCAAGGGCATCCCGGACGCTCCGCTGCGCGGCGTGCAGGTTCTGCTCGACACGGGCAACGAACGGTACGGCGGTGAGCGGACGACGGCTGTCGCCGAGGGTGGCGTCCGGATTCCGGCCTCGACAGCCGTGATCCTGGGCTGGTAGAAGCCACTCCGTAATGAAACCTGGCATCCGCCCGTTTGCTAGGATAGGAAGGTGAGCGATCCTCCGACTCCAGGTACTCTCCACTTGCCGGTGCGGCGTCAAGTTCGACTCGGCGGGGTGACTAACTGACGTGATACCGATAACCCTCCGGGCGCTTCCGGATCCCGTCAGTCCGGTCGGCCCATCCCTTCGGCCATCCGGCGACGACCAGTTCCCGATCTGGCCTGGCGAGACGCTGATCGGTCGATCGAACGATCTCGCCAGGCTCTCCGGGCTGATCGATGTCGGAACCCGTCTCATGACCGTCACGGGGCCGGGCGGGGTCGGCAAGACCCGCCTCGTAACTCACCTCGCCCGGCAGATCGCCGCGAGCGAGTCCCGTCGCGTCGTCCTCGTGCCGCTGTCGGAACTGCGGCAGGTCGCCGAGGTGATCCAGGCGATCGCTTCGATGCTGGATGTCCGGGTGATCCCGTTCGATCTCGCCGCCGACCAGGTTCCGGAAACCGTCGCCGCGGAGCTGGCCGAGACGGCGACCCTGCTCGTGCTGGACAACGCCGAGCATCTCCGCGACCTGTCTGGCCTGGTCGAACAACTCCTCGCCAGCACGCCCACCCTGCAGATCATCGTGACGTCGCAGCGCCGCCTCGCCCTCGGGGTGGAGCGGGAATACCCGGTCGTTCCGCTCGCCTTGCCGGAGCGTGGCAAGCGGAACGGCGCCCAGCGGTCGTCGGCCGCGGTCGAGCTGTTCGCCTTCCATGCCCATCGGGTCTGGCCCGAGTTCGACCTGACCCCGGAGATGCTGCCGGTCGTGACCGAGATCTGCCGGCAGGTCGATGGAGTGCCACTGGCGATCGAACTGGCGGCGGCTCGGCTCAGAATCCTCAGCCTGGCTCAGCTACGGGATCGTCTTGCCGCCGGGCTGCCCGCGCTGGGTGGTGGTCCCCGCGATCTCCCCGCGCGGCAACAGACGATTCGGAGCGCGATCGCCTGGGGATACGCTCTGCTCTCGCCGGCTGAGCAGCGGCTGTTCCGCCGGCTCGCCGTCTTCATCGATGGCTTCGATCTGATTGCCGCCGAGCAGATCTGCGCCGACCCGGACGACCAGACCGATGCCGAAGTCGTCACGGGCGACGCGGTCGTCGAGTTGCTGACCGGACTGGCCGATGCCAGCCTGCTGATGAGCGAGACCCGGGACCACGGCGAGCGTCGCTTCCAGATGCTCGGCATCATCCGCCGGTTCGGGCTGGAATTACTCGAGCAGAGTGGCGAATGGGAATCGATCCGGCGTCGTCATGCCGCCTGGTTCGCTAGCCGCGGTGTGCTCGCTGAACCGGCGCTGCTCGGCAATGAGCAGGCCGACTGGCTCCGCTGGCTGGATGGCAACGTCGCCAATATCCGGGCGGCCGAGGAGACCGCGTTCACCGTCGGCCCGGCCGCTGATGGCGTTCGGCTGGTCGGGGCGCTCTGGCGCTACTGGGACATCCGGGGGCAACTCGCTGAGGCCCGTCGGGCGATGGAGCGGGCTCTGCCCCACCTGACGACGGTCCCATCGGCCGATCAGGCCACGCTCCTGACCAGCCTCGGGCACGTCCTGAGCGACCTCGGCGAGTACGTCCGGGCCGAGCGGCTCTACACCGACGCCCTCGTGGTCCGACGGGACGGAGACGACCCTGGTCAGGTCGCCGGTCTGCTGAATATCCTCGGCATCCTGCTCCAGACCCGCGGTGAGATAGAGCGGGCCAGGACGCTCCATATGGAGAGTCTCGCCATCCGGACCGACCGGAACGAACCGCGTGGGGTCGCGCTCAGCCGCCTGAATCTCGGCCGGGTCGCCTACCACCTCGGCGACTACGAGTTGGCGGCGGAACATGAGGCGGAGGCGATCGCGATCCTGCACGAGGTCGGCGATCAGGACCAGATCGCCTATTCCTGCCACGCGATTGGCCTAACCGCTATCAGGATGGGGCAGATCGAGTCCGCCCGGGAGATGCTGACCCGGAGCGAGGGGCTGTTCGTCGAGCTCGGCGACCGGTTCGGTGTGGCCTACGCCCGGCAGGCGCTCGGCAACCTCGCCTTGCTCGACAGTGACTTCGTCCAAGCGGCCGACCTGATGGGCCAGTCAATCGACCTCCGCCGCGACATAGGCTACGTCTGGGGGGTGATGGATTCTGCCGAGGGAATCGGCGAACTGGCGGCCCGCGCTGGTCGGTCGGAGACCGCCCTGCGTTTGCTGCTCGCCGCCAGCCGGTTCCGCGATGTCCTCGGCGCCCCGCTCAATGCGGCCGACCAACGGCGCCATGTGGCGACCGTCACGAAGGTTCGCCGGGAACTCGGTCGGATCTGGGCCGCGGAGTCGGCAAGCCGGGCTGGCCTCCTGAGCCGGGATCAGATTGCGGACCTTGCCCTGTCGCTGACGACGGAACTGGCCGCCGCCGGGTCCGACCTGGTCGCGATTTCGCCAGTGACCGTGCGAAAGCCGGGTACGGCCGCGTCACTCCCCGCGACGAGGCACAACCTCACGCCTCGAGAGCGGGAGGTGCTCAGCCTCGTCGCCGAGGGAAAGTCCGATCGGGAGATCGCTGGCGGCCTGTTCCTCAGCCGGCGGACGGTATCCGAACACGTCCGGCACCTCCTCGGCAAGCTCGAGACCCCGACCCGGACCGCGGCCACCGCCCTCGCCCTTCGCGCCGGTCTGATCTGACGGTCGGCCGATCGCAGATGCCGTCGTGACCTCGCGGCGTTCCTCATTTGGACGACCTCTCGCAACGGTGGGACGGCTAAAGCGCGGTGCATGTGAAGCGCATGGGTGGTGGAGTAGACCTCTCCCCCGGCCCCTCTCCGGCTCACCTGCTCGCTCACCCGCTGAAGCGGCTTCGGCTGCACAGGTGCCCAGAGAGGGGAGCAGGAGCCCTGATGGAGGCCAGACGCAGGTCCAAGCCGCTGTGACCATGGCTTCCCAAAGCCCTTCAGAAATCCCGCATATCCGGACATGTTCGGGGAGGTCGGCTGCCTCGATCCCGCAAGCACATCCTGAGATCAGCACGTAGACGCACCGTGCGTTTACGGGACAGCGAGATTCGATTCAATACACGGGGGCGGATGTTACCCACTCCCAGATCTGCCGGCCGGAATCAACAAGAGGGAGTTACCCGGTTGGACGGTACGCACTGATCGGGTTGCGTCGCCTTCTGGTCGGCGTGGAACCGGGAACGACGTACCAACGATGCCCGGTCCTTGGCCTCGCCACCCGGTTCGGCCCATCGTCCAGTTCCTGCATCCTGGCACCGTAACCTGACCGGAGAACTTTTCGGGATAGCACCGTGTTGACGTAACACAATGATTTCTTGCTCGTCTTGTTGAAGAGGAGACCTGATTCGCGGATACCCGTTCTGGATCGATCACCGAGCGATTGTGCTGTTGACTGGGCGCGGAGGGGGGTATGTCGAAATCAGCGTCGGAGTTCGAAGAGGCGCTGCGACCCGGAATGGACGGGCCATCTCCAGCCAGGATGTCCGTGTCCGTCCGCGTCCGCGATCTTGTCCGGATCGTTCTCGGCTGGTCGATCATGCTGGTCGGCGCGGCGATCGTCGTGACGGCGTTCGGTACTCGGACGGTCCGGCAGTACGGCGAGATGGGGCAGTGGGGGGCGACGACCGCCACCGACGGGCTTCGCTGGTTTCAGGGCTGGGCGCTGATCTGTGTGCTGGGCAGGGGATCGTGCTGATCGCCGCGCTCTGGGGCGAGCGACCCCGCTGGTGGCTGCTGGCCATGCCGATCGGTGGCTTCCTCTTGGTCGCCAGGAACACCGACGCCTGGCATCAGATGCTGCGCGACGAGCGGGCCGGGCCGCGGACGTATCCGGCCGAGACCCCGGTCCGGGCGCCGGACGGAGGACCGACGCTGGATGCGATGGGACGCCCATTCCATTTCGAGATCGTCACCCGGACGTACGAGATCGGGCTCCCGGGCGAACTGGACGTGCTCATCCTCGGCAGCCTGGTCGCAGCCGCGCTGATCACTCTGCTCATGGTCCTGTGGCTTGCCCAGGACATCTCCTGGCGACGCCAGACCCGGGACCACTCGGTGAAGACCGCCGTCTGAGGGTGGCGAAGTCGGTCCCGGACGATCTGGTGGTCACGCCGGCGATCGGTAAGCCAGGCACTGCTCGTGGCTACGAACGGTCGCGACCAGGACCTCATCGAGGAACTGGCCAAGCTCGACGTGAACCCGGACGGCCCGCTTGGCGGCGAGGGCCTCGTCGTCGGTCAGCCCGATGATCGAGCGGATCACCGGCACCCGGAAGTAGAGGAACGCTTCGACCGATTCCCCGACCGTCAGCCCGGCAGAGGCGCTGACTCGTCCGTAGTGTTCGCCGATCTGCCGTGCCTCACAGACTGCGGCGGCGCGCTCGGCCGACCCGGCCGGGGTCGTGACGAACCGGCCTGCGAGATCGATCAGGCGGCGGCCGTGGCGGCGCAGATCTTCCAGCATCGAGGGGGAGTAGGCGCGGTACCAGCGCCGGTCCCGGGCCGAGACGAACTGCTCGTCCTCGTAGCCGGCGATCGACCGCTCCGCGAGCGTCTGGCGACCGAGCCGGGGACGCGTCTGGCGCCGGGGTCCGTCGCCGATCAGGGCGCGGAGCGTCTCTTCGCTATAGCGACGGTGACCACCCGGTGTCCGGAAGACGGGAACCTTGCCGGCGTCGCTCCAGCGCCGCAGGGTCGATTGATCGACCCCGAGCAGCTTGCAGGCGGCGTTGATGGTCATCCAGCGACCTTGATCGGGCGATTGATCGAGGAGATGCTCATCCGGCCGGGCCGGATCGCGCATGGTGTCGGGTCGCTGGTCATGCGGCGCGACAAGACCGATGGTGCGAGGAAGAAAACTTCCTAGAGAGCGGGTCGTCATCGTACCCTTCCAGGTTGTGCGCGAGCCGTACAGCACCGTGCGGCGACGGGCGAGAGATCGATGGCCGGTGCAAACCCAGCCACCGAACGTGTGCAATTCGCCCTGTTTGGACAGTGTAGCCCAGAGGCGCGGGTTTGCAACCCGAGGTACCCCAACCAACCCGATGGTCAGCCGCCCTGGCGCCGTGAGCTACCTCACCCCGGTGAGTTGAACTCACGGTCGTCATTCTCAGCGGCAACGCGGATCTGAGAAACGAGCCAGTCCATCGCTGACAGGAACTGAGACAGGGTCGGCGGGTCGAGCAGGACGGAAAGGCGCAGTTTGGGCCGCTTGTCCAGTTGACGGTCGGAGATCGCAATTCCCGGAATCGTATCGAGCCTATCCTGCGACGTAAAGGTTGCAGGATCGCCTCCGCGTCCTAGGCGCTTTCCCTGAGTTCCACGAGTCCGCCGTCTTGCTGAACCAGGAAGATGGCACCGGCCAATGAGAATGCCTTTCAACGAGGGGAATCTGCTCATCCGTTTGGGCGTCCAGGTCGAAGCAACTCGCGACGCATCGAAGTCGGCTTACGTCCCAGCCGTAAACAGCAGTTCCCGGATCGACATCAGTTGGGAGCGCAGGCCGCTGTCCGACGCGAGGTCGCTCTCGATCTTGGTGATGCCGCTCATGATGGTCGTGTGATCGCGGCCACCGAGGACCTGGCCGATCTCGACCAGCGTGGCCGACGTCTCGTTCCGGATCAGGTACATCGCGACCTGACGGGGCCGGACGATGTCCTTGGTGCGAGACTTCCCCTGGATTGCGTTCATCGAGACGGCGTAGTGGCCAGCGACGATCTCGACGATCGATCCGGGGTTGAGCTTGCGCCGCCGGCTGACCAGCGCCGTGTCAGTCAGCGACTCCATCGCCAGGTTCAGCGAGACTGGCCGGTTGGTGAGTTCGGCCCGGGCAACGATCGTGTTGAGCGCCCCTTCGAGCTCACGTGTGTTCGTCTGGTCCTTGCCCGCGATGTACTCCGCGACATCGTCCGGGACGGCGATGCCCATCTCGTCGCTCTTGGCCCGGAGGATCGCCATCCGCATCTCGTAGTCGGGCGCCTGGACGTCGGCGATCAGGCCACCCTCGAACCGGGACCGGAGCCGCTCCTCCAGCCCACCAATCGACTTGGGCGGCTTGTCGGAGGTGATGATGACCTGCTTGCCACTCTCCCGCAGCGCGTTGAAGGTGTGGAAGAACTCCTCCATCGTGGCTTCCTTGCCGGCGATGAACTGAATGTCGTCGATCATCAGGATGTCGATCAGGCGATAGCGGTTGCGGAAGTCCTCCATGTCGCCGGTGCGGTTGCGCAGGACGTTGATCAGATCGTTGGTGAACTTCTCCGACGAGACGTAGCGGATGACGAGGTCCGGGTTGGCCGCGAGCGCCTTGAACCCGATCGACTGGATCAGATGGGTCTTGCCCAGCCCGACACCGCCGTAGACGTAGAACGGGTTGTACTTGTGGCCGGGCCGGTCGGCGACAGCCAGCGACGCCGCGTGGGCGAACCGGTTCGAACCGCCCACGACGTAGGTGTCGTACGTGTACCGAGGGTTGAGCCCGTGAGCCGGGGCGGCCGAGAGGGACGCCTGGTGGCGCTGCGGCGGCCGGTCAGCCACCGTCGGGAGCTCGGGGGCGGGACGTGATCGCGTGTCCCCTGATCGAGCAGCGCGGCCCGGCGCCCGGCGCGGGGCCGGTGGCGTGCCACGGGACGTGACGCGGGGGGACGGCGTGGTCGTGCCGTCATCGGATTCACCTTCGTTTACTGTCGGTGAACCGGGGTCATCTGCTTCACCCGCCGAGCCTTCATCAGTCTGACCACGAAGCTGGGCCTCGATGCTGGAGGTCATGACGATGAAGTTCGCCTTGACCGGTTGCCCGACATAGTCCGCCAGCGACTTCTCGACCTCCTTCGCATAGCGCTGCTGGAGGGTGCTGGCCGTGAAGGTGTTCGACGCCGCGATCGTGGCGATGTCATCTTCGAGGGACACCAGGACCGTCGTACTCAGATACTTCTGGAACTGACCAGTACTGAGCCGGCTATTCTTGAGGTCACTGAGGACGGCTTGCCAGAGTTGCGGCGCCTGCATGGGATGATCGCTCCGGCATAGTGTACGGACACTTGTTCGGAGAACTGTAGCATTTGCCGAAAATGTGGACAACTTCCCGCGACGACGAACTGATCAGACGAAATCATCAATAAGAGCGGTCTCGGCTGACGAGACGGGAGACGAGCAGGATCGCCACCGAGGTGATCAGCAGAATGATCGCGAGGAGCAGCGCGGCTGGCAGATCCCCGGAGCCGTACTCGCCGTAGATCGCCAGTGGCATCGTCTGGGTGGTGCCGGCGAGGTTGCCGGCAAACATGATCGTCGCGCCGAACTCACCCAGTGCCCTGGCCCAGGCTAGCACCGCCCCTGCCGCCAGCCCCGGCCGGGCGAGCGGCAAAGTGATCGTTCGAAAGACCGTACCGGGCGTGGCTCCGAGGTCCGCCGCCGCGGCTTCCAGGTCGGCTTCGATCCGGTTGAAGCCGCTCCGGGCCGCCCGGATGTAGAACGGCGCCGCGACGAAGATCTGGGCGATCACGACCGCGACGGCGGTGAACGGGATCGCGATTCCCCAGTCGGCCAGCGTTCCGCCGAGGACGCCGCGGCGCCCGAACGCCATCAGCAGGGCGATCCCCGCGACGGCCGGCGGCAGCACGATCGGGAGATCGACCAGGGTATCGACCAGCCAGCGTCCCCGAAACGCACGTCGGGCGAGGACGTAGGCCAGCGGCGTCCCGAACACGACGATGACGAGCATGGCGACCGCGGTCGTGACGATGCTCAGGGTCAGCGCCTGCCGGAAGGTGCCGAGCGTGTCGGCGGTCACATCCGGGCCGTACTGCGCCGTCCGCCAGACAAGCGCCGCCAACGGAACGACGATGAACAGCACCAGGATCAGCGCCAGCGGCCAGATCGCGAACTCGAACCCCGGCACCCGCCGCCGGTCGGTGGTTGGCGGTCGGCCCCGCTGCGGCGTTGGCTCGATCGCCTCGACCTGCGCCTCAGTCACCATTGCTGTCAATGCTTGCGATAGACGACAAGCGCGGGCTTGAATCAGCACGGCTGCGGAAGCTGGGTGAAGGCCGATTGATCCTGGACCTGGCCGGTGGACGACCCCTCCCCCAGCCCCCCCCCGCTGCGGCGGAGAGGGGAGTCAGACGCTTGTAGAGATCCCGGAACTGAACCGTTGGGTGGTAGAGAACCCGACGTTCCTCCCTGGGCAACGATACGGCGTGGCAACGATCGGAGGCCGGAACGTGTCTGGCCGGCTCTGGGTGAAAGGTCGTCCCGAAGGCGAAGCCGACCAGCGGGAAGCCCCTCTCCATCCGCAGATGGGGAGGGGTTGGGGAGGGGTCCTCGTCCCGAAGGCGAAGCCGACCAGCGGGAAGCCCCTCTCCATCCGCAGATGGGGAGGGGTTGGGGAGGGGTCCTCGTCCAGAAAGCGAAGCCGACCAGCGGGAAGCCCCTCTCCGTCCGCAGATGGGGAGGGGTTGGGAAGGGGCCTGCTCCGCCCTCAGAGCCGTCGAGGTCAAACGGGACCGGGTCGGATTATCTTTACGGGCCATGGCGGAGCCAATCGGCGAACTATTGTTCATCCCAGAACTGGCGCTGGAACTCGGCGGTGTCGTAGTAGCCGGTGATGGCGATGATCAGCCCGTTGAGCGACTCGACCAGGGCGATCTGGTCGGAGAGGGCGCCCGGTCCGCCGTCCGGTCCGGCCTCGCGGATGGCGAAGACGATCGCCGCCGCGTCCGCTTCGCCGATCGTGCCGACAATGTCCCAGCGGCCATCGGGGTAGGAGGAGACGACCGTGCCGAAGTAGTCGACGATCGCGTCGGCCGGTCCAAGCGGCTCACGGTGGGGGAGGGCCCGGAAGACGGCGTCGTCGGCCAGCGTCGCGCGGAGGCGATGGGGGTCGCGGGCGTCGAGGGCCTCGAAGAACTCGCGTCCAAGCTCCGCGGCCGATGCGTCGGTGTGGTCGCCATACCCGGCACCCGGCTGGTCCATGAGTCGTCGTCCTCGGGGTTGGGGTAGCAAAGAAGGTGGTTAGGGATGGTTGGCGGAATTGGCGCTCATCACCTGTTGACGAGACCGATTGGCAGGTCAGATCAGGTCAGCTCAGCGCCTCACGAATCCGGGCACCGTGATCAGCGTCGCTGGCGACGATCTGGCCGGCCAGCCAAAGGAGCGTGATCTCGCCGGAGGTCTCGTGGTCGGCGGTCCGGCGCCAGGCATCTTCGTCGGCGTGAGCCAGGTGCTCGATCAGGTCGGCGCGAAGGGAGAGGAACTCCCGCAGGACGGTGGCCGGATTCTGGCCCCGATAATCGCGCTCGATCGCCCAGAGCTCATCGTCGAAGGCTGGCAGGACCGGGTTGTCCTGCATCAGGATGTCGTCGACCCGGCCGAGGAAGATCTGCTCCCAGTCCCGCAGGTGCGGCAAAAGCTCGACGACTCCGAGTCCGCCGTCACTCGCGGGGGCAAGCAGCGCTTCCTTCGGCTGGTCGGCCAGCAGGCGCGTCAGGACATCGGGGAACGCTGTCAAGTCCGCGATGATGCGTTCGGGCGTGGGTTCGGCTGCCGTCACCAGTGCTCCTCATCGGTTGTCGGTTGAGCCACGGTCCGGACGGCGATCTCGACCATCCGCCGGGCGGCCCCGAAGCGTTTTCGCCTCAGTGCCCATGCACGCAGATCCGGACGGTCCGCCGCCAGCGAGATGATACCCATCAGCGCGTTCGGATACCGGTGCTCCCGCCAGTCGGTCTCCGACGGAACGGCCGGGTCATCGGGATGCGAGTGAACGATCGCACCAAGGGTCCAGCCTGAACGGGCCATCCGCTCGACGGCGACCTCCACCTCAGTGCGGTCCATTGTATAGCGCATTGGAGAGGCATCGACGTTGGTTCCGGGGAACCAGGCTGCTGCGACGACCACGCTTCCGTCCCCCATCGTCGCCAGCAGCCCGACCGACTCATTCGGCCCGGCGGTCAGCGCGTGGTCGATCATCGCCCTCCAGATCCGATCCGGAACGACCAGCACCGACGGTGACTCCGGGTTAGAAATGTCGTCCGGGCGAGGGGCGATCAGCATGGTCGGATCATGCCTGTTGCCCCGCCGTCTGTCCACTGCGACGGATCATCTGGTCAGCCTGACTGAACGAGGACAGGGGCACGGTAGAATCAGCCCGTTCGTCGCCGTTCCGTTCCGTCGCCGTTCCGTTCCGGCGGCAGCGTGATCGACCGTCCTGGTGACGGGCGCGACGCACCTCTCGCGCTGCTCCCTCGTCCTGGCAACTCCCTCCAGCCCATCCCTGGCCTATGCTTTCTGCGCTGTGCTGAAAGGATTCTCGCGATGCCCCGTCTGCCGCTTGCCACCCCGCGTCCTGGACGTCTCAGTCACGCACTGCTCGTCGCCCTGTTGCTGGTCGCTCTGATCGTTCCCATCGCCGTCCAGCCCGTCTCCGCCCGGCAGGGAACCGCGACCCCAGTGGGAACGCCCGTCAGTGGCACGCCGGAGACCGCGCCGGGAAACGGCGACGCCGACCCCGATCTCTACGCCGGAGTCGCGGCGGGCAGCCGGGACGAGGTCTACGCCGAGACCGCCGGCACGCTGTCCCGCTACGACATCACCCTCGCCGTCATCCCCGCGACGGATATCGAGCCAACCACGTTTGCTGGCGCCGTCGATCTCCTGTTCGTCAACCCGACCGACCGGCCACTCGACGAGGTTGTTTTCCGGCTCTACGCCAACGACCCGCGCTACGGAGACGGTGACATCGCGATGCGGAACATCGAGGTCGCCGGGCAGGCACAGGAGCCGACCCTGAGCGTGGCGGACACGGTCGTCACCGTCCCGCTCGGCACGGATTTGGCACCAGGCGAAGCGATCGAGATCACCTACGGCTTCGACGGCGACGTCGCCAACGATCCGGCCGGCAGCTACGGGATGTTCACGTACAGCCCTGGCTCGGGGACGCTGGCCCTGGCCCACTGGTATCCGGCTCTCTCCGGGATCGAACCGACCGAGGACCAGGCCTGGAAGGTCGAGCCGGTCAGCGTCAACGGTGACCCGATCTACTCCGACACCTCGCTCTACGAGGTCACGATCGAGATGCCGGCCGAGTGGCAGATCGCCGCGTCCGGTGTCGAGGTCGCGACCGAGCCTGACGGCGATATGGTCGCCCATCAGTTCGTCACCGGGCCATCGAGGGACTTCACCTTCGTCGCCGACGTCTCGCTCGACCGGATCAGCCAGCAGGTCGGCGACATCGAAGTCGTCTCCTGGTTCAACCCTGGCAATGAGACCGGGGCCAAGGCAGTCCTCGCCGCCGGGGTCGCGACGCTGGAGCAGTACCAGCCCCTGCTCGGGGACTACCCGTTCGCGCAGCTGGACCTCGTCGAAGTCTCGGTCGGCAACGGCGCCGCCGGGATCGAGTTTCCGCAGCTCATGTTCATCGGGGGCTCCTACTACGGCGAGGAACCGGTCACTCCACCCGACACGTCCTACCTCGAGAGCCTCGTCGTTCACGAGGTCATCCATCAGTGGTTCTACGCGCTGGTCGGGAACGACCAGTACGCCCACGGCTTTCAGGATGAGGGGCTGACGAACTACCTGATGGCCTACTTCTATCGATTGCAGTACGGCGAGGACGAGTTCGCCGTCGCCTACCTGTCCCAGAACGAGATCCCCTACCTGCGCTACCTGTTCAGTGGCGGTGACATGGTCACCGATTTCCCGTCAGACGCGTACGACCCGGCGTCGGAGTACGTCATCGCCGCCTACTACAAGGGCGCCGTCGGCTTCAACGCGATCCGGGAGGCGATCGGGGACGAGGCGTTCTTCGATGGACTCCAACAGTACGTCGCCGAATTCCGGTTCCGTGTCGCGACGCCTGACGATCTGCTGGCGGCGTTCGAGACGGCCTCCGGCGAGGATCTCGGCGACCTCTGGGCGAACTGGTTCGACGAGGAGAACGGTGCGGTGGACTTCACCCCGGCCGACCTCGAAGCCGACGAGCAGCGCCTCAGTGAACTGCTCGCGAGCTGATGACAGTCCAGGCGAGCCGCACCCGGCCGATCGAGCGGGAGGACCTTCGGCCGGACGGCCCTGGTTCGCGGCGTCGGCAGGTCGTCGGTCGCAGCCCCCGTCGGTTTGGGTTGTCGGCCCTGACCTGGTACGCGATCGCGGTCGTCCTCGTCACGCGGCTGGCACTGCTCATCGTGGCGATGGTGACAGTCCGTACCGTTCCGCGGATCGGGCCGTACCCGGAGCAGCTCTACGACCGCTTCCTCGCCAACTACCCGCTGTTCGATGGCTGGGCGCGCTGGGACGTCTCGCACTACGTCGCAGTCGCCCGGCTTGGCTACGGCGACCCGGACAGCCCGAGCCACGACGGCGGAGTGGGCTTCTTTCCGCTTTACCCGCTGCTGATGCGAGGGGCGGTCGCGGTCGTCGGAGACGAACCCGAGGGACCGGCGCTGGCGTTCGCGGCACTGGCGATCAGCTTCGCCTGCTTTCTGGTCGCCGTGCCGCTGTTCGCCGGACTCGTGGCGGATCAGCTCGGGGAGCGGATCGCCCGGACGGCCACGCTCCTGCTCTGCGTCTCGCCGTTCTCGTTCTTCTTCACGGCGGCGTACAGCGAGTCGTTGTTCCTGCTGCTGGTCGTCGCTTCGCTGCGGCTTGGGCTGTCCGGGCGCTGGCGGGCGGCGGCGCTGGTCGCCGGGCTGGCGACCGGATCGCGGCTGGTCGGGCTGGCGATCGCCCCGGCGCTGATCTTCCTGGCCTGGCGGCGAGGGGAACCGATCCGGGAACTGGTCTGGACGGCTGTGCTGTCGGTCTGGGGCGTGGTCGCGTACTTCGGCTACCTCTGGGTAGAGACGGGCAACCCGTTCGCCTACTTCTCGGCGCAGGCCAACTGGGGCAACTGGAGCGACTACGTCTGGTATTACCTCGACTTCCTGATCCGGGACCCAGTCGGCTACTTCACCGGCGACGAGCGCCGCCTCGTGATCGCGCTGAACGTCGTCCTCGGGCTCGGAGCGATGGTGGTCCTGCCACTGGTCTGGCGGTGGCTGGACGAGGCGACGGCGCTGCTGACGACGCTGCTGGTCGTCGTCCAGTTCGCCAACACCTGGGTGTCACTGGGCCGGTACCTGCTCCCGGCAATCGGCGTGACGATCGTCGTCGCGGCCCTGATCGAGGGCGCCCGACCCGGTGATCGGGCCGAGGTGCTGCGGTCGTCGGCCCGGTTGCCCCGCTCCTCGACCGGGCTGCGGGACCTGACGCTGGTCGTCTCGACCGCGCTGCTGGTCCTGCTGATGGTGCTGTTCGCGGCCGGGTTCTGGGTCGTCTAGGAACATGCGCGTGGGCCAAGCAGACAAGACGCCGTGGTCATCGTCGGGGGCGACCCTTGTGGTCGTCCGGCCGCCGCAGCGGCCATTACCATCAGGCGAGACGTCCAGGATCAACCAGTTCGCCTACCGTGGCCCGACCATGAATGGCTCGGGCTCAGGAACGATCACCGGGTCGATTCCGGGTTCCAGGATCGATCCGTATCATCACGTCACATCCTGGTGTGGCGTGATGGTCCCGTGTCGCGTCATCCTGTTCGCCAGTGATACCGGTTGGGTTCTGGCAAGCATGTTTGGGACATCGTCTCTGAGCCCGGTCCATTCATGGTCGGGCCAATGCCGGTGCGCCGGTTATCGCCCTGCCAGGTGATGGCCGCTACCACGGCTGGACGACCACAAGGGTCGCCCATACGAACGACGCAGCAACGCCACCGAGCGAAAGACTCGGCGGCGTTGCTGCACTGGTTGGGCTGTCCGTCAGGCTACCCCTGCGGCGCCTCCCCGCTGTTGTTCACGATCACGACCTCGTCGATCAGCCACTGACCATCTGGCTGCTCGGCGAAGAGGTAGAGCGTCGCCTGGTTCTGGCCGATCTGCCGGCTGATCAGCCCCTCGGTCGCGATCATCCCGACGCGGCCGTCGTCCATCATCCGGAGATCGCCGCTCATGACCGGAATCTCTGAGGTGGTGAAGTAGCCGTTCACGGCGCCTTCGGCATTGAGGTTATAAGGCCGGCTGAAGAAATCGTCCGTGTAGAAGGCAGCGACCTGGGCCGGATCTCCAGTCCGGGTGCAGGTGGTGATGCCGCTGACCGTCTGCTGGATCGCCGTGGCCACGTCGGCGTCCGCCGGCGCTCCAACCGGGAGATCGGTCCACGCAATGGTCGACTCGGACTCGGCAAGCGTCGCTGCCGGCGTCCGGTCCGCAGCCGTGGCGAACACCTCTTCGGGGGCCGCCCGCGGCTCGACATCGCAGCTCGCCAGCCCGGAGATGGCGGTCGATGCGCCAGGAGTGGCGACTTCAGTCCCGCCTTCGCCGAGCGCGTAGAGTTGCCCGTCCTGACCGGCCTGATAAACCATGCCGTCCACGATGTACGGAGCGCTGTGGAGTTCGCCGCCTGTCTCGACCGACCAGAGCTCATCCCCGGTCTGGATGTCGATTCCGGTGAGCGCACCGCTAACCCGGGCGACGTAGGCAGTGTCATCGGCGATGGACAGGAGCGAGAACAGCGAATCACCGAAGCTGGACTGCCAGACCTGTTCGCCAGTCTCCACGGAGAACGCCGTCAGACCAAACCCGTCATCATCGGCAATCGAGACGAGGAGGTGATCACCAGCCACGTAGGGCTGACCGACGCCGTACGGCCGTGAGCCGGTCGTCAGGTCGATTGGCGCAAGGTCTGTCGTCCAGCGCATCGCGCCGGATTCTGCTTCAACGGCAATGAGCGATTGAGCTCCAGTAGAGTTTTCCGAATCATAGTCAGCGCTGGTGAAGTAGACGGAGCCGCCGGCCATCACCGGGCCAGCGATCGATGTCCGACTATATCCCTCTGCGGGATCAACGGAGAGTTCGATCTCCCATTGCTGCTTTCCGCTGCTGGTGTCGAAGGCGTAGGCCGATCCAGTTGCCCAGGAATAGACCGTCACGATGTCGTCCGCAACTGCTGGCCTTGAGAATGACTGGAGGACCGCCTGCCTCACGCTCTGGTCACCGATCGCGGTGGACCAGCTGATAGAACCACTGGTCGGGTTGACCGAATACAACATGCCCTGGCTTGTTGGGACGAATAGCTGATCGTTGGCCAGCGTCGGAGAGTACACCGACGCCGGAACTGCGGAATCGTCCGTCACCCGTGTCGACCACTGGACGGCGCCGGTCGCCAGATCCAACCCGATGCCGAAGCCCTGTCCCTGATCACCGATCTCTTCGTTGCCGACGCGGATCGGTCCGTATTCGCCAGACGCGACGAGGACGATCGTGCCCTGCCAGACTCCGCCTATCTGGACGCCGGAGGCCTCGATCTCCGTCTTCCAGATCGGCGTCCCGGCTCGGGCCGAGAGCGCCTCGATGGTCCAGGGGTTGGTCGTCGCGGGGAAGTCTGCGGGAATCTCGGACGAGAAGTGCGAGCGGACGAGTGTGCCGTCACTGACGAACAGGTCGGACGTCACGTCCTCGATTGGGACGCGCCAGATCAGTTCCGGGTTGCCGTCGATTCCCGGGCCGGGCATGACGCCGGTCTGGCCGGGGTCGGGGAGGGTGGCAACCTCGTCGGACCTCTGCTCCGGGGTGGCGATGCCGACGCCGGCCATCGGGATCACGGCCGGGCGGCTGCCGTCATCACCACCGAAGCCGCCGATGATGACCGAGACCAGGCCGATGATCAGGGCCGCGACGCCGAGGAGTTCGACGATTGGCCAGCCGTGCCGGACCCAGCGCCGTCGTGGGCCGAGGTCTCGTCGGGTGCCGATCGTCGGTGTGGAAGGAGCGGGGGCGGCGGTACTCGCCGATCCGACGAGGCGAAGACGGGCCTCGCGATGCCGGGCCGAGGCTCCGAGCGGCTCGGCCAGACCGGACTCGACAGCCATTGGTCGGCGAAACGGTCCGGGGAAGGGAAAGGGGATCGCGTCTGGAGCCGTGTGCGTCTGCATGAGGTCCTCCCAGAGTCGGTCTGATTCGGTCGGGGAAAGGCGGGGCGTGGCATGCTCGTCGGCGAATCGATGAACGTGCCGGGCGGATGTGGCGAGGGTTGGTGGCAGATCGTGAGTGGGGGACGCATTGCCGGCGACGAGCGTGTCCAGGAAGCGGTTCAGCTCGTCGGCCTCGTGGTCGCTGGGGGCGACGTGGTGGTCGTGGGGCATCATGACCCTCCTCCAGACATGTGCTCGTCGCGGAGCAAGGCGCGGAGCCGGGCGTAGGCGCGGTGCTGGCTGCTCTTGACCGCCCCGAGGCTGAGCCCGAGGGCGGTGGCGATCGCCGGACCGGTCAGCCCGGCCAGCCGAAGCTCGACGACAGCGCGCTGGTCAGGCGTGAGCCGCTGGATCGCGTCGCGGAGGACACGCTCCTGGTCGCTCGCGATCGCCGCCTCGTCCGGCAGGCGGTCGCGGTCGGGGACGGCTTCGGCGTCCTCGAGGCCGGTGTGGCGGCGGTTGACGCGGACGGAATCGATCACCACGTTACGGGCGATGGCGAACAGCCACCCCGGCACCGAGCCTGACCGGTACCCGTGGATACCGCTTAGAGCCTTCGAGAAGGTCAGGCTGGTCGCGTCGGCGGCGAGATCGCGATCCCGCAGCCGCCGGACGCAGTAGCCGAAGATCGCCTGGTGGTAGCGCTGATAGATCGGGGCGAAGGCCCGGAGGTCGTGCTGAGCGGCGAAGAGGGCCCGTCGGTCCTGCTCATCGATCTTGTCGGCGGTCACGTCGGGCTGGTCAGGGTCGCGTTCCAGTGCCGTCACCGCCCCTCCGTCCCATGCTTCCGCAGCTATGTTCAGTTCCAGACAGTGACCTGTCCCGGGTTTCAGGTCTCCCTATCCTGACGCAGTTCGTCCAGAAAGGGTTCGGGTCACATGGAAAACGCGGACGGCCCCTTCCGTTTCCGGAAGGGGCGCGGGTCATGCCAGTGCGTCTAGAGAGTCAGGAGCCATGATGACCGGATCGGGTCAGGAGTCGGTTGGTTGAGACGCGCCGAGGTATTCGATGTTGCGGGCGGTGGCGATCGCGACCTGAGGACCGTGGAGCCGGGCGACGACGTGAAGGGCCATGTCGATCCCCACCGAGACGCCGGCTGAGGTCACGATCCGACCCTCATCGACGACCCGGAGATCGTCCAGGACCGTCACGGCCGGGGCAACCTCTCGGAGCCGGTCGATGCTGGCCCAGTGCGTCGTCGCCCGGCCGCCGTCGAGGATCCCACGGGCGGCGAGCAGGAACGCTCCGGTGCAGACGCTGGTCATCAGCTCGACGCGCTGGTTCTGGCCGGCGATCCAGTCGAGCAGGACCGGATTGGTCTGCTCGCGCCGGGTACCGCGACCACCTCGGACGACGAGGATGTCGAGCGGCGGGTGGTCGTCGATCGTCGCATTGGGCTGGACGAGCAGCCCACCGGTGCAGACGACGATGCCGGCGGTCTGGGCGATGGTGATGGCGTCGAACAGCCGATCCTCCCAGCGGGTACCGTTGTCGGCGGGCGGAGCGGTGGTGGCGAACACCTCGAAGGGACCACAGAGGTCCAGCACTTCGACGCCATCGAAGATCAGGATGCCGACCGTCCGCTTCGTCGTCGGGGTCGCCGCCATCGTCTGCTCTCTGCCCGCCCGTAAGCCGATCCCAACCCACGTCATCTCTCGAAGTTCAGGGGCGTGAGTGTGGCATAGTGCCCTGCACGATCCCGGAGCGACAGGCGTCGGATCGTCGCTTCTGACTGGGGTTTCGAGTTGGTGTCCGAGTGATCAGACGGAGGTCGTGGTGAGTGACGCGGACCGGGATCACCCGGTAGATGGTGCGCCCGACGACGTGATGTCCGAGGCCACTATGCCTGAGCCCGTCGTCGATCCGGCAACCACCGGACCAGCGGACGGCGAGATGGCGTCGATCGATGACTCGGTACCTGGACCGGTCGTCATCACGGGCTCTCAGGTCACTGGCCTACACGCCACTCACGCCGAGATCAGCCAGTCATCGATCGAATCCCTCAACGCTGAGCGGGTCGACCTGTCCCACTCCCGTGCCCGGCAGATCGAGGGGCGGCTGGTCCAGATGACTGAGGCGGCCGCAATCCGGGTCGAGGGCAAGCGAATCGTCGCCGAGAACACGCGGGTCGTCGGAATCATCTCCGACCAGGCCCGATTCGTCCGGAGCCGGGTTGGCTTCGCGATCACGCGGCAGACGGAGCTGAGCGCCGACAGCCGGATCTTCTTCCATATCGGTCCGCTGCGCTCGGACGTCCGGCCGACGGTGACGACGCCGGCGGCGCTGGCATTCGGCGCCGGGGTCGGTCTGGCGCTGGCGGCGGGGCTGCGGCTGCTCGGACGGCGCTCCCATTAGAGGGCGGGGCGCGATCCGTGCGAACATGGCCGCAACGAGATCGATGCGATCGATAAGCGGATCAGGAAGAGGGGCAGCATGGCCAGCGGACGCTTCATCAAATTTGCCAGTGGCGGGTTGTTCGGGGCCGGGATCGGGACGGCCCTGGCGATCCTGTTCGCCCCTCAGAGCGGCGATATCCTGCGGACCCGGGTCAACGACCGGTTGAAACTGGCCAGGCTGGCCGGGATCGAGGCACAGGCCGAGACCGAGGCAGCGATCATCGGCCGGTATCGGACGAAGATGGGTGACCAGTCGGCCCTGACCGAGCTGGAGTCGACCAACATCGAGCGCCGCAACGAGGAGATTCGCCAGCTAACGGTCGTGCCGCGCCCGGTCGGGGATGTTCTCGTCGGGTCGACCGCGGTTGTCTGACCCGGCCCCCCACATCTCACGGGTAGGCTTCGTTGGCGCCGGGCAGTTGGCCCGGATGGCCATCGAAGCAGCAATCCCGCTCGGTGTTTCGATCACCCTCCTGGCCGAGCGACCAGACGACGGGGCGGCGCTGGTCTCGCCGTCGGTCCTGATCGGTCGACCGGACGACCTTGAGATGATGACGCGGCTGGCCGAGGCGACCGACGTGATCACCTTCGACCACGAGCTGGTGGATGTCGGCATTCTCGCGGATCTGGAGCGCCAGGGACATTTGGTTCGGCCCAGCTCGGCGGTGATGGCCCTGGTGCAGGACAAGCTGGCCCAGCGCCAGATGCTGGAATCGCTCGGCTGCCCGGCCCCGGCCTTTTCGGAGGTTTACGGGGCCGCGGACATTCAGGCGTTTGGCGAGCGGCACGGCTGGCCGGTGATCGTGAAGGCCGTCCGGGGGGGCTACGACGGGCGCGGCGTCTGGGTCATCGATGGGCCGGACGCGGCAGGTCGCCTGCTGGCGGAGCTGAGTCCGGACGTGAACCTCCTGGTCGAGCGCCGAGTCGCGCTCATCCGAGAGGTCGCCGTCCAGGTCGCCCGGCGTCCGTCGGGTGAGATGGCGGTCTACCCGCTGATCGAAACAGTCCAGATCGATGGGATCTGCCGTGAGTTGCGCTATCCAGCCCTGGTTACTCCTGCGATAGCGGAAGAGGCAGACGCCCTCGCCCGACGGATCGCCGAGGCAATCGGCCTGGTTGGGTTGCTGGCGGTCGAGCTGTTCATCGAGCGAGACGCGGCGGGCGCGGAGCACCTGATCGTCAACGAGCTGGCCGCCCGGCCGCACAACTCGGCTCACTGGACGATCGAGGGCAGTGTCACCAGCCAGTTCGTCCAGCACCTGCGGGCCGTTCTGGACTGGCCACTGGGTGCGACGGACGCGGTCAGCCCGGCCGTCTCTAGCGTCAACGTCCTCGGCGCGGCAGATTCGTCAGGCGATCCGGGACTGCGGCTGTCGGCGGCGCTGGCCGACCCGGATGTGCGGGTTCATCTCTACGGCAAGACGGCCCGCCCAGGCCGGAAGATCGGGCATGTGACCGTCACTGGGTCCGACCTGGACCATATTTCCCGACGAGCGCACCGGGCGGCGGCGATCCTGAGTGGCGAGATCACGACACACGATGGAGCAGGGTCCAGTGACTGAGGTGGGACGACCGATCGTCGGCGTAACGATGGGGAGCGATTCCGATCTGACGACGATGCAGGCGGCGGTCGATGCCTTGACCGAATTCGATATCCCCTGCGAGATCCGCATCCTCTCCGCTCACCGGACGCCGGACGAGATGCTTGCCTACGCCCGGATGGCCGCGGGCCGGGGCATTCGGGTGATCATCGCCGGGGCGGGCGGGGCTGCTCATCTTCCGGGGATGATCGCCGCCGCGACCCCGCTGCCGGTGATCGGGGTGCCGGTCAACTCCGCCAGCATCGGGTTGGGCGGCGTCGATGCCCTCCTCTCGATCGTGCAGATGCCGGCCGGCGTGCCCGTCGCCACGGTCGCGATCGGTGGTGGCCGCAACGCCGGGCTGCTGGCGGTCAGGATTCTCGCCGCCTCGGATACTGCCATTCAGGCCCGGATGGTGGCGTTCCAGGAAGCCCTCGCGGACCGAGTCCGGGCGAAGGACAGGGGCTTGCAAGACCCCGCGTAGGTCCGACCACGCCGCGTCACCATGCTATGATCCGCCGACGCTGATCGTCTCGCAGAACCGCATCGTCCGGCTGGAGCCGCCCTGACCCTGACGCCGGGCATCGTCATCGCCCCGTTCGCAGATGGAGCTTTGGAGGAGTCCTTTGCCCGACTCGGGAACCAGAGCCGCTCCCGACAACCAGGATGAGGATGCGTCACCGGCGACGCTCTCCGCGCGTGACGCTGCCCGGATCAAGGGCGTATCGTATTCGGCTGTCCTGCGGGCGGTCCGGTCCGGTCAGCTCGTCTCCCACCGGGTCGGGCGCGTCCTGTCGATCGCCACGGCTGACCTGGACGACTGGCAGCCGGGTCGCCAGGCGAAATCCGCTGTAGCCGGAACGACGTCGGAAGGTCGTCCGGAGCCAACCTCTCGCGAAACCGAGGCGCTGTCCCGGGTTTCCTGGTTGTCCGAAATCCTAGCTGCTGGCGCGGGAGAGTCGACGATCGAACGCATCCTGGATCGGCTCGTTGCGGATCTCGACCTCGCCGCCGCCTCGGTCTGGACCCTCGGACAGCCGGGTTCGGTGCTCAGGCAGCTTCTGTCCTCGGGGACGCCCGGTGTCTTTCCGAGCGAAGGGATCTCACTTCGCGAGTCCGGCGCTGCCATGTCGATGTTGAGACCTGGGCTCCAGCCGAGCGCCCCTGGGGAGCTTTTCGCGTTGGCTGCCGCAGAGAGGACTGAGCGATGGCAGCTCGTCGCTCCAATCCGGGCCGATCGTTCCATGGTTGGGCTGGTCCTGCTGGTCTCGTCGAGATCGCAGCCGCTGCTCGGCGATGATGAGCGGCGCTGGGCCGACCGGCTCGTCACGGTGATCGTGGCGGAGATCGTCGGGCAACGGCGCCAACTCCAGATTGAGCAACGCTCCCGGCAACTCCAGGCGGTGATTGAGGCCCTCTCAGAGGCCGCGGCGGTTGTTGACCCCTTCGCACGGATTCTCGTTGCCAACACGGCCTTCCGAATGCAGTTTGGCTTGCAGCCCGAGTCGATCGAGATCGGTGTCGACCTCGCGGCACTCCTTGGGCAGGTCGAGTATCTCAGCGACGCGGCTGGCAAACGTTCCGTTGTGCCACGCCTTCGGGCTGCTCTTTTGGCATCGGAGTCCACCACCCTCCCCCTGGCCCTTGCCCCGGCGACCGAGCGCGGGACGTTCCGCCTCGTCCTGACTCCGGTCGACCCCGCCGCCGGTCCCGAGGACCAGGCAGGCGCCTCCCTGGTTCGGATCCTTCCGCCACCGGTGCGGACAGTCGAGCCGGTTGCTTCACGGGAACCTGTGGGGGACGGGACATCCGGTGATCCTCCCTCGGTCGGCAAGGTCGACATCGAGCGCGTGATCGAGTTCGTGACTGCCCTCGGCGCCGGAGACCACCTCGACGCCGTCATGCAAGCCGGCGTCGATGAGCTGCGCGATCTGTTCGGCGCGACGGCCGGCTCGATCCTGCTCCGCCGGGCCGACGGGATGCTGGTTCGCCAGTTCCCCCGCGGGTTCGACGACCCTGACGGCCTTGAGACCATCGTCGATCCGGTCCAGCTGCCGTCCGCGCGGACGGCCTTCAGCGAGCGTCAGGCGGTCGTCCTCCGGCGCTCGACGGCCAACGTGCACGAGACAGCGGCGCTGGACCGTGCCGGGGTCGATGGGGGAATGATCATCCCGCTCCTGGTCGGAGATCGCGTGATCGGGGCGACAGTCCTCGCCTACTTCGCCGATCCGGCCGATATCACGCCGGAGCAGGTCACCCTCGCGACTGCGCTCGGGCGGTATCTTGCGTCGGCGCTCACCAACGCCCGGAACTGGGACCGCTGGGGCGTTGCCCAGCGTCATCTGTTGACGGTGATTGACCAGCTCCCGCAGGGTGTCCTCGTGGTCGACGCGGCGGATGGCTCGCTCCTCGTCGCCAACCGCGCGGTGGATGAGCTCTGGGGCCGCGCTATTCGGGGGACGGCTGATGCCGATGATGTCAGTGCCCTCGGCGATGCCGTCCGGGGTGATCTCGTTGAATCGTCGGCAAGCCAGCTGACCATCCACGACGGCGATGGCAACGCCTTTCCCGCCGGCGAAGCACCGATGGATCGGACGCTTCGCCTGGGTGAGCGCCGTCTGGGCGAGCCGCTGACGGTTGTCCGTGGCGACGAGACGACCGTCCGGGTGATTGGCAATCACGTCCCGATCCTGGCCAGCGACGGACGCATCCTGAGTGGCGTCGGCGTGTTCCAGGACATCGAGCAGCTCCGCGAGGTCGATCGTGCGAAGGACGAGTTCCTCTCGGTGGTCGCCCACGAGTTGCGCAATCCTCTGACGTCGTTGCGCGGCAACATGCAGTTGCTCCAGCGTCGACTTCGCCGGCAGGACGACGCCAGTCAGGCCGACGAGGTCGCCCGCCTCGATGGATTGATCGGTCAGGCTGACCGGATCAATGAACTGGTGAGTCGCCTGCTGGACGTCTCCCGGGCGGATCTCGACCGGATCAGCTTCGAGTGCAATCCGTTCGATGCGGTCGCGTTGATCGCCGGAGCCGTCGAGATGGCCCGGGGAGCGACGACGAAGCATCGGTTCGTGGTCGACCTGCCGTCTGAACTCCCTGTCGTCTGGGATCGCGTCCGGATCGCCCAGGTCCTCGACAACCTGCTGTCGAATGCCGTGAAGTACGCCGATGCCGGCGATGTCGGGGTTGCGCTGCGTGAGGTCGAGGACGGGTGGGTCGCGATCTCGGTCACCGATGCCGGCCCCGGCATCCCGGATGCGGTCAAACACCGGGTGTTCGAGCGGTACTTCCGTGCCAGCCCGGATGGTCTCGGTGCCGATGGCCTGGGAATCGGCCTGTACATCAGTTCCCGGATCGTTGCGGTCCACGGGGGCAGTATCGCGATCACGGACGCTCTTACAGGCGGCGCGGTCTTCACGATTCGCCTGCCGATCGATGCGTCCGACGATGGCGAATCGGGATAGGTCTACGGAACCCGGATAAATGCTTTGTGGTCACTGGGCTGGCTGATCGACGACGCCCCCCAACCGCTCCCCGCTGCGGCGGAGAGGGGAGTCTGGCAACCCGTCAGGCCCGATTACGGCGTGGTCCTTACCCGGATTGCGTATCAACGGTCTCGATAATCCGGCACGGACGTCGGGTCATGGGCTCTCGCCTGGCCGGCTCTGACGGGCTGAAGCAGCGGCTCGGTCGTAGGGGTGACGGCTTGGCCTCGCCTGGCCGCAGCTGGCGATCAGGGTTCAACCCTGTTGATGGATTCCGAGCCATTCGTAATTGACCAAAGCAGACAGGCCTTCTTCCCGTGGAAACACCTTTGATTCGATCGAACGAGGTTGATGTCGGAGGGGATAGCCGCCGCGGCGGCCGGACGACCACAAGGGTCGCCCCTACGAAAACTGCGCCGCCGGGGGCATCCCGCCACATTGGGACGGGTTGATGGCGACCACCGTTGTCGCCCCGCGGCGCCATGGCGCCAGTAACCGCGGGTCAGGGCCAGCGAAGCGCGTGCCCATCGACCTACGGAACTGGCGCTACAGCGATTCTCAGGTGAAGTGACCGAACCCGATTGGACGGTCTGCTCCCCTCTCCGGGCACCTGCGCCAAAGCCGCTTCAGCGGGTGAGCGAGCCGGTGCGCCGGAGCAAGGCTGGGGGAGCGGTCTGCTCCGCCACGCAGTCGCTTCGCCTGCAACCCGCTATAGACTTGGGCGTGGGCGACAGGGTATGGGCAACCGCGAATGGAACGGTGCCGTTCTCATTCCCGCCCGGTGAGCCAGCGCTGCTCGTACGGAGCGAGGGTGACCCTGCCGTCGCCTCGTGACCAGGGCGTACCACCGAGCAGGTCGATCGCCCAGGGGACCTCAATCAGCGCACGGATCTGCTCAGCCGGAATGTCGATGGTCCGCTCTGTCCAGTTCGCGAGGATCAGGATCGCCTCGTCACCGGTCCGCCGGGTGAAGGCGAAGACAGCGTTATCGCCCAGGTCGTGAACGACGGTGTCCTGGCCGGCGAAGGCGGGATGGCGACGAGCGAGGACCAGATGGGCCAGCCCTTCCGCAACCCGCGACTCGATCGTTCCCGGGATGCTCGCGAACGGCAGGCGGTCCCAGGCCATCGCCGGCCGGTTGGCCCAGCGGCTGTCATTGGCCCGATCCGGGTCGTTCCGGTAACCATGGTCGTTGAGGGTGGCCAGCTCGTCGCCGAGGTAGATCAGCGGCATCCCCGGCAGCGCGAAGGCGATCCCGTAGAGAGCGAGGATCCGGCCGATCGCGAGGTCAACCTCTTCTGGCCCCTCCTCCGCGATTGCCTTGTCCAGCCCGGCCAGCGATGCAGTCGTGCCGGTGACCCGGGCGTCACCCGTCTTTGGGTTCTACTGAAACGGCAGCCCCCGGGCGAAGGAGCCCTCGAAGCGGCCAGTGTAGAACTGGTTCAGGAAGGTGCGGTGGTCATAGCCGTTGATCCCGACCATCGCCGCGTCTCGGTCGTCATCGAACGTCCAGCCGATGTCATCATGACTGCGGACGTAGTTCAGCCAGGCCGTCCCCGGCGGAAGGGCGAGCCGGTGGCTGAGGGACTGGCGGAGCAGTCGGGTATCGCGGGTGGCGAGGGCCTCCCAGCCGAGCGCCATCTGGAGCGGGTTGTAGCTCAGCTGGCACTCTGCCGGGTCGATGTAGCTCACGACCTCATCGGGATGGACGATCGCCTCGGACAGGAAGACCATCGCTGGGGCGGCGATTCGGACCAGGGCGTTGTAGGCCCGGACGAGGGCGTGGACCTGCGGCAGACTCTCCGAACCCGTACCGATCTGCTTCCAGGTGAAGGCGACGGCGTCCAGCCGCAGGACGTCGGCCCCCATGTTCGCGAGCGCGAGCATTTCCCCGGCCATCCGGACGAAGACGTCGGGGTTGGTGTAGTCGAGATCCCACTGGAAGCTGTTGAAGGTCGTCCACACCCAGCGTCCAAGGTCCGCATCGTAGGTGAAGGAACCGGAGCGGGTCTCCGGGAAGATCTCCCGCAGCGTCCCGTCGTACGCATCCGGGATTGTTCGGTCGGGAAACATCAGGTACGGGTTCTGGTCCTCGTCGTCGACAGCTCCCTCCGGTGCGGCCCGGAGCTCCCGGACCCAGCGGTGGTCGCTGGCGGTGTGGTTGAAGACGAAGTCCAGCGCGAGGTCGATCCCGGCGGCGTGCAGCTCCATCGCGAGCCTCCGCAGATCGTCGACCGTACCGAGGTCGGGCCGCACCGTCCGGTAGTCGCTGACTGCGTAGCCACCGTCGTTCTGGCCCTCCGGCACCGCGAACAGCGGCATCAGGTGGAGCAGGCCGATGCCGAGATGCGAGAGGTAGGGAATCCGGGCGGTTAGTCCCGACAGGTCGCCGGCGAAGCGGTCCACGTAGCAGACCCCGGCGACAATCTCCTGGCGGGTGTACCAGGCGTCCCCGTTCCGGGCGGCGTCGCGGTCGCGGAGCTCATCGGGGCGGCACAGCCAGCTATCGAGCGCCACCGAGAGCAGCCGTTCGGTGTGCCAGGCGAGGTCATCGCGGCCTGCGTAGAGCGTCAGGAGATGGGCGTAGAGGGTCGGGAAGTGTGCGTCGAGGCGCCGTGAGAAGGTCGTCCAGACCGCGTCGTCAAGCCCGTTGTCGATGATTGCCTGGGCTGCCCGGGCGGCCAGACGAGGACGGAGCCGGGTGAGCGCGATGCCCGCCCGCCGGGTCGTCGTCTCGGGGATGCCGAGCGGGTTGGCTGGAAATCTCGGCGCGAGGTAGGCGGACGACGTGGACGCGGCGGGCACAGCCTGCACAGCGGAAGCTCCCTGACGGGTTACGGGTCGATCCAGGGCCACGAGTCAGGAAATATTCGATCATCCACCCTTACTCGACCGGTAGCTGCCATTCGGTCTGGCTGGCTTCGCGCCATGCGCCGATTCGCCGGAATTTCTGATACCGGTCATTGAGCAGCCGGTCGGCGGTTCCTGGCGCGGCGGGTGGGTAAAGGTCGTCCAGGGTGTCGAGCGTCGCGGAGAGCGCCTCGCCGACCCGGCGGATGGTCTGCTGTGGCGCTTCGTGAGCCGGGATGGGCTCCACGATTACGGAGTCGATGATGCCGAACCCGTGCAGTTCCGGAGCGGTCAGCCGCATCGTCTCGGCGGCCTCGGGTGCCTTGCTCGCGTCCTTCCAGAGGATCGAGGCGCACGCCTCCGGAGAGGCCACCGCGTAGACGGAGTTCTCGAGCATCAGGATCCGGTCGGCGACACCGATCGCGAGGGCGCCGCCGGAGCCGCCCTGGCCGATCACGCAGGCGACCATCGGGGTCGCCGTGCTGGCCATCGCCATCAGGCTCTCCGCGATGGCAGTTGCCTGCCCACGCTCCTCGGAGCCGAGCCCCGGGTCAGCGCCGGGCGTGTCGATCAGCGTCACGACCGGCAGCCCGAACCGGCCAGCGTGCTCCAGGAGCCGGTTTGCCTTGCGGTACCCCTCGGGTCGGGCCATGGCGAAGTTGCGAGCGATGTTCTCGCGGGTGTCGATCCCGCGCTGCTGGCCGATGACCATCACGGTCCGGCCCGCGAACTGGCCGATCCCACCGATCAGGGCCCGGTCGTCGCCGTAGGACCGGTCGCCATGCAGCTCGACGAAGTCCGTGATCAGGGCATCGACGTAATCGAGGGTCCGGGGGCGATCCGGCATCCGCGCCAGCCTGACTCGGTCCCAGGCCGATATCGCCCGGTGGGTCCCCTCAGGCGAGATCCCGTTGGCGCTCGCCGGTGAACTTATGCTCACGAGTGCCGCTCCCCGCTCTGGCCGATGACGACGGCTTCCTCGGCGAGGATCACGTCCGTGCCGACCGAACGATCGCCGGGAGTGGCCGAGACCGCACGTTCGTCGTCCGTCAGGACCGCCTGGTCCGTCATGGACTCCGGGTGGAGGCGGGCCATTGCCCGGGAGTAGTGCCCGAGCAGCGTCACGATGATGCCCCGGAGTTCCGGTCGGGCAACGATCTGGTCCAGCATCCCGTGGCTGAGGAAGAACTCGGCGGTCTGGAACCCGTCCGGCAGCTTCTGCTTGGTGATCTGCTCGATCACCCTCGGTCCGGAGAAGCCGATCATCGCTCCGGGCTCGGCGAGGATGATATCGGCAACGGTGGCGTATGAGGCCGTGACACCGCCGTAGCAGGGATCGGTCAGCAGGGCGAAGTGAGGCAGACCCGCCCGTCGCATCCGGCTCAGCGCCGCCACGGTCTTCGCCATCTGCATGAGGGAGAACATGCCCTCGTGCATTCGGGCACCGCCGGAGGCCGAGATCGTCAGCAGGGGCATCCGCAGGGCCAGGCAGCGCTCGGTCGCGCGGACGAACTTCTCGCCGAAGACCGATCCCATGCTCGCGCCCATGAAATCGAAGTCACACACCGCGAGGCCGACTTCATGGCCACCGATCGAGACGCGACCAGTGATGAGGGCCTCTGGCTCATGTGCCTTCCGGGTGGATGACGCGACCTTCCTGGTGTACGAGCCCGTGCCATCCACGAAGTTGAGCGGGTCTTCCGGCCGGAGCTCCGTGTCCCACTCCCGGAATGTGCCGTCGTCGGCGAGGAGGAAGATCCGCTCCCGGGCGCGGAGGCGGAAATGGTAGGCGCACTTCGGGCAGACCCGGGCGTTCTGACGGAGTTCCCGAGAATACAGCAGTTCACTGCACTTTGGGCATTTGACCCACAGATCGTCGGGAATCTGCTGGTCCAGTGCCGTACCGTCGTCGGCTCGCGGCTGGAACTTGTTCTGCCGATTGAAGAAGCTGCGCATGGACTCGTGTCCCCTTGCCGACCCGGCACCCGCCATGGCCGGAGACACCCGCGTGCCTTGATGAGCCGAACCACCCGTCGAGGTCGGGCGGTACCCTCACCCCTTCCCATCCGTCAGTGCGATGCCCGCATCGTCGGCAGTGTTCCGGCGGGGCGCACGAACGACGACCGGACGACAGGGGAGGGATGAAGGAGCGGTGCGTTGGCAGACGAACTGGCGCGGGTGCCAGGTTCGCTGGAAAATCACCCCGGATCAGTCTGTATAGACATCGCAGGATAGTGTACCCCGCTACCATGTTCAAGAAGGCGGGACGATCGCCATGGTTGCTGGACCCCGATCCGGACCATCCAGCCTGGAGCCCGCGGGCTGACGGAGCGATCAACGATGGCGCTTCGTCCCGTCGCCACAGAGCCCGGAACTTTAGAATGGAAGGATGGCATATCCTGGCCGGGGACCGTCTCACCGGTGCTGGTCGCCGGTATACTCTGCCCCATGCCGAAGAAGCGACAGAAATTCGTCCGTGAGCGACCTCCTGATCCAACCAGCCTCGCCGCAAGCTGGCGGCTGTTCATCGCCGTCCCCATGCCGCCGGCGGTCACCAGGATGGTACGTGAGATCGTTGGCCGGCTCTCGGCGGACGAATCCCTCCCCGTTCGGTGGGTGGAGTCGGATCAGACGCATCTGACCCTCCAGTTCATCGGTGAGGTTCCCGGTGAGCAGGCCGAACTGATCCGGATGGCGATCGCGCCGGTCTTCGCGGCGCATCAGGTGTTCCGGCTCCGGACCGCTGACCTTGGTGTCTTTCCGTCCATTCGGCGGCCACGAGTGCTCTGGGTCGGGCTTCACGGGCCGATCCATCGGCTCGAGTCCATCCGCAACGATCTGACGGCGGCGCTGGCCGGGATCGAGGTAGCCCACGACGCGTCGCCCTACCACCCGCATCTCACCCTTGGCCGGTTTCGAAGCGTGGCCAACTTCAAGACCCGCGACCTGCCGGAGCGGATCCGGACCCGGTTCGAGGAGTTGATGGCGGAAGGTCTCGGCACCATGCGTCAGCCGATCGATATTCCGATCGAGGAGGTCCTGCTCATCCGGAGCCTGATCGACCACCGCGGGTCGCAGATGGACATCGTCGGGAGGTACCCGCTCATGCCGCGCCATCCGGACCGGGTGTCAGATCCAGCTGAGCCTGGAGCCACTGTGGACATTGACCATCGGCGACGATAGCCGGCCGTCAGCGGCGTGTCGCCGGATCAGAGACCGTTTCATGGCGGTGGGCGGCACGGTCTGACTGGTAGTGGCCCATTGCCAGCGAAGCTGGGTGGCGCAGTACGCGGGGAATATGTGCCGGTGATCTGGCTTGCCGACGGGAGTACCGTCATCGTCGGGCTGGTTCCCCCACTGGCAGAAATTCCGTTGCCGTGCAGCTTCTTCCCAGGATTGCTCTCATCAGCTATATTATCCGCATTCTACGATTCGATAGTGTCGAGAGCCGAACGGGAGATGCTGGCCGCGTGGCGCCTGTCGCGTTCGCGCGAGAGTGGAGTGTCGAGGGGGGGCCGGCATGGCAGATGACCGTCTGTTATCCGATCGGGACGAATTCAAAGCCGGCATTCGCCATGACAACCTCGCCCTGCGCTGGGAATCGGTGACGGGCGAGGGACGCATTCTGGCGAAAGGGACCGAAGCGGTGACGCTCTATCAGAGCGACATGGTCGAGGGGTTCCGCAGCCTCTCTGGCGGGTACATGGTTCTTGGCCGTGTCCAGAACGACGTTTCCTTCCGCCCGATGATCCGTCAGGCTATCCCGCTGCAAATCGCGATCACCGAACTGACGGTCGTCCCAGACGACCCCAGAAGAACCGAGGACGGGGCCCGTCGCGCTTCAGGACGACGCGTTCAGCATCCCGGTAGACCTCATCGCGGACGCGGAACTCCTGAGGCTGGTCATCGATGCCGACCTGTCCGAGCAGTGTGAGTCCGGGACGGACCTCCTGCCCTAGCCGAGTCCGATCCGGGAGCGGAATGGCGGCTTTCCCGTCGCCCCCGGCCGGAAGTGGAACAGTGACCCGGCCAACGGACCGGTCTTCGGGCGACCCGGACCCTCGGCGCTTGTGACGAATGCCGTACCGAAGCCCTCCCCGCCGAAGGCAATGCTGGTGATCTTGTGGGCTGGGAACGTAACCGCACCGACGAGGCTGCCGTTCGGGCGGAAGTGATTGATCCGGCCCCCACCGTAGCTGGCCGACCAGATCCCGTCCTCGGCATCGAGCGTCATCCCATCCGGCTGGTCTGGTCCATCGGCGGGGAGCCTGACGACGACCATTCCCTCACCGAGGTCCCCGGTCGCGCGATCCCACGGGTAGCGAGTGATCGTTCGTCGGGTCGTGTTGGTGTGATAGAAGTGGGCAAAGTCCCGCGTGATACCCATGCCGTTGGAGACCCCCGCGTCCTCGATCACGGTCGTCAGTGATCCATCCGGGTCGAGCTGGTAGAGTCGGCCGCTGCGATCCGGACCCGGCATCGTCCCGCAGTAGACGCGCCCTTCAGGGTCGGCGAAGACGTCGTTGAAGCGGGTGTCGTGATCCTCGGCGATGTCCGGGCGGACCGGGACGGTTCGGCCACCGGTGTACCGGCTGATCCGCCCGGCCGCCTGAAAGAGGAGCAGGCTGCCGTCGGTCTGGATCGTCAGGCCGGCGACGGTCTCGCCGCGCAGCACGACCACGGTCAGCCCGGTCGCTGGGTCATGACGGTGGAGCAGCTTGCCGAGGATGTCGGTGAAGTACAGAACCTGTTCGTCCTCGTGCCAGATCGCGCTCTCGCCGAGGGCGAGGGGGCATCGTAGGTGACCTCGGGCTGGATGCTGGACAGATCGTTCACGGTTCGGGTCCCTCTCGGGTGGAGGTCGCAGGTCGCTCAGAGAGCTACCTGGGCTGACGATCCGGTTTCGGTGCTGCCTCGTCCCAGACAAGCCCCATCCTCGCATTCGTCCCGCCATCGACATGCAGCGTCTGGCCAGTGACGAAGCTCGCGGCGTCCGAGAGGATGAACGCGGCGACGGAACCGACATCGCCGGGCGTCCCGACGCGGCCCATCGGCACCATCGAGTCGCCGAACTCCGTCGAGTAGTCTCCGATTTCGAAGTAGCGTGGGACCTCGATGATGCCCGGCGCCAGAGCATTGACCCGGATTCCCTCCGGCGCGAGGTCGATTGCCAGGGTGCGGGTGAAGGCGATGATCGCCCCCTTGGTTGCGGCGTAGACGGCGTGACCGGGGAAGCCGCCGGAGCCATGGACCGAGGTGATGTTCAGGATCGCGGCGCCTTTGGTCCGGCGGAGGTGCGGGAGGGCCGCTTGGGCGCAGAAGAAGTAGCCCTTCATATTGAGATCGAAGACGCGGTCGTAGTCGTCCTCGCTGAACTCGGTGATGTCGCCGGTCTTCGTCACGCCGGCGTTGTTGACGAGGATCGCCAGACCTTCGAACGCGCTGGCCGCGGTCTCGACGACCTTCTCGCAGGTTGCGGCCGAGCGGAGGTCGCCCTGGACGGCGACCGCCTCGCCGCCGCCCTCCCGAATCTCGGCGACCAGCCGCTCGGCACCGTCCGCGCTAGTGCCGTAGTGGACCGCGACCCGGGCACCAGCCGCGGCGAGCGCTCGGGCGCTGCCGTTGCCAATCCCCATGCCGGCACCGGTGACCAGCGCCGCCCGTCCTTCCAGTGGCCGCTCTGACACCGTTCCCCTGTCCTTCTGCCTGCCGCCGGACTGATTATCCAATTGCTCCGTTCGGTAGTACACTATATCGCCCGGACCGGAGGAACGCGAGCCAGAGGAGTTGCGGCTTACGGTTGACCGGCCGACCGACATGCGTCCTCCTTGTACGCGATGTCATCCGATCGAGGGCTTGACGCCCCGTTGCCCGCCCTGCGACTCTTGGCCGGTCAGCTTCCCTGTCCGTCGGATCAGACGCCTATCTTGGTGCCCGGCCGGAATGGGATCACCGCGCGGCCGAAGGTCTGCCCGGTCGGTCCCTGTCAACGGACGATCGCCGTGGAGCCCCCCACGGAACACAGGCGTGTGATGACCAGCTACCTCCGGCGCGTCCGGACGTTGAACCGGGATATCCGGCTGTTCTTCATCTTCAGTCTGCTCATCACTATCGGCTTCGGAGTCTTCGGGCTCGCCTACAACCTCTACCTGGTTGAGTTGGGCTTCCGCGAGGACTTCATTGGCATCTACAACGCCGTCTTCACGGTCTCCATCGCCCTCGGCGCGATCTCGATTGGCGTCGCCCTGCGTAGGATCGGCACCTGGCGGGCGCTCCTGATCGGGGCAGTCTCCGCAATCGTGATGCAGGTCGCGCTGGCGCTCGCCTCCCAGGCGCCGCTGATCCTTGGGATGGCGGTGATCTATGGGCTCGGGATCGCGTACCTGACCACCGTGACCATGCCATTCATCATCGAGTGGGGGCGACCGTCCTCACGCGCCCAGACCGCATCGATTGCCTTTGCGCTCAATGCCGTGGCAGCGACGATCGGGTCGCTAATGGGCGGCTATGTGCCAGAGATCGCCAGCAGGATCTCCGGTGGCGAGGCCCAGAGCCCGGAGAGCTACCGCGTCGCGCTGATCTCTGGGTCCGCTATTGGCTTGTTCGCGCTGATCCCATTGCTCAGGATGCGCCAGGCTCGCCAGGGCAAACCGCACGATGCTGGCCGGAGTGGTCTTGCCAAACCGTCCAGCTCACAGCAGATTCAGACCCGCAAGGACGTCTCCGTCTACATCATGCTCGGCGGCATCCTCGCGCTTGGTCTGGGCACGGTGATGCCGTTCTACGCCGTCTACATGATCTCCAAGGGCGTCTCGCCGGGCTCCGTCGGCTTCATCTACGCCAGCGGCAACCTGCTTGGGGCGGTGTTCAGTCTCCTCGGGCCGAGCCTCGTCCAGCGGTACGGCAATCTCCGGGTCAACTTCGCCGTTCGTGCGATGATGGTGCCGGCTTACCTCCTTCTCATCATCTTCCCGGCGACCTGGGTCGTCCTGTTTGCCCACATGGTCCGGTCGGTCTCGCTCAACATGGGTGGTCCACTCGACTCGACGTTCGTGGCCGACATCCTTCCGCCTCGCCTTCAGGCCAGCGCGATCGGCTACCGGGCCGCGTCGTGGAACATCGGCTGGGCACTGTCGAGCGTCATCGGCGGCTGGGTCATCGTCAACCTGGGGTACGACTGGACGTTCGCCGCGATGGTCGTCGCGGTCGCGATCGCCTCGGGGACGTTCCTGATCTACTTCAGCCGGCACCCGCTGGTCCGGTCCGGTCGGGTCCTGATCGCCCTGCCACGTCGCCAGCGGGCAGCAGCAGCAGCCCGGTTTGCCCTGGAGGCCGAAGATGACGTCGCCATTGAGGTCGAGGAGATCGCCGACGCTGAAGCGGCCGACCTGATCCGCGATCCGGACAACCGGGAAGGGCACCGGACGACCTCGCGCTCGGTCGATCTGGACGGCCACCTCGCGGCCGAGGTCGGAGTCGATCTCGACCGCGAGGTTCCAGTGAAGAATGACGCTCCGACGAATGCTGAAGTTCGGGCGGGTGATCCACCGGGAGACGGACCGGAAGCTGGACGGGATGAGCCGGCACTGGCTACCGAGGTTGCTAGTACCTCGTCTGCGACAAAGAAGGCGGTGGCAAAGCTCTCGTCGCCGAACAGGAGGTCCTGATGACACATCGCATCGATCGACGAGCGGTCGTGGCTGGAGCCGCGGCAACGGCGGCCGCGCTCTCGCTGGCGGGTCAGGTACGGGCTGGCTCAAGACAGGCAACCGGGACGGATGACGAGATGGACGAACGGACCGCTGCCCTTCGGGACAAGATTGGCCGGATGATCGTCTCCCCAGTGACAGGCACGTCGCTCAGCGCTGCTGAGGCCGATCGTCTGGCCCATCTGCGACCGGGCGGCGTGATCCTGGTTGGCGACAACATCGGGATGGACAGTGAGATCCTGCCGTTCACCGACGCCATCCGGGCGGCCGTCCCGGATCGCGCACCACTGCTCTTCGTCGACCAGGAGGGCGGAGTCGTCCGGCGAATCAAGGCTGACGACGAGCCCGACCAGCCCACGATGGGCGCAATGCCACTCGGTGAGGCCGCCGCGGTCGCGACCCGCCGGAGCGAGCTGGTTTTACGGTACGGGTTCGACGTCAACTGTGCGCCGGTCGCCGATGTCGCGTACGAGTCGGATAGTTTCATGGCGTCCCGGAGCTTCGGCGATGACCCGGACCTCGTTGCCGACCGGGTCGAGGCGACCATCACCGCCATGACTGCTGCTGGCGTGATTGGGGCCGTCAAGCACTTCCCCGGGCACGGCGCGACATCGGTCGATTCCCACGAGGCGCTACCGACCATCGAAGTCACCTATGACGAGTGGCTCGACGGTGAGGCAATCCCGTTCCAGCGGGCGATCGCGGCGGGAACGCCGATGGTCATGCTTGGTCACCTGATGTATCCGAACTGGCCGGACTGGGGCGATACCCCAGCGACCTTCAATCCAGAAGCGTACCGTGTCCTGCGGGAGGAACTTGGCTACGACGGCGTGATCATCACGGATGACCTCGGGATGGGCGCCCTCACCGACTGGGAGCCGCTCGACGTCATTGACCGGGCCGTCGACTGCGGGGTGGATCTGCTGCTTGTCGTCGTTCAGCGAGCCCCGGTCGAGGCGGTTCTGGACCACCTGGTCAACCGGGTGCTTGACGGTTCCATCGCTGAGGACCGGATCGACCAGAGCCTTGCCAGAATCGACGGCCTGCCACGATCGCGACGTACCGAAGCGATCTGATTCCTGACTCGTTTACACGTTGGACCGTTAGGTTACGGTTGAGTGCGTTCAGCCCTGAATATGAAGAAATCATTCGGTTCGCGCAGTGATGAGACATGATTACGTCGTGCCGCTTCGTTCTGGTGCATGGTATCGTTTCTGCAGCCCCGGTCAACGTCGCCGAGGCGATGTCTCATGGCCAGAATGCAACCTGACGCCGGGTCCCGCCTGTCGGCTGCGATCTGGACCATCGTCCCTCCATCACTGCCCAATCGTCTGGAAGGAGTGTCTCCATGGGACGTCCCACTATTGTTACCCCCCAGATCGACCGATCGCCGCCTCGCGATGACTGGCAGCAGTCGGCTCTCCTGAGTGGATTCCTCGCGACCTTCTGTCTATCGGTCGTGGTCACCGGGGCCTATCTCTTCGCAGACAACGCAGGTGACGCGTCAGGCGGCACGATAGACCGCTGGCTGTATGGTCTGGTCAATAACGTCTCGACCGACCGGACGACCGACTTCTTCTTCCTCGCGATGGGCCTCAACATTGCCGTTGGTTTGATTCTCGCTACCATTTACGCCGGTGTCGCCGAACCTCGGCTGGCGGGATCTGGCTGGCGCAAGGGAATGCTGTTCTCGCTACTTCCATTCGTTCTGTCACTGGTCATCCTCTTCCCCATCCTCGGGATCGGGATCTTCGGGTATGACGCCGGGGCGGGTCCCCTGGCGGCGCTGGGCAGCCTTGTCGCGCACCTCGTCTACGGCTTCGTCCTCGGTGGGTTCTTCGGCTCGCGGCTGGAGGACTGGGAAGGAGCGTCCGAGCATGATCTCGACGCCGCACGGCTGTCGAATCGTGGCTCGGCGAGGGGCCTGGCGATCGGCCTGCCGATCGGTGCCGGTCTGGGCTTTCTGATGATGCCACTACTTGATGACCTCGCCGGAGCGGTCGCGATCGTCCTTGCCTACACCCTGCTGGGTGGGGCATTCGGTTTGCTGATCGGCTCGTTCATGGGCATGAATAGCGTGGATTCCGCTGCTGACAGGTCTGACGACTAAGCGTTCAACGTGCAGCGTGGAAGTGTTCTGGAGATTTTCGCAAGAAACGCAACAAGGGACCAGCGGGAGTCACCACCGGTCCCTTGTCCGGTTGTTCGATGACTCAGGTGGACTGACGGTCATGCCGCGCGCCAGCTACCGCCAGGTCATCTTGGCTGGTCCGGTCGGCGACATGATCGGCAATCGACGCAGCCTCTGGGCCGACGATCCCGATGAACGACGATTTCGGGCGATCGCCACGGAACGTCATCCCGACGAAGTACAGACCTGGCACCTCGGTCAGGCCGCCGTCGTGGATCGGGTGGCCGTCCCGGCCGATCACGGGGAAGCGGACGACCGAATAGTCCGAGTCGTAGCCGATCGCCCAGACGATGCTGGTGATGCCAGCGGCGCGGAGATCGAGTTCCGTCTGCTCGGGCTGCGCGAAGCCGTCCCAAAGCGCATCATCGGGGCGGCTATGCGGTGGCGTCACAGTCTCCCCAATTTCGCGCTCGATGGTATCACGGTGCTCGGCAACGTACGCATCCACTCGCTCACGCCACGCGGTATCGAAGGCGTCGACCCAGCGCAGCGTCTCGTGCAGATCCGGGCTGACGGTCAGGGTGGTGTTCGACGAGGGCGACACGCCTGAGATGTGACCGACGAGGTGCATCCCGTCGTGAGCGAAACGGTGCAGGTTTGTGTCATGGTCCCCACCGCCCCGGCCGGTTCGCGCCGCGCCGCCGCCGGACTCGCCGGCCGTCTGATCGCCGGTGCCGGAGATGCCGGGGAATCGGTTCCAGCGGGAACTGTCGATACCTCGGTAGCGCCGAGGTTGCCGACCGGCCCGACCGACGGCAAGGAAGACCTCGTGTCTGGCAAGCAGGAGATCCTCGGCGATCTGCGTTCCGGAGGCCCCGGAGCCAACGATGAGCGTTGCGCCAGCCGGAACCGCATCCGGATTGCGGTACTGATCGGGGTTGAGCTGGACAATGTCTGGCGCGATCAACCCGGCGAACCACGGCGACCGGGGAACTTGATAGATCCCCGTCGCAACAACGACGGCCCGGGTCAGGATCGTGCCGTGGTCGGTCTCGACGACGAGCGGCCAGCGGTCGTCCGGCCCTTGGGCGATCGACTGCACGGTCACGCCGGACCGGACCGGAGCGCTAAACGACGCGGCATAGGCCTCGAACCGGGCGACCGCCTCATCGCGGGTGCTGAAGCCGTTGCGGTCCCCCTGGAATGGGTAGCCGGGCAGGTCCAGACCCCAGTTCGGCATGATCATCATGAAGGCGTCCCAGCGCTTGCTCCGCCAGGTCTCGCCGATCCGACCCCGATCGAGGATGACGTGGGGGATGTGGCGCTGGGTGAGTTCGTAGCTGGTCGCCAGCCCAGCGTGGCCGGCGCCGAGGACGACGCAGGCGATCCGGGCAGGCAGTGTCTCTTCCATAGTCCCCGGTTTTTCCATGCGTCCAGCGACGGCTACTCGCCCATGTAGGGGCGACCCTTGTGCTCGTCCGCGCCGCCAGTGGCCAATCAGTAGGGGCGACCCTTGTGGTCGTCCGCGCCGGCAGGCTCCGCATCGCGTAGCAGTGCCGGTCCTTGCAGACGATTCGCGCCGCGTCTTGCCAGGCCCGTCATTAGGCTGCGATGATCGCCCCGCAGGGCGATCATCGCAGCGGCGACTGGACGAGCACGAGGGTCGCCGCTACGATCATGGTCTATCGATCCTGCCGGTCATTCGGAACCTCTACCGGTCGACGGAGCCGAGGATGATGTCGATCGTCCCGATCATCGCTACGATGTCGGCGAGCATCGCGCCGGTCGCCATGTGCGGCAGCGAGGCCAGGTTGACGAAGTCGGCCGAGCGGACGCGGAACCGGTAGGGGATCGGCGAACCGTCCGAGACGACGTAATAGCCGAGTTCGCCCTTGCTGTGCTCTATCGCCTGGTAGACCTCACCCTTGGGCGGGCTGAACCCCTTGATCACCCAGATGAAGTGGCGCTGCATGTCCTCGGCGGTCGTCATCGTGCCCTTGTGCGGCGGGATGACGTAGGCGGACTCATAGGCCATCAGCGGTCGATCGTCGGTGGCGACCCGATCCAGCGCCTGGGTGATGAGGTTGATCGACTGCCGCATTTCCTCCATCCGGACGAGATAGCGGTCGTAGGTGTCGCCGGACTGCCCGAGCGGGACCTCGAAGTCGAGCTGGTCGTAGACGAGGTACGGCTCGGCCTTGCGGATGTCGTAGTTCACGCCGGAGCCGCGCAGGCAGGCGCCGGTCAGTGAGTACGAGATCGCCGCTTCCGGCGTGATGATGCCGTTGCCCTTGGTGCGCGCCATCCAGATCGGGTTGGCCTGGAGCAGCGTCTGGTACTCCATCTGCCGGTCCGGGAAGATCTTCAGGAAGTCACGGATCTGCTCGACGAGCCCGTTCGGGATCGGCCGGCTGAACCCACCCATCTCCATCATGTTGGTCGTCAGACGGGCACCGCAGAATGCCTCGAAGATGTCGAGGATGATCTCGCGCTCGCGGAAGCAGTAGAGCGACATCGAGAGGGCACCGATGTCAAGGGCATGCGTTCCGAGCCAGACGAGATGAGAGGCGATCCGGCTGAGCTCGGCCATGATCACCCGCCAGTACTGGGCCCGTTCCGGCGCCTCGACGCCGCAGAGCTTCTCGAACGCGAGAATGCAACCGAGGTTGTTCTGCGGGGCGGAGACGTAATCCGTCCGGTCGGTCCAGGGCACGACCTGGGCATAGCGGTGGTTCTCGCCCAGCTTCTCGGTGCCGCGGTGCAGGTAGCCGATTACCGGGTCGCAGTCGGTGATGACCTCGCCGTCCAGCTTCAGGACGATCCGGAGCACGCCGTGGGTGGAGGGGTGCTGCGGACCCATGTTGAGGGTCATCTCCCGGGAGCCGCTGCCGAGGTCGCGCTCGTCGGCAACCTCGAGTGTGCCGGTGGTCGCGGGGTCTTCCGTAAAGTCGTAGGACGACTCGGCGAAGGCTCCGTCCTCGATGTCCCGATCGGTATCAGCGGCCACGAGGGCCGGGTCGCGGGTAATGCTCATGGTCTTGCCTCGGTCCTGCGCGCTCAGGTGGGGAGTGGGGTCGGGGTTCGGCGCGTCAGGCAGTGCCTGTCCGACCCGTCCAGCGGGTGCGGACGCGGGCAACGGTCCGTTCGGTGTTGTAGACGGGGTACTCGCTCCAGCCACGGAGCGGGTAGTCCTTCCGGAGCGGGTGCCCCTCGGACCAGTCGTCGGCGAGCAGGATGCGCTTCAGATTCGGGTGGCCGTCGAAGATGATCCCGAACATGTCGTAGGCCTCGCGCTCCAGCCAGTTGGCCCCGTTCCAGATAGGGACCAGCGACGGAACGGACTCGCCGTCATCGACGCCCGCCTTGATCCGGACCCGGGTTCGGTATCGGAGGGAGTAGAGCTGGACGACGACGTCGAAGCGCGGCGCCTCCCGCAGGCGAAGCATGTCGACGGCGGTCAGGTCGCTGAGGAAGGTCAGCGAAGTCCGGGGGTCGCGCTGAAGCAGGACGCAGACCTCGCGAAGGGCGGCTGGCTCGACGTGCAGCGTCGTCTCGTTGCGGAATCGGACGGCCGCGATGATGGCTTCTGGCATGCGCTCGCGCAGTACGTGCAGGGCCGGGTGGCGCTCGACGTCCTGGTCGTACCAGTCGGCCCGGCCCCCGGACTGCTCGTTCGCCACCAGGATGGCGGACACATCGGTCGCACCCTCAGGCCGGGTCTGGCCGTCGTTGGGGTCGACGATCTCGCCGGCGGTCGCGCTCTCGGTCGAGAGATGCTCGCCGCTGGTCTGGTTCGGGTCGGTCACGGCGGCGATGGTTCCCGCCGGGTCGGCGTTCGCGGGCGAGGGTGTCTCATCATCGATGTACTTGCGGTTGGGCTGCGGTGTCTCCGGCTCGGTGCCGGGCGTCTGCGCGTTCGGCTGACGGTTGCGGTCGCGATCAGTCACTGGGCATTCCCCACCGTGTCACCCTGGTACGGCTAACCACGCTGAGCAGCCATCGCGTCGACCCGGTCGGCCCGGCGCTGGCTCTCGGCGGCGTCGGGTCCCTGCTTCTTCGCCATCGTCTCGTACTTGATCACCCGGTTCTGGAGCTCGAGAATGCCATAGTACAGCGACTCCGGCGTGGGCGGGCAGCCCGGCACATAGATGTCGACCGGGACGATCTGGTCGACGCCCTGAACAACGGCGTAGGTGTCGTACGGGCCTCCCACGTTCGCGCAGGAGCCCATCGAGATCACCCATTTCGGCTCAGGCATCTGGTCGTAGAGCGTCCGGACGACCGGCGCCATCTTCTTGGTCACCGTTCCGGCGACGATCATCAGGTCGGCCTGCCGCGGGGAAGCCCGGTAGAGCATCCCGAAGCGCTCGGCGAGATCCCAGCGGGACATCGAGGCGGCGATCATCTCGATCGCGCAGCAGGCGAGCCCGAACTGGAGCCACCAGAGCGAACTCCGGCGACCCCAGTTGAAGAGGAAGTCCAGGGAGGTGACAAAGACGTTCTTGTTGAAGCGATCGTCGATCATGCCCATTCGAGCGCGCCTTTCTTCCAGGCGTAGATGAACCCGTCGAAGAGGAGGAACATAAAGACGAGCATCGCCACGAAGCCATAAACGCCCAGGCCATCGAAGACGACTGCCCACGGAAAGATGAAGATGGCCTCAATGTCGAAGACGACGAACAGCATCGCGACGACGTAGAAGCGGGGGGTGAAGCGGGGTTTGGTCGCCTCGACCTGCGGCACGCCACTCTCATACGGAGCGGCTTTGGCGATCGAGGGCTTGCTCGGCGCGACGATCCCGTTCAGGGTCAACAGCGTGAGACCGAGACCGATAGCGGCGAGGAGCAGGATGCCGATGACGACCCAATCGGAGCCGTAGATCTGGGTGTTCACGCGGGGCGGAACCCTCCTGTCCCGCGGGTAAGCGACCCGCGGCCGACGGACGAAAGACGCCACGCCGGAGCACGAAAACCGTTTGTGTATCTTATCACGAACGGTTTGCGCAGCTCGCCAAATTGGTCCGATTCGGGATTTGCGTGGACCAGCGACAATCGGGCGGACCTCTTCCCGTATTCCCACGCGAGTCGTGACGAACTCGCCGTTCGGTTCGGCAAGGAGGTCGTCGTTGTCTCGTAGGGGCGACCCTTGTGGTCGTCCGGCTACCGTAGCGGCCTTCGCCCTCAGGGGAAATCGTCTTGGAAACCATCTCGCCCAGGGATCAAGAAACATTCGCGGGCGACATTGGAAACATTCCTTGTCAGCCGTTTGGTCGCGAACACCGGTTATCGTCCAGCGGAACGATGGCTGCGGAGGCCGGGCGAGGACAAGCCGTCGCCGCTACGAACGACGCCACGCCGTCTCCGTTGAACGACGGCGAAGCCGACCTTCTTTAGCCCCTCTCCATCCGCAGATGGGGAGGGGTCGTCGTCACAAAGCCGATGTCTGGCACGCCGGGCCGTGGAAGCGTCCTGTAATGTCTCTCCTGGATGGTTGTCGTGTCGTCCTGCAATACCCCCATAGGGTATACTGGAGACCTTGCTTGCCAGGAGGATATTGAAGATGGCTGCCCCACCAGTTACCAGATCCGGAACCACACGTCCTGACACCGGTCTTGCCGAGGCGCAGATCGATGTCGAGGGCATGACCTGCGCCTCCTGCGTGCGCCGGGTCGAACGCTCCATCGCGAAGGTCCCCGGGGTTGATGCTGTCGCGGTCAATCTGGCCACCGAGCGGGCAACGGTTTCGTTCGACAAGGTAATTGCATCGGGCGATGACCTCACCGCCGCCGTCGAGAAGGCCGGCTACAAGGTTGGCCGCGTCGTCATGCCGACCGCTGTGGCGGCGTCACCGGCCGCCGCGCCTGGTAGAGTCGCCGCCCCGCAGGCTTCGCCCGTGCCAACCGTCGGTGCTATACAGGGACTCTCACTTCCGATTGAAGGAATGACCTGCGCGTCCTGCGTTCGCCGCGTCGAGCGGTCGCTCGCGAAGGTCGAGGGTGTTGAGCAGGCAAGCGTTAATCTCGCGACTGAACGGGCGACGGTCTCGTTCCAGCCAGCGATCGTCGGGCCCGACGCCCTGCGTCAGGCGGTCGAGAAGGCTGGTTATCACGTCGGGGCCGAGACTCAGCCAACTGTTGTGGAACCGATTCACGCCCTGGCTGCGACTGCTCCGGTCCCGACCGTCGCTGCTCCTGACGAGCGGTCACTGCGCCGGGACTCCGAGATTGCGGACCTGAAACGCAAGTCCCTGACGAGCCTGGTGATTGGTCTCGTAATGATGGGGCTGATGTACCTCCCGCTGCCGGTCGGGATGATGACGCTCGCGCCCATACTGCTGATTGCCGCCACGGTGGTCCAGTTCTGGGCGGGCGGGATCTTCTACCGGGCGACATGGGCGGCCCTCAAGCATGGCGCCGCCAATATGAACACGCTCGTCGCGGTCGGGACGAGTGTCGCCTACGGCTACAGCGCCTTCGTGACGCTCTGGCCCACCGCGGCCGCCGACTGGTCGCTCCCGTACGATCTGTATTACGAGTCGGCGGTGATCGTGATCGCCCTCATCCTGATGGGGCGGTGGCTGGAGGCGCGTGCCAAGCGGACCACCGGCGAGGCGATCAAGGCGCTGATGGGTCTGCAGGCCCGGACCGCCCGGGTCATCCGGGACGGTCAGGAGATCGACGTCCCGCTTGAGCAGGTCGTGGCTGGCGACCGTGTCCGGGTTCGCCCGGGTGAGAAAGTCCCGGTCGACGGCATGATCCTCGAAGGTCGCTCGACGCTTGACGAGAGCATGTTGACCGGGGAGAGTCTGCCGGTCGAGAAGGGACCGGGCGACGCCGTCATCGGTGCGACGATCAACACCGCCGGCGGCTTCGTCTTCCAGGCGACCCGGGTCGGTGCCGACACGACGCTGGCCCAGATCGTCCGGCTGGTCGAGGAGGCTCAGGGCAGCAAGGCACCGATGCAGCGACTGGCCGACACGATCTCGGGCTACTTCGTCCCGGCTGTCCTCGTGATCGCCGCGCTAACCTTTTTGGGCTGGTTCGTGTTCGGGCCGGACCCCGCCACGACGATTGCTGTCACGACCGCGATCGCCGTCCTCGTGATTGCCTGTCCCTGTGCGCTCGGGCTGGCGGCACCGACCGCGATCATGGTCGGGACCGGCAAGGCGGCCGAGAACGGCGTCCTGGTCCGCGGCGGCGAGGCCCTGGAGCAGGCTCGCCGGATCGACACGATCGTGCTGGACAAGACCGGCACGCTCACCCGTGGCAAGCCGACCGTCACGGGCATCGAGCCAGGTGACGGGTATTCGGCCGACGACCTGCTCCGGCTCGCGGCCGCGGTCGAGGTCGGTTCGGAGCACCCGCTGGGCGAGGCAATCATCGCCGAAGCGAAGTCCCGTCAGATCGTCGTCGCGACGGCCGCCGACTTCCAGTCCGTCACGGGTCAGGGCGTTCGCGCGACGGTCGATGGGCGGCAGGTCGCGGTCGGCAACCAGCGCTTCATGACCGATCTTGGAATCGATGTCCGGCCACTGGACGACCAGGTCCGGGCACTGGCTGAGACTGGGGCCACCCCGATGCATGTCGCGATCGATGGTGCGCACGCCGGGATCATCGCCGTGGCCGACACGATCCGGCCCGAATCGACCGAGGCGGTGGCTCAGCTTCAGGCGCTCGGGCTCCAGGTCTGGATGCTGACGGGCGACAACCGGGCAACAGCGGAGACGATCGCCCGCCAGGCAGGCATCACGAATGTGCTGGCCGAGGTCCTGCCCGACCAGAAGGCAGCCAAGATCCAGGAATTGCAGGGGCAGGGACGGGTCGTGGCGATGGTCGGCGACGGCATCAACGACGCCCCGGCGCTCGCTCAGGCCGAACTCGGCATCGCGATCGGGACCGGCACCGACGTGGCGATGGCAGCCTCCGACATCACGCTGATCGGCGGCGACCTGCGCGGCGTGATCACCGCAATCGCGCTCTCGCGGCGGACCGTCGCGACGATTCGACAGGGTCTGTTCTGGGCCTTCGCCTACAACATTGCGCTGATCCCGCTCGCGATGGGCGGGCTTTACCCATCATTCGGCATCCTGCTGACGCCGATCATCGCCGCCGCGGCGATGGCGATGTCCAGTGTCAGTGTGGTCACGAACGCCCTCCGGCTGCGGAGCTTCCGGCGGCCAACCTCGGCCGAGGAGATCCTGCATCCGCCACTTCGGGCGCGTCTGGCCGACGGTGGGTACCTGGTCGCGATCGGCCTGCTGGCCCTCATTGTCGGCGCCGGTGCCATCTGGCTCGGGAACACGACGGGCATGGGCGCCGGCCACTCCGGTGCAGCCGCCAGTGTGGTCGAGGATGAGAAACATGGGATGCAAGGCATGAGCGTGGCCGAGGGTGGCGCGGTCAGCGTGGCCACGGCCGGCGTTCAGGTTGACTGGAGTGCCAGCACGGCGACGATTCAGCCCGGCCAGCCGGTCGAGTTCGCCTACCGTGTCACCGATGCCGACACCGGTGCCACGATCACCGACCTGCCCCTGGATCATGAGCGCCCGATGCACCTAATCCTAGTCAGCCGGGACCTGAACGAGTTCCAGCACATCCACCCCGAGCTCGCGTCGGACGGCACCTATCGGGTGACGACGACGCTGCCGGTGGCCGCGAGCTACCTGCTCTACAGCGAGTTCATCCATGACGGGATGACCGTCCTCGACGAGCGGGAGGTTCTGGCCGGGACGGCCTCCGGCACCGCGGCCAGCCTGACAGCCGGTTCGATGACGGAATCGGCGGGCGGCCTGACCATGTCGCTCAGCGGCACGGACGCCATCGTGGCCGGCGAGGAGATTACCCTCACCGGCGATATCGCCGAGGGTGGCCAGCCCGTCACCGACCTGGAGCCGTACCTCGCGGCGGCGGCCCACGTCGCGATCGTCTCGGAGGACACGACCTCCTTCGCTCACACGCACGGCGAGGCCGCGGAATCGAACGGGGACGCGGCTCGGGTCGACGACCACGCCGACGGGGCGGACGAGCACGCCACGGCGACGATGTTCGGCCCGACGCTGACCGTGACGCACACCTTTCCAAACGCCGGGCGGTACAAGCTCTGGGTCCAGGTCAATCACCACGGGAAGGTCGTGACCATCCCGTTCGTCGTCGAGGTCCGGAGCTAAGCCACGAGCCATGCTCACGCGGTCGGTGTGCTGGCTGGATAGCAGCGCTCGCGGCTCTCTAACCGGGCTGGCCTTCGCGATTCAGACGCCTTAGCCAATCAGGGAGTTTGTCCTTCATGTCCAACTCACAGCCGATCGCCGGGTTCGATCCTGTCCAACTCACCGCGAAGGATCCTGTCAGCCATATGGATATCAGCGTCAAGTCACTCCGCTATGTCGTCGAGCACGAGGGCACCACGTATCTGTTCTGCAGCCGTATGTGTCTGAAGGCCTTCGAGAACGATCCGCGCCATTACCTCGATCAACCGTCCCGGCGACGCTAACTCGACGGTAGGATCCTCCGGTCTGTCGTCGATCCGGCATCATGACGATCAACGCGAAATGGACGTGGCAAACGCCACGTCCATTTCCTTGCTTTGGTGATTTGATTGATATACCCCCTGGGGGTATAATTGCAGAGAGAAGGAGGGACGGACATGTCGCACGTCCAGGTCGTTGATTCGATCGCTACGTCCAAGACGTCATCCATGGGGTTCCCATTGAACGCGATCCCGGCGGAGATTTCTGGGCATCTTCGGCAACGTCTCGGCCTCTGGCCGCCATCGCGACTACTCGAAGCGATCGTCTGGCCAGGCCAGGATCGCCCAGAGTGGGACGGTGGTCACTGGCCACTGCTGGGTCTGGTGACGCCCGCCGGGACGGTGCTGTCCATGTCGCCGGAACATGGCGTCCAGCCGGATCGGTCCGACGACGCCCGTCTGGCGACGGCGCTCCAATCACCCGACCCGGCCGCGCTGGGAACGGTACTTGGTGCGCCACGGATGACGATGGGGTCGGCGATCTTCCGCTGGACAACAGCACCAACGCCGGGGCCGGACCAAGGCAGCTGGCTGGGCGCGAATGACCGGCGGCTGCCCGCCTGGCTGCGTCCGTACGGCGGCGAATCACTCGTCGTCTGGGGCGAGAGGGATGAGGTCGCGGGAGCGGTCGCGCTCAAGCGTCATGAGCGCTTCGGCTGGGAACTTTCGGTCGCCGTCGAGCCGCTGTACCGGGGGCGCGGGCTGGCTCGCTCCCTCGTCGCCCAGGCGTCCCGCCGCGTCCTCCGGCAGGGCGGTATTCCGATCTATCTCCATGAGGCATCGAACGTCGCCTCGGCCCGTGTCGCCGACGCCTCCGGATTTCCCGATTGCGGCTGGCGGTTGATCTGGCTGAACGCTGAACCCTCGGCTGTTACGTTCGGCCAGGCGATAGATCCTGTTCGTCACGACCTTGGGGAAACGGAGGAATCCACCCGATGATCGAGCGATCACAGGTAACCAGGGACGCGATCGAGACGGCCGACACGCTCCAGCATCACCGGCCAACCGACGGCGACGCTCACAACGGCCACGATGCACATGCGGACCACAGCACGCACGCGGGCCACAGTCCCGATATGTTCCGGGACAAGTTCTGGCTGTCGCTGCTGCTTTCGATCCCGGTCGTGCTCTGGAGCGGGATGGTGCGCGAGTGGATGGAGGATCTCCTCGGCTTCGCGACACCGACCTTCACGGGTAGCGACCTGATCCCCCCGATCCTCGGGACGATCATCTTCGTCCTCGGCAACCGGTCCGGGCGAAGTCGCCTGCAGGCGACGGAGCCGGAGCGGGATGGCCCAATAGGGGGCAGGACTGGCCGCTCGCCAGCGACCTGACTCAAGGAAACGATTCTAGCCGCGCCGGATCGGCTCACCGATGTCGGTAGGATTGCCTGTTCCGTTGACGCCCGAGGACTCACTGGTCTCTTCCTCGGGAAGGGCCAGGCGTTCCGGGGCCGGCTGCTCGCTACGCCGGACGGTAATCTGACGTGGGCGGGACTGGGTCGCCTTGGGGAGATGCAGCTGCAGGATGCCGTTCTCGAACGTCGCGTCGGCCGCATCCGGATCGATCTCGACCGGCAGTTTCAGGCTCCGCTGGAAATGGCCGTACGGCAACTCGTGGATGTACCACGTCGCCTGCTTGGCTTCTTCCGACTGGGCGACGTTCGGCAGCTGGCCGCTCAGCGTCACGGTATTCTCATGGACCTGGACGCTAATGTCGTCCGGCCCGAGTCCCGGTACCGCGGCGATGATCACGACCTCACGCGCCGTCTCGTAGACATCGATCGCGATGCCGAGCGGGGAGGCGCCGGAGCCGCCGTTGAAGCTGCCGCCCCAGACCGAGCGGAACGGGGAGTTGAAGAAGCTGTCGTTGAAGATGCGGTCCATCGCGTCCCGCATGGTGATCCCAGTGACCGGGATCGTGACTCGCTGTGGGGGATATCGGTTGCTCATCGCGCCTTTTTCCTCATGTCCGGTGTGGTCATCAGGCCGGTGGGACTAGTGATCGCCAGCACCCCGGCCCACGGATCTCGTAGTGATCAACCCACACCGAACCATTGCCTGATTCGGATAATGTCCGCGGTCATTCTAGCGGTCTACGCAGCGCGATACAACTGGTCTTACACGCTACGTATCATCATATCCAACGGGAAGCGCTAACCGGATAGCGCCTCCGGACGCTCTGGCGACGTGGATGCGCCTACGCCAGGCGTTGATCCACGAACTGGCTGAGTCGATCGACATCGCCGTCGAAGTGGTAGCCGAGCAGTCCGAGTTCCCTCGCCGCCTCGACGTTAGTGAGCGTGTCGTCGATGAAGATCGTTCGGTCCGCCGGAACCCCCACCGTACCGATCGCAGCCGTGAAGATGGCCTGCGCGGGTTTAGCGTGACCGATTCCGGAGGAGTTCACGATTGCGTCGAACGCGTCACCGAGGCCGACCAGGACGAGGTCGCGGGCGAGCCGGTCGGTAGCATTCGTCACCAGCACGACCGGAACCGACCGGCGCCACTCCGCGACAAGCTCGCGCACAACGGGTTCGATCGTGGGAAGCGAGTCGGCCCAGGCCGCGACAGCCTGACGGGCGCGGTCCACTGGCCAGGCCTGAATGAGCAGCCGGACGGTCTCCGCCAGCCACTCGTCATGGGTGATCCGCCCGGTGATGGCGGAGCCAAGGAGATCCGGCGCGAACGCGACCGTGAAGACATCGTCCTCGACCTGGTGCTGCCCGGGTACCACCGCCTGATCGAACGGTCGGGGCCAGAATCGGATGACCCCGTCGAGGTCGATCAGGATCGCATCCGCACCCGGTGCCTCCTTCATGTCGTCTCCTCCCCCTCGGTGAATGGCAGCGCGGCCCGGTTGGTGCGTCACGCGGATCGTCCGAAAACGCACCAGCGCGTGGTGCGAGAAGCACCACGCGCTGGAAGGGATGGGAAGGGATGAGGAACGGGCTGCGGGTGATTGCTCGACCCGCTCTTGGGGGGAAGTCCGTCTCTCGAATTAGTAAACGTCATCCCACGCCAGTTGGTTCTCTCATCGTCCATCCGCGCCCGAATTACTCACCAGGCGCACTGATCGACCGCATCCCGGAGTCGGGGTCAGGAAACAGGGGGCGCCATCGACCCGCTAAGCGCTCTGCAACCGCTCGAGCGCATGCCGGACCGGGTCGCGTATCAGCATATCGATGGCCTCACGCACGATCGCACTCTGGCTCGTACCACGCTGCAATGCCATCTTCTTGATCTCATCGACCTGCTGGGACCGGAGCGCGAAGCTGGCCGTCGGGAGCGGCCAGGAGCTGTTGGCAAGCCACGAAGCAGATTCGCTCATCGTTCGATACTTCAGCCGTCTCAGATGGCTTCGTCGCCGCCGGTCGTACCATTGCCTAACCCCTTGCGACGATGGGAAGACTGGACTGGATCACTGCTATCGAGCGCCCACGCGGAGCGTCACCAGTCAGCTGGCAATCGAGGCTCACAACCGGATCCCCGATATGAGCTGATCGATCCGGCACTATGGTCGCGCCGAATCGTCCGGGGTTGGTACGCTTCGCGAGATACATGGCCAGGCGGGCTCACGATCTTGCCCTGGATGGAGAGTGGGAGCGGATGTTTCAACGCCAGCGTCAACAGGATCGCAAGGACCGGGTGGTCGTCATCGGTCTGGGTCGCTTCGGCACGAGCACAGCCAGGACACTGGCATCCCTGGGATACGAAGTGCTCGCGATCGACATCAACGAGCGTCCCGTCGCTGAAGCGTCCAACTTCGTGACCCTCGCGGCGCAGGGAGACGGCACCGACGAAGAACTACTCCGGTCGCTGCACGTCGACGAGTCCGATGTCGGGATCGTCGCCCAGGGGGAGAACCTCGAAGCCAGCGTCCTCGCGACGATGCTGCTCAAACAGCTCGGCATTCCCTGGGTGATCTCCAAGGCGTCGAGCAAACTCCATGGCGATGTGTTGAACCGGATTGGGGCCGACCGGGTGATCTTCCCAGAGACCGACGCTGGCATTCGCCTTGGCCACTCACTCGCTGTCCGGACGATCAATGACTACATCACGCTGACCCCGACGGCCGGACTCGCCAAGATGCAGGCCCCCCGTCACTTTCTTGGGCGATCGCTGGCCGAACTCCACGATGCTCCCGAACTCGCCCTCAGCGTCCTGCTGATCCGGCGGGGCTCACAGTTGATCACGGCGCCGTCCTACACGGAGAAGATCGAAGCCGGAGATGAGATCATCGTCGCCGGAACCGATGACGCGATTAACCGGTTCAGTGGGCTCGAAGGCAAGACCGCCACCCTATGACGTTGCCACCTGACCCCGGCTCAGCCGGCCAACCGCGCCCCCGACACGGTCGAGACGTCATCCGCCGTCGCCCCCGCCAGACTCGGGTGATCGACTGTCCGCCCCCAATCGAACGTTCGATCACGTCCAACCCGCTAAAGCACGCGCGCCTGTTCGCGCTGGCCCTTGCGGTTCTGATAACACTGGGTACCGTCCTGTTACTCAGCCCATGGGCGACGGCGCCGGGCCAGCAGACGGACTTCTACGATGCGCTCTTCCTATCGATGTCAGCGAGTTCGATGACCGGCCTCGCTACGGTCGATACGGCAACTCACTGGACCTTCTTCGGCGAGCTCGTCTTGCTGGTGCTGGTTCAGGTCGGTGGACTCGGCTTTACCGTCGGCGCAAGTCTCATCCTGCAGTTGCTCAGGCGCGGCGACAGTCTGCGCGACGCAATGCTCATGCGTGACGGCGCCCCGACCCTGACGCTGCGGGAGGCGCTGGAATTCTCGGGACGAATCGTCCGATTCACCTTCGCGGTCGAGGCAATCGGTGCGACGCTGCTTACCCTGCACTTCTGGTTGATCGCCGACATGACGTTTTCAACGGCACTGTGGTTCGGGATCTTTCACGCCGTCTGCGCGTTCTGCAATGGTGGGTTCGATCTCAGCACCAATTTCGGGTCGTTCGTTGCCTACGACGACTCTGTCCTGCTGAATGTGGTCATCATCGCTCTGGTTCAGGCAGGAGCGCTGTCATACATCGTCTTCCATGATCTGTGGAACGAACGGCGCTGGCAGCGGCTGGCGCTCGATACCAAGCTGGTCCTGGTCGTCAACGGGATCGTTCTCCTGGGTGGAGGGGCAATCTTCCTGATCATGGAGTGGAGCGCCTCCCTGAGCGACACCCCTGTCTGGGCGCGACCGATGGGAGCGATCTTCCAGAGCATGGCCTCCCGAACGGCTGGCTATGCGACCGTGAACTTCTCGGAGGTCACGACCGTCACGCTGCTGGTCTGGATCGGGATGATGGCGATCGGCGGAGCCTCAGGCTCCACGGCCGGCGGAATCAAACTCACGACGACCGGGGTCGTCTCGGTCGCAGTCATTTCCGCTCTTCGCGGTCATACCGAGACGCAGGTCTTCGGGCGCCGGATCGCCTCTGCCCTCGTCTTCCGCGCGATGGGCATCATTGCCGTATTCCTCATCCTCTACTTCGTGGTGACGGTCTCGCTCGCCATCTCCGAGGACGCCATTCTCGGTCAGCAATTCACGACAGCCGCGCTGCTGTTCGAATCGATGAGCGCCCTGGCGACGACCGGGCTCTCAGCCGGCCTAACGCCTGAACTGTCGAACGCGGGCAAAGTCATTCTGGTCATCGCCATGTTCATCGGCCGGATCGGGCCCCTGTCGCTCGCTTTTGCGCTTCAGAATCGCCAACGTCCGCACCGTTACCGGTACACGGAGGAGCCGGTCCGCATCGGGTGACCCGCCGAGCAGCCGGTCACCTGAACGTCATCCCCATGAGTGTCAGAGAGCGCTCCCAGCCAGCATGGTTCAGGTCGACGACGCGTAGGTGGGCGCCACGTTCGCCCTTCGCCGGGTTCGCTCGGCCATCGCCATGGCGACCGTTGCGACTACAGCGGTCCCCGTCAGGCAGACGAAGACGGGTCCGTAGCCGCTGGCGAGGCCGTACCCGATCCCCGCCCCGACCGGCGCGGCGGCGCGCGAGAGCGTCGAGAACAGCGAGATCGTCCCGGAGATCGCGCCGTAGGACTGACGGCCGAAGTAGTCCGCGACAACGGTAGCCCGGGCGAGGGTCAGGGCGCCGGTGCTGGCTCCGAACAGGACGACGAACAGCAGGACGCCGACGGTCCCGCTTCCCCACGCGACCAGGATCGCGATCGCGAGCGCCTGCAGGCCGAAGACGATCACCGTCATCCGCCCACTGGAGATGAACCGGCCCGCCCCGGTGATCAGGATCCGCCCGGTGACGGAGAACAGCCCGTACGCTCCGGCGATCAGGGCAGCGAAGTCGCTGGCGTGCCCCTGCTCGGTGAGGTAGGCGACCAGGTGGACCGTGACGGCGGTCGTCGTCAGGGTGCTGAAGACGAACGCGCCGACCAGCCACCAGAATGCCGGCACGCGCATCGCCGAGCGGACGTCGATGTCGGGAGACCGTCGTGGGTCGCCCGGCATCGATCCCACGGCTGACGCGGCATGGGGTTGGGCGGTCCCAGCCGACGACTCACGGTCAGGCAGGAGCCCCAGATCTTCCGGTCGCCGCCGCAGGACGAGCAGGTGGGGGGCAATCGTCCCGACGCCGAGGATGATCGCGAGCACGACGAGCGCCTCCCGCCAGCCAAGCGAGCGACTGAGAAAGTCGGTCAACGGCAGGAAGATCGTGCTGGCCAGCCCGCCGCTGATCGTCATGGCGAGGAGCGCCCGCCCTCTGAGCCGGATGAACCAGGTGGTGATGACGGCGAAGGCGGGATCGTAGAAGACCGCCGCCATCGCCAGACCGATCACCAGCCAGACCGCGAAGTAGCCGGGAATGGTCTCGACCCGTGACCAGGCCAGGACGGCACCCGTGGCGACCACCGAACCCGCCGTCATCAGCAGCCGCGCCCCATGACGGTCCAGCCAGTGCCCGACAAGTGGGGCGGCCAGCCCTGAGACGAGCAGAGCGGCGGAGAACCCGCCCGAGAGCACGGTCAGTGACCAGCCCAGGTCCGCCTGCATCGGCTTGAGCAACGCCGAGAAGGCGTAGTAGAGCACGCCGAACGAGATCAGCTCGGTGATCGAGAGTGCGCCAACGATCGACCAGCCGTAGTACAGGCGCCCACGGCCCGGCCCTGTGCCTCTACCTGCGTCGGCTCCTGGCTGGATCAGCGGAATTCCCTCCTCGCCCTCGCAGTCGTTTGCTACAGCGCGTCTCACAGGGGTTGACGGCGTTCTCCCCCTCTCCAGCCAATTCCAGCTCCCAACCAGCTTCGCGATACGCATCTGGAATCGCGCTGGGGAGGGGGCCGGGGGGTTCTCTCCCCGACAGTTTCAGGCGAGCCAGGCATAGCGCCACTGCTGGTTCCGGCGATGGAAGGGCAACGGCGGCAGATCGTCCCAGTCAAGCTGGTCCCGCATCC
>JAABUN010000685.1_pt1 | contig 84071 bp, 76 predicted proteins | sample 5559311 | NCBI WGS metagenome assembly JAABUN01 (sample SAMN10711877, study PRJNA513370) | rock metagenome | isolation source: Antarctica rocks | place: Antarctica: Victoria Land, Siegfried Peak sud
GAAAATTCTCGTCTCTTTGATGATTCCTGCTTAGTCTGCTATGTTCTTCTTCAGACAAAGTTTTGACAAATTTTGTTGGCACTTTCATTCCTTCATTATACCTCAGAACTTTGTCTTGCCTGCTTACTTTTCATTTGAAAGGAAAATCTGCGGCAAATGATTTCTGATTGAACGATGCAACAAGCCATTGAAACTTTCGTCGGAGTTCTTCTTCGGTGGCATCTCGGTGACTGCTGCCTTCGTTTTGCTGAATCCAGTAACGATGAACAGCGTCAAACTCGACATTGAATTTGTGCGCCAATCTGTTTGCCATTCGGTTGATTTCCTTTCGCAGAGCGTTTTTTCGGTCGGATTTGAGAGTATTCGCTTCTGAAAATTTTCCAGCCGATTGATTATTTTCATCCTCGGAAATTTCGGTTTGATTACCGCTTTGAACCGGCGCCGCAGATGCTGTTTCGTTGACAGCGGAAGCATTTACTCCATAGCGAAGAAGCGCGGCGACCTGTGGGGACGGCAGATTTATACCGAGTTCTCGGCTTAATGTCGCCGCCTTTTGAAGCTCTTCGGCGGAATACCGCGCGCCGTCAAAAATCGTAACGTGCGTTTTGGCGGTTGATGAAAGCGGCACGATGTAATTCTGCCGAAAAGAATTGGAGTTACTGCTTTGTGCGTTTTCACCGGTTTTTCCTAGCTTTGATAACGAAGAATTTTTCGCTTCAAGACCTGACTCTCCGCTTTCAAATTCACCGAGTTTTGTATCGGCTTGACCGTTTGCGGCGTCCGAATAACCAAAGTCATTTTCGTTCACGTTAGCGATTTTTGAAAGTCGGTCGTCCTCGACTTTGACGACCGCGCGCAAATGATGTTCGCGCTCTTCTTTGATGGCGAGCGCGTGGTGCATCAATCTTGAATCGGCGGGGATAAACAGTGCCGCGCTTTGCTCTTCTAGTCCGGGAATCGTGCGCACGAATCTGCCGACTGCCTGCCGAAAAAAGAGTTCGCTCTGAACGGTCGTCGCATAAACGCCGACGCGCAGTCGTGGAATATCAACGCCTTCGGAAACCATCTTAACGGCGACAATCCACCGCTGCGCGTTTCCGGCTCGCGCGAATTCTCTGATAACGTCCGACGAATTATCCTCATCGGAGATAACGAGAGCGGGCTGTTCGTGCGTGATTGATTTGAGAAGCAAAGCAATCTGCCGTGCGTGATGCTGGTCGATGGCGATGACGAGACCGGCTGCATCACTGTGTCCGTCGCGGCGCATTTTGGTAAGACGCGCGTCGGCTTCGCGCAGAACGTCTTTCATCCAGTTCCCCGCCGTGTCGAGCGTCGCCCGCAATCTTTCGGCGGCTTTGGTTTTCGACAGCGAATCGAGAAGAGAGCAGTTCATTTCCTCGCCGCTTCCGCGCAGCCAACTGACATCGCCCTCGACTGTCGGAAAGTAAATCGGACGACACACGCCGTCCGCTAGCGCCTGACCGTAGCCGTAGGTAAAATCCGCTTGGCTTCGATTATCAGCGTAAGCGACGAACGGTATTTGCTGATTGTCGTTTCTAAACGGCGTTCCCGATAAACTCAATCGATAAGTCGCTCCGCGGAAAGCCGCGCGAAGTTTCTCGCCCCAATCCAGGCTGTCTCCGGCGTGATGCACTTCGTCTAGAATGACGAGCGTTTTCCGGCGGCAATTCAAATCGTAAAGGTCGGGTGCGTAGCTGACCTGTTGGTAAGTTACCGCCACGCCCGAATAATCTTTGGCTTCGACGCCGTTCGAGTTAGACCAATCGGGGTCAATATCGATGCCGCAGGAAGCGGACGCTTCCGCCCATTGCCGCCGCAGATGATTGGTCGGCGTAACGACGACCACCCTTTCTACTTTTCCGGCTCTCATTAAATCGTGCGCGCATTTTAAGGCGAAAAAAGTTTTCCCGCCGCCGGGCGTGGCGACAAAGAGTGCGTCGGATTTGCCCAAAGACTGAAACACTTCGACTGCACGCTGCTGCCAATCGCGCAAAGGCAATCGGGCAGACCAGCTTCTTAAATTTTTCATTACAAGTCTCCTACTAAATTTATTCGTTCAATTTCTCAGTCAAAAAAAAGAAAGTGAAAAAGGAGACACCAAATAAAACTCAATTATTAATCGAAACAGAAACACCGACCAAAAGACGTTCGATTCTTGAATCAAACGCTAATCAAAGTTAAACTGCCAAACACGGATGAATCATTCGACTAAATCGTTTATTGGTTATCAGTCAACTATTCATCCGTTGAAAATAAAGAAACAAAAGAACAAAGAAGTTTCTAACTCGAAGCTGAAGAAACCAACTTGATAGGAACCAAAAGGCGTTCCTAACTGTTTTGTTGAGATGAATCGATTCGATTTTGTCGGATTTCTTCAGATTGCAGGTCGGACATAATGCCTGACCGTTTTGCACTTCAGTGGCGCCGCCTTTGCTGAAAGGCATAATGTGGTCGGCGTGAAATGAAGGTGCAAGCAGTTCATTGCATCCAAGGCAATGCCCTTGCGCTCGAATGAAAAGCGCGATTCTTTGCCGAGCATTAAAAATTCTTTTTCGCATATTTCGGTTATGCTGCCTGAAACTCTTAAATGTTTAGTTATCTATGCTTAGAAAAGACAACCGGACGTTTAAATAAATCAAGTAAGAAATAGAGTAAAGCGTAACTTTACACAAAGTCAAGTTTAAATTGGTAATGAGAAAAGAAAAGGACTTATCCGTTGACCAAGATAAAATGTGGGAAAGGATAAAAGAAACGCTTAAAACCGGAAACGCCCGTGAAATTGCCGGGTTAATGAGCGTAACGAAACAGGCGGTTTACGATTGGCAGCGAGGTGCTACTCCGTCTTTGGAAATTTTATTAAAAATAGCTTCTGCCGGAAAAGTTTCACTGCATTGGTTAATTACCGGCGAAGGGCATCGTAAGGCGAGTTTTTTAAGTAAAGAACATTTGAAGGCAGTCGAAAAGTTAGCCGTCAGCAACGGTATTACTTTTGAGGAGCAGGCGGCTAAATTAATCGAAAATTCATTGATAAATTTAGATTTGTTGAAAGATTCAAGAAGCAAAACTTTACAAAAATTCCTCAAACTTTTCGAGGAAATCGAATCATCCGAGCGTTCAGTCGTCGCCGATTATTTAATCCGCGAAATAATTTCCAAAGATAAAGAAAGGTAAGCACCTGACCAAAAGTTCTGCGGTATAAAGAAATTGTTTGCGCCTTAAAAATCAGACTTTACATTTTCTAAATACCCCGAAACTTTTGTCCACCTGCTTAATTAACTCGATATTTTATTTATTTACAGCTTATTTACACATAAGTTAAATGCAATTAGCCAAACCGCAAGTTTTAACATTTCTCCTGATGTTTTTTAGAAATGCCGAGAAATCCTTCAACTTCGTCTACTGCTCGCGGCAGCGTTGTGCCGCTCAGGGCTAAGCAAATTAATTTACCGCCAGTTCTCCTAGAATCGCTTTAAAACTCGACAGTCCCGCCTCCAGATTTTCGATAATATCAACGGCTAACAAATCCGGTTCGGGCAGATTGTCGAGGTCGGCTAACGATTTGTCTTTTATCCAAGAAATGTCGAGGCTTGTTTTGTCGCGGCTCAAAATTTCTTCGTAAGAAAATTTCCTCCATTGCCCGTCAGGATTATTTTCGGGATGAAAAGTTTCCGCACGCTTTTGCTGGTTGGTCGGATTGTAGCATTCGATAAAGTTCGCCAAATCACTTGATTTCAAGGAGTTTTTCTTGAGCGTGTGATGAACATTCGTGCGGTAATCGTAATACCAAACCTCTTTTGTCCACGGTTTGCTGGCGGCGGGTTTGGCATCGAAGAACATCACGTTTGCCTTGACGCCGTGAGCGTAAAAAATTCCGGTTGGCAGACGCAAGATAGTGTGCAAATCGGTTGTTTCAAGCAGTTTTTTTCTAACCGTTTCCCCCGCGCCGCCTTCAAACAAAACATTGTCCGGCACGACGACCGCCGCCTGTCCGGTAGTTTTGAGTATGGTTTTGATGTGCTGGACGAAATTCAATTGTTTGTTGCTCGTCGTCGCCGAAAAATCCTGCCGGTTATAAGTCAAATCTTCCTTTTCCTGCTCGCCCGCTTCGTTGGTAAAAGTCTGACTGCTCTTTTTGCCGAACGGCGGATTCGCCAGCACATAATCGAAACGTCTGCCGTCGTCGGCAATCAGAGCGTCCGCCGGAGAGATAAAGTTTTCGCTCGTTATATCGCCGATGTTGTGCAGAAACAAATTCATCAACGCCAGACGGCGCGTTCCCGCGACGATTTCATTGCCGAAAAAGGTTTCGTATTTGAGAAACTTTTTTGAAGCGTGGTCTAAATCGTAATTTTCAACCAGAAAATCATACGCGCCGAGAAAGAAACCGCCTGTCCCGCAAGCCGGGTCAGCAATAGTTTTATTCGGTTCAGGTCTGACGCATTCGACCATCGCGCGAATCAGCGCGCGCGGCGTAAAATATTGTCCCGCGCCCGATTTCGTGTCTTCGGCGTTTTTCTCCAAAAGCCCCTCGTAAATCTCGCCTTTCACGTCCGCGCCTAAAACGCTCCACTGCTCTTTACCGATTAAATCAATCAGCTTGTAGAGTTTTGCCGGGTCTTGGATTTTGTTCTGACTCTTTGTGAAAATTTGTCCGAGAATTCCTTTCTGAAAACCGAGTTCGCGCAAAACAGTCGTGTAATGCGTTTCGAGTTCCGCGCCCTTTTTGTCGGTCAAAGACTCCCAAGCATACTTCGTGGGGATTGAAAGCGGGCGGTTATGCGGCGGCTTGCTGTATTCGTCCGCCATTTTCAAAAACAGCAGGTAAGTTAATTGCTCGAGATAATCACCGTAGGAAACGCCGTCGTCGCGGAGCGTATTACAAAATGACCAGACTTTGCCGACGATACTGTTTGTGTTTGATTCCATTATTTTTGTAAATTACCCGATTTTATCCAAAACGTATTTTTTGAACCAGTCGGGAACATTGTCTTGTTTGATTTCAATGTCTTCGGCATCGGTTATCTCGGCTATCCACGTTGATTCTTCGTCGGAATTGTCAAAAATATATGCGCGATTCGTTAGTTTGATGGCATCGAGCAATAAGTCCAACGAACGATAATAGCGGGTTTCGATTTTGTCTTTCGGCACATTATGCCCGCCTTCTCTGACACGCTGTTCGACGCGGGAAATATTGATTAGCGGGTCGTCGGTGGCGACGTAGTAGAGATAATTTCGGTATCCGTTGTGGCGAGATTTATGCAGAAACTCTACTTTATCGGGCGAAGACATCACGGTTTCAAACGAAAAAGATTTTCGGTCTTGAACGAGCCTTTGACGAATAAAATCCGATGCGACCGAAGCAAAATACGAGTTTACCGGAACGTGGGCAAAACTCAGTTTGTTTTCGACGAAACTCAATTTGCCGGCTTCTGCGGTAAGTTCTACAGACTTCAAAAAAGTCGAGTTTTGAAAAAAATCTATTAATTGCCCAGCCTGAGGTTCGATGCCGAAATTACGAAAATCTAAAAAACCGGTTTGTTTTATTTCGGCTTCGATTTCGTCGGGATTGATGAAAACGCCGAGCAGGTTCTCGCCGATTTTGGATTTGATGGTGCTTTTGCCGGAGCCGTTTGGTCCCGCGAACATCCTGAGCCGCGGCGGAGAAGAGCCGACTAAACTCATTTGATTTTGATGATTGTTCCTTTTTGCATTTTAACGGCGGGAACACTCTTTTTGACAAATTCAGCCGAACCGTCAGGATGAATTCTGCGGATTTCGCCGTCTTTAGAAACTAAAACGCTGTTGCCCGAAGCCAAAACTCGGCGATACGCCGATTTAGTAGCGGATTTTGCCAATTCGGGAATTTGTTCTTCAGTCGCTTGAACCGTTCTATTGACTTTGCTCATAACATTTTGATTATACACTTTACCGTTTCTTTAGCGAAAATTATTCGTAAATCTCAGGATTACACTTGATAAGTTTTTTGTCCCAACCGTTTTTGACGATAAACGCCAGACATTTTACGGTTTCAGTTTCGTTGAATTTTTTCGCTTTGTTTTTGAATTTTTTATCTTTCAAATCAATTTTCCATTCCGCCATTGATTGCCGGACAACTTGGATTTCAGTTGTTTGAACGTCTTCGACAACCTTGCAAACGGTGGCGAGTAGCTCGGTCTTATGCGAACGGTCTTTCGCATCAAAACTCGAAAATATTTCCGCTAACTCGTCAACGGCATTTTCGATTTGTTCTTTGTATTCGTTGTGATATTTGAACAGTTTTTCTTCGTTCAAAACTCGAATCATATTATTTTCAGTTTTGAAAAACTGTTTGTTGTTGACGGTTTTTTTGATTTCCGTCGGGTATGGTCCTAAATGCCATCGTTCGTAACGGTCGTAAATCGGAACGCCGTAAATTTTGTCGGCGAGAAAAGCGTATTTCGCCAGCGTCATTTCGCCGTGCCGAATGTGTTTTTGTTTCGAGCGGTTCACAATCAAGCCCAAAGTCTGCATTTGATAAAAAGCCGTTCTTTTCGGTTTTTCAACCGCTTTGGCTTTGACCAATTTGCCTTCAAACGCCTTTTTCAAAATGCTCTGCCGCAAGGCTTCGGCTTGTTTCAAATTCGTGTGAATAGTTTCTTCGAGCTTATCGCAGACGCTCAGACGGCTTTCGATTTCTTGGACGATACGCGGTTGTTCTTCGATAGGTGGAAAAGGAATTGTCCAATTTGATAAACCTGCCGCGCCTAAATGATGAATTCCGACACCTTTTGCAATTTTCCTGAAGTTTTCGACCTTCGCATCAAAATAAAAGCGAAGATGAAGAAATTTTGAACTTTCCAAGTTGTAAGGTCTTACTCGAATCAATGTATTTTGCAAACAGCAATTCGAGATTTCATCATTCCAAATAGCAGGTTTGCCTACTTCCGAAACGCTTCCAGAAGCCTCTGATAATAAAATGTCGCCTTTTTTTAGTATATAAATTTCTTGTTCTTTGAGTGAGAAATTCATACTTTTTACATCTGACAAATTGAGTCCGTTCCAAGTTACATTTGCGGCACGCAGGTATTGACACATATTCTCGCCAAAGGCTTTTTGAGGCGAGCGTTGTCTGCCTAGTCTTACTTCCGCAATTTCGCTGATTTTTACTGACTTCCAACCGTTAGGCAATTCGCCGTCGTTCAACTTGTCATTCGTCAATTTACCATTAAACGCCCAATTTAATATGGATTGGCGATAAAGTTTTAATTGTCGTTGCGCGGTTTTGAGACTTTCCAACCCTGCGTCTAATTCGCTGAACAGTTCTTCGATTTTGGCGACAATGAGTTCTTGTTCAGCAAGCGGCGGAAGCGGAATTTCTAAATCCTTCAAAATTCCTTGACTAATATTGGGTTGCGCGCCGCCAATACTTTGCTTTACCAAACTTGGTCGTTTAGAAAACAGAAAATGGTAAAGAAATTTTGATTCGATAACTTCACTTTTGAAAATTCCACAAACTGCTTGATTGGTTGCGGCTTCAATTCCAAGAAAAGCGAGTTTGCCGATTGTTGCGCCGTAAAGCGCAATTAACAAAGTTCCTTTCGGAAAAACTTTCGCGCTCGAATTTTTAATTGCTTCCTCTGATATGTTTTCTTCGGTGTCGGTTATTAAACCTTTGTCTAATTCGCCCGATTTAACCCAAGGAATATTACCTTGATAATATTTCGAGTTTTTTCTGCTCGGCGTTCCGCCGCTTGTCGTAAAGCACACTTCGCCTAACTTTTTGATTTCCCAATTTTTAGGCAATTCGTTTTTGTTAATCATTCTATGCCGCTAACGCTTCGTTTAATTCTTCGATAATCGGATTCATTCGCTCGCCGAAAAGCTGATACATTTTGCCCAAGCCGCCGGCGGGCGCGAACGGTTCATACTCGAAATCGTCCGCCGCGATGTGAAACGAAGTCGCAACGTGGTCTTTTACCATTCTCAGCCACTGCATCTGTTCTTCGTTAAATTTCAAAGCTCCGGCTTGTTTGCCGAAAACCCAATTCTGAAAATTGCGGTCAATCGTTTTGGTGTAATCCGTCAAATTCTCATCAATTCCGCAGACTTTGCGGACGAGCGCGACGAGCGCGGTCAATTCGGTTTTCGCCGCGCCTTCGGTTTCTTCGAGTTGCTGGTAAGCCTGCCAGACGTTGAGCGGCGCGATGCGCGGGCGTTCCGTTTTAAGCTGCTCGCACAAATCCCGCACCATTGCAAAAGTCAGCTCGCGGCGGCGGTAAGGCTGGCTGTAAAAAATCTGCAAAGCCGTAATCTCATCGCGGTGTTCGGCAATCCACCACGCAAAATCGCTGACCAGCGCGTTCGCCTGCTCGCTGTTATCTGTATCCCAACCGGCTTTGATAAGTTTATCGGGATTGATGATGTCGATTATCTGGTCGAGCGATTTGCGGACGTTTTCGACAAATTCATTGAGTTCGCCCGTGAAAACTTCCGCCGCCGATTCGACGATTTGCGCGTGTCGTTCTTTTACGGCTGATTCGATTTCTTCGGGCGCGAGATGCGTGGCGGCATTTGTGATTTCTTCGCGCAAATCGTCGAGCGTGTCTGGACTGTAGGCGAGCAGTAAATTTCGGGCGACTTCATTTACGGTTTTGCCGTTCGCTTTGGCGCGAAACTGTTCGCGCTGCGCGTCGCTGATTTGTTTGTCGAGCCGAATCAGGCGATTTGCCAAGCTCGAAAAAATATCTTCGTCGCGTACACCGATGATAATCGCGCCCATCAAATCTTTGAGCGCAACGCCCGGACTGCGCTCCATCGGACGGCTGTCGGTTTTACAGCTTCTCGTTACGCCAACCGCGTCGACGATTACGAAATGGTCTTTGGTAAATTTAGCGGTCGGCGTAACTTTCCGCAAATCGTCTAGGGAAATCGTGCGCGTGCCGCGTCCCTTCATCTGCTCGAAATAATTGCGGCTTCGCACGTCGCGCATAAACAGCAGGCATTCGAGCGGGCGCACGTCCGTTCCCGTCGCAATCATATCAACCGTAACGGCGATGCGCGGGTAATAATCGTTGCGAAACTGCGCGAGAATCGATTTCGGGTCTTCGTCGGTTTTGTATGTAACCTTTTTGCAAAACCGATTCGCCTCGCCGAATTCTTCGCGGGCGATTTGAATTATGTCGTCGGCGTGGCTGTCGGTTTTGGCAAAAATCAATGTTTTCGGCGTTTCAAATTCGCCCTTTTTATCGTAGCGGTCAGGAAATATTTCCGGCAGACGTTCCTTGAAAGTGCGAATAATCATCCGAATTTGATTCGGGTTGACGACATCCTTATCGAGCTGCCCGGCGGCATACTGCAAATCTTCGTCGAGCTGCTCCCAACGCTTGCGCCGCGAAAGTTTCTCGCGGCGGTCAACGAATTCGCCTTTCCAAATCGCCGCGCCTTTTCGGGTTATCTCGGTTTCAATCGTGTAATTGTTAAAGCCGACGTTCACGCCGTCAATCACGGCTTATTCGTGCGTGTATTCGCTGACGATGTTTTGATTGAAATACCCGAACGTGCGATTGTCGGGCGTGGCGGTCAAGCCGATTTGAAAAGCGTCGAGGTATTCCAAAACCTGTTTCCAGAGGTTGTAAATGCTGCGATGGCATTCGTCTATTACGACGAAATCGAAAAACTCAATCGGCAAATTCGGGTTGTAATCAACCGGCTGCGGCTCTTTTAGCTGCCAACGCTCATTCGGGTTTTGGAGTTCTGCGGATTCGTCCAATTCCGTGCCTTTTAGAACCGAATAAAGCCGCTGAATCGTGCTGATATAAACCTGATTGTCGGTCGGTATAAAACTCGATTTCAAGCGATGAACGCCGTAAAGTTCGGTGAACTTTCGATTGTCGTCGTTCGGCAGATAAGCCATAAATTCCTGCTCGGCTTGCTCGCCCAAATTTTTCGTGTCAACGACAAACAAAATTCTTTTCGCGCTTGTAAATTTCAGCAGGCGATAGATAAATGTTATCGCCGTAAAAGTTTTACCCGAACCCGTCGCCATTTGAATCAATGCTCGCAGATGATTTTGTCGGAAAGATTTATCGAGATTGGTAATGGCTCTGATTTGACACTCTCGCAGACGTTCGGGGGATAAACAAGGCAAATTCTTGAAACTGTTTCGCAGCGTATTCGTCTGTTTCAACCATTCACGAAAAGTTTCAGGACGGTGAAAGGAAAAAACCGGACGCGAGCGGGGCTTTTCATCGCGGTAATCGGTAAAGCGCGTAACCTCGCCAGTGCTTTCATAAACAAACGGCAGCGGGTCGTTATTTAGATATTTGAGTTTCGCTCGCGCGTATTGGGTCGATTGGTCTTCGACCTGCGTCAGTTGAAAACCTTTGTTTTCTTCCTTTGCTTCGATAACACCGACCGGCTTTTTATCAACAAACAAAACGTAATCAGCCGGACCAACATTCGTTTGATATTCACGAACTGCTATTCCCGGAGAAGCGGCGAGATTAACTTGCTTTTTGCTTTGAATGCTCCATCCGCAAGCGGCGAGATGCTTGTCTATCTTATCCCGTGAAAATTGTTCAGGATTCTGGTTCGGCATTCGGACTAATCGGTTTTTGGCGCAGTTTTACATTTAGGAAGATACAGAAAACCAAGAATATTTATAACATCAATAAGCCGCAGCACGTAAACATTATTTTTTTTGCAGGTTTTGAAATCGGTTTAAATTGTAGAATGAAGGTAACGACTGTTATTCAATACCAGAAATTTGCACCAACCTTGAGATGGGATTTAATCTCACACACTTACAGGTCTTTTTGTATTTCCAGTTCATCATCGACAATGCTTTCAAGAGGAATACCGGCGAGTCGCGCGTATTGTAAAAGCACGCCGACGGGAGGAATTCGATTGTGTTTTTCTACCTCGTAAGCTGAAATGTGGCTTTGAATGAGTTCATCTTCAAAGCCTAATCTTTTGATAATCTCGTTCTGCGATAATCCCAATGACTCTCTAATAAATCTCAACTTTTCCGCCAGCCGTTCGGGACGCTGTTTTGCCTTACTCATCAGAAGTTTCCTCCCAATGAATAACAATTAATTCCGAACGGTTTGAAAAATATTAAATTTGCAGTTAATATTTTCTTGCTAAACACATTTGTGTTTAGCGCGAATTTATTTAATAAGGTTGCCGGAGACGTTTTTCGTTTTTCTCCGACAACGCCGTTCATTTGTTAAAACGACGTTTCCTTTTCATAGATTATCTGGTGAACGAGAATACCAAATTCGCTTTTCAAATGCTAAGAGAATTTATGCGTCAGCCTTTTATTAGAACCAAAATCATAAAGAAATCAAGCCTAACTGCAATGTTTGTAATCGCGGCAATCACTGTTTTTAGTTGCTCGTCGAAGTTGTTCGCGCATTCGTTGGCTAAAAATTTAATTGAAGCGAGCCAAGACTATAAACAAGTGTTCGTTATTGAACTGAAACAGGGCGAAACGTTTCAACCCTAACAAAACTGTAATGAATTCTCGATTGAACCCAACACATAATTCGATGCAATGCGGCAGATGTCATTCTCACGATACTTCGACGTTTGAAATGGCTCATCTTCGAGGCTCGCAATCCGGGCGCATTTCTGGAACGGTTTACGGATTTGACGGCGATGTCGAATGGCATTCTGGAAATGTGCGAATCCAATCGCATCTGGCGCAAATTACAGCGCCGTCTATTCGACCTTCGTTTTGGTCGTCAATGATGTGGCTCGGATTTGTTTTGAGTGTTCTATCTGCAATCATTTTGGGAATAGCTATTTCTTGGATTAATGCCGCTTTTCCTTCGTTCGCTTCGTTTGCGCCGCTCGGCAAAGACCCGTTTTATCACAGAAGTTATATTACCGTCGGTGAAATCTACTTTCTCGTGCCGCCCGCCGTTTTCTTCCTCGGATTGATTGTTTTCGCCAAACTCAGAAATCCGTCTTACAAACGAGAACGGCAGGCGTTTGAATATCAAATGCGCGATTGGCAGAACTCGGTTATTTGCTGCCGGTGCGGAAACGCTTGGTTCGTCTAAATTCGATAAGGAAAAACTAATGCTAAAGAAACTCTTTTTCGTCACCGCAATCTTATATCTTGCTTTTCATACGCAAGTTTCGGCGCAACGTCCGGTCGTCAGAGCGAAAGCTGCGACTTCTGCCGGAGACGTCGAGTTCGTGCAAACCGGAAACAACTACAGCGGAACGGGCGCGGCAGAATGGCAGGTAAAGCTAAAAGGAAAAGTTCTAGGAAAATTATCAGAGCCTTACGACGCCATTAAGATTGTGAAAGTAATCAAAGATTTTGAGGGAAAAGAAAATGTCGTTATCTTTCTCGGCGAAATGACGGGCAGCGCCTGCGCTTCTACTTACAATCTTTTAGCCGTTCGCGCCGACGGCGAGTCTTATATCACAGAACCGATTTACAATTGCGCCGCTCCGAAGCTCGCGCAGACATCTGACAAAATCACGCTTTATTTTCCGCGCTCGCCCGTAATGCAGGGAACTGGCTTTGTGCCTGCGGAAACTTGGATTTACCAAAACGGCAAACTGAGACAACAAAAATCCACTAAGCGCGGACGGTAATTTTAATCGAATGCAATCGAGCAACTTTTATTTTAATACTGCTTTTGCGGTTTGATGCGGATTGACGGTCATCAAAAACTGAATTGCACCTCAAATCTTATCCGGCGGTTGCCGCCGCTTTGACCGCCGCCGCCGAAACCGAAACTGCTTGCCGTCGTAACGGATTCTCCGAAAAATGTCGAGCGCAGATTTCCGACGGGCGTTCCACCGTTGGTTCGATTAAATCGTTGCGAACACATAAAAATTCCCCAGTTTATAAAATTAAAATAAATTATTTCATTTTCGAGTCGCTTTTCGGGTTTTGCAAAAGCGCGTAAACGGTCGGTGTAACGACCAAAGACAACACGAGAGCGAAAATCAAACCGCCGATAACGGCAATCGCCAGCGGTTGAAGCAGTTCCGAACCCGCGCCGATTGCCAGAGCCAGCGGCAGCATTCCCAAAATCGCCGCCAAACTCGTCATCAGCACCGGGCGAAATCGGCGACGACCGGAAGTAATCAACGCTTCGGTCAAATTGTCGCCTTCCGCCAGATGTTCCTCGACCGCATCGAGCATCAAAATTCCGTTTTTCGCCACGATGCCGACGACCATAATCATTCCCATAAAACTGACGACATTGAGCGTCGTTTTGGTAATAAACAAAGCAAGCAAAACGCCGGTTAAAGCTAAAATCGCGCCTGTAACAATTGCTACCGGATGAGCGAAAGAACGAAACTCGATGAGCAGGACGAGGAAAACAAGCACGATGGCGAGCGCGAGACTGATTGCCAATTCGCGGAAAGATGATTGCTGTTCGGCGAAAAGTCCGCCGTATTCGGTTGTCATTCCGGCGGGCATTTTCACGTCTTTCGCCAGTTGCGCTTTAATTTTGGTAATCGCCGTTCCTAAATCGCTGCCCGAAAGTCTGGCGGTGACGGCGACCGATTGCCGCAGACCGTCGCGCTCGATTTCGGTTTGTCCGTTATCGAAAGCCACTGTCGCTACCTGGTCGAGCCGCAGCAGCGCGCCCGAAGCGGAACGAATCGGCAGAGCCTTGAGCGTGTCGAGCGTCTGCGCCTGCGCGTCGGCTGAAATCACGCGGACGGCGATGAGTTTGCCTTTTTGCAAAATCGCCGTCGAAGCGTCGCCGCTCAAAGCAATCGTTACGGAATCGGCGATTTCCTGCGGCGTGATGCCGAAGCGCGCCGCCTGTTCCGTGTTGACGTTGAAAGTAATCGCCGCGCCGCTGACAATAACGCCATTGTTGGTGTCGACCACGCCCGCTACTTTCTGAATTGATTCTTCGACTTTCGCCGCTGTTTCTTGCAGAACTTTTTTATCCTCGCCGAACAGACGAATTTCAATCGGCGACGGCGAACTCGTCAAATCGCCGATTAAATCGCCTAAAATCCCGACAAACTCGATTTGCAGAGCCGGCTCGCTCGATTCGATTTTCCCGCGCAACTCGTCAATCACCTCGTCGGTCGGACGCGCTTTGTCGGCTTTGAGTTTTATCATATAATCGCCGCGATTCGGTTCGGTGATGGACAATCCGATTTGCAAGCCCGTTCGCCGGACGTAAGATTCGACTTCGGGCGTGTCCTGCAAAATTTGTTCGACGTGGCGCAGCAGACGGTCAGTCTCCGATAGTGAAGTTCCGGGCGGCGAATTGTAGTCGAGAACGAACGCGCCTTCGTCGAACGCGGGCAGAAATTCCGAGCCGAGTTGGTTATAAAGCAGATACGAGCCGAATAAAATCGCCGCGCCCGCCGCGACGACGAGCCATTTATTTTTCAGCGAAAACCGCAAAACTGATTCATACGGGCGGACGATTAAACTCATCACTTTGCCGAGTTCGTGTTCGTCGTGAACTTTTCCTTTTTTGATTTTGACGAATTTCTCCGCCAGAACCGGCGTGAACGTGAGCGCCAAAACCAGCGATGTCAGCAGCGCGACCGCCATCGTCAGCGCGAGCGAGCGAAAGAAAACGCCGGTTACGCCGGTCAATAAAGTGAGCGGCAGAAACACGACGACCGGCGTAACGGTCGAGCCGATAATCGGCATGGTGATTTCGGAAATCGCCGCGTGAATCGCTTCCATTTTCGATTGACCGCGCGAGAGATGCGTGTAAATGTTTTCGACAACCACAATCGCGTCGTCAATGACAAGTCCGATTGCCGCCGCCACGCCGCCCAGAGTCATTAAATTAAACGACAAGCCGACGAGATACATTGCCAAAAACGTCGCTAGGATTGTGACCGGAATCACCAGAATCGCTACAAAAGTCGTGCCGACGTTTCGCAAAAAGGCGTAAAGAATAATGACCGACAAAATCAAACCGATGAGAATCGCGTCTCTGACCGAGTTTATCGAATCGCGCACGAGCAGCGATTGGTCGTAATAAAGCGCGATTTTGACATCTTTAGGAAGCTCGTTTTGAATGGCGGCGAGTTCGGTTTTTACTTCGTCCGTAACCGTTACGGTGTTGGCTTCGGGCTGCCGCAAAACGTCGAGCGCGACGGCGTTTTGCCCGTTGGAATTGACAATCGTGTAATTCGGCTCCGTGCCATTTCCAACATCGGCGACATCGGCGATTTTCACCGGAGCATTATTAACGACGGCGACGACAATGGAATTAAGCTGTTCGGGCGCGGTCGCCTGACCGCTGACGAGCGTCAGTTCGAGCTGGTGGTTTTCTTCGACGAGTCCGGGCGAAGACAAAATATTGGAATTTTTGACCGCATCGGCGACTTGCTGAAGCGAAACATTGTGCGCGTTTAATTTTTCCGGCGAAACTTTAATGTGATATTCGCGCACTTTGCCGCCGGAAATCTGCACGTCGGAAACGCCGGCGAGTCGCGCCAGACGCGGCTTTATCGTGTAAGCCGCGATGTCGTTGAGTTCTGCCGGACTGCGTTTTTCGCTCGTCAAACTGTAACTCGTAACGGGGAAAACCGCGAACGTCAGACGAGCGACGTGACGAATTTGCGCGGTCGGCGGCAATGTCGTCTGCGCGAGTCTGGTTTGGACAAGCTGCAAAGCCTCTTTCGGATTCGTATTCCAATCGAAAAACAGATTGATTTCCGCCGAGCCGCGGGCAGTCGCTGATTTTATGCGGGCGATGCCGGGAATGCCGTTCATCGCCTGTTCAATCGGCTGCGTCACCGTCACGAGCATTTGTTCGGCGGGAATCACGCCGTTATCAACGACGACGACGACGCGCGGAAAATCGGTGTTCGGAAAAATCGCCGTCGGCAGTTGAAACGCCGCGTAAATTCCCAAGAGACACAAAAGGGCGATGACGACGAGAACGGCGCGTTTCTGGGTTGAAATAATACTTGCCAGATTCATAAAATTATTAGCGTGAAAAATTTAGCATAGCTGCGAATTTATGTTCGTCCTTCATCATTAGCACTCCATCTAATTAGCGCATCTTTTAGCCATTGCGGAGCGTCGTCCATCGGCGGCATCGCTTCTTTCCGAGTTACTTCTTTGGCGCGTCTCTCCATATCCGCCAATGAAGGCACGTCCCATTCTGCGCGTTCGGCATCCGACGTGTTTGGGTCAACATCCCAAACTCTCTGCCGCTTTCCATCCGGCACGATTTGAGTTCCGTATTTCTGCGGCTTACCTTGATACATCAACCATCTATCGTAAGTTGCCGCCGCCAGCCAACAAGCGCGAGTTAAGCCAAGTTCAGCCGCCGTTTTCGCCAAGCCGTGAGCCTGCCAAATCTCTTCAACGGTTTCTCCGTGATTGAGAATCCACGCCGCATTGAAATAATCGTCAGGTTCCTCTAATTCTTCGGCTGCGACAATTTCCTGAAGACGCTTCCGGCGTGAAGCATCGCGTTCGCGCAAAGCCGAATATTCCGGCGTGCCGACTTTGGGATGATTGATGCGCTCGTCTTGGTCGGCGCGAAGTAATGTTTGTAACTCTCGATTCATTTGCAATTCTCTAAATTAAACGAAAGGCTAAATCATAATTACTGTTCGCGTTTGTCCGCATAAATTCCCGGCTATTTTTCTGCCGCCGGCGCATCCTTCGCAATCTCGACTTTCGTTCCGTCCGGCAGCGCGTAGTTGCCTTCGACGACGACGGTTTCGCCGCCATTTAAGCCTTCGGTAATTTGAATTTTGTCGCCGGTCTTGATGCCGACTTTGACCTTTGTTTCGTGCGCGACGTTATCTTTATCAACCGTCATTACCGTTCCTTCGTCGGTGTTCGATGCGTCTAAAGTAACGGCGGCGGCGGGGACGACAACCGCGTCATTGGTCGGATTTGCGGAGACGACAAACTGCACGGCATCACCCGTGCGAAGCAGTCCGCGCTCGTTGGCAAAAGTCGCCCAGATTTCGACCGTTCGATTCAGCGCGTCCGCCGAGCGGCTGATTAATGTTATTTTGCCGCCCATTCTTTCATCCGGCGCGCCCTGCGGACGAATCGTCACCGCGTCGCCGGTTTGCAAATTGGCGACGACCGAATCGGCGAAGTTGGCTTTGACGATGACTTCGCCCGTCGCGGCAATCGTTAGAAGTTTAGCTCCGGCGGAAGCGTATTCGCCTTCAAACTGAAACTGGTCGGTAACGATGCCGGAAATCGGCGCGCGCACCTGCGCCAGATTCGCCTGCGCGTCAATCGTGTTTATCCGCTGCTGCGCCTGTTTGATTTTGGTCTGCGCGATGGCTTGCGAGTTCGGATTGACCGCCGACGTATTTAATCGGACGTTATTCTGCGCGAGCCGCAAAGCGTTTTCGGCATTTTTGAGCGCGAGACCGGAGGCTTCGAGTTCTTTTAATGAGAGTCCGCCTTTGGCGTATAAATCTTTGCGCCGCTCGTAAAGAGCGCGGGCGTTGTCGGCGACGGCTTGCGCGTCCGACAAATCTTTTTCCGTTTGCGCTCTCGATTGCGGAATGGTTACTTTTTGCAAAGTCTGCTCGTTTAATCTCGCCTCGTCGAGCGCGGCTTGCGCTTCGTTGCGCTGCGCCTGTAAATCTTGCGAAGCAAGCACCGCCAAAACTTCGCCCTGCTGCACATATTGATTTTTGAGCAGCCGCATCTGCTTGATTTGCGCCGAAAGCGAAGCCGAAACGGTTGAAGCCTGGGCGGGCGCGACGTTGCCGATTGCCGTGTATTGCTGCGAAATCGGCTGCTTTTCCGCCGTCGCGACTTTGACGCTGACGATTGTTTCCGCCGCAGCATCGGCGGTGTTTGAATTGACGGAAACAGCCGCCGTGTTTCGCCGTTCGAGATAAATATAGCCGACGATTAAAAGCAAAACTCCGAGAACAATGCCGCCGATAATCAGAAATTTCTTTTGCGGCGAGATTTCTTCGTTTTCATCGTCCGTTTCTTTGTGTTCTTCAATTTCGGTCGTCGCGCCCGTCTGCAAAACTTCGCCGTCCGCGGCGGCGTTTTCTTCCCCGTGCGTTTCGATTTTCGTGATATTTTCTTTCGTGTCTTCGCTCATCTCCAAAATTTTCCCGAACCGTCAATCCAAAATCCAAAATCCAAAACTATTGTCCGATTGCCCGCAGCAGACGCGAGCGCGCCGTCTGGTAGTCGAAAATCGCTTGATACAACGCCAGACGCTGCAAAATCAAGGTGTTTTGCGCGTCGGTAACTTCGACAATCGAGGCTTCGCCCGCTTGATAACGCGCCAGCGACGCTCGCAAATTTTGTTCTGCTAACCCAATCGAATCGCCGATTTGCCTGATTCTAGACGCGGCTGATTGGGCTTGTGTTCTGGCTGAAAAAAAAAACTGCGCGAATTGTCTATTCGCAAGCAAGCGGTTATTTTGCGCCTGCTGAATTCGTAACTGCGCCTGCGTCTGCCTTGCCTTACTTGCTCCGCGGTCGAAAATCGGAATCGAAACGCCGACGGTCGGCTGCACGCCCAGAGTCGCACCGATGCGGTTCGGTCTGAGCGAATCGGTGATAAATCCGCCGTTTATCGAATATAATCTGCGGGCGACGCTCTCCTCTGGCGATTCTCACGTCCTGCTCCGCCGCCAATCTTTCGGCTTCAAACTGCGCGAATTCCGGGCGCACGGCAATCATTGTTTCGGTATAATTATCAATTTCGCCCACCTGCGGCAACTGCACGAGCAAATCTTCGGTAGCAACGGGCGCGGAAAAATCGTAGCCGATAAAAACGCGCAAAGCGTCGGCGTTCACCGCTTCGCTTGCCCGCACCTGTTCGAGTTCATCGCGCCGGTTGGCGGTTTGCAGACGCGCTCTGATTAAATCAACCGGCGCGACTTCGCCCGCGTCGAGCTGCAATTTAAGATTGTTTTCAAATTCCTGCGCCGTCTGCAAATTCATTTCCGCGCCGCGCTGCCTTAGGGTGGCAAGCGCGAGATTGTAATAAGCGTCAGTGACGGCGACCGCCAAATCGCGTCTGGCGACTTCGGTTCCGGCGCGCGCGGCTTCGACAAGAAGCAAGTTTCTTTTAACCGTCGCCCGCAATCTTCCCGACGTATCAATTTCGCCCGCGGCGTTGATGACGGCTTGATATTCGGTAATCGTGCTCGCGCCCAAAAACGACGGCGGGCGCGTCGTAACGGTTGATAAGTTTCCCGCCGGCGTGACGCTCGTCGTCGTCGTATTTGAAAGCGACGGCGTTGTGTAAATCAAAGTCGGATTGGCGGCGACTCGCGGATATAGAGCCGCTTTTGCCAGCCGCACGTCCTGCGCCGCGATTTGCTCGTTGATTTGCGCTGCGCGAAAAAAGGAAGCCTGTTTTAACGCCAAATCAACCGCCTCACGAATCGTCAGCGGTTTTGCATTGTCAATCGGATTTGTTAAAGTCGTCTGCCGCTGCGCCGTCGGCGGTGTCGGGGCAACCGTCGGTGTTACCGTCGGGGCAGTATTAGTCGTTTTGGTGATTTGTGCCGTCGCTGCTAAAACTGATAAAACAAGCAAAAGCGATGCGCTAAAAAATCGTTTCATTTTCTCGAATGTTGCTGATTCTTTTCAAAAATTCGCTTTCAAAGCGCATCGTTCCCGCCATTCCGTTATAAATATCAACCGCCGTTCGAGTCTTAGGCGCGAGCGGCGCGTCCGAAGACTTTTGCGTAACGGTTAAAGTTTGAGACGGAATTAATGTTTTCCGCCTTTCTTCTTCGCCTGTTTCGCGTCCTCGCTTTTTTCCTTTGCTTCGTCCGCTTTCGATTCTTCTTTCGCACTCAGCAGTTTTCCGGTTTTCGCGTCAACCTGCACTTCCGTTATCGTGCCTTTACTGTTGCGAATGTCGAACGAGTAAAGAAGTTTGCCGTGTTCCCTTTCCAATTCCTCGCCTTCGATTTTACCCGAAGCGCGTTTTTGAGCGATGGAGCGCGCCTGCGCCATCGTGATTTTTGCTTGTTTTGCTAAATTAGCGTCTTGTTTTTCTTCCTTCTCCTGTCCGAAAGCGTTCGTCGAAGCGACCGCGAAAAGTCCGGTTAAAAAGAATGCCGATAAAACAAAGCCCGCGATTCGTGTATTTTTCAGTTTCATAATTATTTTTACTTCCTAAGTTTAATTTCTCGCCTAAATTATTTTCCGCGAGTTGGATTACAGGTTAGCAATCCGAAAATGAATAGAAGATTAACAAGAATTTATTTTTAAGTCTTTTCAAAGGCAATCTCAAATCCTCCGTGTCCGAAATTTTTAATAAACGGCGAGCAAATCGTGGCAATTTTGTGGAAGCAGGCATTTTCGACACGGTTGTTGTGTTTTCGATTTTGGCGATGAAGTCACTTAACCGCCGCGAAATCAACGCTTAATAAGTTTCCCCGATACGGCACATCAGTTGCAATTAGATACACCAGGAACTTCAAGGGAAGTTCTATACATAAGCAATAAAATTAGTAAGGAGTAAAAAATGGAAAATAAATCAGGCACGCAAAAAGCGGCGGAAAACAAAACCCGGGATTCGGAAAAAAAGTCGCGCGAAAATGACAGAAATCGCGCCGCCGATAACGAAGTAAAAGGAAATTCGGAAAAGGGAAGTCATTCGGGCAAGGGAAATTTTTCAAGCGGGCGAGGGGCAAGAGGAATAATGTAAATTATTCACTTCTAAAGGCAAAAGAGGGCGTAATTTTCGGGCAGAAGTTACGCCTTTTTTCAAAATAATGAACGCGGTAAAATTAAAACCAAATAAAAATAATTTAAGCTACATTTTTTGGATTGGGCTGCTAGCTGCTGGTATGCTCTCGTTTTTAATTTACGGCTTATCTTTTTTCGTTTCCAAGCCGACGGTTGAAACCATCACGACTCGCGCCCCACAATTCGATTCAAACAACCAGCCAATGCAAAACGCGAAATTTCAATCGAAGGAGAAAAAGCGTTAGTCCAAAACTATCCCAAACCGTTCCGCCATCCGGTAAAGCGTCCGACGGTCAACGCCCAAAATCTCCGCCGCGCGCGTGCGATTGCCGCCGGTTTTTTCCAAGACATATTGCAGATACCGCTTTTCGAGTTCGCCCAAGCTCGGCAAATCGCCGTAGAGATTCGTCAGCGAAAAACGCCCGGCGGCGTGTTTGAATTCGTCGGAGAGAAGTTTGACGGGCAAATCTTCCGCTAGAATTTCGCTGCCGCGAGCGCGCAGCGCGGCATATTCGACTGCCGCTTCGAGTTCGCGGACGTTGCCTTTCCATTCATAAACCTGCAAAATTTTTAACGCTTCCCCGGACAAATGCAAATTTTCCTTGTTCGTATTTTGTCGCGCTTTTTGCAAAAATCGCTCGGCGAGAAGCGGAATGTCGGCGGCGCGTTCACGAAGCGGCGGCACGCGCAAAGTAACGACGCTCAGACGATAAAACAAATCTTCGCGGAAACTTCCTGCTTTGACTTCCTCATCCAAATTGCGATTTGTCGCCGCGACGATGCGCGTGTCAACATGGCGCGTTTCGGTCGAACCGACGCGGCGGATTTCGCCTTCCTGTAAAGCGCGAAGCAGTTTGACCTGCATTGCCGGACTGGTTTCGCCGATTTCATCGAGAAATAAAGTTCCGCCGCTTGCCTCTTCCCACAACCCGCGCCGGTCGGCGTTCGCGCCGGTGAACGAGCCTTTCGCGTGTCCGAAAAGCTCGGCTTCGAGCAGTGATTCGGCTAACGCGCCGCAGTTGACGGCGACGAAAGGTGTATCTTTGCGCGGGCTGTTTTGATGAATCGCGCGGGCGACGAGTTCTTTGCCCGTGCCGGATTTGCCCAAAATTAAAACGGTCGAACGAGTCGGCGCGGCGCGGGCGATTTCCTTGTAAAGCTCAATCATCTGCGGCGAACTGCCGACCATCGCGCCCGAAATGATTTTTTCAATTTGAACATCTTCCTTTTCTTTTGTTTGTTCGAGCGCGCGTTTTGCCGTCGCCAGAATCTCGTCAATCTTGAACGGCTTTGAAATAAAATCCCACGCGCCTTCGCGCGTCGCCTCGACCGCCGATTCGAGCGAGCCGAAGCCGGTTACAAGAATCACCGGCGATTTTTCGCGCAGACGCTGCAATAAATCCAAGCCCGAAAGATTCGATTCAAGATTGATGTCGCTGACAACGAGGTCGAATTTGTGCTGGTTCGACAAAATCAAAGCCTTTTCCGGCGCGTTCGCCGTCAAAACTTCCCAGCCTTGCGTCGCTAAAATCTCGCTCAGAAGCTCGCACGAAGCCTTGTCGTCGTCAACTACCAGAATCTTTTTCATAACCGTTTTTGAATCATACCGTAAGAATTTGCGAGAGGCGAACTCGCTGCGTTGCGGCAAAATAGAAAAGCGAATTGCGCCGCGAACAAATAAAGATTGACGCGGATTTTAGAAATTTTGTCCGCGTCAATTCTTATCAATCAATGAATCAATTGCTTCGCCGTTCAAGCCGCCATTCTCATAGCGAAAGGCTGCGGTGAAACGGCTGCAAAACTCTTCGCCGCAGCCTTTGTCCGGCAAACGCGCGCCAGAATCAAAGTGATATTATCGCTGCCGTCGCGCTCGTCCGCCGTTTCCACCAATCGCTGCGCCGCCACCGACACATCGGCGTTTTCTTCAATCGCGCGGGCGATTTCCGCCGAATCGAGGTTATTTGAAAATCCGTCGCTGCAAAGCAGCAGATAATCGTCCGGCAAAAGTTCCGTTTGAACGAGCATCGGAACTAACTCGTAATCAACGCCGACTGCCTGAAGCAAAGTTTTTCGCGCCGCCGCGCCCGGCTCGACACCGGAATCGGCGAGAGCTTGCGCGAAAGTGTGGTCGGTCGTCAGTTGTTTGACCGCGCCGCCGCGCACCAGATACGCCCGCGAATTGCCGACGTGCGCGACGTATGCCGTATCTTCGACGACATAGACGGCGGTTAAAGTCGTGCCGACCGCCCTTGAATGATGAATCGTCTGAAAATGCGTTTTAATTTTCCAACTCGCCATCTCGATTGCTTTTCGCAGCCGTTCCAGAACCGTATAATTTGAAGAAAGTCCCAGCGCATCACGCATCGCGTTGACAACCAGACGGCTCACTTCATCGCCGAAGTTGTTAGTAAAGCCGTCGGCGACCGCCAGCAGTTTGCCCGCCGCGTTGATGTCGCTGATTAAAAAAGCGTCCTCGTTCGTCGTTTTATGATGTCCGACTTCGCTCGTTCCGAAAGTTTCCAGCCGCAGTTCGCTCCGCCGTGTTTGATTGAAAAAATTATTAAACCTTATCATTGCTTTATGCTCCTTCAGGATTAGCTATCCTCAAAAAGCTATATCGCAAGACTCGTTCCATTAGTTCGTTCAGCTAAAGGCAATCGTTTCAACAAATAGAATAACAAACCGGAATCGCCGAATGTGGCTGAAAGGAAATCTTTACTAAAATGCCACGCCGCAGTAAATACAAAAGAATGATGCTCGCGGTCGCAAAACAATCGAGCGGTACATTTTACTGCCGTTAAATTATTAATTTGAGAGAAAGTAAGGTAGAGAGAGAGAGAAAAAAAGAGTTCGTCTGAAACAATGTCGAAACAACTGTTAAATTGACAGCAAATTAACAGTCACGGTCGCGGCGTTTTTCGCCGCTTGGTTAATAAAACCTTTGTCAAAAGTCAGCAATTCCGTCGGGCGAGTCTTCGACAATTCTTCCGCCAGCGCAATATAAAGACTGTCGGACGAGCGACTGCAACCGTAGCCCGCGCGGATTTCGACGCATCTTTCAATCAGCGACGCTTCGCCGTTCGGGGCGGCTGAGATAAAACTCATATAATCTTTGAATGTTTTGACGGCTTTTTCGTATGTCGGCTGGGTGAGTTCGCCGATGTGAAGTTTTTGACACAAAACAAAAATCACTTCAGCCACCATTACTTGCGGGGCGAAAAACTCGAAACCTTTGTTAATGTAGTTGTCGAAGGCGGTCTTGGCTGGTTGATAAGTATCTTTTTCCTTGGCGCAAAGAGAAATTAAAACATTCGCGTCCGGGACCACCGCCGAAAAATTATTCGCTGGACTCATAACCGAACATTTCTCCGCTGCGGGCGCGCCTTAAAGTTTCTAGCGAGTTTTTGCCGCTCGTTTCAGGCATCTCTTTTTGTCTCTCTTCAATCCGGCGCATTGCCTCAAGTGCCTTTTGGTTGGGTTTCGCGGCAATTTCATCGTCGAGAATCATCACTCTTAACTGATGACCGCGAAGTTCGGCGGCGTGGCGCGTTATTTCTTCCCAAGTGCCTTCCAGTATATTCGTTGCCATAGCTTCAAATTCTACCATAGAAAACTATCAATTAGCCGCACATTCCTCCGTCGCGTCCTTCACGCAGGATTTTCTGTGTTTGCGAATTGTCCGTCAATCGCATAGCTTTTCGCGCGGCTTGAGCTTTGCTCAATGCCGCCCGCATCCGCTCGTTCGGCTCGCGCCTAATCGCGTCATCGTCCGCAGATTCTTCATCTAAAATCGAAACGCGCAGGCGATGTCCGCGCAAAAGCGAGCTGTGCTGCTGGAGTTCTTCTCAATTACCTTCTAAAACGGTAGTTGCCATAATCGTAATTTTATCATAATTTTGGCTGGAATTTCAGACGAAAATACTTCAAGCGATTTAATTATTTTTTGACAACCGCGTTCTAAATTTTACGACTTGATTATTTTGAAACGCCCGCCGCAGATGCGAAACAAACGGACAAATTGCCGATTCGTTTCGCAATTTTTGGCGGGCATTATTTCTTATCCTGATGCTGCAGTATAAAACTCTTACATCGCCGCCGTCACGAAGAGGGTTTGACCGTTGCGGTTAATCAGGAGCAAAACCGATTTGTGATTCGCCTTCTCCATTGCCGCTTTCACTTCGGCGATTGTTTTAACCGGCTGCCGGTTGATTTCCAAAATCACGTCGCCCTGGGCGATTCCGGCTTCATCCGCCGGGCTGCCCGCCTGCACGTCGCCGACGACCAAACCGCTCGAAACATTTTTCAGGTTAAGTTGTTGAGCGATTTGCGGAGTAATCGGTTCGAGCGACAAACCCAATTTGCCCTGCGTCGGTTCGACATTCGCCGGATTATTGTTCGACACATCCGTTTTCGCCTGAAATTCGCCGAGCGTGAGTTTCGCCGTCTGCTCGCCGCCGCCGCGAAGATAACCGATTGAAACTTCCGTTCCCGGCGCGGTTTGAGCGATTTTGTTGCGAAGCTCGTTGCCGTCCTTGACCGCGCCGCCGTTCAAACTCGTAATCACGTCGCCTTGCTTCAAACCGGCTTTTTCCGCCGGACTGTTCGGCGTTACCGAATTGACAATCACGCCGCGAATTTCTTTCAAACCGAAGTTTTCCGCCAGAGCCGAAGTAACATCCTGAATGCCGATGCCGAGCATTCCGCGATGAACTTTGCCGTCTTTCAAAAGTTGCGCCGTAACGGACTTTGCCATATTCGACGGAATCGCAAAACCGATGCCGATGCTGCCGCCCGACGGCGAAAGAATCTGCGAATTGATGCCGACGAGTTCACCGCTTAAATTAACCAGCGCGCCGCCGGAATTTCCCTGATTGATTGGCGCGTCGGTTTGCAGAAAATCCTCAAAACTGCCGTCCGACAAACCCGTCTGCCGACCTTTGGCGGAGATGATGCCGCTCGTTACCGTCTGGCGCAAACCCAAAGGATTGCCGATTGCCAGCACGACATCGCCGACGCGCACTTTGTCCGAATTGCCGAGCGGAAGCGTCGGCAAATCTTTCGCGTCAATCTTCAAAACCGCCAAATCCGATGCCGCGTCTGTGCCGACGACTTTCGCGTCGAAGGTGCGTTTGTCGGGCAAATCAACTTTAACCTGGCTCGCGCCGTCAACGACGTGATTGTTCGTTAAAATCGTGCCGTTTGATTCGATGATAACGCCCGAACCAAGCCCGCGCTCGATTTGCGGTTTTTGCTTCATCTGCGGCATTTGTCCGCCGAAAAACTGCCGCATCATTTCATTGTCAAGCGGCATATTCTGCGCTTGCGCCGCGATTTTTTTTTCCGAGCGCACGGTCACGACCGCCGAAGCGACTTTTTCGACCAAATCGGCGTATGACGCGCTTGCCGCGAGCGGCTGATGCATACCCGATTCAATCGCCGGATTATTTTGAGCGATTTGATTCTGCGGCGAATTTTGTAAAACCTGCCCGTGCGCCCGGTGCGGCAAAAGCACGCCCGCCGTCAAGACGAATAAAAACAAAAATGTGACGAATCCCGCGCCGAAAACCTGCAAAGGATATTCGCGCACGGCGTAAATAAATTTTCTTACCGCTTTTTTAATGTATAAATTGCTGTTCATAAAATTTCTCCTGATTTCTGACGACAAAAGCGACGCGGTTCGATTTCGCTCTTTTTAACATTTATTCCGGCTTGACAACGAATTGACCGCGCCGCCTTTCCGTTTGGAAAAACTTTCAAAAGCCTTAGAAGCGTTGAGAAAGTTTTCTTTGCCGCTTTACACTTCAAACGACGTGCCGAAACAAAAGTCAATAAACATCGGCATTTTGACGATTGATTGAACAAACCTCGCTGTGGCAAATGTGCTTCTGTCGGCAAAATTGTCACGAATATCAAAAAAAATTTCGGGAAGCCGTTTTTTGAACAGTTTCCCGAATTACTCAAACGAGGTTACGCAGAACCGCCGGCAAAAAACCGTCCGGCAAAATCGCGTGAGCGAAACTGTTCGCCACGCGCGGCGCGGCGAAAAATCCTTTCGGCAGCAGGACGTATTCGCTTTCCCACCAATCCGGCACGAATTTGGATTTAAAATGCCGCAAGCCGTTAAAATTATAAATTGACTCAAGATGTTCGCGGGAAAAGTTCAGAATCTTTTTCGTTAGAGCGTGGTTGCCGTCCGAAAACAAATCCGCGCCTTCGCCCGCTAGCGGAACAGTGCCGAGCGTGGCGAGTTTCGCGCCTTCAGTTGCCAGCGTTTTCAATGCTTCATAAACGAGCAAATCGGTCGTGCCGTTCGGCGAATCGGCGTAGCGCAGAACGTCTTCGAGATACCAGCCTTCGCGGGCGGGAATCGGACTGGCGGCGAGCAACCCGACGAGTTTTCCTTCAGAATTGCGAGCCGCGAAAAACTTTTTATACTCGGCGTGTTGAAACGGCGCAAGCTCGAACAGCCAGCCGAATTTCACCGCTGCCCGTCTGGTCTTTGACCAGCTTTCGCATAAATCGAAAACTTCCTGACAAAAAGCCAAATCGCGCCGAAAAATCTGCTCGACGACCACGCCCGCCCGCTTCGCCTGATTGATTCCCGCCCGCATCTTTTTCGCTCGATTGCCGCGCGGATTCCACGTCGGCAAATCGAAATACGGCGACGCGCCGATTTTGACGGCTTCAAATCCTAAAGGCGCAATCGCGCGGGCAAATTTTTCGGTTGTCGGCATAAAAGCGACGAGTTTTTTATCCGCCCGCGCTTCGTCCACAAACCGGCTGACGGCGGCTTGAATGTTACCGTCCGCGCCGAGCATTTCACCGGCGACGAGCCGGATTCGTCCGTGTTCGGTGTAGGTCAAACCGCTTTGCGTTCTGAAATCAAACCACGCCTTCGCGTTTTCCGAAATACCGACCAGCGAGTGCGCGTTATAACCGTAGCGAGTTTGCAGACGCAAAAGATTTTGCTCTTGATGATTCGGTAAAAACTGTTGAGTTTCCGGCGGCGCAGCATTTCTCAAACGATAATACAAAGTCGTCATTGCTGCGCCTGCACAAACCATTAATTCCGAAATTAAAATTAAATGAGACATATAAAATTTAAGTCTGCCGCGCAAAATTATCGCCGAAAAAATTCCGCGCGTCTTGAAAATTTCAAACCGCTTCCTCGACCGTCGCTTTGCGCTCGACGCTGTTCCAGCCGACGAGAATGCCTTTGAAAGCGGTTTTCACCGATTTAACCATTACGAAATACATCACCTGACGATAACCGAAACGCTGAACGGGCAAGTAAGCGAGCAGTTTCCAATCTTCGCGCCGCTCGAACGTAAAGCCGATTGCCGCCGCCAGCACGTCCACGACGAGAAAGAAAACGTAGTAAAACGCCACTTCCGAAAAATGCGCGGCGAGAAATTCGTGCGGATGTTCGAGCCTTTGCAGAACGTAGCCGATTAAAGTCCAGACGAACAGCAAATCCATCAAGGGCGCGACCAGCGGAAATAAAATCTGGAAAATCCAGACATTCGGCATCGCTACCAAACCTAACGCGCCGAATCGTTTATTAAGCAAAGCGCGGCGATGTTTCCACATACATTGCAGAGTTCCGAACGACCAGCGAAAACGCTGTTTCGCCAGTCCGCGAAAAGTGTCGGGAGCTTCCGTATAAGCGACGGCGTTTTCGGCATACGCGATTCGGTAGCCGAGCATCCGCACGCGCAAAGTTAAATCCTGGTCTTCGGCGAGCGTGTTCGATTCAAATCCGCCCGCTTTCTCCAACGCTTCGCGCCGCCACGCGCCGACCGCGCCGGGAACGACCGTTATCGCGTTGAGCGAAGCAAAAGCGCGGCGGTCAAGGTTTTGCGACGTGATGTATTCGAGTGCCTGCCAGCGCGTTATCATATTCAAACGATTGCCGACTTTGGCGTTGCCCGCGACCGCGCCGACCGATTTATCATCGAATTTTTTCGCCAATTCGCCGATTGTTTGCGTGGTGAAAAGCGTATCGGCATCAAGCCCGATGATGATTTCGCCTTTCGCCTTTTTCAGCCCGAAACTCAAAGCGTTCGCCTTGCCGCCGTTCGATAGCGTGAATAATTGAACGCGATTTTCGTCGGCAAAATTTTTACTAATTATCTGACTTGTTCCGTCGCTCGAACCGTCGTCAACGACTAAAATTTCAAAATTAGAGTAATCGGATTTGAGCAGACTTCGGACGGTTTTCGCAAGGACTTTTTCTTCATTGAAAGCGGGAACGATAATTGAAACGAACGGCTGAAACGCTTCGTTTGAATTTTTTCGAGTTTTCGTCCAGCGCGTTCGCAACGCTAAAATTGCGACAAACAAAAGCCGCGCCGTTCCGAGAACGATGCCGAGCCAGAACAGCCATCGCATCGTTTTGTCGAAAAACCAGAACATTCCGAATGTAACGTCGTCGGCATCGGTAATGACGCGCTGATTTTCGGCGACGAACGGCATCGTTTTGTCCTGCGGAATTCCGGCGAGTTCGGAAACCGTGACGAATTTATAACCTTTCGCTTTCAGCGTTTCGATAATTTTCGGTAACGCTTCGACGGTTTGCGAGCGGTCGCCGCCGCCGTCGTGGAGCAGCACGATTTGCCCGCGAATGTCTTCATCACTCGATTGATTGGTGATGCCGTCAACGACGCGCTGAAAAATCGCGTTCGCGCCGGGCGTTTCCCAATCGTCGGGGTCAATGTGCAAGCCGACGGTGATGTAACCGAGATGTTTGGCTTCGACAATCGGCTCGACTTCATCGGGCGTTTGCGGTTCGGCGTCGCCGAAATACGGAGCGCGGAAAAGCGTCGTCGAGCGTCCCGTCAGAGATTCGATAAGTCGCTGCGTCGCGTTCAGTTCAACTTTTGTAACGCTCGTCGGAATTTCGCCCATATTCGGATGCGTGAACGAATGATTGCCGATGTCGTTGCCGTCAGCCACAATTCTTTTTATCAAATCGGGATTTTCCTGCCCGTTGCTGCCGACGACGAAAAAAGTGGCGGCGGTTTTTTCGCGTTTCAAAACGTCCAAAACCTGCGGTGTCCATTGCGAATCGGGTCCGTCGTCAAAAGTGAGCGCGACGAGTCCGGGTTTATCGCCGGTTCTCTGGATGACATAACTCGACGGCGTGGCGGTAAAAGTTTCGCCGTTAATTAAATTGTTTGAGTCAAAGCCGAAAACGCGGCTGCCGTCGTGCGGCTCGGACGAAACCTGCAAAATCTCGCCCGTGCCTTCAAAATCAATATCGTAGCCGTAGCGAATCGTTTTTAAGTTTTCGACTTTCGGATTCGCCGTTTCGTTGCCGCCGAAAACGTCCCATAATGATGGGTCTTCCGAACCCAAACGCCACAGCGCGAAGCCGAACGGCTGATATTTTTCCGACGTTTTGATTTCGTTAAAAGCCGTCGTTGCGTCGAGAAACCAAACCGCGTGATGCGAGCCGTCGTTTTCGTCGTAAGCGAAATTCGGATTTTTCGCCGCCGTGTCGAAACTGATTTTCGCTTCCGAATCACGCGCCGCGAGAACGGCTTCCTGAAACGAAACTTCCTTCGCCTCTTTTTCCTTATTCGACCAGTCGTAGCCGTAATTGCCAATGCAGACAATGGTCTTTTGCGGATTTAATTCCTTCATCCGTTTCGCCAGATTTTTTTCAAACCAATCCTGCGAAGCGACCGCGCCCGCCTTTCCGGTTGACCAGTGTTCGTCGTAAGCCATCAGCATCAGATAATCGGAAAAATCGGCGTAAGCCTTATAATTCCAATCCGGGTTGTCGAACGGAACGGCTTGCGCGACCAACCAGCCGCGAGCGTGGAACGCCGCGTAAAGAGACTTCATAAACTCGAAAAGATTCGCCTGCGACTGTTTCGGCACTTCTTCCAAATCAATGGTCAAACCGGCAAATTTATTGTCTTCGACGGTTTTTGACAAAGCGTTGATTAAATTCTGCCGCGATTCTTTGGTTGCAACTTGACGCGCCAAAATCTGCGAATCCCAAACTTCATTTTTGTAATTCTGCACGAGCGGCAGAATCGGCATCGCCGGTTTTTCCTTGCCAATTAAATCCAGAGCCTTCGGGTCGTAATCCGTCACGAGCGGATTGTTCGCATCGTCCGAAAGGCGAATCCATTCGGGCGCGAGCCAATCAATTTTTTCGATATTGCGTTTCAGAGAAGCGTAACTCGTGTCGTCGTAATTGACGTAAAAAGCAATCGTCGTCGGACGCGCTGAATCGTTTTTATCGAAGGCGTTGGCGGGAATCTGCACGTCAGCCGCGTTCGTCTGAATCTGCGGCGACTCGTTACCCTGCGGCAAAATCGTTTTGGCGCGGATATTAAAATCGGGCAGAAACGGCGTGATAAAAAGACTCGCCAAAAACACGGCGAGAAAGGCAGACAGAATTATACCGACAAGCAAACCGGCGATTCTGATTCGTTTCCATCGCTTGCCTTTCGGTTCAAAAAAAACTGGGATTTGGGTTTGATTCATAAATTCATTCTCGAAATTTTTCGCGCGCGGCGAAAATACACAGCCTCTTAACTGCAACGATTGTGCCGTCTTCAAATTATCCGGCGCGAGCAAATAAACGCGCCTTGTTCAGCCCTTTTTCCGATTTATAAAATGAATTTTTATCAAACCATTTGTGAGGCGTAGTTGTCTAAAAAAACAAAATCGCCACGCGCCTTCGGCAATGAAAAATACACTAAAAAGCCGCCGTTGTTGTGGAAAACAAGGCCTTTAGGCGCATACTTCTGTTGGCACGAGTGTTGCCGACTCGACTACGGACTAAGGAGCAGAAGCGATGACCAACAAATTGGAAAAACTGGCGGAGAAATTACTGCGGCGCGATTGGGACAAACTCACCGAGCGCGAGCGCAAAGTGCTGGAAGCGATTGACAGCCGTTCGAGCGTGGCGCGAAATACCAATCGAGATGTCGAAGATGACCGCACCTTCGGCGAGCGGGTTGCCGACCGCGTGGCGGCATTCGGCGGCTCGTGGAAATTTATGGGTTTGTTCGCCGGAATCTTGATTTTCTGGGTCGTTTTAAATTCGTATATTCTGGCAAATCGGGGCGATACATTCGACCCGTATCCGTATATTTTATTAAATCTTTTTCTCTCGATGCTGGCGGCGATTCAAGCTCCGGTGATTATGATGTCGCAAAACCGGCAGGCGGCGCGAGATAGAATTGACGCGGCGCACGATTACGAAATCAATCTCAAAGCCGAACTCGAAATCGGCAATCTGCACGAAAAATTCGACGAGCTGCGCGAGCAGAAATGGACGGAACTCGTCGAAATGCAGCAGCAGCAGATGAGATTGCTGGAAAAACTCGTGCGCGAGCAAATGAAAACGCAGGCGGTCGAGATGCGATAACCTGTGTGCCGTTAAATTTTTTAGTCGCAGATTCGCACGAATAAACTCGGATGTTTTTTGATAAAACAAATCCTGATGGTTTCATCATTTCTTGTCTTATCTCGTGTTTATCCGTGTGAATCTGTGGCTAAATATGCTTTTATTTTCCCGAAACTTAAACCGCAATATCTTTGAGGAAATTTGACGGTGACGAAAATTAAAAAGGCTATTTTGCGTTGTTGTCCCGATTGGACGATTGAATCGCTGCGCTATCTCGAAGAAGGAGATTCTTGCGCGGCTTACGTCGTCAATGACGAATGGATTTTTCGCTTTGCCAAACACGACGAAGCGCGGAAAAGTTTGAAACGCGAAAATTGTCTGCTTCCGAAACTTGCCAATCAAATTACGCTCTCCATACCCGCGCCGCAAATTGCCTGTCTTGAAGACGACGCGAAACTGTCATTTATCGCTTACCCGCTTTTGCGCGGTCAGTTTCTTTCGCAAGAACATTATTTTGCCCTGGACGGCGCAAGCAAAACCCGCTGTGCAGAACAGGCGGCGCGTTTTCTGAACGAAATGCACTCGGCGGATGTCGAATTAGCGAAAAACTGCGGTGTGTCAGCCAACGACTACACCGCTCAATATTCTGATTTATTAAAGCAGGCGCGGGAAAATTTGTTCGCCGTTCTGGACAAGCCGGAGCGTCTGTTTATCGAGCGCGTGATTGGTAATTACCTCGAATCCGGCGCGGCTTCCGATTTTCGCCCCGCGCTGCTGCACGGCGATTTATCGCCCGACCATTTTATTTTCGACGAACGAACAGAGCGAATTTCCGCCGTTATTGATTTCGGCGACGTGATGATTGGCGACGCGGCGTGGGATTTCGTTTGGATTTACGAAGATTACGGTTTGGATTTTTTGTCGCGGATGCTTCCGGCATATCGTGAATTTGATAAGCCCGCGCTGCTCCGGCGCGTCTTTCAATTTTCACTGCTCGAAGCCGTCGAATGGACGGTCGGCTGTCAGGCACAAGGCGTGGATGATTTCGCCAAAGCGTTGACGCGGCTGCGAACAATGATAGTTCAGGAAAAAACTCGGCTTGCCGAACTTCTGTCAGCGTGTCGCGCCGCCGAACAACTGAATTCAACCGAGCCGAATCCGCCGCCCGCAGCATAAAGATTACCGCGCTAATTTTTTAGAATAAAACTGTGCGCGCCCTCACGTCTGTTGAATTGTTGGATTGCGGCGTTAAAGAAATTACGCAATTCCCGAAGCGGATTTATTTATTGGCTTGAAAACAAGCAACGTAATATCGTCGTGTTGCGATGCGCCATCGGCAAAGCAGTCTATCTCGCTGACAATTTGACTAACGATGCTTTGGGCTGAACCGTCTTTTGCTTCCTCAAGACTCTCGCGCAAATTCGCTTCTCCCCATTCCTGCTCGGTTTTATCTTGAGCTTCCGGCACTCCGTCGGAAAAAAGCGCGAGCAAATCGCCCGTTTCAAACTGGAATCTGTTTTCCTCGTATGACATTCCGGCAAACATTCCCAAAGGCAAGCCGGTGGATTTTAATAGTTCGGTTTTATTTCCGTCGCTTCGCAGTAAAAAACATTCGTTGTGTCCGGCGTTAACATATCTTGCTTCTCCGGTCTGTGGATTGATTTCGACTAAAATCGCGGTGACGAACTTGTCTGATGGCGATGTGAAATAAAGCAGCTCGTTTGTTTGCGCGGCTAATTCGTTGAGCGACATATTGCGTCCGGCAAGAGCGCGAAGCGTTGCTTGCATATTGCTCATTAGAAGCGCGGCGGGCAATCCTTTTCCAGAAACGTCGGCGACACAGAACAGGTAAGAGTCGTTATTGCTTGCGCCGCCGTCCTTCTCGTTTATCTCTAAAATGTCGTAATAGTCGCCGCCGCAAACACGCGCCGGGCGATTAAAAGCGGCGATGTCGTAGCCTGCGATATTTGGAAGGCTTTCGGGAAACAACCCTTGTTGAATGCTTGCCGCCAGCGCGAGTTCTTGTTCGACAAGAGCGAGTTTGGCGCGTTCCTGCTCGTTTTGCAGGCGCAATTCGGCGGCTGTGCGTTCGTGTTCGAGTTCGCGGGCGGAGAGTTCCTTGACCTGAACAAGCTGTTCTTCCAAGTTCTGATTTGTTCGGGCAAAATTGCGTGCCAGAAAGACCGAGTTGGCGATGATGATACCGCAGAGCGAGATTTGCGTGGAAAGAACGTCCCAAAAGTGCGACATATTGCGATTCGTAACGATGACGATACCATCCTTCAAAGGCGCGACTATCAGGAAAAGCACGCCGAGACCGACAATCCACGCGCCGTCCCGCTTTGCAAAAAGCGCACGACCGATGACGCGCAGCGATTCGATTACGACAAAGGCGATTATCATCAGACTGAGCGACTGCAAAAGAAATGTGGGATTTTCAGAGAAAAACAATCGTGCGATAGCGCCGAATATCCAAACTGCCAAAACAATCCAAAAATGAATGGGTGTGCGTTCTTCAAAAGCCGCGTAAAGAAACGCGACGAATGAGAAGACAGCTACCGCGAAACTCCACAGTGAAAGATAACTAAGCGCAAAATCTGTTTGCTCTGGAAGACGAGAAACATCCAAAACGTCGGCGGTCAAAATCCGCACTGCCACGCTGATGACAAAAAGGCTAAAAAACAGATTTGCACGTTGGCGCGGGTAAAACAGATAGAGCAATAAATGTAGCAAGCCGAAAGCAACAGTTAAGCCGACACCAAAAATGGTAATTTCGATTGCTTCTTTAAACGGCAATTCGTTCATAACTACCTATAAAGTTACTCGACAGGCTCAACTTAAGCAAACCAACTTTGTATTCTGCTGAACTAGACTCGTATTATACAGATTTTTTATAATTCGTTTCCGAAGCTAAAGTCAATTAAAATTTGGTTTCAATTAATGTTTGCATAATCGAAATCTAAATCGGCATAAAAAATTACCGCGAATTAAACTGTTTGAAAAAGCAATTTGAATTTCGTTCCTTTTTGCGGTTTGCTTTCGACCGAGATTTCCGCCGCGTGTTCCTGCAGGATTTGATTGACGACGAACAAACCCAAACCCGTTCCGCGCCCGCGTTCTTTGGTCGTAAAGAGCGGCTGGAAAATTTTCGCGCTGGTGTCTTTGTCCATTCCCGCGCCATTGTCGATAAATTCAACCGCGATTTTGTTCGCTTCAAATGCGGTTGAGATTTCAAGTTTTCCGCCCGCCGGCATCGCGTCGAGGGCGTTGTTGACGAGATTAAGAAAAACCTGCTGCAAGCGGTCGGCATCGCCGGAGACGAGCGGCAGATTTTCGGCTAAATCAATTTTCAATTCGACACGGTTTTCTTCGAGCGTCGGCTCAACTGCGTCGAAGGTTTTTTGCAGAAGCTCGTTGAGATTAAGCGGCGAATGCTCGCTTGCGCCGAAGCGCGTGCGGTCGAGCATCTCGCGGACGATGCGCTCGATGCGCGCGATTTGCGCGGTGATGGTTTGCAGTCTTGCCGCGTCTTTGGATTCTTTCGGCGAACTCGTCTGGAGAAGCTGAACGTGACCGCTGATTAAATTGAGCGGCGTGCCGACTTCGTGAGCGAACTCGGCGGCGGTTTGACCAGCGGCGGCGAGGCGTTCCATCTCCGACATTTTGCGCGTCGTGCGGAAAAGTTCGAGATTGGCGTTTTCAAGCTGTTCGTTTTTTTGTGTCAGTTCGCTGGTCGCCGCGCCGACTTTTTCCTGCAAAATTTCGTTTTGCCGTGTCCGTTCGTCGGTCATTTCGCGGATTTGCCGCATCATCGAATTAAAGCCGTTTGCCAGCAAGCCGAATTCATCTTTTTTTTCCGAAACGCCGACCGCTAAATTTCCCGTTTTCGCTTCGTTCATCGCCGACAGCAATCGTCCGAGCGGCTGATAAACCAATCTCTGAAACAAAAGGTAAAACGCCATCGCCATAAACGCGACGGTCAGGAGCGTAATCCAGGAAAGTTTGGCGATGTAGCGCGTGGTGATTGACGAAATCGTATCGAGTTTTTCGACCGCCTCGACCGCGCCGGTTACTTGTCTGTTGCGGACAATCGGCGAAAACACGCGGAAAAGCGAGTCGTCTTTGTTCGGCAAAACATTGATTGCCGACGAGCCGACGCCTTTTTGCAGCGCGTCCCGCACTTCCCCGTTCAATTCTTCAACCGGCAAACTGTCATCGGACGCGACGCTTTCGACAAATTTTCCGTTTTCAAAATTCCAGACGCGCACGGTAACGAGATTCGGGCGCGAGCCGCTCAGAATATTCGCCAGATTTTGCAAGCCTTCGGCGTCGAAACTATTTTGCGTCATTGATAATTGTTCGGCGAGATTTTCCGCTTGCAGCGCGGCGAGTTCTTTCTGTTCTTCCTGAATCTGCGCGGCAATGCTGGCGCTGACGACAATCAGCCCGACAATCAGAACGACGAGCGAAACAAGCGAAGCGAGCAGCGCGGTTTTAATGTGCAGCGGAAAATATTTCATCTCCGATTATTTTTACACGAAGAAGGAAAAACGGCACAAGATTGGTCGGTAAGAATTTTGGAAAATCTCATCGTGTTATCGGCGTTTTTATAAAGGTTTCCCCCCCCCCAAAGTTACGCCTGCCGAAAAACCGACGCGCGCCGTTAAGCTGAATGGCAAATCGCCATCAAAACTTTTTGGAATTCGACTGATAGCTCAAAACGTCTGCCGCGAAAAGTTTCGGTGAAAGTTGCACGAGTTTTGCGCGGGCTGTCGTATAAAATCCGATTCGGTTTGTCCGGTCAACTGGGCGACCTGACGCTGAATTTTTTCACGAATCATCGCCCAGAAATTCGCCCGCGCGTGCCGGTAATCGGGCGGCGAAGTTTGCTTCAATTCATCCGGCGTTTTATCGAGCGCGTTATGACGCGCGATAACTTCCTGCCAGAGCGAATCGTCGTCGAAAACAATTTCCTTAATTAGTTTCAGCCGAATGTCGGTTATCTTTTTCGGGCGAAAACTCCTGTGAGACTCACTGGTAAAATGATTCCAGTATTGCGATTTCTTTTCTTCGTTAATCATAATAATCAACCTCTTTTCACTTGAATGTCTGAGAAAAGCGACTCGAATTTGCGGCGAATTAATGAACGACTCCGATGTGCCTGTAACCGGATTTCGGGTGATTTATAAACCTGCCCGAATTTACCTTTTTCGTTCGCAATACGCGGCGTTCGGTTTCCGCCGTTTGATGGCGAAGAAAATTTCCGATTGCCGAAACGATAAAGAACGCGCCCGCCAGCAAAAAACCGGCTTGAACGAACGCCATCGTGAGCCGCGCGAAACCGTCGCCTCCGGCAGAGGCGTTAAATTCGACGACGCTTGCCGCCAGCAAAACTGCCGTCGTAATTTTCAAATAGATTGACATTGCTTTTTCTCCTTATTCTTAAAATTTCGAGTTCGTAAATTTCAAAAAAATGAACTCTTAGAGAAATGTAGCAATAGTTAAATGAACGCAGGATTAACGCGGTAAGTAGTTTTAAAATGCCGAATAAATTTAATCTTTGACCGCACCGCCAGAATTTTGCCGCTGCAAATTTTCAAGCAGGTTTTCGATGCGGTTAAGCCGTTCTGTAATTTCATCGTGCTGGCGTTCGGATTCGCGGGGTTCTTTGCCTTCTATGACGAAAGTTCCGCTCGGCTCAATGGTGCAGGATTTTATATCTTCGAGCTTTCTGAATCCCTGCTGGTGCGCGACCGCGACAAGTTCCGAGCGGCTTAACATTTCTTTTGTCAAAGCCTTCGGCTGTATTTTCCCGTCGGCAATTAAAATGGTCGGCTTTCCTTCGAGAATTTCGTCAAGTCGGCGGTGCTTGAGAACGAAACACACCCCAGATAATTTGTCGCCAGCAGCGCGATTGCTCCGATGATTCCGCCGATGACGGTGTTGTCGCTGCCGATGATGGCGTTCTGCACGGTATTTGAAAGCATCAGCAGAACTACCAAATCAAACGGATTCAGTTGCGCGAGTTCGCGCTCGCCGAAAATTCGCAACGCGATTATCAGAAACGCATAGACGAGAATCGGGCGCAAAACTTTTTCCGCAATTGATAAGTCCAAGCCGAACATATCGCCGAACATCGCCGAATCCCAAAGCACTTTAACAAAATTCATATCGCTTAATCCTTCTTTAATTTTCAATTAATGCGGCAGCAGCCAGCCGACGAAAAACGCGATTGCCGCCGAGAATTTACAAAACGGAGAATAAAAAGCGCGAAGATAACGATTTGAGCGAGCGGTTCAGCAAAGTGAGATTTCTCCAAAGTTATTTGTCCGTTCGACAATTTGCCGACTCGCTGCTCAAGTGCCGGAATTCATTTCCGCCTTTTCAGTTACTAATCCACTTTTTCCCTCCAGTAATTTAAAGGAGATAACTCGACGGCGTAGTCCCAGCCTAAATCCAATCGGCGTTCACCGGCAAACTCAACGCTCAGACGGTAACTGCCTTTAGTAAATTCCAGTAATTGCTCGCCGCGAATGCGTCCTCTGTCTTTTACTTCGCGGTCTTCGAGAAACATCCAACCTGCCGGAGCAAGCTGTTGGACATAGAATTGTTGAACGGCGGCGAGATTGGCATCCGATTTGTATGTTTTGGCAATTACGAGCGGCGAGCCTTCCGGGATGCTATCTTCGCCCGTTTCCGTCATTTCGGGGTAAATCGGAATGGTTTGCCAGATTCGTTTCGTTTCTTCAATTTTCAATTCGTCCGGCTTCGGCGCAAGACCGCAGCAAATGTTTAAGCTGATTACTATCAGGAGGCATATTTGCTGCCGGTAAATTTTTAAGCCGCGCGTATTATTCATTTGTGCGTCTCCACTTTTTAAAGTAAAGGTTATTCAAACTCACATCGTCAGAAACATTCCGACCGCTGCGGCGGTCATAATCGCCGCCGTCGCCCAGCCTAAATAACGCAGCGGGCGCGAACTCGTGCGCGTTCCCATTATTTTCGGGTTGCTCGTCAGCAGGACGACGAGGACGACCAGCGGCGGAGCGAGGATTCCGTTCAGCACCGCCGAGTAAAAGAGCATTTTGACGGCGTTAAAGCCGACGAAATCGAGGATTAAACCCAGCACCATTGAAACCGCGACGACTGCATAAAATTTGGGCGATAACCGCGGGCGGTCTTCCAAAGTTCCGCGCCAGTCTTTAGCTTCCGATACGGCGTAGGCGGCGGAACCGGCAAGCACGGGAACAGCCAGCATTCCCGTCCCGACCAAGCCGAGCGTGAATAAAAGATAAGCTCCGTTTCCGGCTAGCGGGCGCAGGGCTTCAGCCGCTTGCTGCGCCGTTTCGATGCTGGTTTGTCCGCTCGCGTTGAGCGTTGCGGCAGTCGTCAGGATAATGAAATACATCACTGTGTTGGCGAAAAACATCCCTGTGAAAACATCCGTCCGCGCCGCTCGCAACTCTTCATCAGTCGCTCCTTCGCGCTCTTCGACGGTGCTTTTGCCGTGCGCCCGTTCATCTTCGACTTCCTGCGAGGCTTGCCAGAAAAAAAGATACGGCGAAATGGTCGTTCCTAAGATTGCCACAAATGTTGCTAAAAACTGGCTTGACCAGACGACGCGCGGCACAAAAGTCGCTTTCAGCACGGCATACCAATCCGGTTGGGATAGAAATGCCGTTATCACGTAAGCGAACAACACAAGCGTCAGCCACTTGAAAACGCGGGCGATGTGGCGATAGGAAGAGAAAAAGAGCAGGGAAATAATCAAACCCGCAAAAACCGGTGTCCAGTAATACGATTTGATTCCCGTCATCATTTCGGTCGCTTCCGCCATTCCGCCCAAATCCGCGCCGATATTGAAAACATTAGCCACAATCAGAAGCGCGCACGCGCCCCACAACACCCAGCGCGGATAATAAAGCCGCACGACTCCCGCCAGCCCGCGCCCCGTGACCAAACCTAACCTGGCACACATCAGTTGCACGGCAGCCATCAGCGGGAAGGCAAAGGGCGCCATCCAGAGCGGCAGATAGCCGAAGGACGCGCCCGCGACCGAATAAGTCGAGATGCCCGAAGGGTCGTCGTCCGCCGCGCCGGTAATCAAACCCGGACAGAGTTCGGAAAAAAATCTTCTCACCCGACTTTTCGCGGGAGGCTTCAGTTCTACCTGCTTTTCGGTATCGGAATTAATTTCATTCATTCTTTTAATTTTCCTTTCAGCTTCCTTCCAGCCGCGTTACTAACGCTTTTTATAGAGATTTTTCACACCGAAAGTTACGCCCGCCGAGAAACCGACACGCGGCGAATCGGGCGTTAAGCCGAACCGTAAACCGACATCGAAACTTGTTTTAGGATTTAATTGATAAGTCAAAATACTCGCCGCGAAAAGTCCCTGCGGCTCGTTTGCGTCTTTTGATTCGCCGTAGAGTTCGCCCTGCAAATTAAACTGCTTGTAAACATCGCGCGACACGCCGAATGCGAACGCTCCGCCCGTCACAAAACCTTTCTCGCTCTGCTTGCCGTTTATCAAATAGGTCGCGTTAAAATCCACGTCCGTTGCGCCGATTTTTTTGCTGAATAGAGCGGTCAGCGCGTGGTCAACTCTGCCCGTGCCTAAGTTTTTACTGACGCTTGCCGTCGGCAGTTTGGCGAAATACGAAACGGCGAATGACGGCGCGGTTTTCGTTTCGCCGGTGAAATCGAATTGGATTCCGATTCGCGCGTCGCCGATGCCGGTTGCGCGACTGCGCGAGCGGTCAAACTGCGACGAAACCGTGTCGAGGTCAAATTCAAAGCCGATACGTTCGGTCGCCGCGAAACTCAACACGAGCGTTCCGGCGTGCTGGGCGAGAAAATCCCTGCCGCGATAATAACCGCCGTAGCCGTATTCGATTTGAAAAACGCCCGGCGTATTAAAATCCGCTGGGTTCGACACCGACGAGCGGCGCGAATTGACCCGGAAAACGTTTTTAAGGTCTTTCTCAATCTTCTTCGCTTCACTTTGCTTTTTCGGTGTCGGCGAAGTGGTTGGAGTCGGCGTTTGTTGGGCAAAACCGGATGCGCCGAAAACCGCGAGCCAAACTAAAATCAGCGTCGAATAAGATATTTTAGACATAATTCAATTCGGAATTTTTTGTAGTTCAAAAATTTCATCGCCACACTACTAAATCTAAGTTTTTCCGTATTTCCGTTATTCATAAAAGTTCATAAGCGACCAGAAAGCAGACGATTGCCATTAAACATAAACCGCCGATAAAAATTAAGTCGGCAATTCTTTCTATCCGGTAACGGCGTTTTTTCGTTCTGGTTCGCAGAGCGATATAGGAAAGAATGCACGATGAGAGAAACGCCAGCGCGTCAACCGCCAGCAGATTATCGCTAATCGAACCGATATTTTTCAGTTTCCCGATTTGAAAAATTCCGATGACCGTCAGACACACGCCGACCATCGCCGCCGATGCCGCAAAAATATGAATCGAAATATCTTCTTCCAGATTCACCGCGTCGCTCGATTGACCGATTTTGATTTCATCTTCGTTAATCATTTTTTTATTAATGCTTTGACTGTCAGCGCGACGAAAATGCCTTCGGCAATCAGCGACATAACGCCGATTGGTTCGAGCCATTCCGGGTCAACTTCCAAGCCGGGCAAGCCGACGGTTCGACTGATAAAATAACCGACAATCGCGCCGCCCGCCACCAGCAAACCCAAAAGCCAGCCCCAAGACGCGCCGCGAAAAATGCCGACCGCCGCGACCAATGCTCCGATGCCGTTGAACGTAAAAAGCACGCCCTTGTAAGTTGATTCGCCAAAAGCGTCGGGCGCGTCAATAAAATGGATAATTCCCGTAATTATTATTGAAACGATTCCCATCCAGATTATAGATTTTGATATATTGTTCATTGTTTTTCTCCCATCTCTTTTTCAATTCTTTTCAGGAAATCGCCCGCGCGATGCCGAACGCCGCCGCCGCCGCCAAGCCGCCAATAAGCGTGGTTTGCAACGCGCTTTTGATTGGGCTTGCGCCCGTGAATTGCCCCTTGATAAAGCCGAAAAAGAACAGCGCGAGCAGCGTTACAAACACCGAGATTTTTAACGCTTCGCGCGTTTCGGCGATAAAAATATACGGCGCGAGCGGAATAAATCCGCCGACGACGTAGGAAACGGCGATGGTGATTGCGCTCTGCACGGCGCGTTTCGGGTTCGGTTCTTCCAGACCCAACTCAAAACGCATCATAAATTCGACCCAGTTTTTCGGATTTTGCCGAAAGGCTTCGGTAATCGGCAGAATTTGTTCGTCGGTCAATCCGTAGTCTTTGAAAACTTCGCGCACTTCTTCGGTTTCCATCTTCGGAACTTCTTTTACCTCGCCGTATTCGCGCTTCTTTTCGCTCTGATAATGTTCGGCGTCGGAACGGGCGGCGAGATAACCGCCCAAACCCATCGCAATCGAACCGGCGGCGATTTCCGCCAAGCCCGCCGTAATCACCAAATCGTTGGCGGCGACCGCGCCGGAAATTCCCGCCGCCAGCGCAAACGGCACGGTCAAGCCGTCCGACATTCCAATCACGATGTCGCGCACGGTTTCGCCCGCCGTAAAATGTTTTTCGATGTGCTGACCAGTCGGCATATTTTTAGATTTTCCTCAATTTCCGGCGATTCGATGCGTATCTTATGACGACAAAAAAGCCGATTACGACGATTAAAATTCCGAGCAGAAAAAATTCCAATTGACGAACTTCGCCGATAATTTTATTCGCGCTCAAACTCAGGAAATAACCCGCCGCCACGAGCATCGTTCCCCAAACGGCGCAGCCTGCAAAATCAATCGCCGCGAATTTGAGAAAGTTCATTTTCCTGATTCCCAAAACGTCATCGTCGCATTGCGCGTTCCAAAAACGAGCCGCGCCGCGAGTATTTGCCAAACGCTGAATTTCCCGATATATTTCTCCGCTTTCGGCGAATGTTTCCGGTAAAAAGCGGTCTTTTCGATGCGCTGTCCGAACCGGCGACCGAGCCAATACCAAACGCAATCGCCCAAGAACATTCCGCCGATTGCCGCCGCGCCCGCAGCCGCGACGTTAAAATAACCGAGATGAGCGACCACGCCCGCCATCACCGGCATCGCGTCGGCTTCGACCGTCGAACCGAATAAAACCGCCCAGAGTCCATATCGAATTAAAAATTGTTCCATCGAATCTGCTTAAAAGAACTCCAGGCGAAATTTTGTCGAACGCGGCGGCTCGCCGCATCATTCGAGCGCAGACTGCCGAAAGTTTCCCCGATTATCACGGATTTCAAATTAAACCTTTAAGGAATGATTAAAATTTAATCTAAAGAAGCGTTTCGAGAAGCGAATCCCGAAACGCTTCCGTAAAACTTCCATTAATTGCCCTTTACGTTTCGATAAACTTTCTCGGTCGTGTTCCTGACTCCGCTGCCCATTTTTTCAAAGACGTTTTTGTTTTTGCCGCTTTGATTGTCCGGTTTGTCGCCGTCTTCGTTGTCTTCTTCGGCACTAAGAACCGCGCCCGTTTTCGCGTCAACTTTGACATCGAAAATTTTGCCGCCCGCGTCCCGAATATCAAATGCCCAGACGAGTTTGCTGTTCTCCTTTTCGATTTCTTCTTCCAGAACTTCGCCCGAAACTCTTTGCAGAGCGGTCGCCCGCGCCTGTTCTTTCGTGACGGTCGCTTCGCGCATTAGTTTGTCCTGATTTTTGCGCTCTTTCGCGTTATCTTCTTTTTCATTTTTTTCGTCGTCGCGGTCCTGTTTTTTCTCCGATTTTTGATTATTGGTATTTTGGGCATTGGCGGTTTGCGCCGCGCCGAATAAACCGATGCCGAAAACCAATCCTAAAACTAGAACTACCGTTGTTGATTTTGTCTTTTTCATATTTTTTTACCTCTCTTTTTCGATTTAGCGGAGAAGTCGACATCATTTTCCCGTCGGCTTCTCGTCCCTTTGTTGTTGGTCAAAGCCCGATTTTTTTTCAGGCTAAGCAAACTTTACAAAATTGAAGATTAACGCAGGATTAATGGGCATAACAAAAAGTTTTTTTTGGAAAGATTGAATTTGTAATTTTACGTTTTAACCATTAAAACTACGGTCAATTGTGTCGGTTTGGGAAGCTCTGATGTTTTTCTTTACCGTTTTAGCAAAACGATACGACTCGTAGACGCGGCTGAAAACTTTCGTCCACGAATAAGATTCCGCCGTTGTCCGGGCGGCTGTTTTGATTGGCGAAAGATGTTCGGGTTTTAAAAGGGCGTTTTTGACAATTTCGCAGAAATCTAAATTATCGCGGGCGACGAAGCCGCTTTGTCCGTGTTCGACTAGAAATTTCGGACCGCCTTCCGGCATCACGACTCCGGGAACGCCGGATGCCATCGCTTCCAGCACGACGTTGCCGAAAGCGTCGGTTTTTGACGGAAAAACAAATAAATCCATATCGGCAAAGGCACTCGCCAATTCTTCGCCGCGCAGAACGCCGGTAAATCGCGCGTTTTTTAAGTTTTTTCGCAACCATTTTTCTTCATTTCCGTCGCCGACTATCAAAAATCGGTAATCGCGTAAATCGGCTTTTTGCAGCACTGCGTCGAGTTCGGCGAGAAACCGAACGTTTTTCTCCGCCTGCAATCTGCCGACGTAGCCGATTGTAAAAACGTCGTTGCTTCTTTGTCGTTTTGATGGATTAAGAAATTCGGTGTCCACGCCGCGACTCATCAAAAACGACGGGCGGTTGGTCATTTCTCGCATTTGCGCGACGAGTTCTTCATTCGGCGCGAGCTGCACCTGAGCAAGAAAATACATTTTCATCGAGCCGCGCAAAACGGTTTTTTCAATCAGATTGCCCAGTTTTCGTTTGGTTACGGCGGGCAGCCAGGCGATTTTGCTCAACACTCGCCGCGCCGCGTATTCGTGACCGTTCGTATGCCATGAGGCGACGGCGGGAACGCGCCAAAAATGCGCGAAATAAAATCCGAGCTGGCTGACATCGCTGAAGCCGGTTAAATGCAAAACGTCCGGCGAGAAATCCCGCAAAGTTTTCCGCACTAAACTTTTGTGCCGCCACAAAAACGGGTCGTATGCGAGTTCAGTGTCGAGTTTTATCGCTAAACCGCCGCGTTTAAGTTCGAGAATTTTCAGATTTCCTTCCGTCCAAACGCGAGTTTCTTTTCCCGCGCGGACGCATAAAAACGGATAATTGTTTTCTCGTGCATAATCGGTCAAACGGCGAAGCACATTCGCCGCGCCGTTCGTTTCGTGAAATGTTTCGGCAAACAAAGCGACGCGCGGAATTTCTTTCATGGTTGATTATTGTCGTTTTGAGATTTAGAAAATAATGTCGAAACCGCCCGTAAAATAACGCCGGTAGCTGTTGATAAACGTGCCGAACGCGGGGTCGCCCGTATTGTTTCGCACGTTTCGCGGGTTGAAATGGTCGGTTAAATTAAAGCCTTTGAGGGAAAGCCGAACGGCGTATTTCTTTGTAATTTGAAAATCTTTGGAAATCTCCACGTCGAGCGAAAAGAAATTCGGAAATCTTTGCCCCTTCGCGTTGCGCGTGCCGACAAAATTCTGGTTTTGGTCGAGAATCGAATAGGGAAAACCGCTGCGCCATTCGAGAATCGGCGAGAAGGTGAATTTTTTCGGCAATGATATGTTGCCCCACGCGAGCAGACGATTCGGAACGTCGGTCGCAAGACGCGAGAATTGATTCTGCCGAATTATCGGATTGCCGAAGTCGCCGAAATAACTGCTGAAATCGTTGAGATTGCCAAGCGTTTTCGAGCGCACGTATGACACATAAAACGGCTGATTTTTCGGCAAGGTGAATTTCGCCGTCAGTTCAAGCGCGTCGTAGGACACGCGCCCCGTCGGACTCAAAACAATCGCGCCGCGCCCGAAAAAATCGGTTTCCGGGTTGACGGAGTAGAGCCGCGTCGTGCGGCTGTGCGTGTAATTCGCCCATAGAGAAAAACGCGAATTGACGATTTGGTCAACCTGCAAATTCCACGTTATATTTTCCGGCACGAATCCGACATCGGATTTCGCGGTTCTGAAATCGAGCGGAAACAGTAAAGGGCTATTGACCAGAATATTTTCAAAACGGGTTTGGCTGACAACTGTTTGACCGTCCAAACCGTAATTCGTCACAGTTCGCGCCGGATATTGATTAAAAGCGCGAATGTTGAGCGGAATTTTGTCGTAGAAAAAACCGAATCCGCCGCGCACGATAGTTTTATCGCCTTTTAACGGTGACCACGCGAAACCGGCGCGCGGCGAAAAATTCCGCTCCGAAGCAATCCGCTGGTCTTCGAGGCGAACGCCGAAATCGAGGCTGAAATTCGGGCGGACAATCAGACGGTCTTGAACGAAACCCGTGTAAGTCCGATTGGTAACTCTGATTTGCGGCGCGGCTTCAAAAGTCGTCCTCTCGGCGAGAGTGCCGTCCGTCCGGCGGACGTTGACGGGACGCGCCGCGTAATTCATCCAATTTGAAACGCTCGTAAAATTAAAACCGATTTTGACGTTGTGCGTGCCGCCGAAAGATTTCAAAGCCGGAAAATCGTAAGTTTCAAAAAATTCCGAGCGCGTCGAACGCCTGTCCTGATTGGAAAAATAATTTCCGCTTTCGCCCGTCGGCGTTATCGTCTGGTCGCCTCTTCCTTGTCCACAAACATTCGCAAAAAATCGTTTATAAGAAACGGAAGATTGCAGCAGTCCGCCGTTTTCAAAAGCGAGACTGTCGCGGAAAGTTGTAACGAAATCTTTTTGCTTGTAATTCGGCGTAACGGGACGCGGGCGGAAAAAATCCAAACCGACGAAAGATTGGCGTTCGGGAAAATAACCGGCGGTAAATGTTTGCGAATGCGTCGGGCTGACAACGTAATCAAACTGCGTAAAATAACTCTGAGCTTCGGAGACGGTTTCGTTATTCGGAAAAACAAGCCCGCGCACCGGAACTTTCGAGATGCTGTAACCGAGCGATTGCGAAATGAAAAGTTTGTCTTTGATAATCGGACCGTTAAAATTGACGTGCGGCGCGTCGTCCTGAACGCCGTAAAATTTGCCGTTGTGAAAACGAAAGTCAGGCAAAAAATCGTTGACTTCAAAATGCCATTTATCGCCGCCGCGCCGTGTTTCGATGTTCGTCAAACCGCCCGTAAATTGCCCGAATTCGGCGTTATACGGCTGACGGAAAACCTGCACCGATTCGACGGCATCAACCGGCAAATTCAGGCGAAAATTTCCGTTCGCCGGGTCTGAGACGTTCAAGCCGTTGACGCGAAACGCGCTTTGCTGCTCGCTCGCGCCGTTGATGCTGATTTCGCCGTTTGTAGAACGAATCACGCCCGGCACGAGCGGAATCGCTTCGTCAACACGCTTTGTGGCAAGCGGCAACCGCTCGATTGTTTTGCGCTGAATATCTCCGGCTGGCGGCGATGAACCGACTTCGACGCTGTTGACATTTTCTCCCGAATTTTCGATTGTTACTTCCGCCGAAACCGCGCCGACTTTCAGCGCGATATTGATTTCGAGCGGCGTGTTTGGCGCGATTTCAATCGGTTTTTTTTCGTATTTCTCGAATCCTTCTTTTTCGATTTTCAATTCATAAACGCCGCTTGCAAGATTGGCAAAAATCGCCGTGCCAATCGCGTCCGTTTGAGTTTCGGCGATTATTTTTTTATTTTGCGACAAAACGCATTTCGCGCCCGCGACAACCTCGTTCTGAGCGTCGGAAACGACCAGACGCAATTCGTTCGGCTGGACGTTTTGCGCGTTTGCGGCAATGTTCAACGCCAGCAAAATTCCGATAACCGCTCCGAAAATTGTCGCTCTTTTTAATCTATGACCCATAAAATTTTCTCGCGGGGATGTCCGTTTCCGTTTGCAGACACGGCTTCCGGTTTCTTGACAGTCGCCGTTTTCGCCGCCGATTTTTCATCAACCGGCGGCGCGGCGAGCGCGACGAGCCGTTTTAATTTGCGCGTCGTCCGCAAGTTTCCTCGCTCGACCGTCAGGACGCGAAAATCATAAAGTTTCATTTCCAGATTTTTTTGAAAATCCGGGAAACGCGAGCGAAGGTTTTCCCTGATGTTTTTGATGACGGCAGCTTGGATGTGCGATTCGTTCGAGTAAGCGGTTTCGACGTGCAATTCGACGACATCGCGGCAGTCTTCGTGCCAGACCCGCGCCTGCCATTCGTCCGTGACGAGCGGCACTTCGCGCAGAATTTCGGCGAAAATCCAAGGGCTGATGTTGCCCATTCCGCAGACAATCATTTCGTCCACGCGCCCTTTGATTTTGGCGATTCTTTTGGCAAAAAGCCCGCACGCGCACGGCTCGTCAACAAGGCGCGTAACATCCGTCGAGCGGTAACGAACCAGCGGCATTACGTCGCGCGTCAAAGTCGTATAAACCAGCTCGCCAAAGCCTTCAGAATTTACATCCGGCGTTTCAAAAAAGAAATTCAAATCGTTGCGATGATAGCCGTCGCGCATCGCGCATTCCACGCCGATTGCGCCGAACGATTCGGTTTGCCCGTAGTTTAAATAAAACGGCGCGTCCCAAACTTTTTCGACTTTTGCTCTGGTTTCTTCGGCGATATTTTCGCCGCCCGCAACCAGGAATTTCATCTTCCACGCGCCGCGTTTATCGGCGATTTCCGAAAGCCGGACGAGCCACGACGGTTCGCCGAAAATCACCGTCGGACGATAGCGCGAGGCACGCTCATAAAATTCAAGCGGGGGAATTTTTCCGGCTTCCGTGTGAAAACAGCCCAAGTATTGAAACGCCGTGCGGACAACTGCCGGAGAAACCCAAAACGAAACGTCGAACGCGCTCAAAACCGTATCCTCACGGCGCAAGCCGAGCTGGTAAAGACCGATTGCGCTGGCGCGTCCCATTTCCGCCAGCTCGCGGTTCGAGAAAAAAACGCGCTTCGGCTCGCCCGAAGTCGTTCCCGTCGTTTCAAACGCCGTATCAGCGCGTCCGACCAGAAACGCTTCCGCGCCGTGCTTTTGCAAATCCGAGCCGGTCGTAAAAAAATCGCCCAAATCCGATGGATGTTTGATTTTGCCGACATCAATATTTCGTTTCCGAAATTCTTCGGCATAAAACGGCGCGCGAGCGGTGAGTTTTAATGTCTGACGAAATTTCATCAACTGAATTTGCGTGAGCAGCGCGGGCGGCATCCGGTTCAAAAGCCGAATCGCATACGCTGGATTCGTCCGCAGTGCCAGTTTTTCAAATTGTTCGGTTAGTTTTGATAACATTTATTTTTTAGCCACAGATTTTCACAGATGAACTCAGATTTTTGAAAGCCGATAAAATTGATTTTATTTGATTTACATCTTGTTTTTATCCGTGTTTATCTGTGAAAATCTATGGTTACAAATTCCTAAATTCTGTCCGGGGCGCACCGGCGAATCAGCATCTCCAACATCTCCACCGATAAATCAATTTCTTCGAGCGTCATTTCAAACGACGGCGCGAGCGTGAAGACGTTTTTGTAATAACCGCCGACATCCAAAACCAGACCCATCTTTTTGCCGCGTACATCGAGGTCGCCTTTCATTCCTTCGGCGAAAATCTTGTCGGTCAATTCGCGGTCGGGTTCGTAGCCGTCGGCTTGGCAAATTTCGATTCTCAAAGCCATTCCCATTCCGTCGGTGTCGCCGATAATTTTCGGGTATCTTTTCTGCAAATCTCTGATTCTTTCAAGAAAATACGAGCCTTTTTCGCGGGTGATTTTTTCGTAATCAATTTCTTCGGTCATTCGCATCAACTCCAAGGCGACGGCAGTTCCCAAAGTGTTTGAAGAAAACGTCGAATGCGTCGAGCCGGGCGGAAATTTGTCGGGCGAAATCAAATCTTCTTTTGCCCAGATGCCCGAAAGCGGATTCAAACCATTGGTCAGAGCTTTTCCGAAAACAATAATGTCGGGCGAAACTCCAAAATTTTCCATCGCCCAGAATTTTCCGGCGCGGTAAAACCCCATCTGAATTTCATCGTCAACCATTAAAATTTTGCGTTCTTCCAAAACCTTTTTGAGTTCCTTAAAATAATTCGGCGGCGGAATTATATAACCGCCCGTGCCTTGAATCGCTTCGACGTAAAATGCCGCGAACTCGGCTTCTCCGGCTTTGGCGTCCCAGAAAGAGTTGTATTCGGTGTCGAAATTTTTGGCGAATTGCTGAACGCAATACGACTCGCACGATTCTCGCTCTTTGCCATACGGACAGCGGAAACAATAAGGATACGGAACGAAATGAGCGCGGTCTGAAAAATGTCCGAAACGTCGGCGGTAACGAAAGCTCGAAGTAATCGCCGACGCGCCCAAAGTTCTGCCGTGATAGCCGCCCATAAAAGCGAACATCAGACTTTTGCCGGTTTCGTTGCGAACTAATTTCAAAGAATCTTCAATCGCCTGCGCCCCGCCGACGTTGAAATGAACGCGCCCGCTCATTCCGAATTTCGATTCGTTGAGCTTGCCGATTGCCGCCGCCAGTTCGACTTTCTCAGAGTGCAGATACTGCGAAGCAAGCTGCGGCAATTTATCAATTTGTTTTTTCAAAGCATTGTTCAAACGCTCGTTGCCGTAACCGAAGCTCGCCGCCGAATACCACATTTGTAAATCGAGAAAAGGCACTCCCTCGCGGTCAAACAGGTAATTTCCTTCGGCGCGTTCAAAAAATTTCGGCGGCTCTAAATAGTGAACCGTATCGCCGTATGAACAGTATTTGCGCTCCATTTCGAGCAGTTCGGCTTCGCTCGGACGGTTGGCGTGATAGTCGTCTCCATTCCCGTCGCCGTTATGGTTGCGGCTTTCGATTTGGTATAACTCGGCGTTTGAAATTGTGTTTGTAGTCATATTTTTTTGTTAATAGTTTCTGCAATTTTTTCCTAAATTCAGGCGGCTTGAAGCCACGAACGGCGTGCGCCCATCGAAGTCAAAACGAAAGACTCGAAGGCTTGGTCGAGGCTGTCCGCTACTTGTTTCAAATTGTTGTAAGCGGTTTGCGGAATGTGGTTTTCGAGACAAAACTCGCTCAGTTTATTTTTGGCGAAAACCACGTCCGCCGCTTTTGCGGCAAAGCAGTCCGAAAGTCCGTCGCCGACGAAAATGCCCGGCGCGGCGAATTTATTTTGTTCGCTCATCACGCGCGGCTTGCAGGTGGCGCAGCCGTCCACGCAAACGTCCGAAAAGTGCGGAAACTCGGCGCGCCATAAATTTTTTCCGCGCGGAATCAGGCGATTTGCCCAGATGTTGATGCCGTCTAACACTTGACGATTGCTGACGGCTTTTCCGAGCATTCGCCGGATGTAATATTCAAAGCCGTCGCTGATGATATGCACGCGCAAATCAGCTTCGCGGCAAACATCGAGCAGCGGCAGAAAACCTTCGTCGATTTCGAGCGCGTCGAGAAATTCGTTCAACTCGCCTGTGGTCGCTTTGACAAACGAAAACTGCTTTTGCAGACACTCGCGTGAGCCGATTTCGCCCGCGACCCATTTTTCTTCAACTTCTAGCCAGCGTTCGTCGGCGAATTCTTCCAAAATCTGGTCAATCACGTCGCGTTTTGAAATCGTGCCGTCAAAATCTACGAACAAAATCGGTGACTGCGATTCGGCGAAAACTTCCGTCAGGTAATAATTGGGATTCATCTTTGTTTTTCTCCTCTGATTGATTGGGCAATAAAATTTGAACTCGGTTGACTTTCATAAATTTCGGGACGCATCCGGTCAAGCGGCGCGACGCGCAAACCTTTTTCCTTTAAGCCTTGCAGGATAATCGGAAGTGCTTTGACCGTTGCCTGACGATTGGATTTTCCAGAACTGTCGCCGTCGTGCAGCAAAACGATTGAATTGCCCTGCACGGTTTCCAGAACATTCCGCGCGATTCGTTCCGCCGTGATTTTCTTCCAGTCGAAACCCGCGTCGCTCCATTGAACGGTTTGCAAACCGAATTCTTCGGCGGCGGCAAAATAGGCAGGAGAACGAACGCCGCACGGCGGACGCGCGAGCTTCGGCGTGATGCCCGTCGCTTCCTTTATAATCTCCTGCGTTTTTTCAAGCTCGCGTCTTGTCTTGTGTGCGCCGCAAAAAAGAAAAATCGGATGCGAATACGAATGATTGCCGATTTGGTGATTCTCGGCGGCGATGCGGCGGGCGATTTCAGGGTATTTTTCAACCTGTTTTCCAATCAGAAAAAACGTCGCCTTCACATTTTCTTCGCGCAAAATGTCCAAAATTTCCAGCGTGTCGGGCGAAGGTCCGTCGTCAAAAGTTAAGGCGACCGAGTTGTTTCTCGCGTTTCCGCTCCAGATTGTTTTCCCCAAAACCTGCGAGCGAACGGCGTAAGTCAAGTAATAAAGAACCGCCCACGCGACGCTCAAACAAACCGCGAGTGCCGCGCCGAGCAGCGTCAGAAGTTCAGAATTTTGTTTGAAAAATTCAATCATTGATTTTTCCCCGCAGCCAACCGGCTAATTTATCGGCGGCTTGCGCGTTACCAAAACTTGCGGTTTTCGCCCGCATTTTCCGTAATAAATCTTTATCGCCGAGCAGTTCGCCGACAGTTTTCGATATTTCCTCCAGCGAGCGCAGAGCGCGTCCGACGCCGTAATTTTCGAGCAGATTATATTGAATTCTCTCCGCGCCCGGCGGCGGTTCAAGCGCGATAATCGGCAGTCCGCAAGTCATCGCTTCGTCAAAAGTGTTGCCGAGTTTTGAAATCAGGATGTCTGCCGCCCGAAAAAGCTGCGGAACGCGATTCGTCCAGCCCAACACTCGCAAACGCTTTTCAGCGGCTGGCGTTTTTCTTAACGTCTCGCAATTTTCTTTAAGTTTTTTGTTGTTTCCCGCAAGCACGACAATCGCGGCGGAGGATTCAGATTCGAGCAGTTTTCGGGCGATTTCTTCGATTTTGCCCAAGCCTTCGCCGCCGCCCGCGACTAAAATTAAAGGCGCGTCAAACGGTAAATCGAGCCATTCGCCGACTATGCGGCGTTCTGTTTTCCTTTCATCTTCGCTTGGGGCGGCAAATCCCGTCTGCATCGGCACACCCCACGCGGCGATTTTTTCGGGACTTGCGCCGAGTTTGACAAAATCTTCGCGCGCTTTGTCATTTACCAGACAATAAAAATCGGTTTCCGTTTGAATCCACGCGCGGTCGGCATCGTAATTGACATTGACGGCGACAAACGGAATATCCAGGCTCAAATCCCGCTTGATAAGCGCGGCAATTTCGCCGCAGCCGACTTCGGTGGCGACAATTGCCGACGGCTCGATTTCACGCGCCAAATCGAATAATTTTCGACACTCACGACGATAAAACCAGGTCGGGCTGGTTTGCATTTGACGTTTCTGGTAAGAATCAATTTTTTCCCAAACCGCCGGAGCATTTTTAACCAGCCATAAATAAGCCGTAACGTGCGTGAACCGGGCAAACGGCGACATATATTCGGAAACGTCAACGACTCGCGCCGGAATATTCGGTTGAAGGTTTTGCCACGCCGAAGCAATCGCTTTCGCCGCCTGCGTATGACCCGCGCCATTGGCAATCGTCAAAATCAGAACCGGATGCGCCGCTTTGCCCGACACGCTCCGCGCTTGCGTTTTTTCTACAATTTTGGCGACGGCTGGGTTCATTTAATTTCTATTCCCGCGCATTGATTCTTTGAAATTTACGCCGATTTCTTTTCCGCTCGCGCCCGACGGTTTTTGTTTTGAATCAATTTTCCGCGCTTCCATCTTTCGCCACGCGGCAGACATTTTCCGGTAAGCCGAAAGTCTTTTCGACGGCGAGAAAATCTTCTCGACGGCTTCCGCGTTGGCGAGCGTTTCTAAAACCGCATTGACGATTTTTTCGCTCGCGTCAATCCGCGCCAATTTACCGGCGCATTCCGACATTTGCCGTCTTTCTCGCGGATTTTCGAGAAGCCGCAAAATCTCAAAGGCGGTTTCTTCCGAGCCGCGTGTTTTAATGCCCGCGCCTTGCCCGACAAACCAACGGGCGTTTTCTTCTTCCGGTCCCGGAATCGCGTCGAAAAGCACGCACGGCAAATTGCACGCGGCGGCTTCGGATAAAGTCAGCCCGCCGGGTTTCGTCGCTAAAACGTCCGCCGCCTGCATCAGTTCGGCAATAAGGCTCGTCCAACCGACAACGTGCAGCGAAACCGTCGGCGAATTTTGCAGCTTTTCTAATTCGGTTTTTGCTTTCTCGTCTTTGGCGGGCAAAGCGACGATTTGGAAATTCGCGCCCGTTTGCAAAAGCCGCGCGGCGACTTCGCTCATTCGGGTCGGACCCATTCCGCCGCCCATCAGCAAAACAATCGGTCTTGCGTCCAGATTGAAACGCGCCCGCGTCTTTTCCGCGTTGTGTTCTTCGCCGAAACTCGCGTCGAGCGGAATGCCGCAGACTTTGATTTTTTCAATTTCCGCGCCCCAGCTTTGCAATTGTTCCGCAACTCGATTGGTAGGAACTGAAAACATTGCGATTTCCGGTTTGACCCAAATCGGTTCGGCTTCAAAATCGGTGATAACATTAACAACTTCGGCGTTCGTCAAACGGGCGCGCCGCGCAATCACGGCAATTTCCGACGCTCCGACTTCGCAGGCGATTATCAAATCGGGCTGGAATCGCCGGATATTTTCAAACACTTCGGGACAGCCTTTTCGCCAAGTCCAAACCGGCGCGCTTTGCTCGTCGCGTCTTTCGAGGCGGGCGCGGAAAAACTTATTCCAGAGACCGGGCGCGTAGCGAATCATCAACCAGTAAGTCCAGACGTAAAATGCGCGGAAAAACAGGCGGCATTCTTCCAATGCGTCAATTAATTTCAAATCCGCTTCCGGCATTTGATTCTGCAATTCGGCGACAATGCTCTGCGCGGCGCGAATGTGTCCCGAACCGAAGGAAAGCGTCAAAATCATAATCCGTTTTTCGCTCATTCTTCCCTCCAATTCATCGCCCAAAATCCGCCGGAAAGCGTAATCGCCGCCATCAAAAGTAAAATTGAAAGCTCGCCGCCGACGAACATATTTCCCGCCAGAATTTTATTGACCGCACCCGCGATATAAGTCGTCGGCAAAACGTAACCCAGCCAGCGCATAAAATCGGGCAAGGTTTCCGCTCCGTAATAAACCGGCGCAAGTAAAACTAAACCCGCGCCGAGCGCGTCCGTGTAGAGTGAGCCTTCGGAAAATGAGCGGACACGCGAGGCAACGATAACGCTGATGCCGCACAGCGAAAGTAGCGCGACGAAAACCGTCAGCGCGAGAATTAGAACGCCCGAGATTCCGTCAATGTTCGTTTGCACACCCAAAACACGCGCCGCGGCGAGCATCGAAATCGTTCCCAGAGTTCCTTGCAGTATGGCGAAAATCAACACGCCGAAAACATACGACGAAGCGGCGAGCGGCAAAGTCGCAAACAGTTTCAAGCGTCCGGTAAAACGATTTTCGAGCAGCAAATAACCGAGCCAGCTAATCGCCGTTAAACTCAAAGAAAACACAATCGAAGCGGCGAGAAAATGCAGCCGCGCGTCGTTTGAAATCGTTTCCGAAGATTGATGCGCGATGCCGCTCGCAAAAAAATACATTCCAATCGGAAAGACGATTGCCGCGAGCAGAAACGGTCCGGTTTCGCGCCGCAGACGCGCCAGATGAATTTGAAAAACGCAGAAAATGTCCGAAAATCGTTTTTTCATTTTTTCGACCGCTCTACCGCCGCCAAACTTTCGCCCGTTTCTAAATGCTCGCCAATAAGCGAAAAATAAACGTCTTCGAGCGAAGACGTTGCCAGTTGGTATTCATCAATTTGTTTCGCTTTGATAAAATCCTGCGCCGCCGCGAAATCCGCAAAAAATTCGACGTGCGGAATGCAGATTTGTCCGCCGCCGTTTAAATAGTTGACGCGATATTTGTTTGGGAAATTGGCGCGAAGCGCCTGCAAGCTGCCGTCGGCGACTATTTTACCGGCATTGATAAACGCGATGCGATGGCTTAGTTGTTCGGCTTCTTCCAGATAATGCGTCGAGAAAATCACGGTCGCACCTTCGCCTATTATCTTTTTGAGCAGTTGCCAAACCGTCCGCCGAGATTGCGGGTCGAGTCCGGTCGTCGGCTCGTCCAAAATGAGAAGAGGCGGTTTTCCCAACAGCGCCAAGCCGATTAGAATTCGTCGCCGCTGTCCGCCGGAAAGCGTGCCGACTTGTTTGCTCGCATTTTCTTCGAGTTCGAGATTTTCGAGAATTTCGTCCGTTTGCGTTCGCGCCGATTGTCTGCCCAAACCTTTTAATTTGCCGAATAATTCCAGATGTTCTCTAACCGTTAAGGTTTCAAAAACTCCTGCTTCCTGCGGCGTTACGCCCATCGAAAGTTTCGCTTTGTCTGAATCAGAAACAGCGTCAACGCCGAAAATTTCAATCGCGCCCGAAGTCGGTTTGAGTTCGGTTGTCAGTTGCCGCAAAAATGTAGTTTTGCCCGCGCCGTTCGGTCCTAGAATCGCCACGCACTCGCCGCTCTTTGCGGTAAAATTTATTCCGCGTGTGGCTTCAACGCCGCTTTTGTAACTTTTGAAAAGCTCCCGGACGCGCACAGCGGCTTGAATTTTTTCGGGCGAGACATTCATAAAAATTAAACCAACTGCAAAAACTCCATCGCGCTCCACACGGCAGTCCAGGGATTGTTGCGATACGCCGAAACTTCATACGGGCAGCCTATTTTACAGCCTTTACAGAAATCCCACATATCGGGCGACTGCTTGATGATTTCGATGACTTCGCGGGATGCGTAAATGTCTTTCAAACTCATCTCCGGCGCGCCTTTATGTTTGGAAACGAACGCGCACGGGAATTGAATCGAGCCGTCGGGACGCATATTTATCAAATGCGAAGCCGAGCGGCAGGGAAATTTTTTCGTAAAACCGTCTTCGCGGTAAAATTTGTAATAATCGGTGTAGAAGCGAACGCATTTAAATCGCTTTTTCAAATCCAAAACGTAAGCCGCGATTCTATCCAAACCTTCGCGTTCGATTTCGACGTTTTCAGTTTCGTAAGTCGTTCGCACGACGTTGTGAACCGCTTCGGTGTGCAATAAAAAACCGCGTTCCGTGCAGAATTCGGCGAGCGCGGGCAAGTCTTCCAGATTGCTTTCGTCAACCGCCGCGTTGATTTGCACGAGATTATGTTTGAGTTTGTGTTCCGCGATATAATCAAGCGCGGCGAGAATCGTCGGCAGTCCGTCAATGCCGCGCCGCGCTTTAAATTTCTCGCGGTCGAGCGTGTCAATCGAAACTTCCAACTGGTCGAGTTTGACGCACGATTCGGCGTATTTTTTCAAAGCCAAACCGTTGGTCGGCATCGAAGTAAAAAAGCCTTTTTTGCTGGCGTATTCGATATAATCCGGCACGTTCGGATTCATCAGTGGCTCGCCGCCCGACATACTCCAGGCGAAAACGCCCATCTCGGCGGCTTCATCCATTCGCTTGAAAACTCGCTCTCTGACAGCGCGGTCTTCCGGCTGCTGGTTTTGCCAAATCGCGCAGTAGCCGCATTTCATATTGCAGTGCAAGGTAGTTTCAAACATCACCATAAACGGGCGATTAAAACCGTGCCGCAACTGCCGGAGAGCATTTTTGAACATCAATCGTTTTTGCATAAACCTTTAACCGTTACAATTTTCGTTCCGCCATTTAACGCTGTAAATCCGGTAGTTTCAATTAACTTCAAAATACGCTTACCGGGGCGTTCGTGCAGTTTTTGACAAATTCGCCACAAATCAGAAATCAATCTCGAATTTCGCTTTCACCGAAGTTCCCAGGCTGTTGTAAAACTTTCCGTAGTTCGGACTGCCAAGATTATTCTGCACATCGCGCGGGTTAAAATGATTGGTCAGATTAAACAGCGCGACGCCGACGCGGGCGCGTTTGTTGTCGAAAAACGGTAATTTAAAACCTTTGGTAACCTGCAAATCGAGCGAAAGATACGTCGGAAGTCGTCCCGCTTCGTTTCTTTTTCCGACGAAATCGAGCCGCTCGCTGACCGCCGAAAAAGGAAAACCGGAGCGCATTTCAAACAGCGGCGCGACGCGGATGTCGTATTTTTGGGAAACGTCAAATTGCCCGTAAGCCAGAAAACGATGTGGCGCGTCGAAAGGAAGTCGCCCGTATTCGTTCGGTCGGATGACGAAAGAAGGCGTGTCGTCGAAAAATCTGTCCGCCGTATTTAAGTCGCCGCGCGAACGCGAAAAGACGTAGGAAGCGTTAAACTGCGCGAATCCGGGTTTGTTATAGACGAGCAGAAACTGCGCCTCGTCGTAGCGCGAACGCCCGCGACTGTTGAGCTGAAGCGCGCCCGTGCCGACGCTTCCGATAATCGGTTCGACGAGCAAATCGTTTTTGGTAAATCTTTCGAGAAAACCGACACGCATCGTTAAATCTTTGGTGATTCCGCGGTCAACCGAGAGGCTGTAGCGCATAGAGCGCGGTGTGCGAAGCGGTTCGCCGATTTGATTGCTGAAAAAACGCGGCGGGTCAATTACGGTCGCGCCGTTGGCGGCGAAATTCGTAACGACGCGCTGCGGAATCTGCTCGATTGCGCCGTCTCGCTGGCGGTCGAAATAACCGGCGTTCGATAAAGAACGGTCGTAGAAAATTCCGATTCCGCCGCGAATGATTGTTCGCTGATTTTTCGACGGCGAAAACAAAAACGAAAATCGCGGCGCGAGATTGTTTCGGCGCGTTACGCCGTCGCGGTCAAAGCGCAAGCCGTAATCGAGAGTCAATTTCGGATTTAAAACCCAGCGGTCTTGGACGAAGGTGGCGACTTCCGTGTATTTGTAATCAATCGGCGCGGCGTTGGTAAAATCAATTCTCTGCGCCAAAGTCTGATTGAAACGGCGGATGAAAATCGAGTTGAAACGCAGTTGCCCGCCGATGCTCGTGCGGTCGAATTCAAAGCCGGTTTTAACCGAATGCTTACCGTAAAATTTGAGCGGGCGCGTGTAATAAGTTTCCTGCCACTGAATTCGCTTCGTTCGTCGCCGTGTGTCGGCGAAATAGCCGCCGCCGTTGGTTTCCGGCGCGATGGTGAACGGCAGATTTGATTTGGCGAAAACGTCAACGTCGAATGTTTTATAGCTGATTTCCGAAGATAAAAACGAAGCGTCTTTGAAAACCGATTGCTCGGAGACGGAAAAAAGCGTTCCGCGCTGTTTGTAGTTCGGAGTCGTCCGCGCCGGATTGAAAGTGTCCAATCCTAAATTGCGGAATTTTTGCGGAAAAATCGCCGCGTTAAACTTCAGAGCGTTGTTTTTATTGATGTTCCAGTCAATTTGCGTGAACGAGTTAAAGCCTTCCTGAATAATATTGTCGTCAGGCTTCGGCAGATTCGGCACGAAGCTGCGCGAGAAACGATATTCAAACGATTGCAGAAAAAACAATTTTTTCTGCATAATCGGACCACTCAAAGTGATGCGCGGGCGAAACGAATCAATTTTCGTCGAAAAGACGTTGTGAAAAGTCGGGAAAAATCGGGCGACGGCAACTTTAAATTTATCGCCGCCGCCTTTGGTTTGTAAGTTTGTTACGCCGCCCGTAAATCTGCTGAACTCCGCCGAATATGGGTTTTCTTCAATCTGAACCGTTTCGGCGGCTTCGAGCGGAATATCAAAAGCGAGTTTGCCGGTTACCGGGTCGGTTACGTCCGCGCCGTTGACAGTGTAGCTGCTTTGTCCGGCGCGTGTGCCTTTCAAATAATCGTTGCCGTTGCCGTCGCGCACCACGCCCGGAGTAAGGGAAATCGCGTTTTGATAATTGTCGGTGCGAAGCGGCTGCGTCTTTAATGTTTCCGAACGGACGACGTTGGAAGTCGTCGTCTCCGACGTGCTTAATAAACCTTCTTCGGAGCGAATCGTTACCGATTCGTTGACCGTCGCCGTCAAATCAATTTCGAGCGACAAAATCGCGCCGGAAACTAATTTGATTTCTTTCGTAACGCTCGATAATCCGTCGGCTTCAATCGTCAAAGTGTAATCGCCCGAAGGCAGATTATCGAAAATAAAATCGCCCGAAGCATTTGAGACGGTTTTGAGCGGCTTATCGGGCGTGGCTCTGTTGATTAAAGTCAATCTCGCGCCCGCGATAACGGTTGACTGCGCGTTTGCGGCATTGCTCGCCGCCGCCGCCGCCGCCAGCACCGTGCCTTTAATAGTTCCGGCATCGCCACCGGCTGCGGCAAAAATTGTTTGCCCGCAACTGATAATCAGTAATGCCGCAAGCGAGCGGATAAAGAGATTAAAGTAAAATGTTTGAAGCGTGATTTTTCGCCGCCCGTCTTCTGCGTAACGCTTTTTGGCTTTCATACGAAGGCGTCTAGGGCAATCATCGTGCCTGCCGTAAAAGCCTTGTTTTTCGGGTGTCTTGAATGTTTTCAGAGGTCGAGTGCCGTGGCACTGCGCCGCCTTTCGCCAATTGACAGGCGGCAAATTGTCGCCGCTTCTTTTCACGGTCGAAAGTAAAATTGAAAAGATAAAGCAGATTGACTGTAAATTAACCTGCTTTTTGCCCGCTAAAATTCGATGAAATTTATCGCTTACGGAATTTGTTTCAACACTTTTTGAGCGAATGTTTTACTCATATTCATCAGCAACCGCGATCGGAAATCATCAGGCGCGAGATACTATCAGGAAATCGCGCCGAACGTTGAGAAGCACACTGCGCCGTCATTCTCTGCGTCGCGTGAACTGCGCCGTCGAGAATAACGCTTGTTTGGTTCGTCGTATTATCAGTTGCAACGCCGGCACGACAGCTTGTAACGACAACAACCGTTAGCAGAAAAACTGACAGCAAGAAAGAGTTTTTTGTGTTTCTCATATTATTTCTCCAAAATGACAAATCGAAGATAACATTCTCTCGACTCAACTGCGAACAACCAGGAAAGCCGCCCAACTATTTATTAACACCGACGCCGTTGATAATAAAACGAATTTTGCGTGTTATCAACATAATCTCCGCGCCGACGTTCGCTTCGCGCTGCGCCTGTTTGCGAATCGTGCCGTTGGTCAGACCGATGGTGAGAACGATTAAAAGAACGCCGACGGCGATGCCCAAAATGCTGACCACGGTTCGCGCCGGACGATGCAGCATATTTGAGAAAACTAAATTTTCCATAAAAATTCTAAGCAGGATGCGGGCGAGCTATTCGCGTTTGAAATCGAAAGTGTAGCGTAATAAAAACGTATGGCGCGGCGACGTTTGCCCGTAATCGGTCGTTAAAATGTATTGGAAAATAAAGTTCGGTTTGAATCGCCAGCCGAATCCGTAATTCGAGTAAAAGTCGGTGTAGAAATCACTCGTGCGTCCCGACGGAACGAAAATGCCGTCTGTATTTAAAATGCGACCGAAGCGGTCGGGGAAAAACGCGGAATCGGTGGTGCGCGACTGCGTGATTGAAAGCAGGGAAGCACTGACGAAAAGATTGCGCCAAACGTCGGTCTGCACGGCGGCGTGCAGGGATAAAAAGCGGGAATTCTGACGCTCGCTCTCCAATAGATTTCCGGTGAGATTTTCGCGGCGCGTCTGGCTGGAACGAATCAATCCGCCCGCCGCGTCGAAGCTGAAAATCGTGCGCGGGCGCAAAATGTAGCCCAAACCGAAGCCGAGCGTCGCGCGGGTCGTGCGGTCGCGCTCGCTCGAATCGACAAATACCGAACGCCGGTAGTTTTCGCTCGTGTTTCCGAAAAGCAGCGTGCCTTCCGCGCCGTAAAAAAGTCGGCGCGAAAACGCTCCGCGCAGGCGAAAGCCGAGTTCGGAAGTTTTGCCTTTCGTCTGTATAAAATCTTTTGGCTGCGCCGCGCCGCCCGCGAAGCGAAAAAGGTCAACGTCCGTTCCCGCGCTCGCGCCGTAGCGATAAAACGCGCCAAATCTGGCGCCGTCGAAATCGTGTTTGATGCCGAATGTCAGGCGCGTCCGATTGACCGAAGAACGCGAGGCGACTTGCTCGGTGAATGACAAACCGTTCGGTATGCTTTGCGTCGTAGTTTCGTTCAAATTGCCGCGCGAGTAAAGACGCTCTATGCTGAATCCGCCGCTCGTCTGGTCGCGGCTTCCGAATCTTCGGGCAACAATCAGCGAACCGCTGAAAAGATTGCCGCTCGTTGCGCCGGTGATAGTGCGAAGTCCGTTTGTGCCGACGGGAAACGGCGGCGAATTGAGTTGAAAATTGTCGTTTGCCGCAAGCGATTGAAGCCCGTTGCGGACATAGCCGAAACTGCCGCCAACCACGCTGCGAAAACGATTGACGGGAACGAAAATCGTCCCTTCCGGCACGAACGAATAATCTACCGGGCGCGGGCTTTTTAAACCGAATTGGTCGCGCAATTCGTCGTTTGCATTGCTCGCGCCGTTGATTGACGGCACGAAATTAATTCTGGCTTCGGCGGACGTGAACGCATCGGCGTAAGCCGGATTTTCGAGACTGTCGAGGTGCGCGTCCGGGAAAGCGGTAAAGCGCGACGGCAAAGCGGTTTCGCCCGTCTCGACGATGCTCTCGATGGTGCGTTCATAGACGTTCATCGCGCTGCGGGCATTGCCGTTATCGTCGTCATTTTTTTGATTCGACGCGTTTGATTGTTTCTGCCGGTCGCGCTCTCCGGCTTCTTTGGTCAGCGCGTCTGAAGTGAAAAAATCAATTGTCGAATCAGAGCGCACGACGACGCCGTGTTTCGGTTCGGCAACGAGTTTTTTTGTCGGGTCTCGAAGGCTGGCGACTTCAACCGCGCCGTCTATCACGATGACGCGCGTTTCGCCCAAGGGAGTGACGGTAACGAGAAATTCAGTGCCGCGCACGGCAATCGAAGCGGTCGGGCTTTTGATGCGATACGGATTTGGTTTGCCCTGAAAATGATTGATTTTGACGCGAATGCGCCCCAAGGTGATTTGCAGAAGTTCGCGTAAAGAAGAGGCGTTGCGGTAATCGAGGACTGTAACGCGCGAACCGGGCAGAATGACGACCTGACTGCCGTCGGTCAAATCAATAACGACGCGCCCGCCGCCCGTCGCGTCAATTTCGTCGCCGGGCGCGAGCGTCGCGCCGCGCGTCAATCGCGCATTGTTTCGCCCGTTGCCGGAAATCAACGCTCTGCCGCCGACGCTCGTCACCCGCGCCTCGACCGCCGCGTTTTGCGCGTAGACTGTGAAAGGTTTTTCAGAAGCGGCAAAAATTAACGCGCCGCATAAAAACAGCGCGAGTAGAAACCAGATTTTTCTCGAATTATTCAACATTCATCCGCATTAAAATTACAAAGTTTTTTTATCAATCAATCACTCCGCCGCGCTTGATTCAACGCCCGTTTCTTCCGCGTCTTCGTCGGGCGCGGCGAGCAAATCGTATCTGGCAATCAGGCGTTGAATCGTCCGGCGGTCGAGTCCCAGTTTTTCCGCCGCCCGCCGCCGGTTGCCGCCGACTTCCGTTAAAATCAAGCTCAAATAACGTCGCTGGAGTTTTTCCATATTCGGTCGGTCGCCTGCCAGCTCGCGCAAAGTTTCCGCATCGGTAAACAATTCGCTTCCGTTTGGATTCGCTTCGCTAATAGTTGACGGCAGGCAATCGAGCGTGATAATACTTCCGGTCGAAAGCGCGACGGCGCGAATGAGCGCGTTTTCGAGTTCGCGGACGTTGCCGGGAAAATCGTAATGGGAAAGCGCGTCCCAAACTTCCTGCGTCAAATGCAGATTCGGCGCGCCCGTCTTCGTTATCTTTTTTAGAAAATGCTGCGCCAGAAGCGGAACGTCCGCCACTCGCTCACGAAGCGGCGGCAGTTCGACGGTCAAAACGCTTAGGCGATAATAAAGGTCGGCGCGGAATCGTCCGGCTTCGACAAATTCCAGCAGGTTTTCGTTGCTCGCTCCAATTACGCGAACATCAACTTCTCTGGTTTCGGTCGCGCCGACGCGCCGAATTTCGCCCGACTGCAAAACGCGCAAAAGACTCGCCTGAAAATTCGCGCTCGTCGAAGCTAATTCATCGAGAAAAATTGTGCCGCCCGTGGCGGCTTCAAAAAGTCCGGCGCGTGTCTTTTCGGCACCTGTGAACGCTCCCTTCTCATAGCCGAAAAGCTCGGCTTCGAGCAACGTATCAGTCAATCCGGAACAATTAACCGAGACGAATTTCTGCCGGGCGCGATTGCTCAAATCGTGAACGGCACGGGCGACAAGTTCTTTGCCCGTGCCGGATTCGCCAGTAACTAAAACAGTGGCACTCGTTCGGGCGGCAAACGCGATGAGCTTATAAACGGCGACCATTTTCGGACTGCGCCCGATAAGCCCGGATTTGGAAAACTCGTCCGGTAAATTCAGTTCGCTCTCCGACGTTTGATTCGCCTTTTCGCGCCGCGCGTCGAGATGGCGGCGGAGAATGGCGGCGACTTCGGCGACCGCAAACGGCTTGGCGATAAAATCGCTCGCGCCCTCACCGATAGACGCGAACGCCGTTTCGACCGAGCCTTGCGCGGTCATCAAAATTATCGGCAGGTTCTTATCGCATTCGCGTAAACTCCTGACGACCGATAAACCGTCGCCGTCCGGCATCACCAAATCGCAAATCACCGCGTCGAACTTTTCTTTTTTAAGCAATGAGGCGGCTTCGCGCCCGCACGACGCGCTGGAAATGCGAAAGCCTTTGAGCGACAAACCCGTCTCCAATGTCAGCCGAATCGAAGGCTCGTCGTCAACTATCAAAATGTGCGGTTTTTCCATCATTATTCAGGAAACGAAGTTGCTACACAAGCAAAAATCTCGATTAACTAAGCCGTTTGCAGGCTGTTTGTTCGATACTCTTTTACGGACGTGTAAATAATCAAGGCTGCCAGAATCGAGCCGAGAACCAGCGAAGACCCGATTGTGCCAAGGTCGAAACCGCCCTGCTCGTTTGTCTTTGTCATTAAATCGCCGAACGTCGCGCCGAACGGACGGGTCAAGACGAAGGCAATCCAAAACAATATAACCTTTGAAATGTTAGTAAAATAATGAGCCAGAATTATCAATACCAGCAGAGTCGTAATTAAAGCCGCGCCGCCGCCGAAGCCGAGACCGGAACTGTCCGCCAGAAAATCGCCTAATGCCGTTCCTAAAGTGTTGGAAAAAAGAATCGCCGTCCAGTAAAACAGTTCAGCCCGCCGCGATTTGATATGCTCGACCGATAAAGTGCCTTCGACGAGTCGCCAAATTGCCAGAACCGTAATCAAAATGCCGACCAGAATCAACGAGCCGGTCATATAACCAAGCCCCAAAGTTCTGTCCATATAATCGGACATCGTTGTTCCGGCGGTGCTGGTCGCCACGATGACTAGCCAGTAAATTATTGGGTGATATTTTTTGGAAAAAAGCTGCATTGCGAGCGTTACGAAAAAAAAGCCGATTAAAATCATCGAGCTGACGCCGTAACCGATGTTCATCGTCATAGATAACAAATCGCCGCCGGTCTCGCCCAAAGTGGTCGCGCAAATTTTCATTATCCAAAACAAAAGCGTGATTTCCGGGATTTTGCTTAAAATTGCATCTTTCATATTTGATACATTCATAATTGATTCCTTCCAAGTTTTCGGATTTCGGCGGCGGGTGTTCCGCACGAAACCGCTTAGTTTCACCAATTTAAACTAGCGAAGATTAACGCACGATTAATTCGCGCGATTTTCTTCATGATTTTCCGCCAAGCGGTAAATGAATCGTAAAAGTCGAACCCTTACCCGGCTCGCTTTCCGCCGAAATGCGCCCGCCGTGCAGTTCGGCAATTTCCTGCGCGAGCGCCAAACCCAAACCCGTGCCGGGAGTTTCCACCGTTTGCCGGTGGGAAACGCGATAGAATTTATCAAAAATACGCGGCAGTTGTTCGGGACTGATGCCGAAACCTTCGTCGGCGACGATAATTTCCAGCATTCCGCCAGCCGCGCGCGTTTCAATCGTAATCGAGGTGTTGAGCGGACTGTATTTAATGGCGTTGCCGACAATGTTCGTCAGCATTTGCGCGAGTCTTTCAGCATCGGCGGAAACGGTCGTGTGGTTGAGCAGATAGCAATGCGCGATTTTTATTTCGCGTTTTGCCGCGAGCGGTTCGAGCATAAGCAGAGTTCTGTCAATCAAAGATTCGACCGCAACGGGCGCGAAATTAATCGTCTGCGCTCCGGCTTCAAGCCGCGTGATGTCGAGATATTCGTTTATCATCTGCGCCAGCCGTTTCGCTTCGGTGTTGATGGTCAGAAGCATTTTGCGCTGCGGTTCGGGTTCGACCCGGTGTTCGGTCAAAAGCTCGCTCATTCCCTGTATCGCGGTCAGCGGCGTGCGAAGTTCGTGCGTTACAAGGGCGATAACGTCGTTTTTGGTTTTTTGCAGCTCGCGGTGATGCGTGATGTCGGAAAGCGTGGCGATGATGCCGAGCGTTTCGCCCGCGTCGTTTTCGCCTTGACCGACGACCGCCGCCATTCGCAAAACGTAGTGGCGCGCGTCCGTTGTGCCGACAATGATTTCCCGCTCGATTGAATTTTGGTCAACTGTTAATTGCGTGAACATTTCTTCCGCGTCTCGCGGCGAACCCGAAATCTTTTTTTCCGCTTCAAAAATTTGCTCGAAAATGTTTCCGCCGAGCAGCTTTCGTTCGGGTAAATTAAAAATCCGTCGCGCGCTCTGGTTGGCGAAAATAATCTGACCTTCGCGGTCTGCAATCAGCAAACCGTCTTCAATCGAGCGCAAAGCGGAATCAACGAAAGCCGCGCGATTTATCAAATCGCGCGACAGAAATCCGAGCGCGTCGGATTTCCATTCGAGACCGCGCGGCAGATAAAATTTTTCGACCGGAAAGTTATCTTTAGTTTCAATTTCCTCGCCTGTTTCAAAGCGCAGACGATTTGAATCGGGCGACAATCGCCCGCGTCCGTTGGTAAAAAGTCGCTTTTCGGCGGTGAGTAATTCGGCAATGCGTTCGTCCAAAAACGCGCTTGCCGACAGCGAGCGGCGAAGAAGCGCGAGCGGTGTTGCGACAACAAAAGAAGTTAGCACAGGCACGAGCGGCGGAACGACGAAGCCATAGACGAACGTCAAATAAGAACCGAAAAGAATCAAGCCGAGCAGTCCCGCAAGCACGCCGATTTGCTTTAACGCTTCGTGTTTTCCCTGCGCCAGATTGAGCAGAGTTATGACGGCGACCGCCGTTAACGCGGCTGCAAGCGCGGCTATCCAATCGGAAACCGGCTGGTAAAAACGATTTCGTAAAATCGTGTTGATTTCATTCGCCAGAATTTCCACGCCCGGCATTAAATCGCCGTGCTGGTCGCCTTCGGTGTTGTCGGTGTGAACGAACGGCGTTGCGATTCTGTCGCCCAAAGTCGCGGCAGTCGCGCCGATTAAGACATATTTGCCGCGAAACTTTTCGGGCGAGATTTTTCCGTCCAGAACGTCCGCGAAACTGTAAGTCTGCGCGGCGAATGAACCCGTCGGACCGATATAATCAATCGTCATCCGCAGCGGCTGAACGGTGGTCCGGCGGCTTTTCTCGTCCTTATTTTTAATCAGTAAATTATGCTCGGCGGCGATAAAAGGAATTTTGCGCGTCCCGATTCGCACGAAACGGCTGGTTTCATTTACCGCGTCAGCGTTGAGATTGTCGCCGACGCGGATGGTTTCGACTGCCAAAGCCCAGCGCGGTTCGCCCTCGTCGTCGGCGAGCCGCAGAAGCAGTTCACGCGCCGCGCCGTCCGATTCGGTTTCGACGTTGACGTGACCAAATCCCGCCGCTGCCGCTTCGATGTCGGGAAGCGATTTCAGCCATTCGGCGTGGGTGAGTTCCGGCGCGTAACGGTCTTCGATAAGCTGCTCTGAGACGACGACGTTTCCGGCTTTTTTTATTGCGTCAGAAAGTGATTTATCGGCGGCTTGGTCGGTCGGCTCGGAATATAAAACATCGAGCGCAATCGCTTTCGGCACGGCGGCGGAAATTTTATCGAGAATCTGCGCGGTGTAAGTTCTCGACCAGGGAAATCGTCCCAACCTGGCAACGCTCGCGTCGTCAATCGCCACGATGACAATATCGTCCGGCTCGCTCAAATTGCCCCGGAAACGCATCAACCTGTCTTGCGCGTAAAGATTCAAACCGGGGGCGCGCCACGCGGCAAACATTCCCGCCGCCGTCGCCGCGACGACAATCAGCGCGAACCACGCCGCTTTTGAACGGCGGCGCGTATCCGATTTAGATTTACCCGTTTTCATTAATTCTCAGATTAGCTCGAATCGTTCATCTTTGCTGATTGAAGGACATTTCACCGGCAAAATCAATTCTTTCCGCTTCCCGGTCGTAAACGTGAAGTTCGCGGCGGCGCGAAAAATCTTCATACATTTTATCGTAAAGAGCGAAAAGTTTATCGGTTGAGTTTTCCCACGTCAGGATTCGCGCCGTTTCAATCGCGCTGCGGATTTTGGTTTCGCGTTTTTCGTCGTCGTTAAAAACGTCGCGGACGGCGGCAAAATAACTTAACGTATCGGCTTCGGTGAGCCACGCATTTTCTTCGGTCGCGTAAGAGAGAACGCCGCCCGAATCTGGCGCGACGACGGGAAGCCCTGAAGCCATCGCTTCTAAGGGACCGATGCCGAACGGCTCGCGCGGGTTCGGATGCAGAAAAATATCGGAGTTGGCGTAGATGTCCGCCAGTTTTTCTTTGTCGGAAATGTGTCCGAAAAATTTGAATTTGCCCAGTGCGACTTTTTCCAATTCCGCTTCGAGCCAATCGGCTTGCGGACCGCCGCCGACAATCAGCAAGCGGTATTCGTGTCGCTGCGTATCGTAATTGCGAAATCCGAGTAATGATTTCAAAACCTGCGGCAGAAGTTTGACGTTTTTCTCCGGCGAGACGCGCCCGGCGTAAAGCAACACGGTAGCATTTTCGGGAAACCCGGCTTTCTTCAAAATCGCCTTCCGGGTTTCCAGATTCTTTCTTTTTGCGTCGAAAAGATGATTGTCCGCGCCGCAGTTATTGACAAACACTCGTTCGGCGGGCGGAACTTTTGAAGCCTGAAAAAAACGCCAGCAGAAATTAAAAAACGCTTCCGACCGCCGCCTGTTCTTCTCCGGCGCAACCGCGTCAATCATTTCCTGCGCTGTATAGTCGGAATTGGCGAGATGATAATCGAACATCGGAAAAATATAATTGCTTATCAAACGCCGCGAAAACCAGCGAAAAGGCTTTGCGCCGGAGACGAATGCCCGCAGATTGTCGTCCATCCGCTCGCACGAAAAATGCACGAGCATCGGGCGATTAAGCTGTTTGAAATAACCTTTGCGAATCACTCCGGCGAGCAAGGTTAAAGTATATTTTTCGCCGATTTCGATGATGTCCGGCAGTTCGGCTTCGAGAATTTTGCGGACGGGCGTTTCGCCTTGCAGATAATGAAACGGCAACAAGAGACGGTAACGGTTATCGAAAACTGGCGCGGGCTTGGCTTTGACATAATAAATTCGCCCGTATTCGCCGATTTCTTCCCGCGCGTCTTCCACGCCCGGCACGATGAGCCGCACAAATCGCCGATGACGATTGGCAGCTTCAAGCAATCTATCGTATGCCGTGCTGATACCGCCCGAATTCTTGTGATAGTAATTGGTAATGTGAACCGATTTTGAGATTTTGCCCGCCATCTTTTTATTTGTTGTAAAACACGAATTTGCCGATTGGATTTCCTCTGTTAAAGTGAAACTCAATCGACAGAAGGGCAATTATCATTCCCGAACGGCGAATCCTTTATTTCGGCGCGATTCTTATAATCCCGGCGGTTTTCCCGTGGCAACGCGCCGCCGCGAGCCGCACAAAGAGCGGCAAATTGTCGCCTTTGATAGCTCAATCAAAGGCGACAATTTGCTTCGGAAATAACTTTTATCGAAATTTATTTCTCAAAAACTTTTTCGAGATTGTCCACTTCGTCAAGAATCGGCGTGGCGACTTTTGAATAATCCGAAACGGAAGCGGCTTTTTCCGTTTGCGCGACGAGCGATTCAAATTTGGCTGTTTCTTTGCCCGCGCCTTTGGCTTCCATTTTCGGTTTGACCGCGTTCCACGTCTTGCGAATCGCCTGCGCCGTCATTTTTAGTTTGGCTTCGTCTTTGGTCATTGACAGAATTTCGATTTCACGTCCGTAATAATCGAGTTTGACGACTTCGACCGGAACTTTCGGATTGTATTTGGCGGTCAAATCGGCGACTAAAAACGTCGCTTGATTGGCTTCGCGCATCGCGTCAATCTCGTTTTTAGCTTTCACCGCTTTGCCGATTGAATCGGTCGCTGCGAGAATCTGCGGTGTGGCGAGATTGGCGGTTTTCAAATCATTAACCGATTTTTCAAGCGAAACGAGCCGGGCATCGGCTTTCATCCAATCTTTGGCTTTGGCGAAATCGTAAATATTCTCGGCGAATTCGCCCGCGTCCGTTACCGCCGCCGGCATTTTGCCGCTGTTCGTATCAACGGCGACGGCTTTTTCCGGCACGGCGTTGTTCGTTTGTTTATTGACGACGACCGCTGCCGGCGTCGTGTTTGTCGGCGTTGGCGATGACGTGCAAGCTCCAAAAGCGATTGTTCCGACTAAAACCACCGCGCCGAGTGCCGCCAATACCTTTCCGTTTTTTGCTGTGTTTTTCATTTTGTTCTCCATATTTTTTCCTCGCCGGTATTCGCCGGACAATTTGAAATTTGCCCGAAAATTTGGGCTTTCTTTCAATCTGCGTTCAATTTAACAAACGGAAAATGAATACAGGATTAACAAGTGAAAATTTTTAGCGGCGGGAAAAACAGTTTTAGCGCGGGCGGTCAATGAATAATATAAAATGTGAGAAGCTCTCAATTATTGATTGCCGAAGGCGGTTTGCAAATTAATTTCTTGTAAACACGACGGCAAAAGTGCTGCCCGCGTCACTGGAAGAAACAATCTCGATTACGCCCGCGTGAAGTTCGGCAATCCACTGCGCGATGGAAAGTCCGAGTCCAGCGCCGCTGGTGGCGGTTTCCGAAGCGCGACTGCGCGCTTTATCGGCGCGGTAAAAACGCCCGAAAATTTTCGCGCTCTCTTCCTCGGAGATGCCCGCGCCGGTGTCGGTAATCGTGATTCGATAAAATTCGGCGGTCTTTTCCCCGCACACCGATACCTGTCCGCCCTCGCGGTTATACTTGATAGCGTTGTCGAGCAGATTCATAAACAGACGGCGCAGCAAACTTTCGTCGCCGTGCATCGGCATTTCTTCAAGCGTTGAAAGTTTAAGTGAAACATCACGTTTTTCAGCCAGAACGCGAACTTTGTGAACGCAATCGACGAGCAGTTCGTCCAGATACATTTCCGTCTTTCTTGCCTGATATTGCCCCGAATCGGCGCGCGCCAGGGTGAACAAATCCTCGACAATGCGCGTCAGCCGTTTGCTTTCGTCGTGAACTATCGGCAGAGATTCCTGGTGTTCGGCGGGCGTTCGATTGTCTTTCGAGAGCGCGACTTCCGATTCGCCGCGCACGATTGCAAGCGGCGTGCGAAGCTCGTGCGAAGCGTCAGCCATAAAACGGCGTTGATTTTCAAATGAATTTTCGAGCCGTCCGAGCAGGGAATTAAACACAATCGCCAAACTGCCCAATTCATCTTTTTCGTTCTTGACCGGAAGCCGTGCGTTCAAATTTGTCGCGCTTATGGTCGTCGCCGTCTCGCTCATTTCGGCGACCGGCGATAAAGTTTTCCGCGCCAGAAAATAACCGCCGAAACCGGCTAAAACCAAAACGAGCGGCACAAAAATCAATAAAATATCACGAAATCTGCCGAGAACCGTTTCTTCGTCGTCAAGCGCGTGAGCGATGAAGACGTTAAATTGCTGCCCGTCAACCGCGTTTTTACGGGCGAATACGCGAAAATCGGTTTCACCCGCCGCCGTTTGAAAAATCGCGGATTCTTTCGCCGATTTAGAAAAATCGTGGGCTAATTTTGTCATTTGCTCGATTGAAAGGCTTGATTCGCCCAAAATCTTATCGTCCGTCGAGGTAATATCGCCCCGCGCGTCGGAAACAAAAATCGCGTAGTTGCGGAAGCGCAAATCATTCATCGCTTCCCGGAGCGCTTCGAGATGGCGGGCGTTTTGAGGCACGTCGCTCTCGCCGCCGTCAGGCTGTTCGTTATTGACGGCGGCGGTCAGCGACCCCGCTATCTGCTGCAAAGTATTGTCGGTCTGGCAGCGAATCGTGTAATCCAGAAAAAGATAGGTCGAGACGGCAAAGGCGAGCAAAATTACGGCGAGAACGCCCGTATACCAAAGTGTCAGCCGGGTGCGAATAGAATCGAACATCAGAATTTTCTCCTTTTAAACTGCTGATAATCAGCAGAGAACCGACTGATGCGAGGAGCGCGCCGTTTTCCGGTCAAACACTTTAATATCGTGCAAATTCCAGTTGCGGCGAAAACCGGAAATTTCTATAAAATTCCCTTTTGGTCGTCTAAAACGTAACCCGCGCCGCGCTTTGTATGAATCAGTTGAACGGCGAAGCCTTCGTCCGTTTTCGAGCGCAGGCGTCTGATATAAACGTCAATTAGGTTGGAAAAAGCGTCGAAGTTTTCGTCCCAGACGTGTTCGGCAATTTCGGCGCGTCCGATGACTTTGCCTTTTTCTCTCGCCAGATATTCAAGCAACGCGTATTCCTTGGTCGTCAAAGAAATTTCCTGCCCGCCGCGCCAAACTCGCTGCCCGACCGTATCGAGTTCCAAGTCGGCAATCACGATTTTTGGCGGACGAATTTCAGCACTTCGCCGAAGCAATGCCCGCAGCCGCGCCAGCAGCTCGCCAAACTCGAAAGGTTTCGTCAGATAATCGTCCGCGCCCGTGTCGAGTCCCGAAATTTTATCTTCTGTCGCGTCGCGCGCCGTCAGCATTAAGACCGGCGTTTTACTTCCGCCTTTCCGCAATTCGCGGCAGACCTCAAAGCCGTTTTTGAGCGGCATCATCACATCCAAAACGATTATGTCGTAAGTGTTAATCGCCGCTTGATAAAGCGCGTCTTCGCCGTCCGAAGCGACATCGACGGCGTAAGCGTTTTCACGCAAGCCCTTGGTAATAAAATTAGCAATTCGCACGTCGTCTTCGGCAAGTAAAATTCGCATAACACTGGAAATTTAACAGATTCAAGATTAACAGAAGATTAATATGTAAGAAGGAAGTTCGCGCTCGTTCGTCTGCGGAATATACTTGCCGCAGACGAACGTGCGCGAATCGAGATGAATGATTCGAGTAATCAAGGAGTTACTGAGCGTCATTTTGAATTCAATATAAGAATAAAAAAAGGCTGACGGAAATTCGCCAGCCTTTTCACACATAATCCGAAAAAGCTATTGAAAGCTGTCCTTAAAGCGTTTGCCGCCCGCGAATTTAACGGTTTTGCTCGCCTTGATGGTGATTGCTTCGCCCGTCGACGGATTTCGTCCCTGCCGTTCCGCTCTTTGCCCGAGTTTCAGCTTGCCGATACCGGCGAGTTGAACCGAACCGTTTACTTTAAGTTCGTTAATCAGTAATTCCGCGTGCGCGTCAAGCACTTCTTTGGCTTTCGCGCGACTCAATCCAGTGGTTTCGGCGAGCGCGTTGACTAACTCGCTAACCGATTTTTCTTTACTGCCTTCTGCCGACCCTTTGCCGGACGATGCCTTTTTACCGTCGCCCGTCGTTTTTGCCGAATCGTTTTTCTTGGTTGCCATAATTCTTTGTCTCCTGTTTTTTTAATTTATTGAACTGCTGAACGTCTAAAATAACTTATCGTAATGCGCGTATCAATTTGCCCGGCGTATTTATCAAAACGGATGAAAGCGGTTCTATTCGTCAAATCATCCGTTTTCGCAAATTAACTTTTGAATAGAAGTTCGCCGTTTTTGCAGAAGCGGACGAGGCGAAACATTAAACGAGAATTTCCCGAAATCTTCCTTATCAAAAAGTTATTATGAATTTTCAACCGCGAGCGGTTTAAGTTGTAGGGCAGCGGTGAAAAACGTCTTTCGATACCAGAGCGTTACGATTGCGGTCGTAATGGCGACGGCTGCCGCCTGCATAAAGACGACGACGATTTGGTAGCGGACGGCGGTCAGCGGCGACGAACCGGCGAGAATTTGTCCGGTCATCATTCCGGGCAAAGTAACGATGCCGACGACCATCAAGCCGTTGACGGTCGGAATCAAGGACGCGCGAAGTGCGAGCCGGACGGCTTCTTCGGACGCTTGCCGGTAATTTGCTCCCAATGCGAGATAGGCTTCAATCTCGCCCGCTCGCGCTTCCATTTCTCCGGCAAGGCGCTCGATAGCAATCGACGCGCCGTTCATACTACTTCCGACAATCATCCCGAACAGCGGAATCAAATAACGCGGGTCGTGCCAAGGATGCACACGAACAACGAGCGTCGTGATATAAAGAAGCGTGAATGCCGAACCAATCAGCATCGCCGAGCCGGTAATCCATTGAAGTTCGCGGCTCACCTTTTTCTTGCGCTGCGCCGCTGCGCCCGTCGCTACAATCAGCATCAAAAGAAGCGCGGCTAAGGTTATATACCAGCGGTCAACCGCGAAAATATAAACGAGTATGTAGCCGACCAGAACCAGTTGAACGATGGTGCGAATCGCGCCGACGACGAAATCTTTGACGAGTCCGAGACTTTGCCAGCGGGAAATGCCGACGGCGATTAAAATCAAACCGAAAGCAAGAGAGAGTTCGAGCCACGAAACGTCCGCAATCGGCGAATTTAAAACTTCGGCGTTTTGAAAAAGTAAAAGCATTTGTCTATTAACTGTCATCCAGAAATTCACGAATTCGCAGGTTCGTCGTCCGCTCGAAAATGTAATCGGTTGCTCCGATTTCAACGACGCGCCCGGCTTCCATCACAATCGTTTCGTCGCTCGCGCGGCGCGCTTCCGACAAGCGATGCGTAATCATCACAACTGTAATTGCTTTCTCTTTACTAAGCCTCCGAACGGTTTCCATCAATTTATCAGCCGTTTCCGGGTCGAGCGCCGATGTCGGTTCGTCCATCAAAAGAACTTCCGGCGCGTTCGCAAGCGCGCGGGCGATGTTGACGCGCTGTTTCTGCCCGACCGACAGCCGCGCCCCGTCGCGCGCCGCAAGCGAAGAATCAAGCTCAGCGAGCGCGAGCAATTCGTTTATTAAACCAAGTGAATCCGCGACGGGTTTTCCGGCTAGTTGTAAAGCGGAGCGAAGATTATCGGCGACCGTTCCAGGAAACATCACTGGCGTTTGAAAGACGAAACCGACTTGGCGGCGCAACTCTTGAACGGGATAATCGTTAATCGAGCGCGAGCGATAAAAAATTTCTCCGCCCACCGCGTCGTCGAGCCGGTTGAGCAGCCGGAGCAGGGAAGTTTTGCCCGCGCCCGACGGACCAACGAGAGCGGTCAGCGCTCCCCGCGCGATTTCCAAGTTGATGTCGTCGAGAACGACCTGATTTTCCTTTACCTGCCGCACGTTCCTGAGAATGAATGCCGCCGGAGCCAGCAGTTGGCGGGAGTTTTCAAGCACAGAATCATTCGCTGTCGCGAGCCTGTTTGTCATTCGGACAACCCGTTTAATTGCCGCTGTTTGGCGATTCCATTTAACAATTTATCAAGATTTAGTTTGGCAAAAAACTCATCGCAGATTAGGGAAGCCTTAGATAAAATTTCCGTCAAATTTGGGGAATTCCGTCCGAGCAGCGAGTAAGTTTGTATTTCGGCTTCGTCGCGGGACATGTTTTTTGTCTTTTGCAGAGCTTCAATGATTAGAAGGACGCGCAGCCCGTCGTCTTTTAATTTTCCGAGTTCGGCAATCAGCCAACTGACGGCGAAAAATCGGTTTTTGTCGAGCATTAAAAGATATTTATTTTTTCCGGCGTCGGGCAATTTGTTAAAAGGCGAATTGATGATTTCCGGCGTCAGATATTTCTTTTCATCTTCGGTCGGCTCGCCGCTTTCGTCGAGCCGTATGCAGCCGCGCAGAGCTTGCGGGTAAATGCTGAGCCACCGCAGTTTTCGGCGCAGCGCGTGAACTTGGGTTTCTATTTCGGTGAAGCCGCCGGCAAAAGCTCGGTCAAACGCTTCTATCTTCTTGATTTGTTTTTTATAAAAACCCGCAATGGCTTTTACCTCGGCTTTTTCCTTTAACCAATCCGCGCCGCCGAGTTTTTTTCGGATTTTGCGCGTTCGATTCGCGCGCTCTCCAATCCATTTTTCGTTGCTCAATAAATCGTTGAGCCGCCGGATGTTTTCGCGTGCCTGCGCTTTGACGTAATCTGCAACAGCAGCCGGAATCTTTTTATTCGCCGCAAATTCTCTTGCGAACGAATCATAGTAATCGACCGCTCCGAGCGCGTTTTCGAGCGATTTGAACTGCGCTTCGATTTTAGAAAAAATCTTTTTATCGTGCAGCCCGCCGTAAAGTTTGGCGAGACCTTCGAGCATAAAGAGCGTGGTTCGGGCGTTGTTGTTATAAAGCCAGAGCGCCGCGTTTTCTTCTTTCGACGCTTCGCCGAAAAGTTTTTCCAGTGGACCGAGATAAAAATCGAATCTTCCGAAGCCGTTTTTCATAGTCTTTTCACGTCCTTTGGTTCTGAGTTGAAATTATGTTGAAGCCGTCGCGTAAGTCGAGACGCCGCCGTCAGCCAGTCAATCATTACCGATGTTAAATTCGGCGCGAATAAATTCCTTTACGCCTTCCTGCCCGCTCAAGCGAAGCCACAAACGATTGGAATCCTGTTCGACCGCCAGCTCGAAATCGAAAAACGGGCAGCACAACCGCTCGTAAACGATGAACTCCGCCGCGTCCTGAATCATCTGCGCTTCGGCTTTGAAGCGGAAAGCGTAGCCGTTTGAGAGTTCTTTGACGGATTGACGAGATTCGTCGAGTTTTTGAATTATTTCCCCGTAGCGTTTTCTTTGACTTTCGCTTAAAGCGTGCATATTGCAAACGAAGGCAGCATCCATAGTTTTATTTTACACAAATTTCCAATTAATAATGATTACACGAGCTTGCAGCCGCACGGGTAATTTGGGTCGCCGAATTCAACTTGCAAAGTCGTGTGTTCGATGCCGAACCGGTCGTGTAGCTCTTTCGCAGTTTTTGAAATCAAGGCATTGTCGCACGCTTGATTTTCCATAACGACGTGTGCGGTCAGAGCCGTTTCGGTCGTGGACATTCCCCAAACGTGAAGGTCGTGAACATCAACGCACGTCGCCCAGTAATTGACAACGACTACTTTTCCGCGTCGGTCGGCAAAATTCCATTCTTCATTGTTAATACTTTTGAGCGTAAAATTCGCCGTGTTTTTCCTTTCGCTAATTGACGAGACTCCGAACTGCCACCACGATTCGGGCGCGATAAAGAAAAGAATTGCCGCAGTGACGGCTAAATATCCGAGCCAGTTTAAGACTTGCCTGCCAATCGCTTGCTTTTTTGGGGCGGCGACATTTTCCTTGCCGATAATCTGCGAGCCGACAAGTTCCGGTTTATTTTCTTCGTTCAATTTTTACCGCTTTGCTTGGAAAATTCTTTTGGTTTGCCTTATTTGATTGCCTTCCATCCGTGCAGACTTTTTGGCGATTAAATCCTTGATGTCTTTTTCAAAAACACTTTCTTTCGCCGCGCCGACATACTTTTTCGCCAAAATCCCCGTTGCGTCAATAAGCAAAGTCATTGGAACGGCTTTCTGGCGGGATAAAAGCGAGCCGGGCGAGGCGAGCAGAACCGGATAATTTATTTTATAATCTTTGATAAAAGCGTTGATTTGTTCGATATTTTCGCTGTCCACGGAGACGCCAACGACTTGCAAACCGCTCGCTTTGTATTTGTTTGAAAGGCGGACGAGAGCCGGAATTTCCGTCCGGCACGGAGCGCACCACATCGCCCAGAAATTTATCAGCACGATGCGCCCGAGATTTTCTTCTAAACTCCATTTTTGCCCGTCAATCGTATTTAACGTCAAATTCGGAAGCGGCTTGGCGGCGGCTGTTTTCGTCGATGTTTTTGTTTTCCGCTGAGCAAATACGTTCGACACGGGGAAAACCCCCGCAAGCACGAATAGACTCAGCCAAACTATAAAAAAAATCCGTCTTTTCATTGTTTATTTATCTATTTTTATTTATCCGTATTTCCTTTTGGTTATCTGGCGATTATTCTCCTAAATCCCGCTCAATATTTTGATGCGCAGTTTGGTAAATATTTCGGCAGTTTTCGCCCCTTTACAATTCTTCCGCGCGCCGCCGTCCACGCCGCCAGCGAACGGTTCTGGTCCCGCCTGTAAAATACGTCAAAATCAGGGCAAGCAAATGAGCCGCAAACCAGATGTTGTCGTATCCCATATTTTCGTAAATAAAAATCAGAATCAGAATGCGCGGAACGAACACGCCGAGCAGCGCGTCGCCCCACAGAGGAATTGAGCTGTGCGGGAATCGCTCAATCAAAAAATAGACAAGTAGAACTATTCGCGGGAAGAAAAGCGAAAACAACAAAAAATAAAAGTCCATTTCCATTTGCTCCCAATCGATTTAACCCAAAACTTTTCCGTGTCGCTAACAAAAGTCTTTGTAAGTTAGGATTCAAATCTCTTACTTAAAAAATATGACAGTTCCGATGTGTAGAGACTATAATATCCGAAAGCAATAAAGACAAAAATTCCGCAACGGACATTAATATAAAGTTGTTCGGCTATTTAAGTTTTAGAGAAAACTGGGGCGGCTGCTTATGAAAAGATTATTCAATATCATATTTCTTCTCGCGTTTTCGGCTTTGATAATGATTATTCCGGTACGCTCCCAAACGAAAGAACAAAAAAAAGAACAAAAAGCGTTTGCCGCCATACCCAAAAATTTAAGAACAAGTTTGGTTGAGCAATTAAATTTGTATGTCGAATATGAGCGCACGAAACAATATGAAAAGCTGTATGACCTTTTGCTGGAATCCATCGTTGCGCCCAAAGGTTTAGGTCGAGATGCGTATGTTGACGCGAGCAAAAGAGCGACGATTGAAAAGCATCGAAGCGTTCTTTTGAGATTCAAGCCGGCAAGCACAATAACCATTTCTCTTGCTGATAAAGACGAAGTAGTTTATCAAATTTTCGGGACGGCGAAAGTAGATGACGGCGAAGAAGTTTACGAGATGAATGCTGCGATAGAAGCGCGTCTGATAAACAAGAAGTGGTATTTCTCCGGCGTGGGAAAGCGTAATCTACGATTAAACGCGAAAACTCTTTCGGGAAAGGCTTTAATAAGAGAGGCTGCAAAAGCTGGCTTTACAAGGATTCTCGTATCCCGAGTTGCCGGTCGAGTTTGATGTCATTTTTTTAATTTTCATAAAGGATTCTCTACACGCGATGCAAAATCTGTCTTCCATTACAAAGTTTTGGCGAGCCGTCGAGCTTTTTGAGCCGCAGCAAATTCCCAAGTTAGCTCCGAACGACGAGGCGGAGCCGGTCGTCAAGCCCGATTACGACGACGCTTTGCCGTGGGAAATTCCCACACAAAAGGGCATCAATCAAAAGGAAATGACGTTTTACCAAATTTACGGCGGCGTATTCAAAATGAATCGGCTCAAAGAAGCGTTCGGGGAATTTTTCGGCGGCGACGAGGATGCGCCCGATTTCGGCGGTCGAAACAATAATGAAAGCGCCGTGTTCACTTTTACCGTCAACGGAAAAGGTCAGCCCTTAATCGAAACATTCGCGCTCGCTTCCTGTGCCTGGTCGTTGGGGCAGATTTCGCGGTTCGGACGAGATTCAGAAGAGTGGTTAAAGGGATTTGAATCGGCGCAAACGGAATTGACCGATAAATTTGCCGAAAGAATGGCAAAGCTGGCTCGCTCACAAAAAGACGAGATGTCGGCAGGAAAGAATGATTCTGAAATCAGTTCGGAATCGAACGAATCAAAAACGAATTTGCCGGTTCTCACTTTTGCGGCTTTACTCGACGAATCGCGTTGGATTCTAAAAAAACTGGGAATCGAAAATGTTTTCGAGCCGGTTGAACTTCGCATTAAATCGTTTCAGAAATCGAACGATTCGAGCGCAGCAGAGCAGCCGAACTTTCTCAATAGTTTTTATGTTAAGGATTTGGAATTAGTTTCCAAACAAATCGAAAAGGGCAATCTCGGCGCGGGCTTAAAACGGTATTTGACTGCCGAGTCGGATTTAGCGGCAATCGGTCGCATTGATTTGCGAAAATCGGTTGAAACGCTTTTTGAAAATTTATCGCCCGAATCTTTTCCGCGCGGGCGGTGGGCGGCTGAAGACTTATACCCGCTCGCTTTCAGCCAGCAATTTGCGGTCAACACGATTTGGCAAAATCTCGGAAGCGGCGGACTATTTTCGGTTAACGGTCCTCCAGGAACCGGGAAAACGACGATGCTGAGAGATGTCATCGCCGCCGTCGTCGTAAATCGCGCCGAGCAATTGGCTAATTTTGATAAGCCCGAAAAGGCTTTTTACGGAAAAGCTATTTCGTTAAGTAATCTCAAAGATTATCACCACCGAATCGCGCCAGTTAGCGATAAGCTCAAAAACTTCGGAATCGTTGTCGCTTCCGGCAATAACGGCGCGGTCGAAAATATCTCGTTGGAATTGCCCGTCGAAAAGGCGATAGACACGGCTTGGCGAAAGGAGTGCGAATATTTTTCGGAGGCGGCGACGCATTTAATAAACAAAAAAGAAAAAGAAGGGGAAAGCAACGAAAATCACCAAATACCGGCTTGGGGACTAATCGCCGCAAAACTCGGCAATGCACAGAATAAAAGTGATTTTAAAGATAGGTTTTGGTTTGACGCCGCGAGCGGAAAATCATTTAAATCGCGGCTTGACGCGGCGGCAGCCGAGCCGAAAGACCCGAATGATTACGGCTGGCAAACCGCCGTTAAGGAATTTCGAGCGGCGTGCGGCGAAGAAACAAAATTACGCGCCAAGCGACTCGCCGTCTACCGGCAAATTATGGAGCGAATGAGAGCGGCAGCTCAATTACAAGCACTTCCGCAAACAAAAGCGATTATCTCTGCCGAACTGCAAAAAATAGAAAATTTTGCGACGGCAAAGAAAAGCAAGAAAAGTAAAAATGAGTTGGAGCAGGGAAAACTCAAGCGGGAAAAAAATCTCCACAGAGAAAACCATCCGAATTGGCTGTCCGTCGTCTTTTCTCTCGGTCGCAGGCTTCGGGAATGGAACGCGGAAAACGACAAGCTGCAATCGGCTTTGGTCAGATTGAATAATCATTTGTCTGGCTTTGAACAGGAATTATGGAAAATTAAAGCCGAAAAAGATGAAGCGAATAAACAACTATCTCGCTTGGCGCAGCAGGAGACCGAACTCGTCGCGCAAATAGAAAAAATTGATGCCGGGTTAAATGAAACGCAGTCTTATTTCGGCGATAATTTCCCCGACCTCAATAAATGGCGGCGAGATGAATATGAAAAAACGAGGGAACTCTCGGCTCCGTGGTTTGACGAACGGTGGAACGACGCCCGCATTCGGGTATTCGCTAAAGCCCTGCAACTACACAAAGCCTTCATCTTGGCGAACGCTAAATCAATCCGGCAGAATCTCGCCGCTTTTATCGACATTATCAAGGGACAAATTCCGGCAATCGAAAATCTGCCGGGCGCGACCGACATTTGGGCGACGCTCTTTTTGGTAGTTCCGGTCGTCTCGACCACCTTCGCTTCGTTCGATAAATTATTCAAGCATCTCGGGCGCGAGGAAATCGGCTGGCTGCTCGTCGACGAAGCCGGACAAGCCGTTCCGCAATCGGCGGTCGGCGCGATTTGGCGGTCAAAGCGCATAGTCGTAGTCGGCGACCCGCTCCAGCTCGAACCGATTTCGACCTTGCCGGAAAAGATGCAAAAGGCTTTAGCCGCAAAATTCGGCGTCGATGACGTTTGGCTTCCCGGCGGAACTTCGGTTCAGGAATTAGCCGACCGCGTAAATCCTCTCGGAACTCATATCAAAGTCAACGACAGCGAAGTCTGGGTCGGCTCGCCCCTTCGTGTTCACCGCCGATGTCAGGAGCCGATGTTTTCGATTTCCAACAAAATCGCCTACGACGACTTAATGATTTACGGAACAAAGAAAGAAAAAAACGGTGAACTTGGTAAAAGCCGCTGGGTAAATGTAAAAAACATCGATATGGGCGGCGGACACTGGATTGAGGCGGAAGGAAGGAAAGCCGAAACGATTATTCGGGAAATTTTGAATGATGGCTGCTCGCCGAAAGACATTTATTTAATTTCGCCGTTCGCTAAAGTAGCCAAAGAATTAAAGAGAATCGGCAGAAAATTCGGCATTAAAAACGCCGGAACCGTTCACACGACACAAGGCAAGGAGGCGAGCGTGGTAATTCTGGTTTTGGGCGCGAGCGGAGCGGCAAATTCCGGCGCGCGTGCGTGGGCTTCAGCCAAACCGAATCTTTTAAATGTCGCCGTCAGCCGCGCCAAAGGAAGACTTTACGTTATCGGCGACCGAAATTTATGGAAAAGCGAACAGTATTTCTCGGTTATGTCAGAGGAATTAAAATCAGAATAAAATCTGCAATCGATTAATCGCCCGCAAAAAAAATAATTCGTATTATGAGAAGCTGGAAAGAACACTTCGCGGTGTGGCACAGAATACAAAAAACAGATTTAACTCCAATCGCAGAGAAAGGAGAAATTCTAGCCGGTCGGGAAGCCGAAGGCGTTTTAAGGGAAATTGTCAACGAAAATTACAGCTTCAAAGGCTGTCATTCGTTTGCGGCGAAAAGGCTGCCCGACCCGCGCAACAACCGCAAAAGGGAGGTCGACCTTATCGTCGTTACGGCGAAGAAAATCTACGTTATCGAATGCAAGAACTGGAGCGGAACGCTCATTACGCGCGGCGACCGATGGATTCAGCGAAATCAAATATCCGGGGTGTTGAAGGAAATAATACACGACAATACTCTCGACCTCAACGCATACAAAATGTCGTTGCTCGGCGAATATCTTGATAACTTTGGAGTATCAATCGGCGATGATGATATTTGTCAAAAAGTAGTATTTATGAATCCGAAGTTGAGGATTCAAAGCGAGGTGATTGAACGACATCCCGATGTCATCACGCCCGACTGTCTGGGCGATTATCTCGACGCGCAAACCAATAAATTGAAAACTCACGAAAGATTTTTATCGTCGCTTATCGGTGTAATTCTCGACGATGAAACGAAAGGGAAAGTTCTCGACGGGTTTTCGATTAAGCGAGTCGGCGACGAGAATCACGACCGGTTAATCGCGCTTATTAAGGAGCTGCCGACGTGGGATAAGGTATTCCTGCGCGGAACGAAAATTCTTTCGGGCGACGTGTTGGCAAGAGAAAGCGATTTTTACGCTGACATTCAAGATGTTCCTTTCAAAGACATCAAGGAAATAAGAGTCAGTTTTACGGAGTCGAAAAGTTTCGGTTTTCTAAAAGCGACTTTTCGTATCGGCAAGCCGGTTAAACTTGATTTGTTTGACGCGCACGGCGCGCATCTGATGGAAAAAGCCGCCAATCCGCACGGAACGGTTACGATTCAGGAAGCCGGCTCGCCAAATGCAACCCGAATAGATTTGTATCAAATAAAGAAAATCAGATACGGGAAATACATTGATAGCGAAAAAAAGAGTTTCGCATATAAGCACGCCGCAGCAATCGGGAAACTTTTGCTCGCGGGAATTTCAATCGCCGGATTACTCGCAATCTTGGCGATTTTTAATAATATTTTTCATTTTTGGAGTGGCTTCCCGCCTTCATCAAAATCTCCAGATTCGATTTCTTCTAAGCCATTAAAATACGATTCAAAAGTTTTTGATTCCTTTGCCGGAGATTATAAATCAACCTGAGTCTTGATTAGAAATTAAGCATATGAAATTAGCTTTGCAAAACATAATTTGTAATCTAACATCTTTAGTTTCAGTGTGTTCCACAATCCGTGCCAACTTCTTGAATAAACTCTTGTGGCA
>JAABUN010000686.1_pt1 | contig 84060 bp, 70 predicted proteins | sample 5559311 | NCBI WGS metagenome assembly JAABUN01 (sample SAMN10711877, study PRJNA513370) | rock metagenome | isolation source: Antarctica rocks | place: Antarctica: Victoria Land, Siegfried Peak sud
TCCTGCTCGCCGCGGACCGACCCCGCCACCTCTCCGACATCGCCTGGGTGCGGATGCTCGGCCAGACGCTCTTCCTGATCTTGCTCCGTGGCGGTTCATGCGCCAGCATTTGCCACCGGGGCCTCCCCTGCAACGATCTGTACCCGATGCTCTCCTGTTCGTTGAACAATGCGAGCTGTCTAAATCACATGGTGGGGCGTCAGGCGATCCAGGAGAGGCCACTGGTGGCGTCGAGCCCGTTGGCTTCGACGAGCAGGACCGGTGTACTGGTCAGCGTACGCCGGTCGGCGCTGACCTTGGCGGCCCGGATATCGAAGCTCCGATCGTTGGGCGACATCCAGGCGATCCATTCCCCGTCCGGGGACCAGACAGCGGCGGTGGCTTGCTCGTCCGTTGTCAACTGGACCTCCTCGCCGCTCTCCAGGTCGATGCTCCACAGATCGCTGATCCCGTCCTCCGTCCGGACCGAGACGACGACGTGTCCGTCGTCGGGGGAGATCGCCGGATCGTACGCGCCGAGCGGACCTTCGGCGATCGGTGTGGTCGCGCCGGTGACGAGATCGCGGATCGCCACATACGTGACGCCACCGAGCGTGCCGCCAGCCGCGAGCACGGTGTACGCGGCCAGGTTGCCACCGGCATTGAGCGCGACCTGTTCGATCCCACCGGCGTCTCCGCCGTCGTACGGCGCGAGATACGGATCGTCGCGGATCGAATCCATCAGCCACAACTGCATCAGGTGATCCGTGGTGCCCTTGTCGGAAACGAAAGCGATTCCTCCCGACGGGCTCCAGCTCGGATCCTGCGCCCAAGAGCTGCTCGCGACGTAATCGGAGCTACCGGCTTCGATATAGGGCTCGTTGTCGGTGACGCGATAGGTGCGATCGTCCGCAATGTTGTGGATCACGAGGTTCGAGAAGCTGCCGCCACTTTGCACGAAGAGCACCTGGTCCCCAGCGGGACTCCAGGTCGGATCCTGGGCTTCCGCGGTCGATGTCAGGGGATCGGTGTCCCCGGGAGTCCAGACCCAGACATTGCCGTCTCGCACGAAAGCGATCCGCCCCCCTGGCTCATCTGCCTGCGCACGCGCCTGGTCGAGCGGCAACCCGCCCGGCCCCGAGATCAGGCAGACCCCAAGGATAGTGATGGTGATCGACCGCGCCGAGGGTCGGTTGCGCCAGCTCATCTCGTTGCGCGCCTCTCGTCGGAAGCGAATCCCAGGGCACGAAGAGCGTCGCGGGCGACGGCGGCTTCGTCCCATGGCATGTGCTCGTGTCCAATGATGATGCTGCGCTCATGACCCTTGCCGGCCAGCAACACGGTGTCGCCCGGAGCGGCCAGCATCATCGCGCGCTCGATCGCTTCGCGACGATCGGTGATCGAAAAGACGCTCTCGCCCGCGATCCCGCCAGCGGCCAGGGCGCCCGCCTCGATCTCCCTGATGATCCGGTCGGCATCCTCGTGGCGGGGATCCTCATTCGTGAAAATGCTGATATCGGCGATACCGGCGCAGACCGCCCCCTGAAGTGGCCGCTTGCCGGTATCCCGCTCGCCGGCACTTCCGCTGACGACGATCAGCCGCCCCCCGGCCCGCAGGCCGCGCAGCAGCGACAGTACCTTGCGGAGCGATTCGGGCGTATGCGCGTAATCGACGATCACCGCGAACGGCTGCCCCTCGGCGACCCGGTTCAGGCGCCCCGGCACCCCGTCAACGTCGGAGAGTGCCGCGACGATATCGCTCACCGCCACACCGGCGGCCCGGCAGACTCCGATTGCGCACAGGGCGTTGGCGACGTTGAAATCTCCAATCAACGGCAACCCAACGGGATACGACACGCCATCCACGACAGCGTCGAAGGTCGTCGCGTCGATTCCGAGCACAACGTTCCGCGCGACGATCCCGGCGTCGCGCCCGGCCGCGCTGTAGCGTGTGATGTGCGCACCTGTCGCAGACGACAACACCGCGCTCGTCCCCGCATCATCGGCGTTGACGACAACAACACCTTGTCGTGCGGCGGCCCGCTGAAGAAGGATCGCCTTCGCCGCGCGATACCGCTCGATCGTGCCGTGGTATTCGAGATGCTCGCGCGTGATATTGGTGACGGCGGCGATGTCGAACTCCACGCCGTCGAGCCGGTTCATGGCGAGGCCATGCGATGTCGCCTCGATGATCGCGGTATCACAGCCGGCGTCTGCCATCTCGCGGAGGTAGCCCTGAACGAGATTCGACTCCGGTGTCGTCTGGTGCGGCAGCTCATCGGACCGCTGGCGCCCAATGGTGATCCCGACCGTGCCGATCATCCCGGTTACATGCCCGGATCGCCGCAGCACATGGTCGATGAGGTGACTCGTGGTCGTCTTGCCATCCGTGCCTGTGACGCCGATGGTGGTCAGCTCGCGGCTGGGATGGCCGTAGAAAGTCGCGGCGCAGCGGGCGAGCGCCGCGCGGCTCTGACTTGCGACGAGCTGGGGCACCTTCGCCTCAGTGTCGCGCTCGACGAGGATGGCGGCAGCTCCGCTCGCGATTGCGGCGGGCACGAACCGGTGCCCGTCGTCATCACCACCGCGCAGCGCCGCGAAGAGATCGCCCTTCCGGACCAAACGCGAGTCGTACTGGATCCCGGAAATTGCGACATCGCCACGTCCGACGATGCGGACATCCTGTGCCTCATCGGCAAGCTGGTCGAGAGTGCGAGAGCGCGGTTCCGATTGTGGCTGACCCGGCATTGGTTACGCCTGGATCCCACTGATCCCGCGGGCAATCGATGGCAGGATGGGCACGTGTCGGCGCTCCATCGTGGTCGGGTATGAGACGATCTCTCCCCCGAACCCTGTCTTGAATCGGAAGAGACCGCGCCAGTCCTCACCCTTGGTGCCCGCAATGGTCGTCTGGGTTTCGCTCCGCGTGGAATCCGGATCGACATCCGGGATACCCCATAGATCGTAGGTCGTGCACCCACGCGAGCGAGCCCATCGCATCGCCTCGAACTGGAGCAGGAAGGCGGCGCCATGCGACCGGTGCTCGGACGACGACGCGCCGTACATGTAAATCGCTTCGTTCCCAAAGGCGGCCGCGATTAGGACGGCGCCGATGTTGTCGTCATCAACGCGCGCGAACAGCAGTACGGCGTCATCACCAAAGACCTTGAGGAAATCGTCGTAATAGGCGTACGAGTGAATTCCGAACTCGTTGCGCGTGGAGGTGTCGACCATCAGTTCATAAAAGAGGTCGACCGATTCCTTGTCGAAATCGCGATGCTCGATGGTGACGCTCCGGCGCTCGGCGAGCCGCACGTTGTAGCGAGTCTTCTGGTGCATCTGTTTCAGGATCGCGTCGTCGTCGAGCAGAGGCACCTTAACCGTCCGCCCCGGCTGCACGTGGGAGGGGCCGCGCACGACCCCAGCTTCACGAAACGTGCCAGTAAGACCGAGCGAGCGATCGGGTTCGACCACGGTCATGATCGCCCGGTGCCGAAGGGCCGCACGGTCGATTCGAGAGCGAAGGTCAGGCCACAGTTCCCCAGCGTCCCCGGAGATCGCCGGTCCGCGCGGCACATACCCGATGCTGACCGGTCCCCGATGCCGGTAGAGCACCTGGGCCATCGCCGAGCCCGACGGCGACTCGACGAGAATGCGCTCGGGAAACCAGCCATGCCGCTGCTTGAACGCTCCCCACTTCCACGACTGCAACAGATGGCCGCCGGCATCCTTGAGATGGTCGTCCCAAGTCTCGGCCGGTGTCATGAGGGGATGGTGTGCAGGAGGGTGGTCGGCGGAATCGATGGGAGCGCTCCTTCCAACGGGATAGCTCAGGACGCGGACCATGCCGCCTCGGCGTCGAGCGAGAGTGGATCAGAAGCGATCGACGCTTCGATCAGCGCGTCGTCGATCGCTTCCTCATCGCTCTCAGGAGCGTCCTCGACAAGACGACGGAGAATCCTCACCGCGGCGCTCCCGCCGATCTGGCCGATCGAGCCGATCGCGGCGAGCCGCACTTCGAGGTCTTCATCCCCCGCCAGCTCGGACAGGCCGGGAAGCGCGTCGGTGTCGGCGAGCATCCCGGCGGCACGCGCCGCTTCGTAGCGAATCTCGGCATCGTCACTGACGAACTCGTTGATGGTCGACGCGAGCCAGCGGCTGTCCATCGCGCGGCCCATGGCATAGACGGCGGAGGCGCGCAGGCCAAGCTCGTCTTCATCGAACATTCGCTCGATCAGTTCCGGCAAACGTGGATCGGTTCCGAACGACGCGGCGGCCTCGATTGCGCGACGGCGGACATGCCAACTCTCGCCCTCATCCGTTGCCACCGCAAACAGGTGTTCCCGGAGCTCCCCGGCGATCCCGGAGGAGAGTTGCCCAAGTTCCGCCAGGTCAGCGAAACGGGTCAGCCCTTGCGCCGCCTGGGCCCGCACATCCTGGGAGTCATCCTCCTCCATGATCGCGCCGAGCCGGCCAGCGAGGTCGACGCCTTCGTCTTCCCAGAGGCCGGTGATCGCCAGTTGGCGAACGCGCGGATCCTCGTCGGCGAGGGCGAGCCGGAGGAAACGCCCGAAATGATAATCGAGGCGCTCCTCCCCCATCGCGACCAGCTCCTGAACGGTCGACAATCTCGTGGAAGGCGGCAGACCAAGCCATGCAGCCGCCACGAAACTGGCGTCGGCGGTGCTCAGATCCGAGAGGCCGATCAGCTCGGCCGGGCGAACCACTTCCGCCCGGAGCGATTCAAGGACGACCGAGACCGATGGCCGCTCGACAACGTCGTCACCCTCGAGATCGTCGTCGAGGTCCGCCTCATCATCTGGCGAGTCGATCGAGAACACACGAAGGTGTTCGTCGTCAGGAAGCCGCGACATAGGTGTAGGTGTCCGAACCGTCGCCGGTGACCTTGCTATCGTGCTCCAGTACCGTCCGCAGCAGCGTCGGAGAGAATGGCCGCTCGATGTTGACCGCCGCCAGAAGATCGGCGAACGACGCGATAGAAGTGTCGCCGTCTTCAACCCCAAGCCGCTCGAAGGTGGCATCGACCACAGCTTCAGGGCGACGCCGGACCTTGTCGTCGAGCGGCCTCTCCGACCCGATCCGGGGGAAGCGATCCTCACTGATCAGCCATTCCGGATCGACCTCGCAGGTGAATGTCGTCGGCCGGAAGAGGTATCGCGGCGAGCGCCGGTCATCCAGCTCGAGCAACCGCGCGTTCTGATCGGCGGCGGGGAGGTATTCGATCCGAAAGTGGCCATCGTTGTCGGTCGCGGAGATCGAGATCATCGCCCCAGGGACGAGATTGTCGGCGTAGAGATCATCGAGTCCAAGCAGGAAGCCTCCGCGGTTCGGCGTCGGGTAGCGGAGCTCGACGAGGTACGTGGTGTAGGACTGCGGAATCTCGAAGGTGAGCACAGCGGTCCGTTGGTCGTCCGAGACCTGTCTCGACAACAGTTTCTGCATGTCGGCGTCATAGGGCAACAGACCAAGCGAGTGCTCGTAGAAGGAAAGCACATGGTCGATCGACGTCTCGGTTCCAACGGCATCGGCCGGAGCCTTCTCATCGAGGAGGAACCGGTACTCGGTGCCGATGTCGTTCGGTTTGCGGCGGTTGGTGCCGATCTGCGGCAGCCCACTCGTGCTCCAGAATCGCTGGCCGTTGGTGCCCACGAAGTCGAAGTCGCGATGCTCCCGCGAGAGGCGGAAGTTGACGGCGAACTGCATCAGGTCGAATTCGACTGAGTTGGGCCGGACATTGAGAATGTCCTGAACCAGCGTTGTATCGGTCAGCGGCTGCTCCTGCTCCTGGATGTAGTCCTTCATCCGGCGCAGATCGCCACGGCTGAGACGTGGCACACGCTCTTCGAGCATCCATTGTCCGGCGAAGTGGGCAACGCGGGAATCGCCGGCAAGCCGCTCGGCGACCGCGGCGGACACCTCGTCATCCGAGTTCGACGAGAAATCCGACACCCGGAACGTGGGCGCGCGCGGCGCCGGAGGTGGAGCGGGAACGACCGGCTTGACGGGCGGCTCCACGATCGGTGTCCTCACGACGGCGGCGACCTCTGGCTCCGGTTCCGGTGCCGCGACCGGTGCGGCCACGACCGCCCCGACCTCTGGTTCCGGGATCGGCGCGGGCTCGACCCGCTCAACCGGCGGCTCCGGTTCCGCGACGCGCGCCGCCACTGGGGCCGGCTCGTCCTCGACGACCACATCCGGCTGGGCTGCGGCGACCGCTTCCTCCAGCACCTCTTCCACCACCGGCTCGATAGTGAAGGGCGACTCGGCCGCCTCGGCGGCGTCCTGGAGATCCGCGATCGGCGCAACCACCGGCGGAGCGGGAGCGATGGCCATGGACGCAACGGGCTCGGTGGCGACTGGACTGGCCGGACTGGCGAACTCGCTCGCGGTCTCCAGCCCATCGAGCGCTTCGTCGTCGTCCTCTTCATCGCCGAAGTCAGGGACCGAGTATGTCGCCCAGTTGGGATCGACCCGGACCCGGATCACCGGCGGCCTGACCGGGCGAACCGGCTTGGGTTCCGGGGTCATGAATCGTTCCGCGAACGAATGCGTGATCCCAGCCGTCCCGGCGTGGGGCGGATGCCCTTCCCTGGTGGTGACGACGTACTCCACCTCATCCCGAGTCTCGATCACGAAGACCTCCGGATTCTCCCGAAGCGCGGTCAGCACGTCGACCTTCTTGACGCCTTCCCGCTCCACGAGGAAGTCGGTCAGCTCGTCGACGGGGAGGCGGATCGGGGCGTTTCCGGACATGAACATGCCGTGCGCACGCAGCACCTCGAACGCACGGGCGCCAATCGTCTTGAATTTCTTGGTCCCGGTGAATTCGGGCTCGCGTGTAGCCTGATCAGCCACCATGCGTGGTCAACTCCTTGGTATGGATGAGAATGCGGTGGTGATCTCGGGAGGGATCGACACGGGACCAGTGGGTCATCGGCCCATTCGGTCAGGGGGTCGCGGCAGTCGGAGCAAGACCGTGATCCGGATCGACCCCAAGGTCACGATCGGCAGGTCAGCGAGCGGCCTGGCTCCGAAGCTCCGCGACGAGGGTCGCGGTCGTCGCCGGTGACGACCAGGTTCTGAGGATCGACAGGATGAACGCCATATCCTGTTCGGTAAGCCGCACGGTTCCGTCGCTCTCTGCCATCAGGGGACGATCTCCTCGGGGTCTTTGGGCCGAACACAAAAGCGGGGTCGCACGGAGCGCCACCGTCGTAACCGGATGAGTATAGCTGAACCGAGCTGTCTCCTGCAGAACGGCGGCCCGCCGTGCGCTCGTATCCGCCCCCGAATCCGCATATCGCGGTAGGATCATGGGGGAGTACTATCCATATTCCGCCCGCGGCGAGCGGTCGGCTAAGAACGTCAACCCGAGGGGTCAGCCGCCGCGATGGCTACGTCACCGTTCATGTCCGCCCTGCGCAACCGGCCGCTGATGGTGCTCGCGTCGGGGCACTTCACGGTCGATATGTATTCGGGCATCCTCCCCGTGATGTATCCGCTGCTGATCGGGCGGTTCGATCTCGACCTCAAAACCGTGGGTCTCGTGTCGCTTGCCTACAGCGGATCGGCGTCGATCTCCCAGCCGTTCTTCGGGTGGCTCGCCGACCGGCATGGGACGCGGTTGACGGGCATCGCGCTGGCCTGGACAGGAGTTCTGTTCGCCTGCATCGGCTTCTCGCCAACCTTCCCGGTCCTGCTGGTGGTGGCCGCCTTCGCCGGGCTCGGCTCGGGCGCGTTCCATCCGATGGGCGCCGTGACCGCGAACCGGGTGATTCCCGAGGGCCAGAAGAATACCGCGATGTCGATCTACGGGACCGGTGGCACATTCGGAGTCGCGACAGGACCGCTCGTCGGAGCGGTCCTGTTCAACCTGCTCGGCGTGCGCGCGACCGGGCTGATGCTGTTTCCGGGGATCAGCATCGCGGTCTGGATGCTCTGGACGATGCGATCGGTGGGGTACCAGGACCGAACTCCGCTGTCGTCCCGCGCGCCAGCGGGCGTGGTGCCCGTCGGGCTCCTGGCAATCATCGTCGCGGTCATGATGCTGCGCTCGTTTCCGGTGTTCGGACTCCAGAACTTCGTGCCGATCTGGTATCAGGAACTCGGCTACGGAGCCGGCTTCTACGGACCGCTGGCAACGGTAATCGTGCTCGGCGGCGCGTTCGGGGCCGTGATCGCCGGAAACCTGGCGGATGCCTATGGCAGGCGGGCGGTCATCCTGTGGACCCAGGTGCTGACGATTCCCGCGATCTGGGCGTTTGCCGAGTTTCCCGGGCGCTGGGGATTCGTGACCGGGGCACTCGTCGGCCTGCTGGCGGCATCGACCGCACCGCTCATGCTGGTCATGGCGCAGCAGCTGATGCGGGGACGAGCGGGGGTCGCCTCGGGGCTGATCCTCGGCCTTGGATTCATCGCCGGAGCGATCGGAACACCTGTGTTCGGCGCGCTCGCGGACGCCTTCGGGATGCAAAACGCGGTGCGGGCGCAGCTCGTGGTGGTCACGGGAACGATCTTCATCGCCTGGCTGCTTCCGAGCGAAGCGCGGATTCGCCGCCAGACCCATCCCGGCGAGCGGGCCGAGCCGGCCGCTCCGCGTTCGGGAACCATTGCCACCGCCCCGGAATAGGCCAGCCGATTCTTCGGATCCATGGCCACCTGCCTCTGTTCTAGTGGTGCAGACATGTCATCCGCACGTATCATGGGCGCAGGTTATCAAGACGAATCCAACCCTGGCAATCCCAAGGATGCACGGTCCATGAGAGGGCTGCGGTTTCCGCATTCCGCGACGTCACCTACAGGCTGTGGGTCGGTACGGTGATGGCGCCGGGCTAACCTGTTCACATCGATCCGATCGGGACCGGGGAACTGGAGAGGAGGGTCGAATCTGGTTGCGTTCGAGCGCCTCGATGTGCTTCCGAATGGCCTGCTCGCATGCGCTGGAAGTGAATATCGTCGCTGCCGGGACACAAGAGCGTTCATCGCGCCGCTATGTCGGCAACTGGTTGGAGTAACCATGACACGCATGATCCGATTCGCTTTCCTCCTTCTGCTCCTGCTCGCTTCGAGCGGCGCTGGCCTTGCGACGGCAACAGCGCAGGACGCCCAGCTGCGATTCGTGGTCGTCTCGCACGGCCAGGCGTCTGATCCATTCTGGTCCGTGGTCCAGCGCGGCACCCAAGCGGCCGCCGAGGATCTTGGCGTCGAGGTCGACTACCAGGCACCGACGACATATGACATGGTCGCGATGTCCCAGCTTATCGATGCCGCGGTCGCCTCCCAGGCGGACGGTCTGGTCGTATCGATCCCGGATGCCGAGGCGCTCAGTCCATCGATCGAGCGCGCCGTGGACGCCGGGATCCCAGTGATTTCGATCAACTCCGGGTCGGATGTCGCCGCCGATCTCGGAGTGCTCACCCATGTCGGCCAAACCGAGAAGGAAGCGGGGGTCGGCGGCGGCGAGCGCATGGCCGAGGCCGGCGTCACGAATTCGATCTGTCTCATTCACGAGGCCGGCAACGCCGGACTCGAAGAGCGTTGCGCCGGATACACGGAAGCCATAACTGGCGCTGGTGGTACAGTCGAACAGCTCGTCGTCGACCTCAACAACCCGACCGAAGCGACGCAGCGAGTCCAGGCCGCCCTGTCGGCCAACGCCGAGATCAACGGCATCATGGCGCTCGGCCCGACTGGGGCTGTTCCGGCGCTGCAGGCGATCGAGGCCGCCGGAAAGACCGGAGCGGTACAGATCGCCACATTCGATCTCTCGCCGGAGGTGCTCGAGGCGATCCAGGCCGGCACGATGCTCTTCGCGATTGACCAGCAGCAATATGAGCAGGGTTACCTGCCGATCATCCTGCTCAACCTCTACGTGACCAATGCAAACACGATCGCCAATCCGATCCTTATGACGGGGCCAGGGTTCGTCACGGCCGACAATGTCGAAGAAGTGATTGACTTGACGGCTGAAGGCACGCGTTAGCGATCGAGCCGCCGGGCCCGAGCAGGGCAACCTGGTTAGGTCCGGCGTTTACCTGTTCGCCGCGGGAGCGATCAGCCCATGGGTTTACCGCACATCGCACAGGTTTCTGGCGAGGGCTCCGATAGCGATCGCATCCCCAAAACCGGACTGCTCGGCGGGGCGCTCCGGCGCCCTGAGACCGGTGCGGTAGCCGGCGCGATCGCGCTCTGGACCTACTTTGCGTTCGCCGCCGGAGACAGCGGGTTCCTGACCCTTGGCGGGACCGCCAGTTATCTGGAGGTTTCCGCCCAGCTGGGAATCCTGGCCGCCGCGGTCTGCTTGCTGATGATCGGTGGGGAGTTCGACCTGTCGATCGGTTCGGTGATTGGTGCCTCCGGGATGGTACTGGCGTTGCTGACGGTCGAATACGGCTGGAACATCTGGCCGGCCATGGCCATGGCGGTTCTGGCAAGCCTCGGCATTGGATTCATCAATGGGATCCTTGTGCTCAGGACCGGCTTGCCATCGTTCATCATCACGCTCGCGACCCTGTTCGTGGTGCGGGGGCTGACCATCGCGATCACCCGGCAGATTACCGGCAGGACTCAGCTCGGCGGGATGCGCGACGTCGCCGGCTTCGATGGTGCCCAACGAGTGTTCGCGGAGCGGGTTGCGGTCGGTTCCGCCGAGTTCCCGATTTCGATCGCGTGGTGGCTGGCGCTGACACTGGCGGCGACGGTGGTCCTGCTCCGCACACCATTCGGCAACTGGATCTTCGGGGTCGGCGGCAACGCCCAGGCCGCCCGGAATGTTGGCGTCCCGGTATCCCGGGTGAAGGTCCTCCTGTTCATGGTATCGTCGCTCGCCGGCTGCCTTGTGGCAATCATCCAGGTGATCAGCTCGACAGGCGCGGACGTGCTGCGGGGTCAACAACAGGAGTTTTACGCGATCATCGCCGTGGTGATCGGTGGCACCCTGCTGACCGGCGGGTACGGATCGGCGATTGGGGCGGCGCTCGGAGCACTGATTTTCGGGATGGTGCGACAGGGGATCGTCTTCGCCGGTGTCGATGCCGACTGGTTCCAGGTCTTCCTTGGCGGCATGCTCCTGATCGCGGGCCTCATCAACCAGTTCGTCCGCAGTCGCGCAACGGAGTCACGGCGATGAGCGATCACGACGCCACCGCGGCCACGCCGCTTATCGAAACCCGGGGTGTTTCGAAGTACTTCGGTCGTGTCCAGGCGCTTCATAATATCTCGATGAGCGTGCATGCTGGCGAGGTGATGTGCCTTTTGGGGGACAACGGCGCAGGCAAATCTACCCTGATCAAGATCTTTTCTGGCGTGCACCCACCGGACGAAGGCCAACTACTCATAGATGGTCAATCCGTCCGGCTCAGTTCACCCAGGGATGCGCTCCAGGCGGGGATCGCCACGGTCTTCCAGGATCTGGCGATGATCCCGCTGCTCAGCGTGTCGCGAAACTTCTTCCTGGGAGCCGAGCCAACGAAGAAACTCGGTCCGTTTCGCCGGTTCGATGTGTCGACGGCGGACACGATCGCCCGCGACGAGCTGCGCAAGATGGGGATCGCGATCCGTGATACGGGGCAGCCGGTCGGGACACTTTCAGGTGGCGAACGGCAATCCGTCGCGATTGCGCGGGCAGTCTACTTCGGCGCGCGCGTGCTGATCCTCGACGAGCCAACGGCCGCGCTCGGTGTCAAGGAGGCGGGGGTCGTCCTGCGCTACATCGCGCAGGCCCGGGCACGCCGCCTGGGCGTGATCTTCATCACCCATAACGTGCACCACGCCTTCCCCATCGGGGACAGGTTCACGCTGCTCAACCGGGGACGGAGCTACGGCACGTTTGACAAGGACGCCGTCACCCGGGAAGAACTGGTCTCCATGATGGCCGGGGGCGAGGAACTCGAAGCACTCGGGCACGAGCTAGAGGAAATCGCCAGAACGGATTCGCGAATCGCCCCGGAAATGCGCCAGGCGGCCAAGGATGTCGCAGCGGGCAATGACGGCCAGCGGTGACCCCTGCAGAGCCGCCTGGCCATGGGATAACCACTACCGACCGCGCAGGTCGGCAAAGACGTCTGCGGGGGATTTACGGTCGCCGAAGAAGATCGGAGTGTCGAGTCCGGTCCACTTGCGGACTTCGGCGGCGCGAAGTCGCTGCACCATCTTGATGATCTGGTTGGGGTCGTCGTCTTCAAGGGCGACGACGAATTCCTGATCCTGGATTCCGAACGAGTTGACGGTGTTGGTCAGGATCTCCGGAAACTCGCGGCCCATCTCGCCATGCTCGATCATCAGCCGCCGCCGCTCCTCGTAATCGAGCAGATACCACTCCGGCGTCTTCGTGAAGGGGTAGACGCTGAGATACCGCTTCGGGGGGGTGCCCTTGATGAAGGCGGGACCGTGCGTCGGGTCGTAGAGGGACATGCCGCCGAAGCCCATGTAGTTCTGGCGAGTCACGAGATGCCGACCGGCGGCCGTCTTGTCGAAGGCGACGGCGAACGCCTGAAGCGGGGCGAGTTCTGGCGCGTGCGCCCAGACGATCAGATCGACCGACGCCGAGAGCCCCAGGCTCGTGTAGACCCCGCGCAGTGTCACGTCGCCGCCGGGCGAGTCGAGCAGGGCCAAAAGCTCCCGTTCCGCCGCGTCCATCGCGGTGTCCATCACCTCGTGCCAGGAATCACGCCGCTGGTAGAGCCAGAAGGCGGCATAGGCGGACGGAGAGGCGTGCTGCTGGGGAGACGTGGCCATGTTGAGGGGTTCCTTTGCGATCGGATGAAGTGCGGCGAGCCCGACAGTGGAGCGCCGGTGTTTCCTCCATAGTGCCCGGATTGCGGCCTGGCGCGCAACGTCGCTCGTTTCCGGATGCCGGAGACCGGTTGGCCGGCCGCGACCCCGCTTCACGTTGTTCCGACGGCTATACTTTTCCCGATATGATTACCCCATCGGGCGCTTCCGCACGCCCTGACTTCACCTCCAGATTATCGGCGCTCGCCCTCGCTCCCGGCGTCTACCTGATGAAGGACGCCGAGGGCGGGATCATCTATGTCGGCAAGGCGATCGCCCTCCGCAACCGTGTCCGGTCCTATTTCCAGTCACCCCGGCACAAGGATCCGAAGACCCGCGAGCTGGTGTCGCATATCGCCGACTTCGAGGTGATCCGGACCGACACGGCGACCGAAGCGCTGATCCTCGAAAACGAGCTGATCAAGAAGCATCAGCCCAAGTACAACGTGATGCTGAAGGACAGCAAGACGTACCCCTATATCCGGATCACGAACGAGGAATGGCCGCGGGTCATCAGCACCCGCCTGATCGTGAACGACGGCAGCCGCTACTTCGGGCCGTATACCTCCGCTGGCGCCGCCTACAAGACGATCAACCTCCTGAACCGGCTCTTCTCCTATCGCAAGTGCGACAAGAAGATCACCGGGCACGACGATGTCTGCCTCTACTACCACATGCACCAATGCACCGCGCCGTGCATCTCGGCGGTGGATCATCCCGTGTACATGAAGTCGGTCAACGACGCGGCGAAGTTTCTCTCGGGCCGGGGCGAGGAGATCGTCTCAGGCCTGGAAGAGGAGATGGCGCAGGCCTCGGACGCCTGGAACTTCGAGCGCGCCGCCGAGCTCCGCGACCGGCTGAACGCGGTGACCCACGTGCTGGAGCGGCAGAAGGTCGTCACAACCCGGGATACGAATGCCGACATCATTGCGGTGGCGCAGGGCGCGGGCGGTGACGCGGCGGTCCAGGTCGGATTCCTGCGAAACGGGAAGATCATCGGGCTCGAATTCTTCCCGATGCGGGCCACGATCGACGACGACCCGAGCGAGATCGTGTCCGGGTTCGTGTCGCAGTTCTACGCCGACGCCGCGATCGTGCCCCAACGGCTGATGCTGCAGCATCCGCTTCCCGACGCCGAACAGGCGCTGATCACCGAATGGCTGGCGGAGCGGCGAGGTGGCAAGGTCGACGTCAGCGTGCCGCAACGGGGTCCGAACCGGGGCCTGGTCGAGATGGTCGCCAAGAGCGCCGACGAGAACCTCGAACAATCGCGGCTCAAGTTCCTCTCCGACGAGATGAAGATGACCGGCGCGATGTCGGAGCTGGCGACCGCGCTCGATCTGCCGCGCCTGCCCCGGCGTATCGAGTGCTACGATATCTCGAACCTCCAGGGCACCAATCCGGTCGGGAGCATGGTGGTCTTCGAGGACGGCAAGCCGGCCAAGAAGGAATACCGGCGATTCACGATCAAGACGATCACCGGCGCCAACGATTTCGCGATGATGAACGAGGTCATCAAGCGTCGCTTCCGGCGTGCCGCCGACGCGGCTGCCGATCCGTCTCCGGACGGCGCGGCCAACGGGAGCGTGGAGAAGGACGGGAAGTGGACCAAGCTGCCCGACCTGGTGATCGTCGATGGTGGCAAGGGTCAGCTCGGAGCGGCGCTCGACGGGCTGAACGAGGTGGGGATGGTCGTCCCGGTCTGCGGGCTCGCGAAAGAACAGGAGGAGATCTTCCTGCCCGGACGAAGCGAGTCGATCATGCTGCCCCGCGATTCGCAGGCGCTCTTCCTGGTCCAGCGGGTACGCGATGAAGCGCACCGGTTCGCGGTGACGTTCCACCGAAGCAGGCGCTCGAAGGCAGCCTTTCATTCGCGGCTCGACGATGTGCCGGGCATTGGGCCGACCCGCAGGAAGGCACTGGTCCGGGTCTTCGGCTCGGTCCGGGGGGTGAAGAACGCCACGCTCGACGAGCTGGTGGCGGTGGACGGGATCACCCCGGCGATCGCGGAGCAGATCAAATCGGTGCTGTGATCGAGCGCGAGCGGTGCGTACCCGGGAAAGGCGCGATGGCGATGACGTTCCTGACTCTCGAAGAACCACGGGCGCTCGAGCGTGCGATCACCTCGATTCAGCATGGGGGCGTGATCGCCTTTCCGACCGACACCGTCTACGGTCTTGGAGCATCGCTCGCCCACCCGGACGCCATGGAGCGCATCTTCACGATCAAGGAGCGCAATCGGGAACGGACCCTGCCTGTCCTGCTCGCGTCACCGTCGGATCTCGCGCTCGTCACCGCCAGCGTCTCACCGGCGTTACGGGCGATGGCCCGGCTGTTCTGGCCCGGCCCCCTGACGATCGCCCTGCCCGCGCTGGAGACGTTGCCGAGCCAGGTCGTCGCCAGCGACAACACGGTCGGGGTGCGGGTGCCGGATCACTCGGTGGCGCTGACGATCGCGCAGCGCTGTGGCGGCGCGATTGCGGCGACGAGCGCCAACATTTCCGGCGAACCACCCGCCTGCCGGGGCGACGAGATCGATCGTACGCTTGCCGACCGGATCGATCTCATCCTCGATGGTGGGATCGCCCCGTGCGGTCTTCCCTCGTCGGTGATCCGTCCCGAGGGTGATACCATCGTCGTGATTCGGGAAGGAGCGATACCGGCGGCGGCCCTGCTGGCGGCGTGGAGCCGCCTGGGCGACGAGCCAGACGACCCTTCCGGTGACCATGACGCGCTCGTCAACACGGGCAGTCCGGCGACCTCGTGATACCGATGCCGATCGCGGTCGATGTGTGGATAGAGGCGAGTCAATGAACCAGGGCGATTCGGTCGATCGGCACCCTCGGCCACAACGAGCGAGCCAGCGGCGGGTCGAGCAGCGCGTCGGGCGGCGCCTCGTTGACGCACCAGACAGCGGTGAGGAGCGGGACGATGAGCACAAGATCTTCGGGCTCGGGATCGCCAAGGCGGAAACGCGGCAGCCCGCCTACGGTCAGGGTATCGTGATCAGCCTGCTGACCGCTGGCGCCGTGCTGCTGCTCGCGATCATCGCGATCGGCGAGGGCGATCGAAGCGATCCGCCGATTCTCCAGCGAACCGACCAGATCTTTTGGATCATCGCCGCGTTCGTGCTGCTGATTGCGGCTGGCGGCGCCCAGTACGCGGAGCGCACCGCGTCGCGAGCGGCGGCGGCGGTTGGGCATCCGCGACCGACGACGACGCTCGCGACAGCGTGGGCGGTGCCGCTGGTGACGGCGATTGCGGCGATCATGCTGGTCGCGACGTACCATAATCGGCCAATGCTGGTGCTTGGGCCCTTGATCGCGTTCTTCGGAACAGCGGGGGCGCTGCTGTCCCGCGATCTGCTCGACGAGGCCGATGAGCAGTCCAACCGGGTCGCGTCGGTAATTCACACGCTGGTCGTGCACGCCATCGCGTTCCTTGCCTTCAGCGCGGTCTACCTGAACAAGCTGGACACCTGGATCTCCGCGCCGTTCGTTGGCGTCATCGGCGGTGTCCTGATCCTGGAGACGCTCGAACGCGGCGGGATCGCGGCGCCGCAACGGATCTTCTACGCAATCATCGGCGGGTTCGTCCTCGGCGAGGTCACGGTGGCTCTCAACTGGTGGCCATCGTACGGCTGGACTGGAGGTGCGGTCCTGCTCGTCATCTTCTACATCACCGCCGGCCTCCTCCTCGTCCGGGCGCAGCATCAGCGGGTGCGCAGCCGCGATCTGATCGAGTTCGGCGGCGTCGGCGGATTGTTCCTGCTCTTGCTGGCGTTCCTGGCCTGACGGCGAGTACGCCGGACTACTGTTGCCGTCTTCGACACCGTTCTCAGACAGGAAGGCCCGTCTTGCCCGACAACATCGTTCCGTTCAGGAACGCCGCCAGCAAGAATGTCTCGACCAGCGCGGGGATGTACGATCTGCTGTCGAAGATCGACGAGCTTGAAGACCTGTTGGAAACGCTCGACGAGATCGGGATCACAAGCCGCGCGGAGCTGGTGGCACTGATCTCCCAGCTGGAAGCCGAAGCCGCGGCGCGTGATTCCGACACCCCGTCGCGTCGTTGACCAAAGGCTCCCCCCTGACACAAGGTTGACGATGGATCTCTTCGAGGCAAATCGCCAGCGCCAGCTCGTCATGCAAGGTCCGCTGGCGACGCGGATGCGCCCGCGCTCGCTGGATGAGCTGGTCGGACAGGAGCATGTGCTCGGTCCGGGGTCGTTGCTGCGCAAGGCGATCGAGTCTGATCGGCTCGCGTCGATCATCCTCTGGGGCCCGCCAGGCTCTGGCAAGACGACCCTCGCCCGGATCATCGCGACGACGACGAACGCGGCGTTCACCTCCGTCTCGGCGGTGACATCAGGCGTGGCCGACCTGCGCAAGGCGATCGGCGACGCCCGTGACCGGCTGGGCATGAACGGCGAGCGGACCGTGCTCTTCATCGACGAGATTCACCGGTTCAACAAGGCGCAGCAGGATTCGATCCTGCCGTACGTCGAGGACGGAACGGTCATCATGATCGGGGCAACCACCGAGAATCCATCGTTCGAGGTCAACGCTCCTCTCCTCTCCCGGTCGCGGGTAATCACTCTGCACGCACTCGATGACGCGCACATCGGCCAGATCGCCGCTCGGGCACTCGCCGACTCCGAGCGCGGGCTGGGCGCGGAGAACTTGTCGATGGCGGAAGACGCGCTGGCTCTGCTCGCCAATATGGCGAATGGCGACGCCCGGTTCGCGCTCAACACGCTGGAAGTCGCCTCCGCCGGGGCCGGTGACGGTCGCGTGATCACGGCGGAGTTGATCGAGGAAGCCGCCCAACGTCGCGCCGCGACCTACGACAAGGACGGCGACGATCACTTCGACGCGATCTCCGCGCTCCACAAGACGATCCGCGGCTCCGACCCGGATGCGGCGCTCTACTGGCTGGCGCGGATGCTGGAGCGCGGTGACGATCCTCTTTATGTCGTCCGGCGCCTCGTGCGGTTCGCCTCCGAAGATGTCGGGCTCGCCGATCCCCAGGCGCTGGAGCTGGCGATGGCTGCTCAGCAGGCGGTCCACTTCATCGGCATGCCCGAAGCCGCTCTTGCTCTCGCCGAGCTGACGATCTATCTCTCGCTGGCGCCGAAGAGCAACGCCGTCTACACCGCCTACGGTGCCGCCGTCGAGGACGTGGCCCGCACCCGTAACGACCCGGTGCCGCTTCATCTCCGCAACGCTCCGACGCGGATGATGAAGGAGATGGGATTTGGCAAAGGCTACAAGTACGCGCACGATTTCGAGGGCGGCATCGTCGGGCAACAGAACCTCCCGGCGAACCTTGCCGGAAGGAGCTACTACCGCCCGGTCGATCGCGGGTTCGAGCGCGACCTGAAGCGCCGAATGCAGCAGATCAGGGAAGTCTATGAGGGGACGGCGCAAGGTATCGCCTCCACACCGCCCGCTACCGAACCCGCCAATACGGACGGGCCGAGTCCGAAGGACGAACCGCGCGCATGACCATCTCCATTCCCATGTCACGCTCGAACGATCGCGCGACCGATGGTCTGCGCCCGCTCACGATCGAGCCGAACGCGCTCCCGAACGCCGAAGGGTCGGCCTATATCAAGATCGGCGATACGCATGTGCTGTGCTCGGCGACGGTCGAGGAGTACGTGCCCCGCTGGATGAAGGGCAAGGGCATCGGCTGGGTGACGGCCGAGTACGCAATGTTGCCGCGCTCGACATCATCACGGACCCGGCGCGAGGCGGTCGATGGCAAGCAGGAGGGGCGCACGGTCGAGATTCAGCGGCTGATCGGGCGGGCCCTGCGGACGGTCACCGATCTGAAGGTACTCGGTGAGCGGCAGATCATCCTCGACTGCGACGTGATCCGGGCCGACGCCGGCACCCGGTGCGCCGCAATCACCGGCGCCTACGTCGCGCTGGCGGTCGCCTGCCGCGGGCTGGTGGAGGCGAAGCGCATCCGGACGAGCCCGATCAAGGCGGCGGTCGCGGCGGTCAGTGTCGGGGTCGTCCGGGGCGTGCCGCTGCTGGATCTGGATTACAGCGAGGACTCGCGGGCGGATGTCGACATGAACGTCGTGATGACGGACGCCAACGCGTTCGTCGAAATCCAGGGCACGGCGGAGAAGGAGCCGTTCTCGCCCGCAACGCTCGACATGCTGCTCCTGCTGGCCAGCACCGGCCTGGACCATCTGTTCGCCGCGCAACGGGATGCGCTTGCCGTGCCCCCGTCCTGAACTGAACTCTCCCGCCGCTTCCCAGTGCCGCTTACTGATCGTTCGTGCGAATTGTTTCTGGACTGGAGCGGGTTCAGCCGGTGTGTCAGACGTCGATCGCGATGTCGATCAGGGCTTGCTTGAGGGCGGTGGTGGCATCCGCCAAGACCGCACTGATCCGGAGGTGATTGGGCAGGGCCGGGTCGGCGACGGTGAAGACGTCGATGCCGCGCTCGGCGAGCCGGGGCACGAAGTACCTCGCGGTACCGCGCTCGATCCGGGCGAGCAGGAAGTTCGACCATGAGGGATACGGTGGGCTGATCATGCTCAGCTTGCGCAATTGTCGAAAGAGACGCCCCTTCTCGATCATCACGCGGCGAACCGATGCCCGGATCTCCTCCGCGATGCCCGATGGGCGGTACTGAGCCGCGGTCGCCCGCGCGACTCGTGGCGGAGCGATCGCCCATGCCAGCAGAAAGGCGGACAGCGCCGCCACGGCTGTGCTCGTGAAAGGTGGGCTACTTGTCCAGTTCGTGAGCCATGCACGGCTGCCTATTGGCTGATGCTTCAGGGCTCAACGCGGTTGAGGCCGGGAATGCGATCCAGGCCTCGGTCGAAGCTGACGAACTGAGGGGCCTTGCGTGCCTGGGCGATCGCAATGTGGAAGCAGTCAGCGAAGGAGAGGGTGGTACTGGCGTAGAGCTCGAAGGCGTGCCGCAGCCGGCGCTTGCCCGGCAACGCGATGCCCGGCAGCTGAAGCAGCGGCAGGACGTTATCCCGGATCAGCTCGCGCGAGTGCTTGTAGAAGCTCTGGAGCGTGAAAACGGTCTCGAAGACAACCGTGGCGGACGTCTCGACGCGGAGGCCGTCATGCTCGATGCGATCGAAGTAGAGGGTGGCGCGGGCTGAATGATCGTCATGGTCCTGCACAAGGTGTCGCAGGAAGACGTTGGTGTCGAGGAAGGGAAGTGCGGCCACCTACCCCTCCGTTGACTTGGCGTTCTCTATGGCGACGGCACGTTCGAACGCCGCACGCTCCTCCGCGATTGTGCGTCGCGGTCCAGCGACGCGCAGGGCGCCGGCCGTCCGGGCGGTCACGCTGCCGGATGGGATGACGCTGAGAGCGACCTTGATCTCCTGGGAGGTAAGGGGCACGTCGGTCAGGAGAACGGCGTGCTCTTCGACCCCCAGGTCAAAACGGTGAGACTGGGAACTGGTGTGTCCTGTCGTGGCCGAATGAGGCATCTGGTCTGCTCCCGTAGACGAATCACGTCGCGAGATTGGGTCATGCGATTGGATCAATTCCGCCTCAATCCTAGCACCGCCTGCCCACAGCAACCAAGAGCCTTGACGATCAGCGGTGTTGCATTGCGGTCAATACACACGTTACCCCGGAGCGGGTTCAGCGGGTGTGTCAGACGTCGATCGCGATGTCGATCAGGGCTTGCTTGAGGGCGGTGGTGGCATCCGCCGCGACCGCGCTGATCCGGAGGTGATTGGGCAGGGCCGGGTCGGCGACGGTGAAGACGTCGATGCCGCGCTCGGCGAGCCGGGGCACGAAGTACCTCGCGGTACCGCGCTCGATCCGGGCGAGCAGGAAGTTCGACCATGAGGGATACGGTGGGCTGATCATGCTCAGCTTGCGCAATTGTCGAAAGAGACGCCCCTTCTCGATCATCACGCGGCGAATCGATGCCCGGATCTCCTCGTCAGCATCGAGCGCGGCGAGCCCGGCGACGAGCGAGACCATCGCGATTCCGGATGGCCGCGCCTGGTCCGCGATCTCGCGAGCGATTCGAGGGGGCGCGATCGCCCATGCCAGTGGAAAGGCGGAGAGCGCCGCGAACGTCTCGAACGTCTGGAGGAGCACGATGTTGTCGAACTCCCGGATCAGCGGGGCGATCGTGCGCGGACTGTACGCGGCGTGACGCTCGTCGACGACGACGATGGCGCTCTGCCGGGAGAGGCGGACCGCTTCCTGAACGGTCAGGATGGTCCCGGTCGGATCGTTCGGCGACATCAGGATCGCGGTCGAGCCGCGTGGCAACGGCGGATCGCTCGGTGCGAGCGGCAACGAAAAGTTCGCCAGGCGGTCGATCCGCTCGATCTGGTTCGTGAACCGTCCGATCCAGGCATGCAGGGCGGGATCGCTTGGCGGAAAGATCACCAGCGGCCCTTCGTTCCCTCGCCAGCGCGCGATCATCGCATGCAGCTCGTCGATGCCGTTGGCGAGCACGATCCAGTCGGACGAGACGTTGGCCCGCGCGCCGAGCCGGACACGCAGCAGCTCGTCGAGTTCCCGCCCATCACCGTGCCAGGACCCCACCCGCGAGATCGCGTCGATGATGCTCTCGGGCGGTCCATGCGGATTGACGATCAGATCCAGCCGCACCCGGGGGAACTCCGCCCGTCGAATCTCGGCGCCGACTGGGGAGGTGAGCCCGCTCACCGGATGTGCCCAAGCGGGACCGGGGAATCGACCGTTCGGTCCACAGACCCGATGCGCGATGGCCATGATTCTGACACGACCGACCGATCGGACCGCACCTCGTAGATGACCGGCCCACCGGTGACGCTGAACGCGACATTGCGGACCGGAGTGCCGCCGGGAGTTTGCCCATACTCGTTCCCGAGATGGGCGTGCCCGTGGATCACGAGATCCACGCGGTGCTCGTCGATCACGCGGCCGAGCAGCGAGTTGCCGAGCATCCAGTGTTTGAGTAGTGGTTCCTCTCCCAGCGTGGAGACGGTCGGCGAGTAGTGCATGACGACGACGACCGCGTCAGATTCCTGCAGCGCCAGCTCGTCGAGCGCGGTCTGGAGCCGAAGCGCCTCCCTCCGCGCGCGGACGCCGACGGCCTTGCTGAGGCGGGTCGAAAGGTGGTCCGCTGCTTCCTCGGGCCAGAACCCGCCACCATACCCTCCGACCCCCGCGATTCCGACTTTCCGACCGTCGGGGCACACATGGATCATGGAAGAGCCATCGAGCAGCCGGACGCCGGCCTGTTCCAGCAAAAGCCGCATCGCGCGGCGGCGGACCCCCCGGCGGTCGTGATTTCCGAGGACGGCGACGATCGGAATCCGGATGCCCGCCAGCAGCTCGCAGGCGATCTCAACCTCGGGCAGACGGCCACTCTCGGTGATGTCTCCGGCGATCACGAGCACATCGACTGTCTGGTCCAGGGCCGCAAGGGCCGCCAGTTCCCGCGCCATTGCCTGTGGTACGGCGGTCTTGAGGTGGAGATCGCCGATCGCGGCAACGCGGAAGGACGCCTCGGCGAGCGGACCGGCTGGGTTGTCGACTGAGCGATGGTCCACGGCTGCTCCGGGAACTTGTGATGGGTGCGAGATGCTCGCCGCGCGACTGACGGGCCTTCGCCGGAACTTTTCGACGACGATCGTTGGCATGGTCTCCATTGTACCGTAGGCGGCTTTCCGGCCCGCGCAAGGCCGGTTTGCGCCGCTGGGTCGATGGCATCGGCACGCCGACGCCCTATACTGTCGTGGGCGTGGGCTAGGGGAAACCTGGGAGCGGCGTGAGCTCTCTCCCATGCCGTCGCCTCGCCGGCCCGCCAACAGACGAAACATTCACCATCAGGAAAGTGCCGCGTGCGCCAGCCAGCTCGAAACCGCGCTCATAGTGGAACCCGGCCCGCGAACACCGGGCGTCGGGCATGGACGGCATGGTCACTCCGTGCCCTGTTGGTGCTCGCGACGCTCGTCTCGGTGTTCCCTGGCCATGCCATGGCGAGTCCCGGCATGGAGGGTGCGGGGGCGACCGCCCAGCGCATCGCGCCACCCGACGTCTCGGCGGCCGCGGTCTTCTCCTTCGACCTTGCCTCCGGGATCACGCTGTATTCCCAGGATCCCGATACCCGGATGCAGATCGGGAGCACGGTCAAGGTCGCGACGGCACTGGTGGTGGCGAAGCACGGCGATCTCAAAGCGGAGGTCGCGATCACGGAAGACGACATCGTCGATGAAACGCAGTACTCGAACATGAAGCTCCAGGCGGGTGACACGCTGACCGTCGGCACGCTGCTCTATGGGATGCTCCTGCCCTCGGGAAACGATGGCGCCAATGCGCTGGCGCGCCATATCGGAAGCCAGCTCAGCGGCTCCCCGGACAAGGTGGAGGCGACCACGGCCTTCGTCGCGGAGATGAACGCGTACGCTGACGGCCTTGGTCTCAAGGACTCGCGCTTCATCAACCCGAGTGGCGTGGACGACGCGAAGAGCTATTCGACCGCGCACGACCTGGCTATCCTGTTCGGCGAGCTGATGAAGAACGAGACGCTGGCCCAGGTCGTCGCCGAGCCCGCTTACTCCTTCTACTCCGTCGGACCCGAGAACCGGCAGTACCAGGGCGATTCGACCAACAAGTTGCTCAAGCAGAACGGGGTGATCGGCGGCAAGACCGGCTCGACCGGGGAGGCCGGCGGCTGCGTCGTGCTGGCGCGGTCGATCGAGGGCAGCGGCGCGCTGGTGATCACCGCGATCCTGGGGTCGGATCTCGCCTACGGCGAGGACAACAACATCACGACCGATGTTCGGTGGGACGATGCCGTGAAGGTTTTCGACGCGATGGACAGCCAGTTCGCGTGGGCGGCGCCGGGCGCCGACGGCACCTTCCCCGGCCTGGCCGAGGAGCTCGGCGTCTGGGGACTTCAGTTCAAGGACGCGCCGCCGATTCCGGTTCCGACCGGATCGGATGAACCGGCGACGTATCAGCTCGTGCTCGCCGCCCCGGCCACCCCCGCCGATCCGGCTGGGTCGGTGCGGTTCTTCTTCGGCAAGAGCGAGGCGGGTCGGCTTCCCGTGTACCAGGTCGCGGCCGCTGGCTCACCGCCGTCAGCCATGCGTCTGGCCGCCTGATCCGATGAGCACCCGAGACAAGGCGGTGGAGGTCCAGGACGACGTTCAGACTGGCGAGCGGCTCCAACGGGTTCTGGCATCCCGGGGAATCGCCAGCCGGCGCGCGGCGGAGGAGATGATCCGAGCCGGACGAGTGGCCGTCAACGGGCGGGTCGTGACCGTGATGGGTACGCGGGTCGATCCCGCGACGGACGAGATTCGAGTCGATGGGCGCTCGCTCCAGCGACAACGCCCGAGATTCATCATGCTCAACAAGCCGAGCGGATTCATCACGACCGTCAAGGACGAGCGTCGGCGGTGGACCGTCATGGACCTCGTCGATGTGCCCGAGCGCGTCTACCCGGTCGGGCGGCTCGACCGCGACACCCAGGGCCTGCTCCTGCTGACGAACGACGGAGCCCTCGCCAACCGCGTGATGCATCCCCGCTACCGGCTGACCAAGGAGTACCACGTCATTACCGATGCCCGGCCCTCGCCGTTCCAGATGTCCCGCTTGAGCGATGGCATGTTCGTGAATGGGCGCGAGGTGATCCCGGACGAATGCCGCCTGCTCCGCGAGACCGCCGAGGGCATCGTCATCAAGATCGTGCTCCACGAGGGGCTCTATCACGTCGTGCGAACGATGATGGAGACGGTTGGCATCCAGGTTGTGCGCTTGCGGCGGGTGCGGCTTGGCCCGCTCCGGGTTCAGGGCGTTCCGCCGGGATCGTGGCGCGACCTGACGCCGGGAGAGCTGGTGCAACTGTACGAAGCGGTCGGCATGCCGGTGGAGGACGCGGACAGGATCAACCAGCGGCGCCCGATCCGGCTCGACCCGGTGGGCGGGTTCCGTCGCGGCGGCGCAGATGATGATTCCGGGACCGGCGGAGGCTCCCGGCCGCCCAGCGGGGTACCCCCCGGCCGGCAAGGTTCGGGAGAACGGGGGCGTTCAGCAGGTCCGGAGCGCACGCCATCGGGACGAAGTACGGGGAGATCACAGGCGGATGACGGTTCTCGATCATCATCGCGTCATCGCGATCGACGGTCCGGGCGCGGCCGGTAAATCGACGGTCGCGCTCAAGCTCGCGGAGCATCTGGGGGCGCTGCTGTTCGACACCGGGGCGTTGTACCGAGTGGTCACCCTGGCATCGCTTCGTTCCGGCATACCGGGAGCGGATGCGGACGCGCTCGCCGACCTCGTCGATGCGATCCGGTTCGAGATTCGCCCCGCCTCCGTCGCCGATGGCCGCCAAATCGATGTGCTGCTCGACGGCGAGGACGTGACTTGGGCGATCCGGACCCCGGAGATCGACGCGCTCGTGTCCGAGGTGGCATCCCACCCCCAGGTGCGGGATGCCCTCCTCTCGGTCCAGCGGGAGATCGCCGATGGCACGAAGGCCATTCTCGTCGGTCGTGACATCGGAACGGTCGTCATTCCCGAGGCCGGAACCAAGATCTACCTCGATGCATCGACGGCGGAGCGGGCGCGGCGACGCCTGAGCGAACTCGATGGGCGAGGCATCGCCGCGGAGTTCGAGACCGTCTTGCGCGATCTGGAGCGGCGCGACGCACACGATTCCGGACGGGCGACGTCTCCCCTCAAGGCCGCGCCGGATGCGCTCGTGATCGGCACCGATGGACGGTCGGTCGATGAGATCGTGGCCGAGATCGAGACCACGGTAAGATCGCGCTGGAAATCGAGGCGGCTGGCGAATGAGTGAGCGGGATCAGCGTAACCAGGAACCATCATCGACATCGCGTGGTGCGGGCGAGTTCGGCGACCTCCTCAAGGGCACCATCCACGGCCTGCCGTTCATCGTCGCCCGTGTGGTGCTGATCGCGTTTTGCCGGGTCGTGCTCGGAATGCGAATCGAGGGCGTTCACAACGTCCCGAAGCACGGAGGAATCGTCGTGCTCGGGAACCACCTTCACAACGCCGACCCGGTGCTGATCTGCATCGCGATGCCGCGCCCGATTCACTTCATGGCGAAGAAGGAGCTGATGGAGATGCCGGTGGCTTCGTGGTTCGCGCGGCTCTCGGGGGCGTTTCCGGTGGATCGGGGTCGCGCCGACCGCGGGGCAATCCGGCTGGCGTTCGCCACGCTTGAGCAGGGCATCGCGCTCGGCATGTTTCCCGAGGGGACCCGCAGCCCGAGCCGCCAGATCGAGAAGGTGCTCGCCGGTGCCGGAATGATCGCGCTGAAGGGCGGGTCGCCGATCGTGCCTTTCGCGATCACCGGTTCCGAGCACATGCCCTTCAATGGCGCAAAGTCCGCCCCCCGATCGACAGGCCGCGGACGGCGAGGCATCACAATCCGGTTCGGCGAGCCGTTTACGCTTCCGCCGACGGTGGTCGACAAGCGAACGACCTCGGACATGGCGATCGACCTCATCATGCGCCGCGTCGCCGAGATGCTCCCCGAGAGCTATCGCGGCGTCTACTCGTCCGCCGACAAGTCGAGCACCTCGACTCTCGAGTCGACCTCCGCGTCGTCCCCATCGTCTCCGTCCAGAAGCGACTCCGACTCCGATTCCGCCACGACAAACGCGCCATCCTCGTCCTGATCGCCCCACGTCAGCTCATGGTCCGCGATCCGGACGAGATCGCCCTGCTGGACTCCGCGCCGGTCGAGCTCGGCCGCGATGCCGCTACGGTCGAGCACGCGTTGGTACCGGTCGGCCGCTTCCCATTGGTCGAAGTTGGTCATGTGCGTGAAGCGCTCGATTCCGACGCCCCTGACTTCGAACGTGCCCTCGGCGACTTGAACAATGTCCCATGAACGATCGTCGATGTTGCCGATCGTGTAGACGCGGCGGACGGGTTTCTCCTCATCCCGTTTCCGCTGCTCGGCCTCCTCCAGCGCGAAGGCGCGGAGGGCCGCGCCGATCTCGTTGAGAAAATCGACGGTGCCCTGGCCGGTCGCGGCCGAGATCTCGAAGAGCTTGTAGCCTTCCCCCTCCAGCGTTTCCCGCAAGCGCGGCAGGTTGTCGCGGGCCTCGACCAAATCGACCTTGTTGAGGGCGACGAGCATCGGCTTGGTCTCCATCGACTCGTCGAAGGCCTCCAGCTCGGCGTTGATCGTCCGGAAATCGACGAGAGGGTCGCGCCCCTCGAGGCCGCCGGCGGCGTCGAGGACGTGAACCAGAACCTTCGTGCGGCGAACGTGGCGCAGGAACTCGTGGCCCAGCCCGGCGCCTTCCGCGGCGCCCTCGATCAGACCGGGGATGTCGGCCATCACGAACGTTTGCCCGGCGCGGCCACCGATCTCGACGACACCGAGGTTCGGGGAGAGCGTGGTGAATGGATAGTCGGCGATCTTCGGCTTGGCGCGGGTGGCGGAGGCCAGGAAGGTCGACTTGCCGGCGTTCGGCAGACCGACAAGCCCGACGTCGGCAATAAGCCGGAGCTCGAACCGCAACCAGCGTTCCTCGCCCGGCTCACCGAGCTCGGCGATCCGGGGCGCCTGCCGCGTCGATGTCTTGAAGTGCACGTTGCCGAGACCGCCCTTGCCGCCCCGCGCGATCACCAGCTCTTCGCCCGGATCGGTCAGATCGGCGATCAGCTCGCCGGTCTCGTCGAGAAATACCACGGTTCCTGGCGGAACTTTGACGACCTTCGATTTCCCGTTCCGGCCATGTTTCTGCTGGCCGCCCCCACCGACGCCGTTCTCGGCCTCGTAGTGCTGCACATACTGGAATGGCAGAAGGCTATTCAGGTTGGAAACGACCTGGAGCACGACATCGCCTCCGCGGCCGCCATCGCCCCCGTCCGGGCCTCCCTTGGGAACGTATTTCTCGCGGCGGAACGATGCGGCGCCATTGCCGCCGTTGCCGGCGTTGACGTATATCCGCGCCTGATCGACAAGCACGTCCTGTCTCCTTACGAATGCACTGAATGAAACGGGGAATCGCACTCCCGTTCTGATCGCTTCTTGACCCGCGAATCGTCGGGCACAGGTCAATATGTCACATATGAGCCGTCGCCGTCCGCCGGATCAGTCGGGCCGAAGGGCAATCGCCGCAGGGAATGGCCGCTCCACACTGTCATCCAGAGAGCGCGCGGCGGCGAGTGACCACCAGTTCCAAACCCGATACCGAATGACGCACTTGGCGCGCACTCGGAGACCACTCTCACAGGAGCATCCGCCAACAGGCGTCCGGATACACCCGCCCACATCGGGGAAAGTGTCATCCGATCCGTGTAGTGGCCGCCCTCGTGGCGGCCTCGGCCGAGGGGGAAGGATATTCGCCACGCCATGCACTCTGACCTGTTGCCGGAAGCTCTAAAGCCGCGGGCCCCCACCTGTCACCGGGCGCGCTTACTCCAGGTAGTCCCGGAGCATGTTCGCCCGGCTCGGCTGGCGGAGCTTGCGCAGCGCCTTCGCTTCGATCTGGCGAATCCGCTCGCGAGTCACGCCGAAGATATTGCCGACTTCCTCCAGGGTACGGGTCCGCCCGTCGTCCAGACCGTAGCGCATGTAGAGGACATCGCGCTCGCGCTCGGAGAGCGTGCCGAGGACATCCTGGACCTGTTCCCGGAGAAGCTGCCGGCTCGCCGCATCGGCCGGGGCCGGGGCCTTCTGGTCTTCGATGAAGTCGCCGAGGTGACTGTCTTCCTGATCACCGACCGGCATCTCGAGGCTGACCGGATCCTGGCTGATCTTGAGAATCTCGCGGACACGCTCCGGGGTCAGCTCCATCGCCGATGCCAGCTCGTCGGTGGTCGGCTCCCGCCCCAGCTCCTGCTGCAGGCGGCGGCTGGTGCGGATCAGCTTGTTGATCGTCTCGACCATGTGCACCGGGATGCGGATCGTCCGGGCCTGATCGGCGATCGATCGGGTGATCGACTGCCGGATCCACCAGGTCGCGTAGGTGCTGAACTTGAATCCCTTGTGATACTGGAATTTCTCGACGGCGCGGATCAGGCCCAGGTTGCCTTCCTGGATGAGGTCGAGCAGGTTCATGCCCCGCCCCACGTACTTCTTGGCGACCGAGACGACGAGCCGCAGGTTCGCCTCGGTCAAGGAGACCTTGGCTCGCCGCCCAGCGAGCTGGGCATCGCGCCAGCGCCGCGCCTGCCGCACCTGGCGGCGCTCGAAGAGCGTCCGGACATCGGCCTCGGCGGGCCACGTGTCGTTTGTCTCGATCAACTGCTGAAGCGACGATGGGAGGAGAGCCCACTCGACCGTCCGCAGTCGCAGATGCTCTTCGAGCTCCGACGTGGTGAGACCGGAACGGACGGCTTCGGCATCGACGACCGCCTTCGGAAGCCCCGTGATCGGCAGGATCCGGTCGAGAATGCGTGGCTTGGTCGATGTCGTGTCGTCCTGCTCGACACCGTCCCAGAGCCCGCGCACCGTCGGCCAGCCAGCCCGAAACGCATGGTAGATCGCCATCCCCACTTCCGACGCGGCGGGCTCGACCGATCCGGTGGCGGAGAGCTGATCGATCACCGTGGTGACGTAGTGACCACGCTCCATCGCCTTCGAGAGCTCGACCTCGCGCTGCCGGTTGAGCAGGGGGACGCGCCCGATCTCCCGCAGGTACATCCGGACCGGGTCGTCGAGGCTGATCCCGGCGAGATCGCTCTCGGCAATCGCCAGCACAGAGACATCGTTATCCATCGAGTCGGCGCTATCGACATCGTCATCCAGCCGTGGCTCCAGATCGAGTGCATCGGAAAATTCGACCGCCATACCGTCGGCGATCTCCTCCTCGGGAATCAGCTTGCTCAACGTGGCGAGGCGATCGCTCAGGGACGCGTCGTGATCCCCTGTTCGGTCCTCGTCGGGAACAGCGTTCAGCAACGCCTCCAGCGCCCAGGCCTCTGATTGATCTTCGGGTGTCTGCCGTTCCAGGTCTTCCGTCAAAGCGCTGGTTCCTCTCACTCACCAGTCTCGATACGATCGAGCTCGGTGTTCTTTCCTGAAACGCATGCACGTATCGCGCCGGGACGATCGATTCCGAATCATCATGACGTCCCTCGTCGAATTGAGCAGATGGTTGGGCGGCCCACCTCTTGGGCCGGATACTTTGCGAAATGAGAAGAGAGCACGATACACGGAGCGGACTCGTTTTTCAAGCCGCGCCCGCGTGTCCGGGATGAGCGGGGCCGACGCGGGAGCGGGCGCGGTAAACCCGCCGCTCCCGCGAACGGCCGGGGAATGACGCCTATCCGGCCACGAAACTAACGCGAACGCGGGCCAGGTGTGAGATCGAGTCCGGTGGCGGCATCGGTTCCGACCAGGTCGTCATACGTCTCCCGGCGCCGGATCAGGCGGGTCTTTCCGTCACCCACAAGCACCGCCGCCGGACGCGGGGCTAGATTGTAGTTGCTCGCCATCGAGAGGCAATACGCGCCCGCCGCCGGAATCGCGAGCAGGTCGCCCGGGGCGATCCGCGGCAGGTCAATACGGTCGATCAGGACATCCCCGGATTCGCAATACTTTCCCGCGATCGTCACCGTACGCATCGGTCCGTCCGGATCGCGGTTCGCGATCGTCGCCGTGTAGCGCGCGTCATACAGGGCCGGGCGGATATTGTCGGCCATTCCGCCATCGACCGAGACGTAGGTGCGGATGCCGGGCAGCTCCTTGATCGCGCCAACCGCATAGAGCGCGACCCCGGCCCGGCCGACGATCGAGCGGCCGGGCTCGACCGTGACGATGGGGAGCGGGAGGCCGCGCCGCGCACAGCCGTCGATGACCGCCCCCGCGACGATCCGCGCCCAGGTAGCGGCATCGAGCGGGCGGTCGGTGTCGAGATAGGCGATTCCAAACCCGCCGCCAGGGGAGAGATGCGCCATCTCGATCCCGTGCCGTTCCCGCATCGCCGCGCCAAACGCGACTAACGCCTCGATCGAGCTGATCGTTGCGTCAGGGTCGAACAATTGGGAGCCGACGTGCGCGTGGTACCCGATCAGGTGAAGATTTGGCGCGGCGACGATCCGCGCGACCGCCTCGGCAGCCCCTCCAGACGCGATCGGCATCCCGAACTTGGAATCGGCCAGCCCGGTGCTGATCTTGCTGTGCGTATGGACATCGACTCCAGGATTGACGCGAAGCATGACTGGCAGCGGCACCGGCACGGGATCAGGTCGCCCCGCGACGAGCGGTACGAGCAGGTCAATCTCGTGGACGTTGTCGATCACGATCGCGCCGACCCCGGCATCGATCGCCTCCCGCAGCTCGGCGACACTCTTGTTGTTGCCATGGAACGAGATGTCGGACGCCGGCATGCCGGCTCGGAGCGCGACGAACAGCTCACCCCCGGAGACGACGTCGATCCCAACCCCTTCCTCCCGCAGGACCTCGACGATGGCGGAGGCGAGAAACGCCTTGGCGGCGTACACCACACGGCTTCGGGGATAGGCCTCGACGAACGTATCGCGAAAGGCTCGCGCGCTGGATCGCAGGGTCAGCTCGTCGTACACATACACTGGCGTGCCGAAGTCGGTGGCGATCCGCGCCAGCGAGACGCCACCGACTTCCAGGGTGCCCGTTTCGTCCCGTCTCGTCGTCATCGGCCAGATCATCAGCGCTACCTCGGTGCCACCGCCGCCCGCGTCCGGCCAAACTCCCACAGGGCAGTGTACGGAAAGCGCGACGCTCCATACCAGCGCGCGGTCGCTGCTATACTTCCGGAAGACTACCGGCACGGTCGCGGTCTGGCCCGCCGGGTTCAGCCTCCTCTCTTCCGATCACCTTGTGATCTCCCAATGGGATGAACGACCGTGATACCCCTGGCGATCTAACCTGGCTTCTCCTCCTCGCGAATGCCATCGTGGCGTTCGTGCCGGTTCCGCGTCGCCGCGCATCTCGCGTGAACGGCGTCGAATCACTACTCGCCAGTGCCCCTCGCGGTACCCATCGTTCGGACGAAAGCCATGCCCGCTACCACCATCCTGACCGTCTCCGCTGTCGCGAAAACGTTCATCACCGACGAAATCTTCGCCAACGTGACCTTCCAGGTCGCCGAGCGGGAGCACGTCGCCGTTGTGGGCGTGAATGGCGCCGGCAAGTCGACCCTGTTGCGGATCATCGCGGGGATCGAGCACTCCAACAGTGGCGAGATCATTCGCCTGGCCGGTCTGCGGGTGACGTACCTGCCGCAGGAGGCGAGCTTCTCCAGCGTCAATACTCTCCGCGAGGAAGCCCGCTCGGCGTTCGCCCATGTGATCGCCGCCGGGGATCGAATGCGCGAGATCGAAGCCGCGATGGGCGATGCCGGCGACGGTCTGAATGATCTCCTGATTGAGTACGACCAGCTCCAGCTCACGTTCGACGCTGGCCATGGTTGGGATATCGAGCATCGCACTGACGAGGTGCTGTTCGGGCTCGGCTTCAGCGAGGAGATGTTTGGAGATCCGGTCGATCGCCTCAGCGGCGGGCAGAAGACGCGCGTCGCGCTGGCCAAGGCGCTGCTCGCCAACCCCGATCTCCTGCTCCTCGACGAGCCGACGAACCATCTCGATCTCGAGATGCTGGAATGGCTGGAGACCTTTCTTCTCTCCTGGCACGGCGCCTGTCTGATCGTCTCCCACGACCGGTATTTCCTGGACCGGGTGACGACGCGCACGCTCGACCTCTCGTTCGGACGGCTGGAGGACTACCCGGCGCCTTACGCGAAGTACCTGCCGATGCGCGTGGAGCGGATGGCGCGGCGGGTCAAGGAGTACAAGGAGCAGCAGGAGTTCATCGCCCGCCAGGAAGATTTCATCCGCAAGTATGGCAACGGCCAGCGCTACCGCGAAGCGCGCGGCCGCCAGAAGAAGCTCGACCGGCTGGAACGCGTGCCCCGCCCCGAGGAGCACGACCGCCTGCATCTCCGGATCGGAGGGCCGCTCCGCTCGGGCCGGATGGTGCTTTCGACGACCACGATGGAGATCGGCTTTCAGGATCCGGACGGACCGGCACTCTTCATCAAGACGCCCGAACTCGAGATCGAGCGGGGCGACCGGATCGGCCTGCTCGGCCCCAACGGGAGCGGCAAGACGACCTTGCTCAAGACGCTGGTCGGGGCGCTGCCCGCGCTCAAGGGTGAGTATCAGCTGGGAACCAACGTCAAGCCGGGCTACTACGCTCAGTCGCATGAGCAACTCCGGGGCAAGGAGCACGGCACGCCGCTGAGCGCGATCCTCGATACCGGGCCGATCAGCGAGGAATTCGTTCGGACCTACCTGGGCCGGTTCCTGTTCACCGGCGACGATGTCTACAAGCTGATCTCGTCGCTCTCCGGGGGCGAGCGCTCCCGGCTCGCGCTCGCCGTGTTGCTGCTCGAACAGGCGAACTTTTTGATCCTCGACGAGCCCACGAACCACCTCGACATCCATTCCCGCGAGACGCTGGAGACGATGCTCTCCGACTTCGACGGCACGATCCTGTTCGTCTCGCACGACCGGTTCTTCATGGACCGGATCGCGACGAAACTGTGGATCGTCGAAGACGAGTCGATCACGACCGCGATCGGCAACTACAGCGAGTACCAGCGGGCGATCGGGCGGCGCCAGAACGAGACGATTGCGCCGCCGCTAGCGCCTGTCGCCGCGACAGCCGAACCGGAACCGGTAGTGCGCCATGGCGAGGTGAATGGCGACGGGCCGGTGATCGTGACCTCCAAGGGCAAGCCGAGACGCCGAAACGATGCGGAAACGCAGAAGGCCGTCGGCCAGGTCGAGCGCGACATCTCCCGGCTCGAAGGGCGGCTCAACGAGATCAGCGACGCGCTGTCGGTTGCCAGCATCGACGAGGACGTGAGCGCGATCGGCCGGCTTGGAGAAGAGCACGAGCGGATCCAGGCGGAACTCGACCAAGCCTACGCGGCTTGGGAAGCGGTGACCCAATCGGTCGGAGCGGCGGTGTGAGCACCGGCCTGTTCGTGCTCGGCGTCACCGGCAACATCGCTTCAGGGAAGAGCACGGTGACCGGCATGCTGGCCGAGCTGGGCGCGCGGGTGATCGACTCCGATCTCGTCTATCGCGATTTGGTCGCGCCAAGGCAACCTCTGCTGCTCCGGCTGACCGAGCGGTTCGGGGATGGGATTATCGGTACCGACGGGGGCCTCGACCGGGCGGCGCTGGGCCGGATCGTGTTCTCCGACCCCTTGGCGCTGACCGACCTGGACCGGATCACCCATCCGGCGGTGATTGCCGAGGTCGATCGACGGGTTCACGAGATCGCATCCGGCGTGGTCGTGCTCGATGCCGTCAAGCTCATCGAGAGCGGTCATGACAAGAGTTGCGATGCGGTTTGGGTGGTCGTCGCGGTGCCCGAGACCCAGGTGACACGACTAACGATTCGTAATAACCTGACGCATGAGGAAGCTAGGCGTCGCGTCGTTGCGCAGCCTCCCCTCGCGCCCAAGCTCGAACGCGCTGATCTCGTGATCGACAACAACGGCACGATCGAGGGAACGAGGGAACAGGTCATGCGCGGGTGGAGAGCACTGGCACACCCTCATTCACAGGGCGTTCATCGTTTGTTTCAGGCAATTGAAGGGACATTACCGGTGGCCAACGAGACCCAGAAGATCGACGTCTACTTCGATTACACCTGCCCGTGGGCATGGGGCGGCCAGGTCTGGCTGCATCAGGTCAAGCAAGAGCTTGGCGACACGTTGCAGATCAACTGGCGGTTCTTTCCGCTCGAGCAGGTCAACGCCAAGGATCCGGCGTTCAAGCTCTGGGAGCAGCCGAACGACGGCACCAACAGCAGCCTGCGCTCGTATCAGGCGGCGCACGCGGCGAAGAAACAGGGGAACGACGCGTTCGACAAGTTCCACGCGGCGCTCTTCCTGAAGCGGCACGAGGATGGCCGCAACCTCGGCAAGCAGGATGTCCTCGAAGCCACCGCGACCGAGGCCGGTCTCGACCTCGAGACTTTCCGCAACGATCTCCAGTCGGACGAGGTATTCGCGACAGTGAAAGACGACTTCACGACCGGCAAGGGCGATCTCGGGGTGTTCGGGACGCCGACGATCGTGTTCGAGAATGGCGAAGGCGCCTATCTCAAGGTCAACTTCCGGAGCCTGCCGAAGAACCCAGTGACGTTCTGGGACGAATTCGTCGCGATCGTCCGCGACCGGCCGGAAGCGATCGAGATCAAGCGCCCTCAGAAGGGATAATCGTCCTCCGGATGACTGCTCACTGCGCAAAGAATCCGGGCCGGACATTGTAGCGGACAATCGCTCATCGCGTCTGCGACTGTCTCTGTGCATCGAAGATGCACGTCGGTCTCCTTGTCGCCGGCGAACGCCCCCCGATCAACGGTGGCGGCCATGACGAGACCGTTCGTGAATGATCCGGGCCAAGGCCTGTTGGCCAAGGCTTGGCGTTCGCCGGCGTAGGCGCGGGTGGGCATACGCGAACAGGTTTTCGATGCAAAGGTTTGTGCCGCTGTCCGTTAGCTCGCCCCTGCGACCGGTGATCGGGCGACGCTTTCGGACACGCCTTGGAGCATCCCGGCAATCGCGACGGGGCGGAGATCTCCCGGATGGGTGAGGTATGGAGGGAGGCGTGACGATTCGCCGGTTCGCGATCGAGGACCTTTCCGACGCCCTCGTCCTCGCGGTTCGGGAGGGGCTGCTCGCCTGGTGGGAGGCGAACCGGCGCGACTTGCCATGGCGGAAGACGCGCGATCCTTACCGCATCCTGGTCTCCGAGGTCATGCTCCAGCAGACGCAGGTCGATCGAGTGATCCCCTACTACGAGCGGTGGCTGGAGACCTTTGCCGACGTGCGGGCACTGGCGGATGCGCCCACGGCGGATGTGATCCGGCTCTGGGCCGGTCTGGGTTACAACCGGCGCGCGGTCAACCTTCAACGCACAGCCCAGGCGGTCGTGGAACGGGGCGGCGATTTTCCATCCATTACCGCCGAGCTCCAGACGTTGCCCGGAATCGGACCGTACACCGCCGGGGCGATCGCCTGTTTCGCGTTCGAGCGTGATGTCGCCTTCATCGACACGAACATGCGGCGGGTGCTCCATCGGCTCTTCCACGGAGTCGATGTGCCGGTGTCGACGGCGACCGACCGTGAGATCACGGCGCTGGCGGCGAGGATGGTCCTACCAGGCGACGGTTGGAACTGGAATCAGGCGCTGATCGAGTTCGGTGCGCTCCTTTGCACTGCGCGCAAGCCGCTCTGCGTCGTCTGCCCGCTCCAAACGGCGTGCGCCGCGTTTCCGGCGATCCAGACCGCGATCGCCGAACTGCCGAAGGGATCACCGAAGAAGCGTGAGGCTCCGTTCAAGGAATCGAATCGCTACTTCCGGGGACGGGTGGTCAATGCCCTGCGGTCGCGACCGCGAGAGGGCATCGCGTTGGCGGAGTTAGGGCCGGAGATTCGACCCGGCTTCGCGGAGGGCGACGTGGCGTGGCTGTTCGAGGTCGTCCGCGGGCTGGAGCGGGACGGCCTGGCAACCATCGCCGAGGACGAGCCCGGTTACGACGCCGGTGCCGGGGATGAGCCGGTCGATCTCGGGAGCGTCAAGGTGCGGCTGCCATAACGCTTTCGCAGGCAAGGGTCGGGACACGCTGGCACACGGACAATGCGCATGATGCCCAGTCCGTGTAGTGGCCACCCTTGCAAGCGGCATCGGTGTGGCCAAGGGATTTCTCGACCAATACTCCCGCCCTCGTTCGCTGGCCCATCCCGGAGTGCTCACGAGCTCTCATCTGACGACCGGCACCGTCGAACTCGGGACATATCTGGCGTTGCGGGAACCAACGTGCGGCTGCGCCGCACAGGGCCGACACAGGATCGGCCCCTACAAACGCTTCTGTCGGATGATCTTGTCATTGTGAGGAATTCGGCAGTTCCCGAATCCTCCATAAGACGCTTTTCTCACGAGCGGCACCGGCGAACCGGGGGGCGTGTGCTGACGATGCGGGGTTCAACGTGAATCTTCGCTTCTCCGGGCCGACACAAGATCGGCCCCTACACATATGCACCACGGAGAACGTCCAATATGTGAAAACCCGGATCAATGTCCGGCGTTGTGGTCGTCCGGGAGGGGATCGGTGATCGGTTGCTGGCCGCGGTCGATCAGCATCTGATTCATCGTCCCGATCTCGGCACTCTGGCCGCTGACGATCCGCTCGGCCATGAGTGTCACTTGCGGCTGGTCCGACCGTTGCAGCAGCGCGTCGGCCATATCCACTCCGCCCTGGTGATGCCGGATCATCATGTGCAGGAAGAGCACCTCCGCCTCGGCGACCGGCAGGGCGTCGAGCTGGGCGACCTGTTCCGGGGTCGCCATGCCGGGCATCAGGCCGTCGACGGGATGGCCCATCCAGGCCATCGGCTTGTCGGCTCCGGTAAGGGCCAGGTCCCAGATGTTGAGATACCCCTGCATCGCACCCATATCCGTCGACTGTGTCAGCGCGATATCGGTCGCCAGGAGGCGGAGATTCTCCTCCGGCGTGCGATCGCGGATCGCCATCGCCATGTCGACCGCCTGCGAGTGGTGAGTGTGCATGTCGCGAAGGAACCCGGCCTCGGCCGAGTCGTCACCGGGATCGTGCGGCAGCGCCTGCCAGACGAAGAGCCCTGCCCCGACGGTGATCGCGGCGGCGATCAGCAGCCCGATCAGCGTCGCTGGCAACGGCACGAAGAAGCCGGGCCGGCTGGGGAGCGGCAAGGCGCCGGGCGCACGGTCCCGCGCTCGCCGGACCTTCCGCTCCGTGGCCGCCCCTTTCGCAACCATGCTCATCGGGCCGGGGTCGCGGCGGGAACCGGCGTCCCCGTTGGAGTCGCGACGGGCGACGCCACAGGCGATGCCGCCGGCGGCGATGCGAACGACCCAACTGGTGCTACCGCCGCCGGTGCCGGTGTCGCGGCGGGCGAGGCCGATGGTGTCGCCGGGAGCTGGGCCTGGGCCGTGGCCGTCGCCTGGCTCACCGGGATGCCACCGATCGGCGGGCCGTTCGGATCGGCCCTCACATACGCCTCCTGCTGTGGCACGGTGTCGGTGGTGGCGCTGATCCCGCGCCAGCAGATACCCTGCGGCTCCGGCGAGTTGTCCGGGTTCTTGCGGTATTTCCGGATGAATGAATCGAGCCGATCATCGCTCGCGCTGTCGAGCTTGATCTGCTTGCCCCAGACCGAGGCGATCACCGGCGCGTCCATCCCCGGATAGGGACTGACGAGCACGAACTGCTGGTCGGTCTTGCCCTCCAGGATGTCGATCTGGTCCTGCGCCAATGCCGGATCGTAGGTGATCCAGACCGCGCCATGCTCGAGCGCGTGCACGCCATTCTCATTGTTGATGAATTTCGGATAGAAGCCGCAATTCTGCCAGGCGGTCTTGTGGACGCCGCCGACCGGGGGGATCTGCTCGTAGAGAATCGGTTCGGTATCGACGTGCTGGCCAACGAAGTCGTTGGCTCCGAAATAGCTATCCACATCGCGGGTCACTTGCCATTCCTCGTACTGGCGGAATCCGGCGTACGCGAGGCCCCCAAGCACGGCGAGGCCAACAAGGCCGATCGCGATCCGGGTGAAGAGCCATTGGCGCCGCTGCTTCTCGTAGAGCACTCGCCGATCGTTCTTGCGCTGCTGGATCACGTCGGGGCGCCGCGACGCCCGCCGTACCGGTCCGGACGTGCTTCGTGTGGCGGACTCCGATGTGGCTTGTCGCGCCGCCCGCCGCGAGCCAGCTTGGGGCACGGCCCGCGGTTCAGTTGGCGGTGCCGCCCGTGGCGCGGCTGACCGCGATGCGCCGGTCGTTCCGGTCGCCACGACCCTTCTGGATTTCTTCGCCATCGTCTCTGTCAATCTCCGAATGGTGACGTCGCAACGCAGCGTTGCCTGTCAGAAGATGTTTCACTGTGCCAAAAGCATAGACGGATAGGGAACACGGTGCCGCCGGAACTGCGCGTGATCGGGCGGCGAATCAGGAGTCAGCGAATCCGGTCGCGCAGATACGCAGGCACGTCATCGATCGCGACTCGCTCCTGCGCCATCGTGTCCCGGTCCCGGATCGTGACCGCGCCATCCTCCAGCGAGTCGAAATCGACGGTCAGGCAGAATGGCGTGCCGATCTCGTCCTGCCTCCGGTAGCGCTTGCCGATGTTGGCCGTCTCGTCATAGTCGACGAGCACGTCGAGCTCGTCCTGCAGCGTGGTGAACAGCCCTCTGGCGACCGTGGTCAGCTCCGGCTTCTTCGCGAGCGGCAGGACCGCCGCCTTGTAGGGAGCGAGCCGTGGCGCCAGCCGGAGCACGACGCGGGTGTCCGCCTTGCCGTTGACATCGACGGTCTCTTCTTCATCGTAGGCATCGAGCATCACGGTCAGGAAGGTCCGCTCGACTCCGAAGGTCGGCTCGATGACATGCGGAAGGTACCGCGTGTTCGCCGCCTGATCGAAATACGTCAGATCGGCTCCGCTGGTTTCCTGATGGCGGCTTAGGTCGAAATCGGTGCGATTGGCGAGACCGTAGAGTTCCTTCCAGCCCATCGTGCCTGGAAAGTCGTACTCGAAATCGAGTGTCTGGCTGGAGTAGTGCGAAAGCTCCTCGCGGTCGTGCTCCCGGACGCGAACGTGGGTGTCGTCGAGGCCGATCAGCCGCACCCAGGTCCACATCGCCGCCAGCCAGTCCTCGAACGCCGCAGCCGACTCTTCCGGCTTCGTGAAATACTCGATCTCCATCTGCTCGAATTCAAGTACCCGGAAGATGAAGTTGCCGGGGGTGATCTCGTTCCGGAACGCCTTCCCGATCTGCCCGACGCCGAACGGGAGCTTGACGCGGGAGGTCGCCAGCAGGTTCTTGTATTGCACGAAGATGCCCTGCGCCGTCTCCGGCCGAAGATACACCTTCTGGCCGGTCTCGGAGACCGGGCCGATCGTGGTGCTGAACATCATGTTGAACTGGCGGGCATCGGTCAGGGTCCGGTTGCCGCAGTGCGGGCAGGCGAGATTCGCCTCCTGGAGGATCGCGGTCATCTCGGCGGGGGTCTTCGTCGCGGCGTCCCCGATCCCAAGCTTGTCTTCGAGCAGATGATCGGCCCGGAAGCGGGACTTGCACGTCTTGCAATCGACCAGGGGGTCATTGAAGTTGACGACGTGGCCGGACGCCTCCCAGACCTTCGGGTGCATCAGGATGCCCGCGTCGAGCCCGATCATGTCCGGGCGGCGATGGACGAACGTTTTCCACCAGAGCCGCTTGATGTTGTTCTTGAGCTCAGCCCCGAGCGGTCCGTAATCCCAGGTGTTGGCGAGGCCGCCGTAGATGTCGGAGCCGGGATAGATGAAGCCGCGGCGCTTCGAGAGCGCCACGATCTTGTCCATCGTCGCGGCCCTGGTCGCCTTTGCGCTATCGAGAGCCATTCAATGTCCATTTCGGTTGGTGGGTGATGCGGGCGGGCGTCGGCCCGGTCAGATTGGAACCTCGCGGATCGCCCCGCTCAGGCGAACGACGTCGGGCGGCGATGAATCGTTCAACGCGTGCCCATCCCGCTCGACGCTCACCGGCTCGAGAATCCCGACCGCCAGATTGCGGTAGACCTGGGTCGTGGAGATGTTGACGTGGCCGAGCTTCCGCTGCAGGTCCGCCAGCTCTTCCCCTCGGGTGAGCGCGTGAATGGCGTACGAATGCCTGAGCGTATGGGGGGTGATCGCGTCAATCCCGGCACGATGCGCATAGGCCTTGAGGATCAGCCAGAACCCCTGCCGGGTCAGGCGGCCGCCCCGGTGGTTGACGAACAGCGACGTGGTTTGATCGCGCAGCAGGACCGGGCGGGCGCGCTCGAGATACTCGCGCACGGCGTTGACCGCATTCTCGCTGAGGGGAACGACGCGGCCCCGACCCGCCTTGCCCTGGCACTTGATGTCGCGCCGGTCGAGCGCGACATCCTCGGTATCGAGCGCGACGAGCTCACTGACGCGCATCCCGGTGGCGTACAGCACTTCGAGCATCGCCTGGTCACGGAGGCGCTCGGGCCGATCGGGCAGCTCGTTCAACGGCTGCTCGAGGAGCAGCTGGACCTGCGCCTCGGTGATCCCCTTCGGCGTGTACTTGCTCACCTTGGGGGAAGCGAGCTTCATCCCGACCCCGTCCGGCATGATCCCCTCACGTCGCAGGAAGGCGCAGAACGACTTGAGCGCCGCGGTCTTGCGGGCCACGGTCGACGCGGCGTAATCTCGCCCCCGTAGCGTCAGCATGTAGGCCGAGAGCTGATCGTCCCCGAGTGCCGCCCAGTCCGTCACCGCGGGAATCCGATCCTCGACCGGCGGGTCCGCGAGAAACGGGATGAACTGCAACAGGTCATTTCTGTACGCCGCGATCGTGTTTTCCGAAAACCCTCGTTCCGCCCGAAGCGACGCGAGAAACTGCTCGACCTTCTCCTCCATACGGAAATGTTCCTTTCACATCAGGCAAGCGCATGGTGCGGGCGCGAGCCAGGTCTTTCTTATGCCGCACGGAACCCGAGAAGCGTGTCGAGTGGCACGCAGGGAGCGCTGATCGCCTCGGCCACTCCCTTCTGCGTCACCCGCCCCTCCAGCACATTGACTCCCTTGCCAAGGTCAGGATCGCGTCGCACAGCGTCCACCAGGCCATGATCGGCCAGTGCCAGGCCGTACGGAAGGGTGACGTTCGAAAGACCGAGTGTACTCGTTCTGGGGACCGCGCCCGGAATGTTCGTCACGCAGTAATGGATCACGCCATCGACGTCGAACACTGGATCGCTGTGCGAGGTTGGATGCGACGTCTCGAAGCAGCCCCCCTGATCGATCGCGACATCCACCATCACGGCGCCCTGGCGCATCGCCTTCACCATCGTGGCGGTCACCAGCTTGGGTGCCCGGGCCCCCGGCACCAGCACGCTGCCGATCACGAGGTCGGCGTTCTGGACCGCATCGGCGATGTTGAGGCCGTTCGACGCCAACAGGTGAATTCTGCCATGCAGCACCTGGTCGAGATGGCGGAGCCGCTCGATGCTCCGGTCGAGGATCGTGACATCCGCGCCCATCCCGAGCGCGATCTGGGCCGCGTTGGTCCCGACCACCCCGCCGCCGACGATCACGACCTCGGCGCCGGGCACGCCCGGCACCCCGCCCAGCAACATGCCGCGGCCACCGTAAGTCCGTTCCAGGAAATGGGCTCCGACCTGGACCGACATCCGCCCCGCCACCTCGCTCATCGGCGTCAGCAGGGGCAGCTGACCGTCGGGATGCTGGACGGTCTCGTAGGCGACCGCCTGGACCCGGCGCTCGATCAGGACACGGGTGAGCGGTTCGTCGGCCGCGAGATGGAGGTAAGCGAACAACAGCTGTCCTGGACGAAGGAGGCTGTATTCCGACGCGACCGGTTCCTTGACCTTGACGATCATCCCGGCCCCGGCGAAGACATCCTCATGACGATCGGTCAGCCGCGCACCGGCCGCAACATACTCGTCGTCCCGAAACCCGCTACCCAGCCCCGCTGTCGCTTCGACGATCACCGTATGACCGTGGGCGACATATTCGCGCACACCGGCGGGCGTCGTCGATACCCGATGTTCCCGATCCTTCACCTCGCGAGGAACGCCGACGATCATCCAGACCTCCCTGTCTCTGTCGGCCAGCATTCTAGCACGAAGTGACGCTTCGGTTATGTTGTATTGGCGGACCATAGTAGTATTGGATCCAGCTTGTCGACGAGGAGTCAGGTGCGGCTGGCCTGCCTCTCTCGCCGCGCAGACCCGCGTGCCACCCGCGAACCTATCACTGGAGAATCGAACCCTTGTCCCTTCCATCCAGCGGACTCAGCTACGGGCTCCTGATCATCCCGATCCTCGCGTTCCTGATCATCATCCATGAGCTCGGTCACTTCTGGGCCGCCCGGCGCGTCGGGGTGACCGTCGAGGAGTTCGGGATCGGGATTCCGCCGCGCGCCAAGGGCTGGCGGCGCAAGGGTGTCCTGTGGTCCATCAACTGGATCCCGTTCGGCGGGTTCGTCCGCGTCAAGGGCGAAGACGGCTCCGACATGAGCCCCGGCTCGATGAACACCAAGGGCCCGCTCCAGCGCGCGTTCTTCCTCTCGACCGGCTCGATGATGAACTTCCTCGCCGCGATCTTGCTTTCGATTCTGGTCGTCGCCTTCCAGGGCACCCCCGACCTCACCAGCAACGCCTATGTAGGTGACGTCGTCGCGCGCTCGCCCGCCGACGCGGCGGGATGGACGCCCGGTGACGCGATCGTCGCCGTCGACGGTCAGCCGATCGACGGGCGGAGTAATCTGCAGGAGGCGATCTCGGACAAGGCCGGATCACCGGTCGCGGTCACGATCCAGCGCGGCGACCAGCGGTTCGACACCACCGTCACGCCCCGAGTCAATCCCCCGGAGGGCCAGGGCGCTACGGGGATCGAGATCGTGGAGGGCCAGCGATCGACGCTCGAGATCACCGGGGTCGATCCCGGCTCGCTCGCCGCGGGAGCGGGGTGGCGCTCCGGTGACGCGATCGTTGCGATCGACGGGGTCCGGATCGAAGCCGGCGCCCTCTCGTCGATCATCCTCTCCAACAACATCGGCCAGACGATCGGCGTCACGCTCGAGCGCGCCGGGCAGCCTGTCGAGACCTCGCTGACGGTTCCGCCGCAGGATGTCCTGCTCACGCAGGTCGCCAACGATTCGCCCGCCACCGACGCGCTGCTCTACGCCAACGACCAGGTGCTCTCGATCGCCGGTCAGCCGGTCCTCGATGCGCGGAGCTTCATCGACATCCTCGACGAGATGTCGGGAACCACCGTCCCGATCGAGGTGCTCCGCGATGGGCAGACGATCAGCTCCAATCTCGCCGTTCCGGCTCTCGACGAGGACCAGTCCGCACTCGAAGCGATTGGCGCCAATGCTCAGGCGGAATCGCCGTACGACTCGATCGGGGCCGATGGCGTGTACGGCCGAATCTACCACGATGTGTCGCCCGCGCGGGTCCTGCCGGAGGGCTGGAACCAGTTCTGGACCATCGTCTCGGGCACCTTTGCCGGACTCCGGGACATGGCGACCGAGGGGGTCGATCCGGACGCCTTCGTCGGGCCCGTTGGTATGGGCCAGATGACCTCCGAGCTCCTCAGCCAATCGGCGGCTCCGGCCTGGTTCACCCTGTCGTTCATCACCATCATCATCTCGGTGGCGCTCGGTGTGTTCAACCTGTTGCCGCTGCCAGCCCTCGATGGCGGACGCCTGCTCTTTGTGCTGATCGAAGTCCTTCGGGGAGGGCGTCGAGTCTCCCCCGAGAAGGAGGGGCTGTTCCATCTTGCGGGGATGGCCCTGCTTCTCGTGCTGATGTTCTACGTCGCGTTCGGGGACGTCTCCCGGCTGATCGACGGTCGATCCATCTTCCCGTAGGTCGTCGCATCGTGACGGGCCGCGAGAGTTGTCCGCATTCGTGAGATCTTTGTAAACATCCCCGCTGCCGGTGCGCCGCTCATCGTACCATTGACCCGACAGTCGGTTCGCATCCACCATCGACATTCGTAGTGCTGGCAAGAACGTAAGAGCGGATTGCAGGGAGGTTGTCATCCCAACAGCTGTATCGGAGGGACGGTCCCTCGCTGCGCTTCGGGATAAACTCCGCGACGAGGCCCCCCCGGCGCAAGCGCAAACCGCTGCAGCCGGTCGTTGTATCGGCGCAAAGCGCCTTCCGAATCACTTGGCCAATCTCTCTGCGAACCGCTGCACTCCCCTCTCATCGCGACCTCATCGCCAAGCGACTCGTTCAGACGAAGGATTATCTACTCATGTCGCTCGTAGCTCCTCGCCGCAAAACCCGTGTGCTCGATGTCGGCGGCGTCACCATCGGTGGCGACCAGCCCATCCGCGTCCAGTCGATGGCAACCGCCGACACGCGGGACGCCGCCGCGACCTTGAAACAGATTACCGAATTGGCCGATGCCGGATGCGAGATCGTTCGGATCGCGGTGCCCGACCGGCGGGCCGCCGCCGCGCTTCCCGACATCGTGCCGCACTCGCCGGTGCCGCTGATCGCCGACATCCATTTCGAGCACACCCTCGCGCTCAAGGCGCTGGACGCCGGGATCCACGGCCTCCGCCTCAACCCCGGCAACATCCGCAAGGAAGAGGATGTCCGCGAGGTCGTCGCGAAAGCGAAGGAATACGGCACTCCTATCCGGATCGGGGTGAACTTCGGCTCGGTCGCGCCGATGACCGAGGCCTTCGTCGACGAGATGGCGACGCAGGGCGCGACGCAAATCGAGCTTCGCGCCGAATGGCTCGTCCGCTCCGCCCTGGGGCACATCAAGATTCTCGAAGACCTGGACTTCTTCGACACCAAAGTGAGCCTCAAGGCCTTCGAGGTGCCGGTGCTGCTCGAGGCTTACCAGCGGTTCGCCCGTCTCCCCAATGACTATCCGCTTCATCTCGGCGTCACCGAGGCGGGCACGCCGCGCGCCGGAAGCGTGCGCTCGGCGGTCGGGATCGGCACCCTGCTCGCGCTTGGCATCGGCGACACGATCCGGGTCTCGCTGACGACCGACCCGGTCGAGGAGGTCTTCGTCGGCTACGAGATCCTGAAGAGCCTGGAGCTGCGTCAGAAGGGCGCGACGATGATCGCCTGCCCGACCTGTGGGCGGGTCGAGGTCGATCTCTTCTCGCTGGCCAACAAGGTCGACAAGGTGCTGGAAAGCGTCACCGATCCGATCCGGGTGGCGGTGATGGGCTGCGTCGTCAACGGCCCCGGCGAATCTCGCGACGCGGATGTCGGGCTGGCGGCTGGCAACGGCAAGGGCGTCATCTTCCGCAAGGGCCGGATCGTGAAGACGGTGCTCGAAGCGGACATGCTCGATGAGCTGACAAAGGAGATCCATCTGGTCATCGAGGACCGCAAGAACGGGATCTTCGATGTCGCCGAGGGTCATGAAAACGCCTACAAGCCGATGATCAAGCTCCAGGCGGTGTAGGCGCCGCCGTACGTACAAGTCAGCGATTGATGGAGTGGCCGCGTCGTACGCAGGGCAAAGGCGGTCGTCGCGATCACTCCTCGTCAACGCTACGGGTGTAGTGGCCGCCCTTGTGGCGGCCAAAGCGGTGGCGGCCAGACGCCTGGAAGGGACACGTACCGCGATGGTTGGTGTGACGAATTGATCCGCGGATGGCGGACATCGCGTCACCATGGGTGACGTGTTCTTCAGTTGGCAGGGGCGGGTACGCGTCAATCTCTGCCATGGCCGCCACCAATGCCGCTTACAAGGGCGGCTACTACAAGGGTCGAGTTACCAACAGTCACGATTCTAACGGTCATAGTCGCTCATGGCCGTCGCGGTCAGGCGCCCTCGTAGCCGGCGATGTGCGCGTAGAAGGGATCGCCACGCGTGATCGACCCCCGTTGCACCGGCTGTCCGGTCCGGCTCGACTTGTAGAGCGCGGTCAGCAGCTCGAAGGTCGCGCGGACATCGGCGACGTTCGCTGGCGGTGGGACGCCGCTCCGCATCGCCGCCAGGATGTGGCCGAGCTGGGAGGCGTGGGACGATGCCTCGTCGTCCTCGGGCGGCCAGCACGCCAGCACGCCCTCCTGCCCTTCGAGCGGAGTGACCGACCAGTTGGCGTTCGTGTATCCGTAGAGCCCCGTGACCTCGACCGTGGCCCGCTCATAGTCCAGGCGCAGCCGGGTCTCCTGGCGTGGCGAGAGCACGCTGTTGACGATAGAGCAAAGCGCACGGTTCTCGAAGCGGACGATCGCCATCGCGACATCTTCGACCTCGATCTCGCGTTCCAGCGTGTCGGTGACCGCGGTGATCTCCGACCACTCGCCCATCAGCCAGACCATCAGGTCGATGATATGGATGGCGTGGCCCATGCTCACGCCGCCGAGCTCGGACGCCCAGGTACCCCGCCAGGGAACGGCGTAATAGGCGTCGTCGCGATACCAGGTCGTGTCACAGAGGACGACGCGCGATTCCCCGAACTGTCCGGACCGGGCGAGCTGGCGGACACGCTGCGCGGCCGATCCGAAGCGCCATTGGAAGACGCTGGCGCAGGCGGCTCCCGTCTCACGCTCCAGCTCCGCGATCCGGTCGAGCTGTTCCAGCGACGAGCAGAGCGGTTTCTCGCAGAGCACCCAGGCACCGGCGCGCAGGCATTGCTCGATGATCGGGAAGTGGAACGCCGGTGGCGTACAGATGTGGACGAGACCGGGCTTTTCGGTCACCAGCATCTCGGCGGCGTCCGTATACGTGCGCGCAATCCCGTGTTGGCTCGCGAACGCGGCGGCGCGGGCGCCGTCGATGTCGACGGCGGCGACTGGCTCGACCGTGCCGGACCACGCCTCCCATGCCCGAACATGCGAACCCGCGATCCCGCCGGTGCCGACGATTGCCACCTTGACCCTGGCCCGTTCCATGATGCTCCTGTCAGTTATGACCGATGTTGGTTACAGAACTTCCCGAACGAAGCGCTCCTTCATCGTCCGCAACACGGTGTCGCCGTCCATGCCCCAGGTGTCCTTGTTGAAGATCTCGACCTCGATCGGACCCGCGTATCCCGCCGCATCGACCGCCTCGCGGAGCCGACGATTCTCGACCACGCCGTCGCCCATCATCCCACGCGACATCAGCGGGTCGGTATTCGGGACAAGCCAGTCGTTGACGTGGAACCCGAGCGTGTAGTCGCTCGCCCGCGCGATCTCGGCGTGGACGCCGGGGTCCCACCAGACGTGGTAGATGTCGATCACGACGCCGACATGCGGCGAGTCGAAATACTCGGCGAGATCGTTCGCCTCGCTCAGGAGCGAGACCACCGAGCGGTCGGCGGCGAAGGCAGGATGCAGCGGCTCGATCCCGAGCTTGACGCCACGCTCCTCGGCGTAGGGCACGATCGCTTCGATCCCGTCGCGGACCATGGCGCGGGCATCGTCGATCGCGCGGACGCCCGAGAGCCCGCCGCAGACCAGCACGAGCACGTCGGTGCCGAGCGTTGCCGCCTCATGGATTGCGCGCTTGTTGTCCTCAATGTTCGCGTCCCGGCCCTCGGGCGTCGGTGAGGGAAACATCCCGCCCCGGCAGAGGCTGGAGATCCCCAGACCGGACGCACGGACGATCCGTGCCGATTCTTCGAGCCCGGTCTCCTCGACCTTGTCGCGCCAGAGCGCGATCCAGGGAATGTCCGCCTCCACGCAGCCCGCGACAGCCTCCGGCAGCGACCACTGGTTGAGCGTCTTCTGGTTGAGGCTCAACCGGGCGAAGGGATCGCTCACAACTGCTCCACTCCCGCAAGCGACAGGAAGAGCCGCATCCGGCGCGCCGCCTCGTCCGGATCGTGGAACAGACGCGCATCGTCGGCGAGCGCGAACAGCTCCGCCAGATGCACGACTGAGCGGGCATTCTGCTGGCCGTTGACCATGTGGAAGTGCGGCTGGTGGCCTTGAAGCCAGGCCATGAAGACCACGCCCGTCTTGTAGAAGCGGGTCGGCGCCGCGAAGATGTGGCGAGAGAGAGGCACGGTCGGCTCGAAGATCGCGCGATACCGGTCGAGATCGCCCGCGTCGAAGGCCGCGAGCGCCGCCCCGGCCGCCGGGGCGATCGCGTCGAAGATGCCGAGCAGGGCGTCGCTGTAACCTTGCGCGTCACCCTCGATCAGCTCGCTGTAGTCGAAATCGTCGCCGGTGTACATCCGGATCCCGGCGGGAAGCCGGCGGCGCATCGCGATCTCACGATCCTTGTCGAGCAGCGAGATCTTGATCCCATCGATCTTGTCCGCGTGCGCTTCGAGCATGCTGAGGCAACTGGTCATCGCCTCGTCCAGATCATGGGACCCCCAGTACCCGGCCAGCGCGGGGTCGAACATGTCGCCGAGCCAGTGGATGATCACCGGCTCGCGGATCTGGCTCAGCACCCGGTCGTAAACCTGATGGTAGTCGTCCGGGGATGTCGCGGCGGCGGCCAGGGCCCGGCTCGCCATCAGGATGATCCGCCCACCCTCGCCCTCGACAAACCCACACTGCTCCTCGTAGGCGTCGACGATCGCGTCGAGCGAGAGACCTGGACCGGGCGCGAGGTGATCGGTACCGGCACCGGACGCGACCTGCCCACCGACCGCCTTCGCCTCCGCAATCGAGCGGCGGATCAGCTCCTGGGAGGTCGCCCAGTCGAGCCCCATCCCGCGCTGGGCGGTGTCCATCGCCTCGGCGACCCGAAGCCCGAGCGACCAGAGCGCGCGGCGGTAGGCAAGCGTCGCGTCCCAGTCGATCGCGGTACCCGGGATGGGGCCGATGTCGGCGAGCGGGTCAGCGACGACATGAGCCGCCGCGTAGGCGATCCGCGTGACCGGTGGGGAAAACGACTGGGCGTACTCCGACGCCGGTCCCATGACGTGGTGCCGGAGCGAACCGTCCCGGCCGGGGAGCCGCACGGTCGTGCCGGTCTGGATCGCGGTGCTCATCGGGATGTTCCTTTCTCTTGGGTCTCTTCCGTTGGGATCGTCAGTGCCGGAACATCGATCCAGCGCCGCTCCGTCCACGACGCGAGTCCGAGCTCGGCGAGCTGGACGCCCTTCGCGCCGTCCATGAACCCGAGATCGTAGGACTCGTCGAACGCGACGTGCTTGAGGAACATCTCCCACTGGACCTTGAAGGCGTTCTCGAAGATGTCGTTGTCGGGCACATCCCGCCAGTCCGCGAAAAAGTCGAACGGGTTGGTGACGTCCGGGTTCCAGACTGGCTTCGGGGTGTTGGCGCGATGCTGCGTCCTGCACTCCCGCAGCCCGGCCACCGCGCTCCCCTCCGTGCCATCGACCTGGAGCGTGAATAGCTCATCGCGGTAAACGCGGACGCACCAGGAGGAGTTGATATGGGCGATGATCCCGCCGACCAATTCGAAGGTGGCGTAGGCAGCGTCGTCGGAGGTCACCGCGTAGGGCCGCCCAGCCTCGTCGATCCGCTCCGGAATATGCGTTGCGCCGAGGCAACTCACGGCCCTGATCTCGCCGAAGGTGTTGTCGAGCAGGTATCGCCAGTGGCAAAGCATGTCGACGATGATCCCACCGCCGTCCTCCTTGCGATAGTTCCAGGAGGGGCGCTGCCCGGCTTGCCAGTCGCCCTCGAACACCCAGTAGCCAAACTCTCCGCGCACGGAGAGGATCCTTCCGAAGAACCCCCCGTCGATAAGGCGTCTCAGCTTGCGGAACCCGGGCAGGAAGAGCTTGTCCTGAACCACACCGTTCTTTACCCCGGACTCGCTGGCGAGACGGGCAAGATCGAGCGCTTCATCGAGGCTGGTCGAGATCGGCTTCTCGCAATAGACGTGCTTGCCGGCCGCGATCGCCTTGCGGACGCTCTCGGCGCGAAGCTCGGTGCGCTGCGAATCGAAGTAGACGGCGTCGTTCGGATCGGCGAGGCAGGCGGCCAGGTCGGTACTCCAGCGCTCGACCCCATTGGCCTTGGCGAGCGTGGCGAGGCGCTCCTCGTCGCGCCCGACCAGGATCGGATCGACCATGATCCGGTCCCCGCTCGCGCCAACGATCCCGCCCTGATTCCGGATCGCCGCGATCGAGCGGACGAGGTGCTGATTCGTCCCCATCCGCCCGGTGACGCCGTTCATGATGATGCCGACCCGAACCTCGGCCATGCGAAATCCTTTCGATCCGTGAAGCAGACGGCTCAATCAGCGAATGTGTCGGACGTGGCGGGTGAATCCGGCAGCCCAAGCACGACGATCTCCGGGACGTACGCCTTGAGGGCGTCCCGGTTGTGATCCCGGCTGAGGCGGCGCAACTCGTCGATGTCGTGCTCCCGGAATGCCGCCGCGATCTGGTGATGCTGCGTTTGGGCATGACCGACCCGCTTGCTGAAGATGTTGAAGTACCGGCGGATGCGGTCCCATTGATCCAGCGTGCGTTGCGTCATGTCGAGCAGCAGCGGCATCCGGGCCTGAGCCGCGATCAACCGATGGAGCTCGCTGTTGAGAGCGGCCCACCGCTCGCCATCCCCGCCTTCGAGCGCCTCGTCCATCTCGCGGACGCTTCGATCCAGGGTCGCCAGGAACTCAGGCGTCGCCCGCGCGGCGGCGGGCTCGACGGCGACCGATTCGAGCCCTTCCATCAGGGCGAAAACTTCGGAGACATCGGCTGGAGAGATGGACGATACGGTCGCGCCGATGTGGGGCACATTGACGACCAGTCGTTCAGTCTGGAGCTGCTGAAGCGCCTCCCGCACGGGAATCTGGCTGACTCCGAGCTGTCGGGAGATGTCATCGATGATCAGCCGCTGACCGGGCCGCAGCTCGCAACGCATGATCGAGGATCGGAGGGCGTCGTAGACGATCGCCCGTTTGGTCTGGTGAGGGTGCGTGCTGACCAACATCGGGTTCTCGCTCCACGGTCTTTACGGTGAATCGCCGGTTTCGGATGGGCCAGGAGATGATCCGGCACTACCTTGCCCATTCCGATACGGCACCGATCCGAAAATATATGATATAGCATTGATCCCTGAAGCGATACGCCGAGTTACCGTTCGGGCGCATCCGGTGTCGCTGTCCTGCGGTGGATGATCGTTCCTTCCGGGCGGTAGACATCGAGCCGGCCACACATTCCGACACCGGAGTGGTCACCGGATGGCCGCGTCCTCTCGACGCGGGCTCGCATGAACATCGCCGGGTCGCCGATCGCCAGGCTCGAAAGCCGGAGCGAGGTCGCCCGCACCTCCCGCGCCGGTCCGTCCTTCACCAGCTGTTTCCACGACGGGACCAGGTGCTTCGTGAGCATCCCCGCACGCTGAAAGAGGGTTGCCAACGCGCCGGTCGACCCGGCGCGGACCTCCGCGCGAATCGCCTCGAACCCCCTGATCGCGAGATCGCGACGCTCCATCGCGGCACGAAGGCGCTCGTCGTCGTTCGCGCCGGTGATGGCGTTTGCCCGCTCATACTGGTCGCGGTCGGCGAGCACCTCGTCGGGAAACGTCAGGAGCGCGTCACCGGCCTCCGGGAGCCCCGCGTTCTGCATCACGCACAGGATCTCGAGCCCGCGGTCGCGATTGACCAGGCGGTGAATCACCCCAGGCTCGAACCAGACCACCTCCCCAACCTGAAGCTCGAAGTGCCGCTCACCCTCCTCGCTCAACGTGACGACTTCACCTTGGCCAGCGGTCACCAGATACGCTTCGACACTCGCGAGGTGGACATGGGGACTGCCGCCGACGATGCCATCGAAGGCGGGTGTGTCGTAGACGCGGAGGTGGGTGAACCCGACCGCGCCGGGAAACGCGAGCGGGGGCGGTTCGGGGGCGGTCATGACGACTCCCGGGCGAACGCCTCGCTCTCGGCCTCGACGCGGTTGCGCTCCCAGACCCCGTCGTGGACGAACACGCGGTAGCGGAGGCGCAGCTCCTCACCGCTGGCGAGCGCGAGCGGTTCGTGAAAAAGGAGCGCGGCATTGATGAACGTCATTGAACTCCCTCCCGCGTACCACGGCGTCGGGTGACGGATATTGCCGGGATGATCGAGGATCGCCAGACCGCCACTCAGGCCAGCTCCCCCGTCCAGCGTGCCGGAGAGATCGCACCAGGCGCCGCGGTGACCCGCCGGGCGGTCGCTGACCGCCGCGTCCGGAAGCCCGTACCGCGCGACGGCCCAACCGCGTGCGCCGCGAAACGAAAGGCCACCGTACCCACCCCACGACGTGTAGGGCGTGCGGTCGAGCACGACGTCGCGTTGCGCGACGAGCGCACTCGTCCAGTCGAAGATGTCGACGTCATCGTCCGCCCGGAAGGCGATCGAGCGCTCTTCGACAAGGACCGGCTCTCTGGCACCCTGCCCGATCCAGTGAAGTTTCATGCGAACGGCGACCCGATCGCTCCCGTCGTGACGGATCTCCGGCACGCCCGCGGCTCGCTGGACGCCATGGTCGACGTTCTCTTCCCAGAAGTTGTCGCCATTGACGAACTTGAAGGTGAACCAGAGGCCGCGATGCCACATGTGATCGTAGGGTTCGGCGAGCGACAGGAGGTGACCGGCGGGGGTCCGCAGCGGGTGAATGAACGGCTTCGGCTTCGACCCGTAATCCAGCTCCCAGGCCGCAGCTTGCTCTGGCTGGCGATGCACGGTGATCGTCTTGCCGGCATCGTGCGTCACGATCATGCTGGCCCTGACTTCCATTCCACGCCCGCTGAGGCGAAATGCGAAACGGGGCCGCGGTTGTCACGCACGACCCCGTTCCTTTGCAATGCACTCCTTTTCTACGTTACTGGATGATGCCGAGCTCCCTGGCGCGTGCTTCGGCCTGGGCCGTCCACTCCGCGAGACCGATCGAGTTCAGCGTCTCAACATACGTGTCCCACTCGTCGAACGACCGCGTCCCGGTCATGAACGCGTACTCGCCTTCGGCCTGGGTGCGGATGAAATCGGCGTAGGTCGCGGCGGGAGCAGGTGGCATCGCCGCCCACTGCGTCGTGTCGTTGATCGGATAGGCGCCGCTTCGTTCGAGGACGCTGTACACATCGATCGTCTCGCCGTCGTCGTACGAATGAACCGATTCATACCGGGCGACCAGCTCTTCGGGCGAGCCGACCAGCGCCCAGCCCGTCAATTGGCGATACGGGAGGACAGAGACTTCCTTGATCTGGAGGATCTGGCCCTCGGCGTTTCGTTCCCAGCCCTGGCCCTCTTCCCCATGGGCGGTAGCCAGGTAACCGGGACCATTGATCCACTCCAGGAGACGGGCCACCGCCTCACCGCGTCCCTCATCTACCGCACGCTGGGAGAGGCCCAACTGGAGACCGGCGTTCGACCGCTCACCGGCCATGGAAAGCCCGGTCGGCCCGACGGGAGGATCGATTGGGACGTACGAGCCGGTGGGATTCGCGGCCTTGAACTCCGAGTATCCCTGAATGCAGAACAGCGCGCACCAGTCCTCGAAGAGAATCCCGATGCGTCCCGCCTTCCATTTCGCCCACGAATCCAGGGATTCCTGGCTCACCCAGTCCGGATCCATCACGCCGGCGGCCTGGACCCGGCTGATGAACTCGAGATACTGCCGGTGCTCTTCGGTCACCGCGCGGTTGACCAGCTTGCCATCGACGACCGACCACGGAGCCGAGTCACCGAACGCTCCCTGGAATCCGCCGAGGCCGGCGATGAACCCCTCGAAGTTGACCGAACCGGTGAAACCGTACGTGTCGGCCGCACCGTTGCCGTCCGGATCCTGGGTCGTGAAGGCCTCGGCCACGGCGAGGAACTCGTCGGTGGTCTTCGGCACTTCGAGCCCGAGGTTCTGCAGCCAGTCCTGCCGGATCGCGATCACGCCCTTGTACGGGTCAGCGTTCTTGGTGACCAGGCTGTACTGCTTGCCATCGAAGGTGCCGATCGGCGCCAGCGCCTCGACATCCCGGTCCCGGACGTAGGTTGGCATGAACTCACGGAACGGCTGCCAGTCAGCGGCCAGACCCTGCTGCACGAGCAGCGATGTGGTCGAGAGATCGGTCGCGAACACGTCGGGCAGGTCGTTGGCGGCCGCGCGGGTTCGAAGCGTCGGCGTGTACTGCCCAGCATCCGAAATCCAGGTGATCTGGACGTCGATGTTCAGCTCGTCGCGCACGCGCTGCAGCCAGGGCCAGTCCCCCGGTGGTGGTCCAGCTTCCTGCGATCGAACGCTCGCCATCATGGTGACCGTCTGCGTCTGCTCGAACCGGAACGGTGTATACCCGGAACCCACCGGCGTGGCCATTGGCGTCGCACCAGGAGTTGCGCCCGGCGTCGCACCCGGCGTGGCGTCCTGCGCCCCAACATTCGCGATAGAGGACGTTACAAGGACGAGGATCGCCAAAACGATCGTCCATGGTCTCGACTTGATCCGGCGTGTCGGTATCCCGGTCATGAAAACCTCTTTCTTCTCTGCATCGATTCCGTGCACACGTTCAGTGAGGTAACGGGTGGGGGAACAGGCGCTCCCTCGTTGAGACCCCGCGGAATCCCCCAGGCGAGCATCGGGAGATGCGCGGGGTTCCCGTCATCCCTTGATCGATCCCAAAAGCACCCCCTTGGTGAAATGGCGTTGAAGGAACGGATACACCATCAACATTGGCACGACGGCGATGATGACCGCCGCGGCACGGAGCGATTGAGTGGGGACGATCGATCGGACGTTGATGTCAACGAACTCGTTCATGTTGCCCGAGGACAGCAGTTCCCGCAACACGATCTGCAGCGGCTGCTTTTCCGAGCTCTGGATGTAAAGGATGGCGTTGAAGAACTCGTTCCAGTGGGCGACGGCGTAGAACAGCCCGATCGTCGCCAGGATTGGCTTTGACAAGGGAAGTACGATCTGCCAGAACACCTGCCAGTCGGACGCGCCATCGATCCTGGCGGCATCCCGGAGTTCCGGCGGAAGACCCTCGAAGAACGCCTTCATGACGAGCAGGTTCCAGGCGCTCACGAGCCCCGGCAGGATCAGCGCCCAGTAGGTATCCATGAGTTGGAGATCGCGCACCAGGAGATAGGTTGGAATCAGGCCCCCGCTGAACAACAGGGTGAAGAGGACGGCAATCAGGATCGGCCCACGAAGCCGGAAGTGCGAGAGCGACAGTGGATACGCCATCATCGTCGTCACGAGCAGGTTGAGCGCCGTCCCGACGACCGTGATGCCGACCGAGACAGCGAACGAGCGGGGCAGGCGCGCCGACGTGAGCAACTGCTCGTAGCCCGCGAACGTGATCTTGTCCAGGGGTGGGAAGAATGCGGTCCGGGTTTTCGACCACACCTCCAGGGGCGTCAGCGACATCACGATGATGTACCAGAAGGGAATGATTACAGTCAGCGCGAACAGGGCAAGGACGATGATGATGATGCCATCGAATACCCGTTCGCCTTTGGAAAACGTCAGCATTTGGCCTGGTCCTTCACTACCCCGCCGGTTCCGGGCAACGGGTGAGCATTGCCCCACTCGTTACCAGATGATGCCCTTGCCAGTTGTTCGCCGCGCGAGCCAGTTGCAGCCCACGATCAGCACCATTCCCACGACTCCCTTGAAGAGCCCGACGGCGGCACCCACCGAATAACCGAAGTTCTGGATGCCCGTGCGGTAGACCCAGGTGTCGATGATGTCGCCAACGCCGTAGACCGCCGGGTTGTACATGATGAAGACCTGTTCGAAACCGGCACTGAGCAGATTTCCCAGGTTCAGCAGGGAGACGAGCAACACAACCGGCAGGATTCCCGGAAGGCTGATATCCCAGACCCGGCGCAATCGACTCGCGCCATCGACACTGGCCGCCTCGTACAGCTCGTTGGAGATGCTGGCGAGTGCGGCGAGATAGATGATTGCGCTCCACCCGACCTCCTTCCACATGCCGGAGGCGACAAGGACTGTCCGGAACCAGTTGGGGTCGGCAAGGAAATTGATCGGGCTGCCACCGGCCGCGACGATCGGCTGGTTGATCAGGCCGTTCGGTGTGCCCAGCAAGACCTGGAGCACCCCGAAGACGATCACCCAGGAAAGAAAGTGCGGGAGATACGTCACGGTCTGAACGCTCTGTTTGAACCACCCGATCCGTACTTCGTTGAGCATCAGCGCCAGCGCGATTCCGACCGGGATGCCGAACGAAAACCGGTACAGGCTGATCAACAGCGTGTTCTCGACAATGCTCGGGAAGTAGGTGCTGTTGAACACTGCCCGAAAGTGCTGAAGGCCGACCCAGGGGCTGCCGATGATTCCATCGAGAACGCGATATTCCTTGAAGGCGATAATCGCGCCGTACATCGGGTAATAGCGGAAGACGAGGAAGTAGAGCACGCCCGGGAGCACCATCAGGTAGAGGATTCGCTGGGTCTTGAACTCCCGCCAGGCACGGGTGAGCGCCCCATCGCGACGCACCGCCGGTGCGGCTCGCGCCATTCCCGCATCGAGTTGATCGAGCTGAGGGGCTTTCGTCGCCATCGGTTCCCTGCTCCACTGGATGCCCCGTGGACTGGCGCGTCTGGTGGTCTCGTCCGCCGCACCGGTTGTTCTCCCGGAGCGATCGTGCGCACGACCTTCCGGACACAGTGTTCTCTTCGATTGCAACCCTCACAGCTTGATGAGATATAGGATATACGACCGGATTCTCGTGTCAAGGCGATCCGGGAATCATCGATCTCGCGTTTCTGAAGGACTTGCCGTCCATCGACCCGGGGCCCTCCCCGGTACACCTGGAAGGAATCGCATGGCGCCGGAGCATCCCTTTACCCTCGCCGAAGCCCGGACCTCATGGGCCCGGCTTGTCGCTGGGTGGGCCGACCATCTCGACGACTCCGGGGCGCGGACGCTGATCGACGGCGTGCCGAACCGCCACGATGCCGGCGGCTCGTACGAGGGCGTGACCCGGATGCTGTGGGGGCTCGGCGGGTGGCTCTCGCGGCCCGGCCGCGATCCCATCATCCGCTGGCGGGGTCGCGCGTACGACACGGTCGCCCTTACGAAACGCGCGATCCTGGCCGGAACCGATCCGGAATCTTCCGGCTTCTGGGGCGTTCCACCGTCGCCGGGCGCCGCCGACCAGCGAACCGTCGAGAGCGGGCAGGTCGGCTTCGCGCTATGGCAAAGCCGGGTCGTCCTCTGGGACACGCTCACCGAACCGGAGCGGGAGCGGGTCATCGCCTGGCTGGAGGCGTGCGGTCAGCGGCCACCCACCTGGCGCAACAACTGGGCGCTCTTCTGGGCGCTCAACCATGCCAGCCGCAAGGCGCTTGGGGCACGGCATGAGCAGGCGATCATCGACGATGTCCTGGCCTGGCTCGACGAGGTCTATTGCGGAAACGGCTGGTACGACGACGGCCCAACGCGCGGTACCGACCACTTCGACGACTACAACCTGTGGGTCTTCAGCTCCCACGTCCTAGCCTGGGCGGCGGTCGATGGCGAGAGCGCACCGGCCCGGAGCGACGAGCTGCTGAGGCGAATCCGGGACCAGATGGAACACGTGCCCTTCTTTTTTGCCGCGGATGGCGGATACCCGCTCCAGGGGCGCAGCCTCGCCTACAAGTTCGCCCGCATCGGAGCGCCGCTCTGGGCGTACCGGGCTGGAGTGTGGCCCCATTCGCCAGGGATGCTGAAGCGCCTCCTCGGGCGTCACCTTCGCTGGCACGAAGCGCGGGGCGCGATCCGCGCCGACGGCACCTTGCGGCAGGAGCTGACATATGAGGGAAGCCCAGAGATCCGGGAGACATATATTGCGACCGGCTCGACGTACTGGGCGATGCAGGCATTCGGCGGGCTGTGGTCGATCCTGGACGACGATCCATTCTGGAGCGGTGAGGAAGAGCTGCTGCCGGTCGAACGGGGCGACTTCGTCCGGGTGCTGTCCGAGCCGGGCTGGATTCTTGCCGGAGATCAAGCGACGGGCGAGGTTCAGCGGTTCAGCGCGAAGAGCCAGGGAAGCGCCGTGAAGTACGGGAAATACGTCTACTCCACCGCGGCACCCTTTAACGTCGGGCTGGTTGGTGGGCAGCCCTCCCCGGACAGCATGCTTTGCCTGACATGTGCAGGGGAGATCGGACACAAGGGAGCAGTCGAGGCATCGGCGGTCAGCGGTGACGGGTGGCTGCGGATGCGCTACCGGCAATCGCTGGCCGGGTTCACGCACGAGATCGAGACGGTGATCGTGATCGACGGCGTGCGCCATTTCCGAATTCACCGCATCCAGCTCGCCGATGGCGCGCCGCCGGTCGGCGCCGTCGAGGGAGCGTTTCCGCTCGGGTACTCGCCCGGCGCGATCCCGGCCACCGGAATCAGCGACAACCCGGCAACCTCCCGCGCGGAGGTCGCCGGGCAGGGCGTGGAGATCGCGGCGATCAGCGGGTATTCATCGTCGGTGTTGCCCGCACCCTGGCAAGGCGATTCGTCGCTGAACAGCGTCTCCGGGCGATATGTCCTGCCAGTCCTGCGAATCGAGCGACTGGAACCGGTTCATGAGGCGGCCTGTCTCATCTCCATCGGTGCTGCCCAAAAGGACCCACGCAACATCCCCGTCTGCGAATGGACCGACGACTGCTCCGTACGGGTGACCTGGAGCGACGGAAGATCTGTGGAGGTTCCGCCGCTGTAGCGTGTCTTGCGGCCAAGTCGTCACCAGAGGAACCCCGACCCTAGGGTCTCCCTGCCAAAAGGCAAGATATATGATATAGCTTCCAGTGCCGGAAACTGCTAGACTCGAATCACATCACGGTACAGAATTGTTCGAACGCTGAAGTCTCCGAGAGCGCCATGCCACGACGGCATGCCGACGACACGGGCGGCATCGACAAGGAGGGCCCAAGCTCCGCTCCGTCGTGACGGATCGAGTACCTGATCGTCTCCTGGCAAAGGCCGATTCCGGGAGCTCAATTCCACCGGATGAGCGAGAGCGTCCCGATCGCGTCAGGGAACAGAGCGAAATGTCGTGGAACGTCTCCATGACCGTCAGTGTTGGACACTTCGGTGTCCGAAGGGAGTTGAACCTCGTGGTCAACCATTCGAACAGCAAGCCAACCCAGGGCATTCCGCTGAGCCGCCGCGATTTCGCCGCCCTCGTCGGTGGCGCGGGCGCCGCCTTCACGATGGGCTTCCCGGTCCGGACAATGGCGCAGACACCGGCCGTCCCGATCCCGACCGATCTCAAGGAGGCGCCGGCCTTGGCCGAGCGCTCGGCGAGCGGCGCGATCCCGCCGGTCGCCGAGCGCTTGCCAGTCAATCCGCTTGTGGTCACCCCGAATCAGGAAGTCGGAACCTACGGCGGCACCTGGCGGACCGCGATCGTCGGCGGGCTCGATCTCGCCTGGCTCGTTCGCACCGTCGGCTACGACTATCTCGTCCGCTGGGATCCGCAATGGGAAGCGGTCGTCCCGAATGTCGCCGAGTCGTGGGAGGTCAGCGCTGATGGCCGGACGTTCACGTTCACGCTGCGTGAAGGCCACAAGTGGTCGGATGGGCAGCCGTTCACCGTCGACGATGTGATGTTCTTCGGTCAGGATGTTTACGGCAACGAGGAGCTGACGACCAGCGCCGGGACTAATCCGTGGACGATCGAGAAGGTCGATGAGCTGCGGTTCGCCGTCACCTTCGAGCGGCCGGACGGCCTCTTCATCCAGAACCTCGCGACGCCGCAGGATATCGCGTCCAATTGGACCAGGTATCCGAGGCACTACCTGGAACAGTTCCACGCCACGTACAACACGACCAACCTCGACCAGCTCGTGGCAGAAGCCGGCACCGAGACGTGGGCCCGGCTCTTCCAGCAGATGAGCTCGGCGATCCCCGGCACACCGGTCGACGCGCGCTTCCAGAACGTGGAGCTTCCGACGCTGTTCGGCTGGAAGCTGGTAGAACCCTACGCCGATGGCACACGGGTGCGCGTGGAGCGCAACCCCTTCTACTTCAAGGTCGATCCGGACGGGAACCAGCTCCCCTACATCGACGAAGTGGTCTACAACGCCGTTCAGGACAACGAGGTGCTCCTGCTTCAAGCCACGAACGGAGAGCTCGACATGCACGCCCGGCACATTACCTCCGACGTGAACAAGTCGGTCCTCTCCCAGTCGGCGGAGGAGGGCGGCTACCGGTTGTTCGAGATGCTCCCGGCCTCGATGAACACCTGTATGATCGCGTTGAACCAGACGAGCCAGGATCCGGCCCTGCAGCCGATCTTCGCCAACAAGGATTTCCGGGTCGGGCTCTCCCATGCGATCAATCGCCAGGAGATCATCGACGCCGTGTTCGTCAGCCAGGGCGAGCCTTGGCAGGGCTCGCCGCGTCCCGAATCGGCCTACACCAACGAGACGCTTGCCAAGCAGTTCACCGAGTTCGATGTCGATCTCGCCAACCAGCATCTCGACCGGGTCCTTCCGGACAAGGACGGAAGCGGGATGCGCCTCCGTCCCGACGGCCAGCCGCTCACCTTCACGGTTGACGTGACATCGCTTGAATCGACCTGGGTGGATCAGATGAATCTCGTGATCGGCTACTGGCAGGCGGTCGGCGTCAATGCCCAGCTGAAGCCGCAGGACCGCTCCATTCTGTACCAGCGGAAGGATGCCAACGAGCACCAGTGCGTTGTCTGGGGAGGCGACGGCGGCTTCAATGACGCCCTGCTCGAAATGCGCTGGTACGCGCCGGTCAGCGGAGAGTCGAACTACGGGATTGGCTGGTTCCAGTGGTTCGCCAGGCCCTCCAACCCGCTCGCCGCCGCCGTCGAGCCCCCGGAAGAAGTCCAGGCCCAGCTGCGGCTCGTGACCCAACTACGGGAGACGGTCAACCCGGCGGCCCAGGCCGAGCTCTTCCAGCAAATTCTCGATATCGCGATTGAGCAGTTCTACGCGATCGGGATCTCCTTGCCCGGTCCCGGTTACGGGATCGCCAAGACCAACCTGCGAAACCTCTACGAGCCGATGCCGAACGCCTACCTCTATCCGTCGCCTGGCCCAACGAACCCTGAGCAGTACTACTTCCAGACCTGATCGTCCACCTCACCCGCCGGGGCCACGCTCGAACGAGTTCGCGGTCCCGGCCAGCCGTCATCGAGAGGGGAGCCGAGACGCCTGCAAGCATCGGCTCCCACCCACATCGCCGAGGAACCTCATGACCGATCGTGACAGGATGTGAGCGGAATGACGGTTCACGCACCGGTCGAGGCGGCGCCTGGCCCCGCCTCCCTCTTGAGTTCCCGGTTCTCGCCGGAGTTGGTCCGGTCGCACCTGATCTCCAGGGAGGTATGGCGTCCCTACCCTCCGTTCGAGGACCGGGCCGCGTGGGAGAAGGTCGCGCCCGTGACGCGGCGGGCAATGATCGAGCAGGCTGAAAACCACGCCGGGATGGCCTGGCCGGAGCTCCCGGCCACCGTCTTTCTCGATTTCGCCCGCGACGGCAACCGGAGCCGATACGAGGCGCCGCACTTCGTCCGGCGCGTCGCCCTGATCGAGCTCGTGCTCGGCGAGTGCGCGGAGGGCAATGGCCGCTTCCTCGACGACATCGTGAACGGGATCTGGGCGCTTTGTGAGGAGAGCTTCTGGGGCGTTTCCGCCCATTCCTACAGCCGCCGCTTCGCGCGCGGCCTGCCCGACACGTCCTTCCCGGTGGTCGATCTCTTCGCGGCGGAGACCGGTGCGCTCCTGGCCTGGACGCACTATCTGCTCCGCTCGGCGCTGGACGCAGAGCTGCCCGTCGTGATCGACCGGATCGAGCGGGAGGTGCAATCCCGGATCCTCGTTCCGTACCGCACGGTCGACGACTGGATGTGGCTGGGGCTCGTTTCACGCGGCGATGGACGGCCGCCCAACAACTGGAACCCCTGGATCCACTCCAACGTGCTCGCCGCCAACCTGCTGCTCGAGCCGGACATCGAAGCGAGAGCCGCCACGGTGGATCGGGCGCTGACGGGTCTCGATGCCTTTCTGAGTGGATACCACAGCGATGGCGGCTGCGATGAGGGCATCTCCTACTGGGGACGCGCGGGCGGCAGCCTCTTCGACTGCCTCGACCTCCTGGCCAGGGCGAGCGACGAAAAGCTGAATGCGTTCGACATTCCGCTGATCCAGGAGATCGGCCGCTACGTCTACCGCGCGCATATCGGGCGGGAATGGTACGTCAACTTCGCGGACGGCGCCGCGAAGGCGACCCCGGATGTGGGAGTCATCTACCACTATGGAAAGCGGATTGGCGATTCCCGGCTCGTCGCGCAGGCGGCCGAAGCCGAGCGCACCCGCAAAGGGCTTCCGGAAACGAAACTTTCGATCGGCCGCGTCCTGGCGGCGACCTTCGATCCGCTTCCCGCCGGGGTTGCGGCCCAGCCACCGCCGCTGATCCGGGACGCATGGATGGACGGGATTCAGGTGCTGACCGCGCGCGAGCGGGAGGGTACGACGGATGGGCTCTTCCTCGCCGCCAAGGGTGGCCACAACGGCGAGAGCCACAACCACAACGATGTCGGGCATTTCATCGTCGGCGTCGATGGAGCGCCGATCCTGATCGATGTCGGGGTAGGGACCTACACGAAGAAGACGTTCGGCGAGCAGCGATACGAGATCTGGACGATGCAGAGCGCCTACCACAACCTGCCCACGATCGATGGCCACCAGCAAGTGCCGGGCGCGAAGTTTCGCGCGCAAGATGTCGCCGCCGATATATCTGACGATGCCGCCATGCTCGGGCTCGACATTGCGGGCGCGTATCCGCCGGAGACCGGGATGCGCTCCTGGCGCCGATCGGTGCGGCTGGATCGGGTGAGTCCCGCATGCGTCACGCTGCGGGACGAATGGGATCTGGAGAACGCTCCGAAGCAGCTCCTCCTGTCGCTGATGGCGACGTCCGGTGTCGAAGAGGTCGAAGAGGGGCTGCTCCGCTGCGCGGGTCCGCATCGGTCGCTCGATGTGCGGTTCGATCCGAAGGCGTTCTCCGTGGAGATCGAGCGAACCGCGATCGACGACGCGCGCCTGGCTCCGGTCTGGGGCGATCATGTCAGCCGCGTCGTGCTCACCGCGACATCACCAGAGGCGCGCGGTGACTGGACACTGACGATGTCGGCGCAGGGGAGCTGAGCGATGATCCGGTGTGAACCTGTGTACGACGCCCGATCCGGACAGGGAAGCTGAGCATGGCGCAGTTCATCTTTCGCCGCGTCCTCTACATGATCCCGACCCTGTTCGCGATCTCGATTGTCTCGTTCATCATCATCCAGCTCCCGCCGGGCGACTTTTTGACGACGCTCGTTTCGCAGCTCAGCTCACAGGGCGAAACCGTCAATCAGGAGGCGCTCGATGGACTCCGTCGTCAGTACGGTCTCGGCGAGCCGGTCTGGGTGCAGTACATGATCTGGATGCGCAACATCCTGCTCCACGGTGATTTCGGCGACTCGTTCCTGTACAGCCGCCCGGTCAGCGACCTGATCGGCAGCCGCATGGCGTGGACGGTCGGGATCTCGGTCGGATCGCTGCTCGTGACCTGGGCCATTGCCTTCCCGCTCGGCATCTTCTCGGCGGTCCGCAAGTACACCGTCGCCGATTACATCCTGACCTTCTTCTCCTTCCTGGGGCTGGCGATTCCCGAGTTCATGCTGGCGCTCCTGCTGCTCTATGTGTCCAGTGAGTATTTCGGGCTGAGCGTCGGCGGACTTTTCTCCCCCGAGTACCGGGACGCCGCCTGGAGCTTCGCCAAGTTCGTCGATCTGATGGGTCATCTCTGGATTCCGGTGATCATCATCGGGGTCGCCAGCACCGCCGGGCTCGTCCGGATCATGCGCGCCAATCTCCTTGACGAGCTCAATCGACCGTACGTCGTGACCGCGCGGGCAAAGGGGTTGGACGAGCGAACGCTGTTGCTCAAGTACCCGGTCCGCCTTGCGCTCAACCCCTTCGTCAGCACCGCCGGGTGGACGCTTCCAGCGATCATCTCCGGCGAAGCGATCGTCTCGATCGTGCTCAGCCTGCCGACAGTTGGTCCATTGCTGATCCAATCGCTACAGTCGCAGGACATGTATCTGGCCGGCAGCCTGATCCTCCTGACGAGCGTGCTGACCGTGATCGGAACGCTCATTTCCGACATCGTGCTGGCGATTCTCGACCCGCGGATCAGAACCATGTAGCGCGAGGCAGGCGGCAAGAGCGAACGTTGCACGGATCTGCGAAAGAAACATCCGACCCTTGTCATTCCGAGGGAGCGAGGCGACGAGGAATCTCCCGGTGGAAGCGCAAAGCGCTGCAGCCGGTAAAAATTGGCGGGAAGCGCCTTCCATCTCCGTCGAGCATAACGTCCGAAAACCGCTGTAGCCGTTGTCGAAGCGAGGCCACCACGATGTCGAGTCAGGCACAAAACCAGCAGGTCGAAGCGGCCGGCGCCGGGCTGGCCGATACGGCCTCCCCGCTCACCGCGCCCGGTGCGGAGCAGGCGATCAAGACGACCTACGTGGCGTCGCAGTGGAAGCTGATGTGGTGGAAGTTCAGGCGCCACAAGCTCGCCATGATCGGTGGCGTCGTGGTCATCCTGCTCTACCTGATCGCAATCTTCGCGGAGTTCCTCTCCCCCGCCGATCCCAACGAGATCTCCTCCACGCATACCTACGCACCCCCTCAGGGTCTCCACATCTTCAACACCGTCGATGGCGAGCGACGGATCGGCCTTCACACCTACGGCTACACGGCGGTGATCGACAAGGCGACGCTGAGCCGGACGTTCACGGTCGATCCTGATGTGATCGTTCCGATCGGATTCTTCGTCAAGGGCCACCCCTACAAGCTGTTTGGCGTGATCCCGACCGACCGGCATCTGCTTGGGCCGAAGGATCCCTCCCAGCCGTTCTACCTGCTCGGGGCCGACCGGCTCGGGCAGGATCTGCTCAGCCGCCTGATCTACGGCACGCGAGTTTCGATGTCGATCGGTCTGGTCGGAGTGTTGATCAGCCTCGTGCTCGGGATCGTGCTCGGCGGCATCTCGGGGTTCTTCGGCGGCGCGACCGACACGATCATCCAACGCGTAATCGAATTCGTCCGTTCGGTCCCGGCGATCCCGCTCTGGCTCGGTCTGGCGGCCGCCCTGCCTCAGACGTGGTCGGCCCTGCAGGTGTATTTCGGGATCACGATCATCCTTTCGATTATCGGCTGGACCGGGCTCGCGCGCGTCGTGCGTGGGCGCTTCCTCTCGCTGCGGGAAGAGGATTTCGTCACCGCCGCCCGGCTCGATGGGTCGAGCGAGATGCGAATCATCCTCCGCCACATGGTGCCGTCGTTCCTGAGTCACATCATCGCTTCGCTGACCCTCGCGATCCCGGCGACGATCCTTGCCGAGACCTCGCTCAGCTTTCTCGGGCTCGGGCTGCGCTCGCCGATCAACAGCTGGGGCGTGCTGCTCGAAGAGGCGCAGAACATCCGCTCGATCTCGACCGCGCCCTGGCTGTTGCTGCCGGGACTGCTGGTGGTCGTGGCGGTGCTCGCGTTGAACTTTCTGGGTGATGGCCTGCGCGACGCCGCCGATCCCTACGCCTCGTGATTGTGCTGGATTCCACGAACAGAGGTGAACCCGATCGATGACGGATCATCAACCGATGCCCGACGATGTCCTGCTCGATGTCCGAGGCCTGAAAACCCACTTCCCGACCGACGAAGGGCTGGTCCGCGCGATCGACGGCGTCGACTTCACCGTGCGCCGGGGCAAGACGCTCTGCATCGTCGGCGAGAGCGGCTGCGGCAAGAGCATGACCGCGCGCTCGATCCTCCAGATCGTGCAGCCGCCGGGCCGGATCGTGGACGGCGAGATCCTGTTCCGCCGCCAGGCCGCCAGCGGAACGAAGGGTCAGGTGATCGACCTGGCGAAGCTCGATACGAAGGGCAAGGAGATCCGGACCATCCGGGGCAAGGAGATCTCGATGATCTTCCAGGAGCCGATGACCTCGCTCAGCCCGGTGCACACGATCGGCGATCAGATCGGCGAGGTGGTGCGTCTCCATGAGGGCGCGACCGAGGAGCAGGCGCTGCGGCGCACGGTCGAGGTGCTGGAGCAGGTCGGCATTCCGCGCGCCCGGAGCAGGGTCACGACCTATCCGTTTCAGCTCAGCGGCGGCATGCGGCAGCGGGTGATGATCGCGATGGCGCTCGCCTGTACACCCAGCCTCCTGATTGCCGATGAACCGACGACCGCGCTCGATGTCACGACCCAGTCCCAGATCCTCGACCTGATCCGCGGTCTGCAGGATGAGCTGGGGATGGCGGTGATGTTCATTACCCACGATCTCGGGGTCGTCGCCGAGATCGCTGAAGACGTGGCGGTAATGTATCTCGGGCTCGTCGTCGAGCGCGGCTCGGTCGACGAAATCTTCCACAATCCGAAGCATCCTTACACCCAGGCGCTGCTGCGCTCGATCCCGCGGCTTGGGCAGGAGCGCCAGCGTCGGCTCGCCACGATCCGGGGAATGGTGCCGTCACCGTTCGACCGGCCGACAGGGTGCCCGTATCACACCCGCTGCGATTACTTCATGCCCGGCCAATGCGACCGGATTTTGCCGAAGACGACGGTGTTCGGTCCGGGCCGGGATGTGCGCTGCCTGCTCCATGAGCCGGAGTTCGCGGAGCCGCGCCGGGGCGCTCGCGGGCGGGGCGACGATCAATGAACCAAAGGGATAGCATGATCCGCGAGATGCAGCCGAACACCACGCATCCCGACGATCGCACGACCCAGCCCTTGCTGGAGGTCGACAACCTCCAGATGCACTTTCCGATCACGACCGGCGCGCTGCGCCGTCAGGTCGGCGTGGTCAAGGCGGTGGATGGCGTGAGCTTCAAGATCTGGCCCGGCGAGACGCTCGGGCTGGTCGGCGAGAGCGGCTGTGGGAAGACGACGACCGGCCGCTCGATCGTGCGCGCCACCCAGCCGACCGGCGGGGCGATTCGCTATCACCGACAGGATGGCCACACGGTCGACCTCGCCCGTCTCAGCGGCCGGGAGCTGAAACCGATCCGCCGCGAGATCCGGATGGTGTTCCAGGACCCATACTCTTCGCTGAATCCGCGAATGACCGTGATGGAGGCGATCTCCGAGCCGCTCAAGGTCAACAAGATCGCTCGCGGCAAGGCGCTGGAGCACCGCGTCGCCGAACTCTTGCGCAAGGTCGGGTTGCGGCCCGAGTACATGCATCGCTACCCGCACGCCTTCAGTGGTGGCGAGCGCCAGCGGATCTCGATCGCCCGCGCGCTCGCGCTCGACCCCCGCCTCGTGGTACTCGACGAAGCGGTCTCGGCGCTCGATGTCTCGATCCGGGCCCAGATCCTGAACCTCCTGGAGGACTTGCAGGAAGAGCTGCAGCTGACGTACCTCTTCATCTCGCACGATCTCAGCGTGATCGAGCATATCTGCGACCGGGTCGCGGTGATGTACGTCGGGAAACTGGTCGAGACCTCGCCCACGGATCAAATCTTCCAGCAACCGAGCCATCCATACACCGAGGCGCTGATCTCGTCGGTGCCGATTCCCGATCCTCGCCTGCGCAACACCCGCGCGCGGATCAAGCTGGCCGGCGAGATCGCCGACCCCGCCAACCCGCCCAGCGGCTGCTACTTCCATCCCCGCTGCCGGTTCGCGCAGGACATTTGCAAGACGACTGAGCCGCCGTTGAAGCCGGGCCGCCCCGGTCAGCTCGCGAAGTGCCATTTCGCCGGCGAGCTCCCGCTGGCCGGTATCACGCAGGCCCGAGCCGCCGACTGATCCGTTCGAGCGGGCGTCGACCGCAACACATAGTCGATGACATCCCCAGTAATCTGTCCAAGGCAGATCGTCATTCCGAGCAGAGCGCAGCGATGGGCCGCATCCGCTCAGTTCTGGAGGAACTGAGCGGATGCGGCCCATCGCCGGGAGATCCTTCAGTCACGGAGTTTATCCAGAGCGAAGCGTGGGACCGTCCCTCTGGATGAAGGTGAAGCGGAATGACGATCAGCCTTGGACAACGTACCCGGCGGCGCGGAATCCATTCCGTGAAATTCTTCACAATGCCTTCTGGCGGGCGTATACTGGCGTCATTGGGCACTCGCCTCGAGACGCGCCAACGCGTTTCCCCGCGGCGGTAGCCGTCGCCCCGAACGAAGGATGTCCCCACATGCGAACTCGACGACGAGCCTCGCTCCCCGGTCTCCAAGCCTGCTTCGCAAGCCTGGTCGCCCTCGTGATCGCGATTGGGGCGCCGGGCCTTTCTATCGCGTCGGCGCAGACCCCAACGCCCGCCTGCGCGCCGCTCGTATCGGCGCCTCCGGCTCCCGACGCCGCGCCGGCACCGGTGATCCCGCCGATTCGGGTGCCCGACAACGCGATTCCCGTGACGATGGGCTACGTCCCGGTCTCGATCTACGCGCCTGTCTTCCTCGCGTTCGAGAAGGGCTATTTCGCCGAGCGTGGGCTCGATGTGACGCTCGAGAGCCTCGCCGGTGGGTCGGACATGGTGTTGCTGACGGCGACCGGCGATTTCGATCTCGGGATCGGTGGCATCGGGCCAGCCTACTGGAACGCCGCCAGCCAGGACCTTGGGGTCCGGATCATCGCCCCCGGCCACGCCGAGGGCTCGCCGGTCGCCACCCCGCTGATGATCTCGCGGGCGGTCTGCGAATCCGGATCCGTCGCCAGTGTCGCCGACCTCCGGGGCAAACGCGTCGCGGTCAACGCCCCCGGCGCCACCGAGCTCTGGCTCGATACCGCGCTGCGGACGGGCGGCCTCACCATCGCCGACGTCGATCTCCAGTTTCTCAGCTTCCCCGATGCCGTCGTCGCGCTGGAGTCCGGCGCGATCGACGCGGCGATGGTGGGCGAGCCGCTTGCCACGAAGGCCGAGCAGGACGGCTTCGCGGTCCGGCTCCTCTCCGACTTTCCAGTCCAGGACATCCAGCCGACGATGATCTTCGGCAACGGGCAGTGGCTCAACGACAATCCGGACGCGGCGGCCGGGTTCGTCGCCGCCTATCTCCGGGCGGCTCGAGACCTGACCGAGAACTTCAATGACCCGCTCAATCTCGCGATCATCGAGAAGTACACACAGGTGCCCCCGGCGCTGATCGCCGGATCGGTCAAGCCGGTCTACTCGACGGACGGTGCGATCGACCTCGCCGGCATCGCGCTGTTGCAGACCTTTTTTCGGAATCGTGGTCAGCTCGACTACGATGACGATCTCGACCCGGCGTCACTTGTCGATACCCAGTACGTCGATCGCGCCAACCAGCTCCTGGGCGAGTAACCTTGGCCGTCACCTCGCGATCATTGTCGAAACGAGTTGAGATGCGCCGCATCGAGCAACGGAGTACCGTTCCCCTGAACACCGAGGCCGCGTCCGACACGCTCGCCGGAACCGGCGGTGAAAAGGTCGCGGCGCACGGCGCGGAGGTACGCGCGCAAGGGATCGGGCGCCGCTTCGTGACCCCTCGAGGACCATTCGACGCGGTCCGCGAGATGACGCTTTCGATCGCGTCAGGCGAGTTCTGCGTGATCGTCGGTCCGTCGGGATGCGGCAAGTCGACTTTTCTCCGGATGCTCGCCGGGCTCGACGCGCCGACGAGCGGCACGCTGACGATCTCTCGCCCGGATGGCGCGGACCCGACCAACGCCGTCGTCTTCCAGGGCCGCAGCCTTTTCCCGTGGCTGACGCTGGAGGACAACATTGGTTACGGCCTCAAACTTGCCAGCATTGGCCGGAACGAGCGACGGCAGCGGACCGACCGGCTGCTCGCGGTGCTCGGGCTGACTCGCTTTGGGTCGTCGTATCCCCATCAGGTCTCGGAAGGGATGCGGCAGCGAGTGGCGATCGGGCGGGCGCTGGCCGTCGATCCCGACCTCCTCCTGATGGACGAGCCGTTCGGCGCGCTCGACGAGCAGACGCGCTACCTCTTGCAGGAAGAGCTGCTGCGAATCTGGGAGCGGACCGGGAAGACGGTGGTGTTCATCACCCACTCGATCGACGAGGCGATCACCCTGGCCGACCGGATCGTGGTCATGAGCGCCCAACCGGGGAAGGTCCGCGCGGTCATCGACGTCCCATTCGCGCGGCCTCGAATGACGACCGATGTCCGCAACAACCCGGAGTTCGGGGGGCTGTTCACCCGCATCTGGGAGATCCTCCGGGATGAAGTCGACCGAACCCGCCGAATTCAGGAACAAGGCGTGATCTGGTGAGCGGACTGACTTCTCGCGCGTCGCAAGCCGACCCGCTCCGGTCGCGACGGCTGGTCGAGCTCGGGCTGACGGTGGCATCGCCGGCGCTCGTGATCGCGATCTGGGAGCTGTTGTCGCGGAGCGGCCGGATCGACAGCCGCTTCTGGCCGCCGCCGAGCACGCTTTGGGACACCTCCGTCACGATGATCCAGGAAGATGGCCTTTTCGGAGACATCCGGATCACGGTGGCCCGCATTCTCCTGGGCTTCCTGTTCGGGGCGATTCCGGGAATCGTGCTTGGGCTGGCGATGGGTCTGTTCTGGCCGGTCCGGGTCTTCTTCATGCCGCTGGCGACGATCGTCTATTCGATTCCCAAGATCGCCGTGCTGCCGCTGATGATCATCGCCTTTGGCATCGGCGAGACCTCGAAGCTCGTGACCGTAGCGCTCTCGATCTTCTTCCTGGTCGCTTTGAGCACGATGAGCGGCGTGCTCGAACTCGACGGTTCCTACCGCGATGTCGCGCGCAACCTCGGCGCGAGCCGGAGCGAGCTGTTCCTGACCGTCGCGCTGCCGGGCGCGCTGCCCTCAATCTTCACGGGGCTACGGCTGGCGCTCGGGTTCGCGCTCGTGGTGGTCATCGGCACGGAGTTCGTCAACGCCAAGAGTGGACTCGGGTACGTGATCTGGAACAGTTACCAGACCCTGCGCATCCGCCAAATATTCGTCGGGCTGATCCTGACCGGGATTCTGGGCTGGGGGCTGACCGCGCTGCTCGGAGTCATCGAGCAGGTCGTGATGCCCTGGCGCCGTGCCGATCGACGGACCGCCTCGGTACGCGACTGGCTGCGAGCGGTCCGCCTCCGGTCGTTCAGCACCTCCACGATCCCGGTCGTGGCCGCGACGATACTGGCGTTCGTCGACGGCCAAGTCCGCTGGGGCTACTTCGTGCTGATGCTGCTGGCCTCGGTGTTCACGCACGCCGCCTGCAACCTCACCAACGATTACTTCGACGACGTGCGCGGCGTGGACAGCGCCGAGACGCTCGGGCAATCGGGCGTGCTGCAGGACGGCACGGTGTCGCACGCCGAGCTCCGCTTCGGCATCGCGTTCTGCTTCACCGCCGCGCTGATCCTGGCCCTCCCGATCATCGCCGATGTCGGCATGGCGATCCTCTGGCTGGCGATCGCCAGCGCCGCAGCCGCCTTCCTCTACACGGGTGGCCCGTATCCGCTCGCCTACTACGCGCTCGGCGAGGTCACGGTCTTCCTCGCGATGGGGATCGGGATGGTGCTGGGCGTCTTTTATGTCCATACCGGTTCGATCTCGACGCCTTCCCTCCTGCTGGCGGCGGCGATGGGCCTGCTCTCCGCCGCGTTCCTCCACGCCAACAACGTCCGCGACATCGAGCCCGACCGGCGGCAGCGCAAGCGGACCCTCGCCAACCTGCTCGGGCGCAAGGCGGCGACGATCGAGTTCGCGCTGCTCGTCGCGATCCCGTTCGTCCTGCTGGTCGCGATCGTGCTCGGCGACCCGAGCTGGTATCCATTGCTGCTGGCGCTCGCCGCCCTGCCCCGCGCGGTCTCGATCGCGCGCCAGATCGGCGTCGAGCACGACCCGGCGAGGCTCAACCTCATCGTGCGCAGAGCCGCCGGCCTGCATCTCATCTTTGGAGTGCTGGTCAGCGCCGGCCTGCTGCTTGCCAGCTTCACGGGCGCCACATGACGATACGATCTCGCCGTGCGATCTCCGTCCTGCTCGCCCTCGGCGGTGTTGTGCTCGGCGCGGCGGTAGCCTGGTATGCGCGGTTCGTTCACCCGTACCGCTTGCGGACCGGCCATGAGGTGTTCGAGCTGCCTCGCAATCACGCCGAACTCGATGGCCTGACAATCGCGTTCGTGACCGACACCCACATCGGGCCGCACTTCGCCGTCACCGATCTCGAACCGGTGATCGCGCGCTTACGAGAGTTGCAGCCAGACGTTCTCCTGCTGGGAGGCGATTACATCTGCGAGTCCCCTCGGTTCATGGCCGACGCCGCTGTCGCGATCGGCGAGATGGTGAAGACCGCCCGCTTCGGCGCCTGGGGAGTGCTCGGCAATCACGATCTCGCCAACATCCGCGAGCGGATCGTCGAGCCGTTGCGAGAGATCGGTGTCCGCGTGCTCGAGAACGAGGCGGCCCGCGTGGTGACCGACCGGGGCGAGCTCTGGATCGCCGGGGTCGCCGACGCGATGCTCGCGAAGCCCGATCTGGCGCGGACCTTCGCCAACATCCCTGCCGGCGCGGCGGCGATCCTGCTCTGGCACGAGCCCGACCTCGCTCCGCTCGCCGCCCGCTACACGCCCATGCTCCAGCTCTCGGGGCATACGCATGGCGGGCAGGTTCGCCTGCCCCGGCTCGGCGCGATCGCGCTGCCCAGGCTCGGCCGGAACTACGTCGGCGGGCGCTATCGGGTCGGTGCAATGCCGCTCTACGTCAGCAACGGGATAGGAATGTATCGTCCTCCCGTGCGCCTCAATTGCCCACCCGAGCTGACCGTGATCCACCTCGTCGCCTGACACCGTGCCTCCGTTCCCGGCATTGCGGATTGCGACACCGGATGCCATGCTTTCCGGAGTCAAATCCGGCCCAACCCGGGACCGGATTATCCACTGCGCACAATCTTCAACAACAGCGATCAGATGTAGCTGGCGTTGGCCAGTCACTCATCGGAGGAATCGGCGTGTCCAGGGACCAGTTGCGGGTTGGCGTCATCGGTTGCGGCGCGGGCATCTTCCATCTCGAAGGCTACGCCGAGGAGCCGCGGGTCAAGGTCGTTGCCCTGGCTGGGCTCGATACGGACCGCTGCCAGGCACTTGCGAAACGATTCGAGATTCCAGCGATCTTTTCCGACTATCAGGAACTCCTGGCCCAGAACGACATCGACGCCGTCAGCATCGCGGTCCCCAACAACCTGCACAAGCCGGTCGTGGTCGCCGCGCTCGAATCGGGCAAGCACGTCCTGATCGAGAAGCCGCTTGCGCGGTACGAGACAGAAGCGCGGGAGATGGTCGACGCCGCGAAGCGGCACGGCAAGATCCTCGCGGTCGCCTTCCAGCGGCGCACCCGGCACGATGTCGAAATCGTGCGCGACGAGATCGCCGCCGGGAACTTCGGCCGTGTCTACTACGCCAAGGCGTTCTGGATGCGCCGGAGCGGCATCCCTGGTCTGGGGAGCTGGTTCACGTCCAAGGATGCCGCTGGCGGTGGTCCCCTGATCGATCTCGGGGTCCACGTCCTCGACATGGCACTCTACGTCCTCGGCAATCCGAAGGTTACGGCGGTCAGCGCGGCGACGTACGCCGAGATCGGGAGCCAGGGCCGCGGCAACTGGGTCGGGCGCCGCCAGTCTTCGCGGGCAGACGGACCCGGAACGTACGAGGTCGAAGACCTCGCCACCGCCTTCATGCGCTTCGAGGATGGCGGCACGCTCCTGCTGGAGGCATCGTGGGCGTCGTTCACGGAGATGGGCGACGATTTCGGAATCCAGGTCTACGGCGCGAACGGCGGCGCGCGCATCTTCTCGAAGCAATACGCCGACACCGATACGCTCGAGATCTTCCGGAACATCGGCGACACCACCTACGACGCCCGGCCACGGCTCGTCTCGCGTCCCGGGCACGCCGAGATCATCCACGGGTTCGTCGATGGCATCCTCGAGGGCACGCCGGTTTCCCCGAATGGCGAGGAAGGGCTGGACAGGGTGCGGCTGATCGACGCGATCTACAAATCCGCCGAGCTTGGGTGCGAGATACCCATCTTGTGACTGGAAGGTGACGACGCCCTGAACTTCGGCGATGATGCTGAGATCATCCGAAGCTATCTGGCATTCGACACCATCCGCGAGGAGATGTAGCAGCATGGCAAACCCTGTACGTGTCACGGTCTGGAACGAGTTTCGTCACGAGCAGAAGGACGAGAAGATCGGCGCGACCTATCCGAACGGGATTCACGGCGCGATCACCGAGGGCCTGAACGCGATCGACGGTATCGAGGCCACGACCGCGACGCTCGACGAGCCGGAGCACGGCCTGACCGAGGCAGTCGTCGCCAACACCGATGTCTTCGTCTGGTGGGGGCACATGGCCCACGGCGAGGTCGATGACGCGATCGTCGACCGCGTCCACCGGCGGATCCTCGGCGGCGCTGGGCTGATCGTCCTCCACTCCGGGCACTACTCGAAGATCTTCCGGCGCCTGATGGGCACGACGTGCAGCCTGAAATGGCGGGAAGCCGACGAGCGGGAACGGCTCTGGGTCGTGTCGCCGGGACATCCGATCGTCGAAGGCATCGGCCCCTACATCGAGCTCGACCAGGAGGAGATGTACGGCGAGCACTTCGATATCCCCGAGCCCGACAATCTCATTTTTGTGAGTTGGTTCCAGGGTGGCGAGGTCTTCCGGAGCGGCGCGGTTTACTACCGGGGAGCTGGCAAGGTCTTCTACTTCCGGCCGGGCCATGAAACGTACGCGACCTACTTCAACGAGGAGATCCGCAAGGTGATCGGGAACGCCGCCCGCTGGGCGGCGCCCGTCGCGCGCGAGCAGCCGGTCTACGGCAACTCCGATCCGGTCGAAGAGCTCGCCTGGTACGACCGGAAACACGCCGTCACCAAGGGTTACAGCTAACACGAGGCGTGCACGAAAAGGCCGTTCGACGAGCACTTCGTAGGGGCCGACCTTGTAAGCGGCATCGGTAAGCGGCATCGGTGTCGGGCCGGTGAAGCGAAGCTTCACGTTGACCTCCGTCGCGCCAGCGCACGGTCCCGATCGACGGTGCCGCGTCGCCCGGCGCAAGCGCCGGGCGTAGGATCGGCGCGAAACGCCTTCCACGTTCAACGCACCTTTGGAGGATGATTGAACCACGTCAGGACCGACATCATCGTCATCGGCGGCGGCGCGATGGGGACCGCAACCGGCTGGGCCCTCGCCCGCCAGGGTCATCGGGTGATCGTGCTCGAACAATTCGACCACGTCCACGACAAGGGCAGCCACGGCGGCCAGACCCGCATCTTCCGCCACGCCTACGCCGAGGGGCCAAGCTACGTGCCGTGGACGCTGGAGGCGGACCGGCTCTGGACGGAGCTTCAGGAGCGGACGGCGAGGCGGTTCATGCACCGCGTGGGCTGCCTCGATATCTCCGGGCCAGGCTTCTGCCGGGCCCGTGAGGCCCGCGCCAGCGCGGACGTTTACGGCATTGGCAGCGAGTGGCTGACCGGCAAGGATGTCAACGAACGGTGGCCGGCCTGGACGCTGCCGGAGGATCGGGAAGTATGCTTCGGCCCCGACGCCGGGTTTCTCGATGTCCCGCTCGCGCTCCGGGCGCTCGCCCAGGAGCTGGCGGATGCGGGCGGTCAGATCCGCGCCAACGAGCCGGTGCTGTCGTGGTCGGCGGACGCGGGCGGTGTCTCCGTCGAGACCGCGGGCGGAACGTATCTGGCGGACCGCCTCGTCCTGACGGCGGGTGCCTGGTCCGGCAAGATCCTCGGCAATCTGGGGATCCCGCTCGAAGTACGCCGCAAGCCGGTGGTCTGGTTCGAGATCGACCGCAAACACGGGAAGCTCGTCTCGCCGGAACGATTCCCGGTGTTCATCAGCGACGACGAGACGGGCGAGTTCTACGGCATTCCTCATCACGGGGATGCTGGAATCAAGGTGGGAATGCACTCCGGCGGCGACGTGGTCGATCCCGACCGCATCGACCGCACCGCGACCGAGTCGGACATCGCGCCCGATCTCCGCCCATTCGTTGAGCGCAGTATTCGCGGCGCGACCGGGCGGACGCTCGGCGCGACCGTCTGCATGTACACGATGACACCAGATGGTGACTTCGTGATCGACCGCCATCCCGAGCACCTCAACGTCGTCCTCGCGACCGGGTTCAGCGGGCACGGCTTCAAGTTCACGCCGGTGATCGGGGAGTATCTCGCGACGCTCGCGACCGACCCCGCCGCCGGGGTTCGCCCCGGCTTCTCGCTCTCCCGATTCCCGGTGGAGCCACCTAAGTAACCTCCGATCGGGTTCGTACGCTGGCGATGCCGTGATCGACGTGAAGCTTCGCTTCACCGGGACGGCACCGATGCCGCTTACCGGGCCGTCCCCTACACACGCGCTGCTGGACAATCGCCAGTTCGTCAAAAATTTGGGCCAGACCGGGCCGATTCAGGACACTGGACGGCACCGATGCCGCTTACCGATGCCGCTTACAGGTGTTTCCCAGGTCCTCGGTCCATACAACGGGCCCTCGCCTACATGTACGGTGCGTTCGCGCCGCCATGGGGGCTCGTGGCGGTTACTCCCCGGTCTCCCCATCGACTGACTCCCGGATCAGGTCGGCATGGCCGTTGTGCCGTGCATACTCCTCGATCATGTGAACGACGATCCAGCGCAGGCTCGGTGACTCGCCGTTTGGCCACGGTTGCCGGGCCAGGATATCCAGGCCTCCCTCGGCCAGAGCCTCCATGACCATCGTGCGAGAGTGGCTTACAGCTTCTCGCCAGAGCGCGTGGATGCGTTCCGGCGTGTCCGTCGTAGCCAGTTGCCAGTCCCAGTCGGGCTCGGCATCCCAATCGACGGCGTCCCACGGCGGCGGTGGGTTCCGCCCGCGCAGTCTCCGCGAGAACCAGTAGTCCTCGACCCAGGCGAGATGCGTGAGCAGGCCGCCGAGCGTGATCGTCGAGGCACCGACCGTCGCCTCCAGGCCGGCGGCGTCCAGCCCACGCGTCTTCCACGCCAGGGTCGCCCGCTGGTAATCGAGGAATCCGAGAAGCGTGGCGGTCTCATCAGCGGCGAGAGGCGGTTCCGGACGACTCTGCTCGTCCAGCTCCCTGACATCGTCGAGGAAGGCGAGCACCCGTTGGTTGAGGAGAGTGGCGGCGTCGGCGTCGTACGACGCCAAGCTATTGTCGGCGAACAGGTGCTGATCGCCGGGGTAAAGGAACAGATCCGCGTCCCCAGCCCCGGCGACGAGCGCACGGGCGGCGTCGAGGTCGCCCTCTTCGGCGAAGAACGGGTCGGCGTCCATCCCGTGGACTTGCACCGGCACCCCCTCCGGCCAAAACGAGCCGAACTCCGAGACCGGCAGGCAGGCATGAAAGAGGAGCGCACCACGCGCGCCGGCTCGTGTCTGCGCCAGCTTCTGCGCGGGCATCACCCCGAGCGAGAAGCCGGCATACACCAGCCCGGCGGGCAGCTCGTCGACCGCCCGGACGCCACGCTTCATGATCTCGTCGAAGCCGATCTCCCCGGCGTGTTTCACCCCCGCTTCAACGGTGTCGAAGGTGCGCCCGTCGAACAGGTCGGGCGTGTGCACCGTGTGCCCGACCCGGCGTAGGTCGTCAGCGAACGTGCGCACGCCAGAAGTTAGTCCCTGCGCGTGGTGAAAGAGCACGACTTCGGTCATCTCTGCCCTCCTTTTTCTCGGCATCATAGAACGAATGTTCGCAACAGTATAACGAACCAACATCGTCGAACAAGAGTCCAGATGACGAGCTCACCCGCGAGCAAGGAAAGCACGGCAGTCCAGGCGAGTGTGTGTCGACTCGCATCGGATGACGCCGCGCCATACTATTGGTTGGGATCGGCGGTTGACACCATTACGGGACGGGCGGACGCTTGCCCCGACGACGCGCGAACGATCGACAGGGGAGAATCATATTGGCAGTCCAGAAGATCGAACCATCCTATACGGCACGGGTGACGGCGGTCGGTGCTCGCAACGGTCATGTCTCGAGCGACGATGGCGTGCTCGACCATGATCTCAAGACTCCCGGTGGCAAGAGCGGCGAGGCCAACGCGACGAATCCGGAGCAACTCTTCGGCGCCGCCTACGCCGCATGCTTCCAGGGCGCGCTCTTCGGAGCCGGGCGCAAGCACGAGATCGACGTCTCCGCGTCCAAGGTCGAAGTCGACGTCTCAATCGGGAAGGCGGAGGATAACGGCAGCAGCCTGGCGGTCGCGATTCGGGTTACGGTCCCGGACATCGACCGGGAGACGACGCAGATGCTGGCCGACGCCGCCCACCAGATGTGCCCCTATTCCAGAGCGACGCGGGGCAACATCGAGGTCACCGTCGAAGCAGCCTGACGACGGCACGGCGATGAAGGAGGCGGCGGTGGAGCGCCACCTCCTTCATCGCCGGAAAGGAGGATGCGCCATGGATTGGAAGCTTGAGCTCATCATGCTCCCGGTTGCCAATGTCGATCGAGCCAAGGCCTTCTACACCGAGAAGGCGGGGTTCGTCGTCGATCACGATGTGCGCGTGGACGAACAGATTCGCTTCGTCCAGCTCACGCCGCCAGGCTCGGCCTGCTCCATCGCGGTCGGCACCGGGATCACCGACGCCGCTCCCGGTTCGGTCAAGGGGTTGCAGATGGTAGTGTCCGACATCCAGGCCGCGCACGACGAGCTGACGGGAAGGGGCATGAATGTCAGCGATGTCGCGGTGCTGTCGTGGGGGTCATTCGTCTACTTCAGCGATCCCGACGGCAACAGCTGGGCCGTCCAGGAACTCCCCGGGCGCGGCTGATGACCACATCGTGACAGTTCGAACGTTGGCGTCGTGTGGTGGATGATCGTTCAGGAAAGTTAGGAAGGTTAGGAGGACGGCGGCTCGTCCATGAACCCGACAGGCAAGAGCGCCGTCTCCTCGTCCTCGGGGTCCGATCCCTCCGGCCAGCCGCCGCCAGCCGCCGCCCACTCCCGCACGATCTCGTGGAGCCGCTTGTCACTGACCAGGAAACCGGAGGCGGATGTCCCGCGCTTCGCCCCGCTCTCGGTCAGGTCGCTCAGCCCGACGCGGAGGTCGCGGACGAACGCGTGCTCGCGCTCGATGTCGAACCGTTGCGTGAACGGAAAGAGCCGTCTGTCCCGGGTCTGCAAAAAGGTGATCGCGCGATCGACCAGCCGCTGGTCGAATGCTGGCTCGGGATCAAACTGCGCCAATCCATGCTCCTCTTCGTCGCTTCCCGCTCAGGCTGGTCACGAGCGTGATGCCGTTCCCTCATGTAGACCAGTGTACCGTGGCGGAGCCAATTCTCCGCGCTCAAACGCCAACGAAAGGTACCACCACGATGAGTGACCTCGAACGCCGGCTCGCGCTGGGGAGGACAGTCGGTGCGTCCTATTCCTCGTTGTCGGACGCTCGGGCGGTGATGATCGGCGGCTCGGTCTCCCGGGGACATGCCGATCGCTGGTCAGACGTGGAGATCGGCGTCTTCTGGAGCGAGATTCCCCCGGAGCCGGTGCGTGCGGCGCTCGCGGACAACGCCAACCTCCGGAACTGGCGCGCGTTCGACGGCACGTCCCCGGTTGGCGGCATCGAGGAGGACGCCGACGCCGACGGCATCGAGATCGATCTCGTTCACATGGGCACGGCCGCCGTGGAACGAGTGCTGCACGATGTCGTGGACCGTGCGGACGCGTCGCTCGACAAGCAGGCGCTCGTGGCGACGATCCGGGACGGCATCCCGCTTCACGGCGAGGCGCTGCTGAAAAACTGGCGGGAGCTCACCGAGCCGTACCCGCAAGCGTTGCGTCTGGCGATGGTGACGGATCACCTCGTCTTCGGCCCGCACGCCTGGCTGGAGATGCTGGCCGACCGGCGCGATCTGCTGCCGCTGCATGAACTTCTCTGCCGCATCGAAGACGCGATTCTCGGTATCCTTCGTGGGGTGAACGGCACCTACGCTGAATCCGTCACCCCCAAATGGACTCGCCGTCTGATCGACCGGTAGGAGATCGCTCCGGACGACCTTGCGAATCGCTTCGAGTGCATGCTGACCGGGGATCCGGACGCCGCCGTCCAGGACGCCAGGCGGCTCATCGACGAGACGCTGACGCTTGTCGAGCGGCATCTTCCGAAGATCGACACGACGCGCGTCCGTTCCCGCATCGCCCAGACACCTCGCACCCCTCACGAAGGAACATGACATGGCCGCTTCCTCCGCTCCACCGCTCCTGACTCGCACGCTCTCGAACGGCCTGACCGTGTTCCTGCGCGAGAAGCGCGACGCGCCTGTGGCGTCGTTCTGGGCGTGGTACCGCGTCGGCAGCCGCAACGAACTCCCCGGCCGGACGGGCATCTCCCACTGGGTCGAGCACATGCAGTTCAAGGGCACACCATCGCTCGCGAAGGGCGCGATCTTCGGCGAGGTCTCGCGCATCGGCGGCCAGCTCAACGCGATGACCTCGACCGACTGGACCGCCTATTACGAGACGGTGCCCGCCGACCAGCTCGATCTCTCGCTCCGCATCGAAGCGGACCGGATGACGAACTCGCTGTTCGACCCTGAGGAAACCGAGAGCGAGCGCACGGTGATCCTCTCCGAGCGCCAAGGGGCGGAGAACCGCCCGACCTACCTGCTTTCCGAAGAGGTGATCGGGACCGCGTTCCAAGCGCATCCCTACCGGCACATGGTGATCGGCTACGAGAACGACCTGCGCCGGATCAGCCGCGACGATCTCTACGGCCACTATCAGACGTTCTACGCGCCGAACAACGCGTTCATCACGGCGGTCGGTGACTTCGATGCCGGGGAGCTGCTGGAGCGGATCGAGGCATCCTTCGGCGGCATCCCGCGCGGCGACACCGTCCCGCCGGCGGTCGCCGCCGATCCTCCCCAACGAGGTGAGCGCCGGGTCACGCTGCGCCGCCCTTCGCCGGCCGCCTACATGATGATGGCGTACCGGATGCCGGAAGCGCGGCACCCGGATGTGCCCGCGCTGCTGGTGGCCGACGCCCTGCTCTCCGGCGCGAAGCCGATGGGCATGGGGGGTGGGAGCGCGATGGGTCGCTCGTCGCGCCTCTACCGGGCGCTGGTTACGACCGGGTTGGCGCGGTCGGCCGGGTCGGGCACGAGCCTGCATATCGATCCGCACCTCTGGACCTTCTCCGCGACCGCCCTTCCCGGTGTCGCGCCTGAGCGGATCGAGGCCGCGATCGAGACGGAGATCGAGCGCCTGGCCTCCACCCCGGCTGACGAAGAGGAGTTCGCCAAGGCGCGGAAGCAGATTCGCGCGCAGTACGTCTACTCGCGGGAGACGGTCACGGCCCAGGCGTTCTGGCTCGGCCAGATGGAGATCATCGACCATGCCGCACGCGTCGATACCCTGGCTGACGAGCTGGCGCGGGTGACGCCGGAGGACGTCCAGCGCATCGTCCGGACCTGGCTCGTGGCGGACCAGCGGACGGTCGGCTGGCAATTGCCGGACGACGAGTCGATGCTGGCCGGTGCGGACGTTCCCGCCGCCAACGGAGCCGATCCCGAAGCGCTCACGAGCGTCGAGCCCCAGCTCGTTTGGGGTCTCTCGGGAACCACGCCGTCGAGCAGCGGATTCGTCCGCACCGAGCTGCCGAACGGGATCGTGGTGCTCGCTCAGCCCCGGCCCCGTGACGAGGCGATCGAGGGTACGATCAGCATCGCGGCGGGCCAATCCGCGACTGGCGAGCCTCGCGCCGGGCTCCCCTCGATGACCGCGAAGATGCTCAACCGGGGCACCGCGACGCGCTCGTTCGAGGAGTTCAACGAGGCGATCGACCGCCTCGGCGCGGTGATCGGGACCGATGCCGACCGGGATCACGTCGATATCTCGTTCCACAGTCTGACCGAAGATCTCGGCCCGGTGCTCCACCTCGCGGCGGAACTGATCCGGACCCCGACGTTTCCGGAGGAAGAGCTGGCGAAGGTCCGACAACAGACGCTGACCGGCATCCGCGAGCAGGAGAGCGATACCGGCGCGATGGCCTCCAAGCTCCTCCGGGAGATGATGTATCCGGTGGGGCATCCGTATCGCCTTCGCGTTTCGGGCGAGGTCGAGACCGTCACCGCCTTCACGTCCGCCGATCTCGCCGCGTACCACGCGCGCGCGTTCGGTCCCGGCGTGACGACGATCGCGCTCGTGGGCGGGATCGACTCACTCGATGACGCGGTGACGCGCATCGAGCGGGTCTTCGGCGACTGGACGGCGACGGTCGGCGAGCCGATGAAGGCGCCGCCGATCGATCCACCCTCCTCAACTTCGCGACGCGCGGTGACGGTGCGGGGGAAGAGCCAGGCTGATCTCGCGATCGCCTTTCCCACCCTCGCCCGTTCGCTGGAGCCGGCGTACTTCGCGGTCAACCTGGCGAACACGATCCTGGGCCAGCTCGGCCTGATGGGGCGGCTCGGCGCCAATGTGCGCGACAAGCAGGGGCTCGCCTACTACGCCTCCAGCTCGTTCAGCGGCGGCGATGCCAACAGCATCTGGTCAGCCCGCGCGGGAGTCGATCCCGGCAACGTCGAAAGGGCGCTGGAGTCAATCGTTCACGAGCTGAGCAGGCTCCACCGCGAGCCAGTGACCGGGGCCGAGCTGGCCGATGTCAAGAGCTACGCGATCGGCTCCCTGCCGCTGGCAGTCGAATCCCTCGGTGGCGTCGTCTCGCTGCTGATCTCGATCGAGCGTCACGGGCTTGGGCTCGATTACCTGGAGCGCTATCCTGGGTACATCGCCGGATTGACCGCGGATGATCTCCAGACCGCCGCCCGCCTCTATCTCGACCCCACGCGGCTGACGGTCGCGGTCGCCGGGCCGGATGCGGTCGAGACCGGGAGGGACGTCGATGCGGGCGAGTGAACCGCGGACGATCGAGCTGCGCGCGGTCGCCGTCGGCGAGCCGGTCGTGATCGGGACGAATCGCAGGGGCGAGGTGGTCAGTGGGATCCGCAAGCATGAGATCGCCGGCCCCGAGGTGCAGGTCGGGCCCCTCAACATCGCGGGTGACCGGCAGGCGGACCTCGTCAATCACGGCGGCGCCGACAAGGCCGTCTACTGCTACCCCTCCGAGCACCAGGCCTTCTGGGCGGCGGAACTCGGATATGACGCGACGGAAGCGCCTTTCGGCGAGAACCTCTCCATCTCCGGCATAACGGAAGACGACGCTCGCATCGGCGACATCTGGCGGTGGGGCGCGGCGACGCTCCAGATTGCCCAGCCACGCTGGCCCTGCTACAAGCTGGCACTCCATTGCGGCCGGGTCGACATGATCAAGCGGTTCGTCGCCTCGGGCCGCTGCGGCTGGTATCTCCGGGTGCTCGAATCGGGAGATGCTCCAGTCGCGGGCCCGATCACCGTGTCTGAGCGCGATCCGGAAGAGATCACGGTCGCGATGGCGTTCGCTGCCGCCCGCGGGGAGTTGGCGCCCGGCGATCTCGAGCGGGTCAACGAGCATCCGCTGCTCGCCGACGCGTGGCGGAGGTGAATCAGACCCTTCGCGCGCACAACCGTGGGCGTGACGTTCGTGGGCGCAACCACGGGAGACCACTGGGGCTTCCCCTGCGAAAGGCGAAGGCTCCCCGCTCGGTGCGAACCGTTCCGTCACATGTCCTCGGCATCGCGAACCATTCCATGATTCCGTAGGGGAGGCCCCCGTGGCCTCCCGGTTCGGTCGGGCGATCCGCCGGAACGAGTACGCGCCGATCCAGCGACCGGGGACGACATAAATGGCGTGACGTTCGCGGGCACAACCTCGGGCGGCCCCTGTGGTATTGGTCACAAGTTAAGGCCGGTGGGGGTGGTGTCAAGCCGCTCGTGGGGGGCATCATGGGCCTGGGCCGGATCCCGTCCCCGGCTCTCGCATCCCGCCCCGGAGTCCCGT